>Ga0075437_11597_pt1 | contig 25072 bp, 15 predicted proteins | sample MintriMetagenome_FD_74266 | JGI IMG/M metagenome (GOLD analysis project Ga0075437, IMG submission 74266) | Marine eukaryotic communities from Monterey Bay, USA to study complex ecological interactions - Minidiscus trioculatus and... | ecosystem: Environmental > Aquatic > Marine > Unclassified...
CATCAAAGAGCTCCAAGGGTAGCTGCAAGTCGTCTCATTCTAGCCATAAGAGTAGTTGCAAGTCGTCCTTCTCCTCGTCTTGCTCTTCCAAGGGTAGTCAAACAAGTCACGGTGATGGCAACAACACTTTTGTAATGCGTGAGAAGCTACTAACTTTTGGGAAAGACTTCGAAATCAAAGAGGCATCTCATCGTCGTGGAGGCCATACTGGTGAAACGAAGTTCTATGTCGACAATAAGGTCCTTCGTGTTCGTGAGACTTTTAACATTCGTTCATCTCGTCATGGAGAAGTCTTGTACCAAGTACAAGAGCGTAAGCTTCGTGTTCGTGATACCATGAAGATTGAAGATGGTAGTGGTAAGGAGATTGCCAACATTAAGAAGCGCGCAGTAGGAGTTGTTCGTGATAACTTCGTTGTGAAAGTTCGTGGTGATCGTGATTGGCAGATCCATGGAGCAATTCTCGATCATGACTTCACTGTTAAGGAGAATGGTAAGACAATTGTCAAGGTGCATAAGAACTGGGTCACACCAATCAAGGATTGTTACTTCATTGACATTGACGAAGACTGTGATGATATAGTAGAGAACTAGTAGCTAGGACAAACAAAGTAAGATACGTTAAAAACAATAAGGTGGCTAAGTTTGCAATTTTCTAATGGTAAGTTCCTATTCCTATGTACATGTCAAAAGTATCCTCATATCATACTGCATCTAAAAGAGATACAAGGTATCAACAAGACATTGCTGTCTACTACTCATAGTGCTAGTAGATCCATGGTGAAAGTGATCAAATGCACTTGAGAACATTGACTTGGGTGAACCAACTTCAGGAGAAGAAGATTCTTTGGGGGGAGGAGCCGGAGTAGGACTACTGTCACTATCATCATCTGAGTCATCATCACTATCATACGCTGGTGATGCATCGAGTAGGTATGATAATGACTTCCTTTCTGGTTCAGCTAGCAACTTTTTCAGTGATGATGACAATGGATCCAGTTGAGATAAATCAGGAGATGGAAGACTTGAGGATGATGTAGGATCTTCTTGAGGGACGTCCTTCCTCTCGGGAGATACTGTTCTCACAGAAGAGGAATTACGTCTACCATATCCCCATCGACGTGATACCTTGGATCTCCAGTAGGCATTGTCATGTGATGTAGAGGTAGAAGTAGTAGTAGATGGCTGGGAAGTAGCGGAAGTACTTTGACTGCTACTCAGAGAAGATACTTCACCATTCTCTTCGACAATTTGTATAGTAGTATCCTCCCCTCGAGTGGCCTGGTCATCCTTCTCTGACTGCTCTTGTTGACTAACCAGCTGTAGCTGTTGTTGTTGCTGAGCAGCTTGTCGTTGACGTGCCAATATGATACGTTCAACTCTATACTCTTGTTTGAAACGTTTTATATCCTCAGTACTGTAGTACAACTTTGACAACTCAACCAAGTTAGTACGAGGACGTGTATACTGGGCAGTTACCATTGAATAGGATGGCGGAAACCTAACAACTGAGGAGGATCGACGCATGGTGTTTGTCTTTGGTGGTGTTTTATTACTACTCCATGATGATGATGGAGTGAATGACTGGAGTTTGGATGGGGCACTATTTCGTCGTCGTAGAATACTTGCCGGTCGATGTGTAGTATGTGTCGATTCTTCAATCATCACCGACTTGCTGCTCTTCAGTGTATCTTTGGATGATGAGGATGATGCAGTAAATTGTATCGAACAACAGTCTTCCTTTAGACCTAAGTTGATATACATGTGTTCTTCTCGATCAACATTGTCCATTGCAATGCTATCGATCATATCGTCGAGAGTATCATTGTCGGAAGGAGTAGAAGATAGAACAGAGTGTTGTTCCATTTCCAATTGATCATAACAATCATTGTCTTGTAGATGCGGTGCCATTGTATATGTATAGTAGAAGTATAGTCTTTGGCAATGAAATTATGAGAGCATCTTAAGATTAGGGTCATTGGTGTTGGCTGAGTGTTTGTTTGCTTATTAGCGCACACTCCACAAGCTCACAAGCCAATAGCTCATATATCTGTCTGAGGACTTAGTCATTAATCCACAGGCATTGCAGGCATATTGAATTGTAGATGCCAATATCTAAAAGACGGGGAGAGTAAGAGGAGGCGGGGGAGAGGCAATGCAAAAAATAGCGATGAATAAGCGATTTCTTCGCTAGAGTGCATAATGTAAAGTCTTAAAAACAATCGCTAATTTATCGCCGTATATCAATGAATTTGCAATTTTATCACAGCCCCTGGTGCGACACTTTGTAACCTCATGATGACTCTGTCACTGTATGCGGTACTCAAGATGGCATTATTGTTTTCACTAACAACAATACGATCAACCTCTGCCTCCTAACTACTAGTCCTACTTCTCTACAATTGCCAATTGCCAAAAGAAGGGGATCTATAGCATCATCTTCATCAGAAATATAACAGCCATCAACGCCGTTTTTATTAGATTTGAAACTTCCTTCACAACTGCCTCCCCTCGTCTCCCCTTTTGTATCTACAATTGCAACTACTTCATATCTTCTTACTATCAATAAGATACGAATAGAAGAAATCTATTAGTCACCTGCAAATATTATCATACTTAAAGATTCAATCATGGATTTTTCTAGCCCGTCAATGAGAGAGGAGTATACCTCCGCTAGTAGAAGTATGGATATCGATTATCCAAATCATCCAAATCGTAGTTTAGAGAAGAGCATCGGACAATCTACACAACCATATACATTTATAATATCTTTACTGATTAGTTTTACATTAGGTTCAGTATTGATATTGGCTGCAACACTTCTTTCGCATTCAGAGTTGGTTATGAAGAAGATACCTTTACTATTAGAAGACTGCCCTATGGTCAAACTGGCATTTGCTTTGTCGCGTCGGAGTAGACGGAGAAGAGGAGATTGGATGTTATTATAATACCTCTCATATAGCTTAGACTGAACATATAGAGATAAGTCGTATTAGGATATCCTTTTAGATCTACGCAAGCTCAAGGATTCTCAATCTCTACTAAAAGTTATAGACTATGATGTTTCTATTCTCATAGACACAAGTTCAAGATTCTCATTCTCTCTATATATCCAGTCTGCCAAAGGTCTTTACAATGAAGAAGCGCACAATAAATAGCTTTTTCGATACCTCATCTCATACAAACAGACTAAACAAATTGGATTCTTCTATACCCAATCTCACTTTAATCCCTCATCAGCGGCATCATTAGTTTCCAGCATTCATCTTCCATGGTGCAGAAATAGAACGAGTATGACCCTCCAATCCACCACTTGTAATCGTATGCTCAACGATACGAGTAGATGTTCCATCATCTCCTGAATCTTCATGAGGGCAATCATCCTTAAAGGCAATAGAACTCTCGTTGATGATATTCTCACCCTCATACAGCTTGGTAATCTCAGTACAGTGCAGGATACAACCACCACTAATCTCAGTCCAAATTCCATCCACTACCTGCCACACTCCATCCACCTCTTCCCCTTCCTCTCGAGTACAGGAAGTTTGGATCTTTGATGTGAAGACGAATGAAGGCCTGTAATCATTCGATCCAAGCTGCTTGACTTCAGGATCACGGCTGCCGGTTGTAGGAGGTCCAGTAGTCTCCTTTGATACGGTTTGAGTTGCCTCACTTGTCGGAGGATACGTGGGAAATTCTGGCTCTGGAATGCCTTCAAAGGGAATATCATTGACTGCAGCAGTCGGAAAATCAGTCACCGAGGTAGGAGGCAATGTATCAGATACAGTTGGGATCCTTGTGGGCAGAGTTGTATAAAAAGGAGGCACAGTTGATGGACTGCTTGACTTGGTAGGCTGAAAGAAGCATAGGTATCAGATAAATAATATCAAACTAGCAAAGTAGACTGCACATATGTACTAGCAATTCTTACCTCATCTGTTGGATTTAAAGTCGGCTTAGCAGAAGTAGGAGTTGGGGTTGGGCTGCTCGTGGTAGAAGCTTTGTCAACTTCAGGTAGAGACGGGGCATTAGTAGGACGAGGCTTGCACTGATGGAGTTTACAACCAAGCTTCTTGCAGATGCGTTTCCTGATAGCCAAGGGAATCAATGGTGATTGACTGCAGCATGACTCTCTTTCCTTGGGATGGCATCTGTTACAAGGCGTTGGACGAGGTGATACGGAAGGCTCTGTTGATGGCTGAATCGAAGGAACATTGGACGATGGTTGATCGGTCGAGACATTATCAGACGTTAGTTCAGATGTGACCTTGACAGTAGGATTTGAAGTCGAAGGAATAGATGGAGAAGGTGTAGGAAGTACCTCGATTCCTGGAGGACAATTGACAAGTAAGTCGCATCCAAGCTCCAGGCATACCTTCTCCTTATCCTCTTGAGGCCTTGATGGAGGTTGGTTGCAACAGGTTTCTTCTTCCACGAGACCACACGAGCCAGTTGGAGGCAAAGATACCACAGGCGACTCACTTGGAATCATGGTTGTGCTCTTCAATGTTGGAGATAGAGTTGCCTGTTTGTCTGATACCGTGGGAGAATCTGTCTTTAGATATGTATCGAAAGTAGAAACCACATAGGTAGGTGACGAGGAAGTAGCTGACTTGACAGTTGGAGATAAAGTCTGTGTTGATAAAGAAGATTTGACATGTGAGACTCGGACAAGTAAACAAATAACAATTTAACAAATCAATCACAAGAAAATATATGTCTCACCTCATTGTCAACATCTACATCAGCAGTAGTTGGTGAGCCCGTGTTAGAATCTTCAACAGAAGCAGTTGGCTCGGGAGTAGTTCCGCTGTCGAATGGATTGGATGTTGGTACACAGGTGCACTTCATATCAGACGATGATGGACTTGCAGTGGTGGTATCCTCTTTGTTGGTTGGAGGAGAGGTAATAATCGAAGTAGGCTCGAATGAATCAAGAATATCAGAAGGCTTGGGACTTGGTGATTCTGAATCTTCTGGGATATTGTCGGTGAGATCAGCCGAACTAGATAGTGTTGGTGTTTCCTTGGCTGACTTGCCTCCTTTGGTGGGTGAAGGTTGTCCTCCCTTGGTAGGCTGCTTAGTAACAACACTTGCAGTAGGACGAGTTGCAAATGTAGAAGGAGCTGGGGTGCTACCCATTGTGGGTACTTGACTTGCTGGAAAAGAAGCAGAGGTGGGAGATGAGGTGATGTATGGAAGCTGATTCTCTCGCGACATGGTTGGTGAAGTGGTTGAGATTGGAACAGGACGACTGGTCAATGCATTGGTTGGTTCCAAAGTAAACGTCTTGCCACGGAGTTCCTTCTTTCCCGAGGGATGAGTAGTAGCATATGCCTTGCGATGACGAGAGGACAAGATAGCATCAGAGGTGACAACATCTTGACTGATCTGATGTTTGATGGGACCGCTTGCGAAACTGATGTTGTTAGAACCGATGGCAATTCCAATCCCCACACCGATAACCAAGCTGATGATGAGATGAGCAGTGCCCATTAGGGAGGGGATGATTCGATGATCGCTAGATGATGAACCCATGATGTTGATATGAGAGGTGTTGATGATTGGATGATTTGCAATGCAGTTTGTTAAATGTTCCAATTTATGAACTCGTATATCATCATGTAATGGTATGTGCTCCCATCTATCAAACGTTTAGACCCCGTGAATTGCATTAAATATTACTGTAGATTTTTTCAGCCAATTAATATCAACCAACTAAGAATGATACCATAATTTGTCTAAATTTTGATGTTGTTTATCAATAGCGCTGTTATCAAATCATTATGTATTGATATATCGTGCGATACTGAACATTATGTATAACTTCCTTCTCATACTAATATACCAATGAATCGGTACTTTTGTTGAATTATTGAATATTTGAATGGGTTGAAATTTGTCTCATACATTGCAGAAGAGTGACACATGTTGTGCACAAATTTTAATGTATTGATCAATTACATTGCAATTTTCTACTATCACCTCGGCAAACGGCTAAATATTTATATCTATTTCAAATACTACACACTTCAATACTCCATCTAAACAACATCATTCTCCCCACCGAATAGTAGCCACCAAATAGTAGATACTCAACTATCATTCTCCTCCAACACATAGGCCTTTGCATATAGGGGGGAGCAAATGTCGATTCCGGGGGCATAGCCCCCATAAATCCCCCCATGAGATATGGGGGCACGTTTTGGATACAAATATGGACAATTATACCCATATATACATCATTTGTACCCGCAAAGTACCCGTATTGTGTACGAAATACCCATTTGAAGGCTACTTGAGGCTGACTTTCCGGGGGGTTTCCCCCGGCCCCCCTATATGCAAAGGCCTACCAACACAACTTTGTAAATGAAACTTTTAGATAACAGGTGCAAAGAAACTTCATATCTCCATTATTTACATAGCATTATTTACATAATGCAAAGATTGAGAGTTTAGTTGTGCTTCTTACCACTATCTAATAGATATCAAATTCGGATACAATTTAATTATAATATGAGTGTGTTTAACGCTCTATCGGTTTTTGGCAGTTTGTGATACCTATATTTATATTATCGAAAAGAAAGAACACTATAGCAACCAAATTCTTGCTTGATATCAAACAAGTCAAGAATATTATAGGTACTTGCGGTTAATATAAAACACCCTATCTATACAATACAAACAGCAAAATGGGTAATTCGCCTTCAAATCACCATACGTCAGCGGCGGAAAGTATATCAGAGATATCTACATCAAATGATAACAAATCGGTTTCACCTGATAAAAGCAAATCAGATGATGCACCTTCTTTACTTACTAGTACTGGGAAATTCAACCTAAATATAATATCTATACAAACCCTTGGTTCAGGTGGACCTACAGATGATATATCTGGAGGAATATACAATATTGATCTCACTAATCAAACAGGACAACAAACATTTTTGGGAGTAGGTGTTGGAGGTGGAGGACAGAATGCCTCTTCAGATGCATTACTTTCTTCTATTCCAAAAGATTTAACCACGTCTGTAATTGGTGGTCAGTTGGTTGCAATTGGAAGATTATGGCCCGGTAGTGGAAGAATGATGAGATCATATAGGATACGAGTTAAGGTTCCCAGGATTGATTCCAAGATACCAACAATTGAAACATCTGACAATAACAATAATACAAACATAACATCTCTACCACACACAATTGAATTGGCATGTAAAGCCTTCATTGTCCAATCAGAAGAAGGTGAAGCTCCATTAAGATTAGCATTAACAGAAGGAGATGCAGAATTGAAACGATTGCGATCTTTATTATCAAATCCTACGAAACACCCACACGTCTTGTCATATGCACGATGGGTAGTTGGTCAATCCTCTTCGCCAAATTCACAAACACCAATTAATACTCCTGCATCAAGACCAATTTACTTATTAAGACAACATGCACATGCATCATTATCTGATCGATTAGTCTCACGACCTTTTCTAACATTAATCGAGAAGAATTGGATAACCTATCAATTATTAAAGGCAGTACAATCCTTACATGATGCAGGTATATGTCATGGACATTTAACAACTGAGAATGTATTATTAACAAGTTGGAATTGGGTATTAATAAGTGATGTGGGATGTCAACATTACAAACCGGTGGCATTACCAGATGACGATCCTGCACAATATATACATTGGTTTCAAGGTAGAGGAGGTGAAGATGCACAAACACGACGAGAGAGTTTAGGCGGGCATCATAGTGGTAACGGAGAGAAGAAGTGTTGTTTAGCACCCGAGAGATTTTATACACCTGGCAAGGATGAATCATCATCAACACCACTGACCAAGCTTACTCCAGAAATGGATGTGTTTTCATTAGGTTGTGTTTTGATTGAACTGTTTTTGAATGGTGAACGGGCCATGGATCTGGGGGACCTTATGGAGTACAAACGACAGGTTGGAAAGGAACTACCACAATCCTTGAAGCAAAAGTTAGATAAGATTGAATCATCCAAGATGCGTGCTGCATGTAAGCACATGCTGACACTTGATCCGTCTGCTCGACTATCTCCAACTGAATACTTGGAACGGCTATCCTCCAGCTCAACGAAGAAAAAGAATAATAATAAGTCTAGTGGTGGAGAGGAATCAAAGACACATCTAGCTCCGGTACCTCCCTGTTTCAAGACTGCATTGTATCCTTTCATGCTCCGTCTTCGAACACAAATATTATCTCCAGATGCTCGTATTGCAATGGTAGCATGCAACTATGGAGAGGTATTGAAAGCAACGGTTGGTGTTGACGATGAATGGGGAGTTGCATATTTTACGAGAGTGTTGGGACCAACATTGCGTCGTTTCGAGACTCCTTTGATCCCAATAGAAGCCAAATCAACTTCATCAAAGGAAAAGAAACAAGATAAATCAAGACAAAAGACAGAAAAGGATATCAACAGTTTCTCCCTTGACGAACTTCTTGTAGAAACTGAAGACCTCTTGAGACAACTTGATTCTGGTTTACTTGGTTATAGTTACAAAGAGAATTCATCAAATGACACTGATATATCACCACCAAAGCCACTGTCAGTGCTTAATCATTCAACCAAGTCTGCTTCCGAACTATCATCACAACCTTCCACATCACAATCATCAATCATTATACTACTTCAAGTTGTCTTTTCATCTGTTGGACATGTTCAGCGTGCATCATCCAAGTTTGTAGCTTTGCAGATGATGCATCGAATTGCACTTTTTTGCTCAGATGACATTCGGCTTCAAAGAATAGTTCCTTTTGTAACCTCTCTTCTACAAGACTCTGAACCCATCGTGCGTGCATCTAGCATATCAGTATTGGCATCAGTGCTGGCAGGTAAGTAGTCATGCATATGTCTCGTTATATATATCCTCTAAACACTTGTCTCATCATGTCAACTCTAACTATCTCTCTCCTCAGTGGTAACAACATTTCCGCCTTCGGATGCATCAATATTTCCTCGATATGTCTTCAAAAAGGTTGCACATATGATTACAGATCCTTCACTTGTTGTTCGAGTTGCCTTTGCACAAAATATTGCCTTACTAGCAGAAACTGCACGGCGTTTTCTAGATGTGGGCCACTCCGTCTCGCTGTATGAAGCAGTCGCTGGTAAACATTCAAGAGGTGATGGAAATGATAAAGCCACTCCAACATCAACAGCAATCTTCTCAGAAGATGCAGCTAATCTACTTGGCAAGGACTCTTCAGCTGAGGAAATTCCTGCTAGCTCATCTAATATTGATTCGTCAGACACGGCTGTAACAACAACAACAATCAAGAGTACCTATGACTCAGACCTCACAGTATTACATGAGGTTGTCTTTCGTTGGGTCATTCATATCACTACAGATGCATCTGATCACTCCTCCCAGTCAAAACAAGCACTATTAAACGGACTATCAAGACTATGCAACTTCTTTGGTTCAGAGTACTCATTTCAAATCCTGCCAATCATTCTTGCCTTTTTGAATGATCGCAAAGATTGGCAATTAAGAGCAGCTTTGTGTAAACACCTTCCATCTGTTTGTGTTTCTGTCGGAAGAGCGGCGACCGAGCAATTCGTCATTCCTTGTATAGAAACAGCACTGAATGATGACGTTGAGCAGGTGATCAGTGAGGCTTTGTGCTGTTTATCATCGTTGATTTCATTATCCCTCTTGACTCGAATATCACTCCTTGGTACTGAGATTACTGGGACAACATTACCTCTACCAAATGAAAGCCCAACTCGAGCAAGGCGAAAAAAGCAGGGTGTAATCCGAAAATGTGGCCCACTTCTACTTCATCCATCTCGTGTGGTAAGGACAAAAGCCGCCTCTTTGGTGTTGACAAGCTGGCAAGTACTCGGTGAAACAGATGGAGAGGTATTCCTAAATCAATTACTGAGGCCCTATCTTCAGTACAAACCAACATTTGAATCAATAGCCCAACTAAGTGCATGCCTCAAATCACCTTCCTTCCAAAAGGATGTATCCTTAAATCTGGGGTCATTAGAGTTGTCTGACATTGATTCAGAGATTGAAATCTCCGTCAAACTTGCAAGTAGTCTATCAGTACCGAGCCAACAGTTTGTAGAGTTAGTATCCAAAAACAGTCTCAGGTGGTATGAGCCATTACTACTTGCGGCATCCAGAGATCAGAGTCTTAGTGCACCATTTTTCTCACTCGGCTTTGCATCTCTACAAAGAGTGCATGCCTTAAACATTGAAGTACCAGTCAACACGTCAAATCAAATTCTCATCAATAGAAGGGACGAAAAAAGTCTTTCTGATATGGTTGGAAATAAAGAGGACATAACAGTTGAGACTATCAACTCATTCCTTACTCGACCAGAAGTGAAAGTTGCCGAATCTTCCTGCAAGGGCGAATGGGGATCAGGTTCGGTCATTGATCAACTAGTTCCAGAGAATTCTTCTGTGCACAGTAAAGTCCTGTCCTTGGATTTACCTCCACTGTCACAAAACTTTGGACTTGCTCAAACTGGCAATAGCAATAATATGAGGCAAAATTGGTGTCCAAAGGAGGACAACCTTATCGCTACTACAGGTAGAACTGAACATGTTGGCCCAGTCAATCGATTGGCGGTCTCTGAGGATCAGTCTTTCTTCGCCTCTGCTAGTTTTGATGGTACAAGTAAAGTGTTTGAACTACAACAAGCATATGATACCGGTGGGGACATACACAGTTGTCTCACCTATGATGGCCACAAGGCTGAAAATGACCCCTCCCCTGTTCGAATTAATGACGTTTCGATACTGGAAAATAGCCATACAGTTGCAACCGCTGCCAGTGATGGTTCTCTACATGTGTGGAGATGCGATGTAACTATGCCAACTACTCAACAAAAAAGACCACGAGTGTCTGGTCACAGTGTTTTGCGCAATATCAATACAGGCGAAGGCGAGGTATTATCTGTATCTCATTTCAACACCTCATCAGCTTCAATACTAGCCTTTTCAACACAACAAGGTAATATACACTCCTTGGATCTACGGTCCTCTCGTGAACCATTTGCATTAAATGTCAGACCTGAGCTTGGCTACTTGACTGATATGGAAGTGGGAAAGGATAAGAATTGGATTGTTGCAGGTACGAGTAGAGGATATGTTGGCCTTTGGGATATTCGATATCAGACAATGGTCAAGCTCTGGCGTCACAGTGGAGATTCTTCCATCAAACGATTGTCTGATGCATTTGGTAACAGTCTAGATGGGCAATCTCAGCCTCTCGTCTTTATGGGACGTGACAACAACGAGGCATCTCTCTTTGATATATCAAATGGTGCATGTCTTCAATGCTATCGAGTATTAGACTCGTCTCTTTCGTATGTTGATCAAGGAGCACTACCCTATGAGTGTCTATCTGTGCCCTATCTCGAGAATGTCAACATCCCAAGCAGTCGTACAGGGAAGCGACTTGTATCTTTAGACAAGGCTATTCAAATGACGTCAAGAAGTCAAGCAGGAAGTACAAGTATCAATGCCTTGGCTGGCTCTATTAACCTCCAAGGAGCTTCATATTTAATGACTGGAGGGTCTGATCAAACAATTCGATGTTGGGATCTCAATTCGGCGCCTAAATCGAGTTGTATTAGTGGTGCGGAGCGTAATCAACCTCCTGCTAGCTTTGAACAGCTCCAAGTGGGTGGGAATTCACGTCTGATTCTTTGTAGACAACCATCAATTCACCCTGCCAGTCTTGTGGAGAGTAGTAAGCTACCACTAAGGAATAGGCAGGGAGTGGTCAAGTGTGAAAGTAGACATTTAGACTCTATACTTGATTTGAAGGTTGTCAAGAATCCAGCGCTTCTTCTCAGTGCAAGCAGAGATCATACAATCAAGTTGTGGGGATAAAGATATAAAATTAAAATGCCTTTATCTTAATTCATATTCCTTCATTCTTATCATCTTAATATCCAGTTAAAGAACAATAGCAGCAGTGCCATGAAGAAGATAAATGTAGCCATTGGATGTTTACTTTTGTCTCCACGATTAGCCGCATCAACTAGATTGTCTTGTCCCTTGTCAACATTCTCTTTAGATTTCACTGCTTGATCATGAATCATGAATATATCTTCTTGCTGTTCTTGAATCAAATCTGTAAAGCGTGATAACAGAGAAGTGATTTCTACCATACTGCGTTCTACCTTCTGTACTCCCTCTAGATCTGAATGTTGGTATGTTGCAAGGATGGCTGCCGATTCTCGATGCAGTTGATCCATGTGTTCATCATTTCCCTCTTCATAAGGCATTTGTTGTTGTGGTTGAGGTGTTGATAATGGCTTCTGTATTATTGGTTGAGGTTGTTTCTTCTGTATAGGCACTGATGGTTGAGGCACATCCATCAATCTAGCAACAGATGGTGGTATACTCTTGTGATTAGTGGTATTATCACCAGATTTACTCCTCTCTTCATTATCAAAATATACATCCAAAAACTCATCTTTCTCTTGATTTCGTTCAGCTCGATCTCTGTCTGTATTATGTTCTCCAACTTCCCATGGAGCGGGCGGCAATGAACGTTGGTGATGAGAATCTTCTTTACCCAAACCAAGTAAACGCATAGGATTATTAGCAATGTCAGATGCATCAGTACCACTAACATTAATCTTTGATTGAGATTTCTCTCTTTGTTTTTGCAGACTAGTCATTGGTTCCATAATCTCGGATTTCAGACGTTGCATTAAACAAGAGGCTATCCCAGTTCTATGCCCAATTGGCCCTGATGCCCATTGTTGTTGAGGTGTGGATGTTGTATCATTTATATTATTATCAGGAGTTGATTGTATCACAGTTTGACGGAGTGAATCAATCTGCTTTGTCATCCCTGCTGCAAAAGTTGCAACAGTTGTTTCTAGCATGGATCTATCGGCATTGGTCATGGTTTGTTCTGTACTGTTATTATTATTAAAACATATGTTCAGAGTGTCTGTAGAGCTAACATACGATGCAGATTTGCGCTGTATCAGTATTGATACTTCATCGATTGACTCTGATAAAGTTGTTGCCGCCTTCATCCAAGAGTCCACATCTTTTTCATCATCGTATTCATTTATTTCATCTTGAATCATATTAATAGCAAGACAATTAGGAGATGACCAGCAGCCAAGCAATTTATTGTCCTCCTCATTATTATGGTCACTATCAGATTCATCATCACAAACCATTAGTCTCTGTCTTTTAGGATCTCTACCCATGACTATTTCCATACAGCAAGAATCCCACTCTTTGGTGCGATCATGTGCTGAATGAGGGTTATAATCTATTGGCATTGACATGGTATGTTTGTTATAATAAGGTGGCTGATCAATAAGTTTGAGTTTAGTTGTATCAATTTTCAACACTCTCATAGACTACAGTCTACAGTACAGTCTATAGCGAGATAAATATCAATCAAATGCCGCCGTACTTCCAGCACTTAAAAGAGCACTAAATACTGATCTATTTAGTGTACTGACGGTATACTAAACGCAAATCGCTTTGCGCTGGGTATATTATGCTATCGGCCTCTCAAAGTAACACTCTCACAACTCTCATGCCTATAAAATAAAATGAGAGGATACCCTCTCAGGTATCCTTGCTCGACAAGCATGCGATAATGCGATGGCACAAAGACTAGGCAGGGGATGTTAGCAGTGGCGTTTAGTACTACAACTAAAGACAAAGGTTTATTCTACACTGCCAACAACAATCAAATGCACTGCAATATATGACTTCTGAATTCACTAACTGTAGCTGTTACATGTTACCTGTTTTCTATTATCTCTAGTCTCCCACAAACACATCCAATTGATCTCTTTCAACTATCCCAGCTCGAAGAACCTACTAACTACAGAACCCAATTCAATCTTCTTTCTCTTTTTCTTTACTCTTTTTCAATTAAGCTGAACCAACCTTATCCTTTGGTACATAACTTCCATTACTAATATTGTGATTCCTGAATGCATCTGTTAACCAAATACGTCCCTGATGGAACGCTGTCAAACTCAGAATACCCTTGGCAATGCCCAATCCTTGACCACGGAATACACCCCTTAATCCAAACTCCTTTGAATCGGCAACTACCTCTTTACATGCTTGAATAAGTCCTATTGACTTACCATCAATCTTAGATGTTTGCATAATAACTTCTAATCTAGATAAGGGATTTGTAACACCGACATAGATGGGCGTGACTGCCGCACTGGCAAGCAGTCCTGATGTGAAGTTACCAACACCATGTTGTGATAACTCACCCTTGATATATTTTTGTAACTTGGGCTGACCAGCCAATCCTAATAATGCAGAAGCACAGGAGTGGCCCATAAGTGGAATAGTACCACGGAAGAGAGGTGTGAAGTTCTTAGCTGCACTCTCTCGTAGAATTTCCATAATTGGCTTCTCGGCACCAGTTGATTTAAAGTATGCACGTTGTTGCTTCTCAATCATTCGGATTGGGTTGATAAATGGTGCTGATAATACAGATGCACCAAATGCGGCCTGTACTCCAATATTACCATCGTCACCCAAGAAGAACGATAGACCAAGTAATATACCAAACTTTGGAACACGCTTAAATCCTACACCGATGATACGTGGTACTAATCCTGATAGACAGGCTGCAGCAGGATTTGCTTTAAATACTGCAGTTGCCTCTGCTGTGGCAATTTTAGGATCGACTGCTTTGCCCGCCGCATCCTTTGCATATTGTTGTACTAATTGACGATAGGCCGTAACTGGATTATCTAATACTGTTTGAAATGTACTTCCACCGAGGTAGGCTGTCATTGTTTGGAATTGAGAGAGACCATTCTTTTCTGATACTACAAAGTAGTCGGAGTATGTTTGCATTAGACTCATGGTGTATGTGAATTTTGTGTGTGTTTTGTATTTGATGGAAACTTTAGTTATGTACACAAATTCGACGATAGTAACAGGACAATATGATAAGCCGACTAGGAGACTACTAATTGCAATAGAGAGAGGTCGAGGCTTATTATTGCAAAGATATGTGAGGTTGTTAGTTAGTGAAGTACGTGGCAAAGGGCAATTATGAAGGGCAGGGGCAAAGATATTCAACGTGGAATATATCACTAGCCTGGGTTGTCTTCACTCGACTTCTTTGAGACTACTTCTGCCTGCCTTCCTCCTTTCTATGTCTACTGTGTAATCTAGAATATCATAGGTACAGATAGACTGAAAGATGTTCATTTACATGGTATCCTCTTTTGTTGACCCAAACTTCTCTATCATACCTAACACTCGTCCTTTTCTGATACCTCCCAAATCTTTGAACTCTCTTACATATATAGTCCTTGTTTGGATCTCTTAGTCACTGGGGTAACAGCAAGTCTAATCCCTTCTTCCTTCTATCAATAATATCTTTAATCAACTTGATAGTATTCTTTGCTATCAATTTATCCAAGTCATTATTCACTACCAATGTATCATAATCCTTTTGTAATTGATTAAACTTGTCAGTATATCCAGTTCTCAATTCCTCTTCCTGCTTTTCTAGTTCTTTAATCTTCTTGTCTATTGTTTCATTCGGTAGCTTCATTAATTGTTTCATTTCTTTTCTATCCGATGCTGAACATGCATCTAGATTACCTGGGTTGCACTTCCCTTCCAACTTGACAGCCTTCAAATCATTGAATGATTTATCACCACCATATTCTTCTAGATATATTCCGCCTAAACTTGCATCGCCATAATATAACGTTGGTAACCCCATGATCTTGAATTTTGCACAAAGTCCTTTTCCTTTTGGACTGTCAGTACAATCTACACTACCGATTAGTATGTTATCATTATTATCACCTTCGTTGTAGTATGTTGTTAACTCATTCCAAGCAGGTATTAGTTCTTTACAATGTGGACAACCGGGTGAATAGAATTTGATAAAAACTAGTTTGTCTTTTGTTAATTCATCGAAATTATCAGTTGTTAATGATGTACTTATATCTGCATCTCGTATCTTTTCAATGGATGCTGGATCTCGACCTGGAGGCTCATATGTATAAGCGTAACAGCCAATGATGATGGTGACAAGTATTACTATGGAGTACATTATTGTTTTGTTTGTCATATGGTTACTCTCTCGTTATCGTTGGTGCACCACTTTTTTGCAAATGCAAATATAATTTGGGTGTTCTTTTATATTGTTTACTATCTTCTATATGATACCTCTATCTACTACTAAAACTCCATATACTACCCGTTACAATACTACAAGCCTATTTGTTTTCAATCCACAAACAACAGTTGTAATAATAATAACAACTGCAACAACAACAGCAAACTCGAAATAACAAAATCATAGCCGGTATCCTCCATTAATTGATATGAGCCTACTAAAATTGGGGAGATATAGTAGCCCTAAACACCAATCATTCAGCGGCTGAAAGCGTCCTAATATACTCTTAGTATATTCCTATAAGTGTTGATTTAAGCGTCAGCGGCGGCAACGGCTTGGTTTTTACTTAATCGATACGATATAGCACATAAATAAAATGAGCTCAACAAACACAACAACGACACAAACAATATCAAGTCCACGATCGCTACTGGATATTGCGGACACTACACCACAACAGCAAACGAATGCAGATATAGATTATAATAATAGCGGTGACTGTTTTATAGATGCTAATATGAACAACATCATTGATAACGAAGATACCAACAACGATCAGCAACAGGCTGATTCAGATTATAACAATAGAAGTATAAACCATGAAACGAATATATTAGATAGAACAGCTACATCATCGATGAGTAATAATGATCCAAATGGTATATGGGATGATTCTATAGATGATATCGAAGGTGTAGAAGAGGAGTACTCATCGCCACAACAGATAGAAATGGCTCCTCTTATTGAGGACGAAGATTTAGATGAAATCCCAATTGCTAATGAGAGTGAAGATGAGATGATATCCACACCAGTTGATCAGCCACAAACCACAAATACAGCCAATAACAATAATAACCCACCCTCACCAAAGCCAATGGCAATGCAAATAATGAGATCACGACGAAAAGCATCCGACATACAAGATAACAATAATAATGACTCACACCAAAACAATAATAGATCTTCCACAAAGCAACGATTAACATGTTTAAAACGTAAGAAATCACGTGATAATCAAGATACAATCGAATATGAACAATTAACTATTGGTGATATAACCGATACCTCAACTGAATCCTCATCTAATACACAGAATAATGTAAAATGCGGTCGAAAGATACGTCGACTATGTTCCAACTCAACCAAACAAATATTACGAACAACAGTCTCCATAATGAATTTCCTCTCCAAAGTCTTATTATACGGTAGTATCATCGCCTTAATTATTGGTATAGTATGGTATTCACGTGAATTAAAGTATAACGGTACAGATGCACATTTAATTGCTTGGTTTTCAGCCGGTGCCTTCGTTTTGTTGGGTTTCCCAATTAGTATGTGTGGTATTATTATGCATTTGAAGAATTATTATCAACCAAATGTACAGTGCTATGTTGTTAGGATATTATGGATGGTACCAATCTATTCGATAGAAAGTTGGTTATGTCTACGTTTTCATGAAATTGCAATCTACATTGAAACATTACGAGATGTATATGAAAGTTATGTCTTATATTCATTCTTTCAATTCTTAATTGAAGTATTGGGGGGTGAAGAAACGCTGGTATTAATATTAAAAGATAAAAGTCCAACAAGAGGTTGTCATATTTGGGGGTTAGGTTATTGTATTAAGCCATGGGCTATGGGACAACCTGTTAGTAGGAGGGTTAGTTATACTCCTGATAAGATATCTTCGTTGAATAATGGTGGTATGGCAAATAGTAGTAGTAATGGAGGTCTAACATCTCCACATCAACATCAACAACAACACTCACGAGCAATCAAGAAAGTACAATGGATGTCACCCTTCTTCGTGAAATGCAAATTCGGTGTGTTACAATACGTCCTACTAAAATTCGTTTCATCAATCTTTGTAATGGTATTAGAAATGTACGATCTCTACAAGGAAGGAGACTTCACACCCCGCGGAGGATACCTATACATTTGCATCTTAACAAATTTATCCCAATGTTGGGCATTATATTGTTTAGTATTCTTTTATTATGCATTGAAGAATGAATTAGGACCTATTAGGCCGGTTGGTAAGTTTCTAAGTGTCAAGGCATTAGTATTCTTTACATGGTGGCAAAGTTTAGGTATTAGTATATTATTCCAAATGGGTATGATACCACATTATACTACATTTGATTCAAATACTATGGGTGATCAAATTGATGGTGGTAAGGAATGGTCAAGTGAAGATGTCGCGAAAGGATTACAAGATTGGTTAATATGTATAGAAATGTTCTGCGCCGCAATTGTACATACATTTGTCTTTCCTCATACGGACTATATGGAACCATTGGGTATAATGAATCAACGTCAGAATAGTACACCCAATATTGGATCAAGACGACTTGGTAGGAAGGGACGATTAAATCGTTTTAATAGAGGATTAGATGATCGGAGTATGTGTAGCAAAAGTAGTGGCGAGACTGATAACTTGATAATGGGGAGTGGGTTTGATATAGAATTGGGAGATTCTGCTGTAGTGCCGGCATTCAACAATGGTGGATGTAGCACGGTAGATGAAACGTCTGATAAGGAGAGTACCTGCAGTAGTGCCAACATTGGCGGTGGTGAAACACAACCCGCACGTCATGAACGACAAGGATTTGTCCGTGCCTTGTTAGATAGTACAGTGCCTCGAGATGTATTAGATGAGTCTGTGGGTATATTCAAGGGAAAGTATAACGACGAGAAGAAGACGTTGTTGCATCATGCTGCAACTTCCGATGAGTATGACTTGTTCAGTAAGTCTTCAAAGAGACGGAAGGTAAAGCTGGGAAGAAAGACGAAGGTCAAGGAAGGTGGGGCATCAGTTCCTGATTCAGTGCTACTCAATGATTAGATTTGAATAACTCGGCTTATAATCACTTGAACTTTCTACTACGACTAATACCTGATTTGACACCGGTAGCCTCTCCAGCATATACATGACCTTCATCTGTACGCATTTCACGCACAGCTCCCTTCCTTCGGATAAGTGCCTTTCTATACTGCTCACGTTTCTTAACACGAGGGTTACGATTGATCTTTGCCTTATGTGCCACGAGACCTCGGTTCTTCATGATTGTTCGGCCAATGGCACGCTCGCCTTCAACTTCGCCTTCCAATCTAGGATATTTGGGTTTGACTTCATACATTGCCTTCTTCGCCTCCTTCTTTGCCTTGCTCTTGGATTTAATTAACTTGTAGAAGTCATCCTCCTCGTCACTGCCAAGGCCTTCGTCGTCCTCAAGGTCATCATCTTCTTCATCATCGGAACCTTTGCCAAATTGCTCTTCCATCATGGACAATCCACGCTGCAATCTCTCATAATCCTCGTCTTCCTCAATTTCATCATTCTTGTTCTTCTTACCATTTGTCGTATTCGACTTTTGTACAATTGAATTCATCCTTGATGACAAGTTACGACTAGCTGATATTGCCCTGTCGTTATCTTCAGCCTCATCACCATAATCAAAGTCTGATGATGGCGGTGCTAGACGTCGTTTACGTTTCTTAGAAGACGTATCTTGATAATCAGTAGCCGCATCATGATGACGTAAAGCATACCTAGCCTCGGTCATGATACGGCGTTGAATTGCCTCATGGCTTTCCTCGTCATCGCTTTCAGAAGATGAATCTTCCTCTTTGCCCGCAGGCTGTTCAATGAGCGAAGACAAGTTCTCCTCTTCATCTTGGATACCAGAAGCATCACTCCCTGCATCTTCATCTTCGCCATCACCTTCATCCTCGCTGTCACTTGAGGACAAGTCTCCACCAGCCATCAAGGTAGCAGCCTTGACCAGACTAGTCATCTGATCATCCAAGCCTGGAATCTTGGACTCTACACCCTCATGGAGTTTATCCGTCAACTGACTTAATTGATTCAACCTCTCCATTACCGGATGGTTACGTATGTCATCGGCATTATCATCATCGTCATCCATGAGTGACGATGCCATATTGCTCGTATCATTCTTCTTGGATGCTTGATCAGACTTGAGTAATAGATAGAGTGACAAGTTTAATGCCTTGGATGCTTGTAGCATTGACTTGGTGATTAGATATTGCAAACCTGCCGGTGTGGCTCCGACCGCCTGTTAAATGTATGAACACATCCAATAAACAAACAGAGGATTAGTTAGTGCAATGTAATAAATAAATCATACAAATAAATGTGGAATGCTATACAAGCGAACGATTTGCTTATGAACGAAGCCCATTCGTAGGATAAAAATAGATTCCAAATTAATGTAGCACCCGTTTTCTGCCAAGACATCATTTGAAAGGAGGATGACTAGGTCTATCATATTAAGTGCGTATATATCCAACCACCGAAACAACGAATTATCCATAACCAAACAGAAAACACAAAATATATATAAAAACAAAGAAAACATACCTCAGCCTCCTTTTTACCCTTACAAACACCACCCTTCAATAACGCACCACAGGCCAATAATGTAGTATCATTTAATTCATTAATCGGATTATTAAAATGTGTTATTAGTGGTAATAACTCTGGATGTTGTGATTTAAGTACCTTTAACTTTTCTTTTGTGGATAGCTTTTTCGATGATGGGGTTTGTTTCTTCTTGGTGATTAGTGTTGTTGATGTTGTGGATGTTGTTGATTTGGACTTTCTCTTCTTACTTGATACCTTCTCTACACTTCCCTCTTCACTACCTCCACTACCCCCATCTCCATCCCCGTCATCATCATCATCTAACATAAAATCCATGTCATCCAACTCATCTAATCTAGCTAATTCAACTTCTCTCCCAGCCTCTTCTTCCAAATAGGCATCATTTACACTTTGACCAATTTCTAAATCAGCGGTGTCTCCGTGATAGTAGGATGATTTGGTCGTACCCCAATTGAATAATTTAGATGTTTTATCTTCTTCTTCATCATCTTCGGAGTCGGAGTTATCGTCAGAATCAGATGAGGAGGATGAAGCTTGCTCTATATCTTTTTGTTTAGTTTGCCTACCATCATCTTCTTCTTCGTCTTCTTCACTGCTGTCATTATCATCACTACTGCTATCCCCCTCATCATCCATACCTAAATCAAAAACACCCTCACGTTTAGTAGTTATACCATCATCCTCCTCACTACTACTGTTGTCTTCTTTATCACTTACATCTAACTGTAAATAATTTTCTTCTTGTAATTTATTATTGTATCGATCTACCTCATCGTACATTGGATCATTATCAGAATCATCATTCTCATCTTGATTGGTTGTAGTGTTGTTACGGTTTTTGTAAAGTGATTGATCACCAGTCTTTGCTGAATGTCGTGATCGTCTGCCCATGATGTATTATTTATTAGTATTAGATATCTCTCTTTGTATGTATATTATTCGATAGGTGTGATACTACTGTTTTCCACTATATACAAATTGGAATTAGTTGCCAAATATCGTATGATACAAGGTTTTGATATCGCTTGAGTATATGGCTTTCAAAGAATATTTTGATGGCTCTCAAAGAATATCTTTGCAATAAGGAATAGATCGGTAGGACTGATAACTATACCAGCCAATTCCTGATCGATAAGGGTATTAAAAAACTGATTCTTTACCTATATATTGACAGTAATCCTACAAGTATTGCAATACCAATCCACTATTCATCAACATCTCATACCTAGAGGTACCTATCATTTGAATTTTTGATTGGTGAGGATACCCTTCAGGGTGTATCCTTAGCAAACTCATTTCACCGATGTTAAAATCATTAACGCCGAACCCTTGAAGATGGCCGATGCTACTGCAATAACCAACAGATCAACCCATCCACCATTCCCTGAACCAGGATCAATAATTAAGGATCGATATTTCTGTTTAGGTCGTTTAGGGAAGGGTACTTTTTGTGCGGTAAGTTTTTAATTATGTATTGCAATATGTGTTCACATGTGATGTGTTCAACTTATGTATCATACCCATATACCGCATCTGATAATATCGAACTCATTATAAAAACAGATTCACAAATGTGTTGACTTATCATATTCACATCAAGATACTACAACAACAAATAATAATGATACCAATAAACAAGACAATAACAAAAAGAATAAACAACGTATAGTAGCAGCAAAAGTTGAATTAGCAAACTTTGTAGATTCTGGTGTAATTGATGGTGAGGCATCTGTATTAAAATTCTTAGACGCTAGTCTATCTACCGGGATGGTACCCACATTTGTTGATTATGTACGACAGGCTCCACCTAGTACTGATATTGAAACAACTGAGGGTGATGCTAAGGCAACAGAGAGTAGTAGTAAACCAGAAAGTAAAGGATCAGATGGTGGATTATCAGCTATTATTATGGAATACCTGCCAGGTGAGGATATGCATTTATTACGTGATCGACATTGTCAAAGTTTATTTGATAAGGGTGATGATAAGGAGAGTACGGGATTAGGACCGGGTGAGAAGGCACCACGACGATTGTCAATTGAAGATGCTGTATATCTTGTTGCTGATGTGATGTTACCATTGTTGAAGGCTATGCATGAAGTTGGTATGGTCCATCGAGATGTGAAACCTTCGGTAAGTACTTGTTTGTTTATTTGTGTGTCTTTTGTGTTTGTGTGATGGCCAATGAAGATATAAAAAAGCTCTAGAATTACTCCACGATACAATGTAGGATAAATCTTTATCCAATACGAGGCCCCACATCTACATTTTAAACTTATTCAATCACTGTATCATACAATATTCTAACCTTTGTTGTACTATTCCCTATCTGATTTAGAATGTTGTACGAACGGGCTGGTCTGATAAAAAGTTTAAAATTGTAGACTTTGGATTATCGAAATCAATCATTGTACCTAAAGATTCATCCGTTGCTGATACGGAACGTCCATGGAAGGGTAAGTGGATGTCACCCGATACCGCACATGATAATATGGAGGCATGTGTACGCGTCGAACGTGACACTGCTGAATTCCGTGGTACTAGTATGTATGCTTCTTTACGTGTACATCAGGGGAAAGATCATTGCCCACGAGATGATATTTGGGGATTATTATATGTCTTTTGTGATTTGGTATCGGGTGGATTACCCTGGATGGGATATGCGTCATCACGAGATCGGAGTAGTTGTCAAATAATCAAGGAGATGGTGGTAGGTGAACGAGGACGAACTGATTGGGAGGGTATTCCTGAAGAAGACGAGGGTAAGAAGGTTGTAGAGGGTATGGCATTGAAACCAAATCCAGAAAAGGTACCTCAAAATGGTGAAGATGCCATGGAATGGCTACTATTTGGTGCCGAGTATCATAATGCCAAGTACCGACATGCAATGAGAGGATCATCTGATTCTGAAGCCAATGTGGTTCTTCCTGAACCACTCGCACTCTCAAAGAATGAGCACTACGTTGATTGTCTACGGAAAGCATTCCGTCATGTGGCGTCATTAGGGTTTGTGGATATGCCAGATTATGATCTCATTGGTGAATGTTTACATGGCTTTCTCAAGGATATCAATCCCGAACATTCTGTTCCCTCGATTGATTGGAAAGATCGTCCCACGACATCATCTAAGCGTCGACGAAGTATGACAAGTAATGCACCCACATCGCTTGACACTGGTGGAGTTGCATGGAATTTACTCGATGAAGCAGCCGATCCACTTGATGATAGTACATTGTTGGAAGCTGATGTTGATCGAAGAGCTGCGCTCGAGGCGGCTGCTGCAGCAATGGATGACACCTCTCGTTCGGCAAAAGGTGAGGCTCCTGCTGCCTCCGCCTTGGATCCTGGTGCATCTTTCACCGGAGAAGCTGCTGATTTGGCAAGGCTACCATTACAAATGCAGTTTGCTCTAGCTCAGGTAGAATACAATGCTCGCAACGCTAAGGAAGTTCCACCACACTTGGCACTAAGGGATTGGATGTCATTGGCAGTACCACTTGCTCATGGAAAGTGGGATACAACATCATGGGAGCGAGGGAATCATCGCACTGATGATGATGGATATCGTAATGAAGTCTACATGTCAATTCTTCAAAAGTGTCTTGATGCTGCTGGCCCGTTCAATCGTTTCTCAGACAGAGAGTGTTACTACCTTCCTCTTGCGGAAGGCGAGACAAAGCCTAAAAGAAGAAGAGTAGGTACGAGTTCTGTTCCACAGCTGGTGTCTGAAAGTGGTGGCGCAGTCAAAGAAAGTCCTTTAGTGGTAGTTTCAAGAGTCTTCTTTTCACTGAGACTTGCATTGGATCAACAAAGAGGAAAGAACTTTGCCCCTCCGCCAAAGCTTTCCTTTGGTTCTTACTTGTAGTCACTAGCTTTCTGAATATGTACTTAGTAGCCTATTGTAATAGTATAACATTCTAATTACTCTTAATTTAATCAACACCTTTGCTGTCTGCAGTCTTTCATATCTATTTCGTCGGCCCAGTTCTTTAAGAATGCACATATCATGTCTGTATCTGACATTGTGCATAAGGCATGAGCTTGCATCCTGACAATATCTCCTCTTCGACTCAAATTATACTTTCTTGGGTTCTGCTCCTCTCCGGGCATCTAACGAGTTGGGAATCAAGATGTAAGCATTAACTACTCACAGAATAGAATCAGTCACCGTATCAGCCATCTCTGCAGCAGTCCTTGCCATTGCCTCAACCTCTTCCAATGTTGGCATAGATGCCAATGTCTCTGCACCAATAATATCTCCACCTGCATCTCCGCCAGAATAACCAGACCCTCCCCCCAAGAGTGTACACACATCCCCCTTGCAAAAGTCCATGAGCATGACTTCTCTTTCATCAGCTGTGGGAGGATTGAGTATAACATAAAGAAATGGAGCATTGGCAGAGATTGCAACCGCAAGTGGAAATGTCAATCCAAGCAAAGTCTTTTGTAGTGCTTCTTTCTTATCAACGTAATTCATATCTTGTGCATTATTGTTTTTAGCATATTGACATGTGTTTGTATT
>Ga0075437_13150_pt1 | contig 25027 bp, 18 predicted proteins | sample MintriMetagenome_FD_74266 | JGI IMG/M metagenome (GOLD analysis project Ga0075437, IMG submission 74266) | Marine eukaryotic communities from Monterey Bay, USA to study complex ecological interactions - Minidiscus trioculatus and... | ecosystem: Environmental > Aquatic > Marine > Unclassified...
ATGATGAAGTCTACACTAGCTGATACACGATTCCAGTCAGCTTGAGCCAAGCCAAGGTTCTTGAGTGATAAATCACCTTTTTCCAGTACCACTCTCGAGTGATCAACCTGTAGTCCATACTTTTCTGCATTCTTACGAACAACATCAGGATCTCCAGAGCGAACGAGACAAGTCACAGTTGCCATTTTATTAACCTCCAAAACTTGAGCAAGGATGTGCACACCAAGGTACCCAGTTGCCCCAGTGAGAAAGATTGACCTAGCAGAGCTTGCGGTGATGGCAGTTGATGTTGAGTGAAAGGTCAAGTCCGAGGGGAGAACAGCATCTTGTCTAACCCTGCAAACAACTTCATTATTACTTTGTTCTGTAGGACCAACAACCGACCAACTGTTATCAGTACCCTTACTTTCAATAGAATCTGAATTCTCTTGTTGTTCAGCCCACTGTTTCACAACCTCCATACTACTACTCTGTACAGTAAGATTATCCCGAAACAATCTAGCCGCAGATAGACGGACTCCAAAACATTTATTAATCAACGATACTAATCGCGCAGCACTTAACGAGTGGCCTCCTTCTTCTTGGAAGTTACTCTCGACCGATATTGAAATAGTATCATCTGTCACAAGAACACATTCCCACAATGCAATCATGGCACTTTCCACATCAGGAAGAGGAGAATCACTGGGGACACGAAGATACTTTGCCAATTTGCGCAATGATGCCGAAGAATGAGCAGTGGGGAGTGGAGCTGCATTGTTTGCAGTTGTATGTGTCTCAAAGTTCAATTGAAGACTTCTCATCATAGCCCTACGATCTTTTGTCTGAGCTTGTAGTGCTTTCCTATCGAGCTTGGCTCCTACCGCAGCAACAGGGAGGGACTCAACTTCAATATATACGCTTGGCACCATGTAATGGGCAACATGACCGTCAATGGCACGTCGGATTTCTGGACATGCACCATTTCGTGTGTCGATGTTCCAATCAGCAAGACGAGTATCGCCCTCTTTATTATTGTGATCACGAACGAGGTATGCAATCAACTGTTTGTCTTCACTACCCTCTTCGCCATCAGCCACAACTACACAACTTGATAGCTTAACATGGTCCACTAATGCAGTTTCAACAGCCCCCAGAACGACTGAGTAGCCACGAATTTTCACCATAAAGTCACATCGGCCAAGGATTTCAAGTTGACCATTGGGTAAGAATCGTGCCCTATCACCAGTGCGATACATCATGGGAGGTCTTGAATCATCACCTTCCTTCTTTGTCAGGAATGGATCGGGAACAAATCGAGTAGCAGTCAACTCAGGCAAGTTCAAGTACCCTCGTGCAAGCATTTCACCACCAACAAACAACTCGCCTGCCTCACCAAATGGAAGAGGTTGACATTCCTCATCGACAATGTAACAAGGCGTAGAGGGATATCCAACAGGACAGAATTTATCCGATGATGACAAGTCCAAATCGCTTGCAGTTAAATCCAATGCAGCAACCTCATGACATTCCGAGATGGAGTACAAATTCAAAAGACGAACCTCCGCCAATGAATCAATAACCTTTTTACGTAATGCAAGACTAACAACCTCTCCATTCAAGTAAATCTGTCTTACGGTCTTGAGACGACTACGAACATCTTTCAAATCAACTGTTAACAACATATTCTCGAGTAATGATGGTGTGAATAATATTTCTGTAACATTGAATCTTTCAATCTGACTTGTTAATCGTTCTCCATCAAAGATATCATCCGCAGGCACCGGCAGCACAGTCCCACCCCTCATTAATGGACGTAAACATTCCCAAACGAAGAAGACATTACATGCCACAACATCTCCTGGTCCATAATCTGATAATGTACGAAATCGCCACTCGTATGAGACAGCCGGAGCTCTATGTGGATTGGCAATTCCTTTAGGTTGACCTGTCGTACCTGATGAATAAACAACAAATGCAAGATCATCTAATGATACTCTGTTGGGTTCTTCACCTTTCTCTGCCCATCCATTTGAATACCTTTCCCATAATGTTTCCCACTCGGCTTCATCTTGACTAGATGAACTTAATCCATCCTCCTGATGTGATGAGTCGTCTTCACAAACAATTGCCATTTCTCCTGCAGCGGCAGGTAATTTACGTACATGTTCGAGTGTCGTACATACTGCTGTTGGCTTAGCATCGTTTAGGACACGTTCAACCATGGGTGTTGGGTATGCCAATTCTAATGGAACATACTAAATAATAATATGAGAGTATATAATAATAATTGTTCAAGAACATAAGAATGTGGAATTATGTGTTTAGTGAAATCATACAGGGGAAAGCATATTCATAATATACATATACAAACACAAACTTTTAACTTACAGCACCACCAGCACTCAAGGCAGCTAACATACTAACAACATATCTAGGACTTGGGTCCATAAATATAGCAACAACTTTATCAGCCGATGTGCCCGCGGCTCGTAATTCAGATGCTAATGATAATACCTTTAGTTGTGTTTCGCGGTATGACCATACTTTACCAGTTACGGCGTCAATTAGACATGGTGCCGTTGGTGTTTTGATAGCTTGGGCGTGGAATGCCTCATGTACCATTGTTGGTTGTTGGGCGTCATTATTGTTTGTCGCCATGTTTTGTTTTGTGTGTGTTTGTGTTTTTTCTGTATTGTTATTCAGGTTTGACATATGATATCATGTGTGAGGAAGAAGTAGATATTTGTTAGCAGATGGATATTGAATTTAAAGTAATATTAATACCACAGCCACATAACACACATAGGTATTATTATGTATGAGAAGCAGTGTAAACCAACAGTTTGTCATTGGCTGACAAAGAAGTTTTTTTGATACTTTCATCGATCATCTAAATCTAAAAATATAAATAAAAAAACAGAAGACAGATCACTAACCTACTACCGCCGAGAGGAATTGTATACAAACACTTAAACTGCGGTAAACAATTCTTATCCTAATATTATAAACATTATTGTTGGTGCAGTTGCAACAACTGTCTGAGTGCGTGGCAGCGAGGAAGGTTCTTAGTAGATTTATTAATCTATGTATCAGCTTGAATTATTGGATTGAAATTGAAATGTTTTGTCTTGCTTAGTCTTATGTAATATACTGGGGCAAAGCCAATAGGTTGCCATTTCACCAAATCGTAAGCTAACAAGCGTGCCCTTCTCCTACATTCACATTTTGGTCATGAGCTCATAATAATATGTATAAAGCCTAACAACTTCATTTATTCTTGTTTTCAATTCAGTCTTCTTTTTCTCGTCTACCTCAGCATCCAAATCAGCTCTAAGCTGTACCATTTCATTCTTTGCTTCTTCCCACTTATCCTTCCACTTTTCCTTCAACCTACGTTCTTTTGTTTTAGGAGCAACAGATGCTACCTTCTTCTTCTCCTCCTCGTTCTTCTCTTTCGTGACACTAACGACACCATCTTCGTCTACCTGTTGAGGTACGACTGCAGACTTTCTCACAGTAGATGATTTCATTTGATGATGTAACTCTGGCTTGTCACGTTGGAACCAATCATGTCGATATGCCCCCGAGTCGGGACCCTTGGTGATACGACTGAATCCGTAACGATTCAATTGTCGTTGGAAGGAACGGATCTTGTTACTTTTAAAATACCGTGGCAATATATCAGTAACGAACCGATCATTATCCCTAACAGTAAATGCATCACCCTTGGTTAACCACGAAACAATCGATGCATCCTCCTTCTGCAATATAGCATACAACTTCTTTGGGAATGAGGCGATGGCCTTCTTCTCTTCCTTTCGTACCTTCTTCTTCTCTTCCTTTCGTGCCTTCTTCTTTATGCACACTTGTTTTTCTGATGAGATGTATCACAGCATGAGATTAGTTTACACACAAACAGTAAGTATCACCAAGAATCATCTACTCACCGATATGATAATCTAAACGCTGTTTCCTACTAAAACCCTTTGTACAATGCGGACAAGTATAAATGCTTTTACTACTTTTACGACGTAATTTTTTCATCTCGGCCTCATCTATAAAGTTAGAAAAGATATGGATTCATTAGCATATCATTATAAACATGCATATGCACATATAATTACACTTACACTCCCCCGGTTTAAAGAAGCGGTACCCTTGTTCAGCAAGAGAAATTCTATCAAGAATTACGTCCATAGGCACGTCCTTCTTAAAACCCCATAAATTGATATATTGTATCTGTTTAATGATTTCAACTTCATCCGGTTGGTAGGTATTATTTGTGACTGCACCAGCGGCATTAGAAATATATGATTTAACATCAATGACACTATCTATATCAAGCACAGTTTCTCTGATATATTCTTTAGTTGCCACAATTTGTGTTGTTGTTGTGGCTGCTGTTGTTGAATTGGATAACTCGGGAACAACTGCTGCAGTGGTATTGGCAGCACCACCACCACCATTATTATGTTGTAGTGATTGATGTGAAGGTGTTTCTTCATTGTTAGAATTGTTTGGTGTGGCAGTAAGAGGAGTAACCTTAGAGTTAGTAATAGGAGGTGATGCATCCATAGAACTTATCTCCTCGGTAGTTCGTAATTCTGAGTTGCTTGCCAATACTAATTCATCATCGATTGATGAATTATTCCCCTCAAGACAAGATGCAACCGGCAGTACTAAATCATCATTACTATCGATTATTGCATCTGAAGTAGTACAGGAGGAAGGGACTGCAGCATTAGCACCAGAACCACTACCACTACTACTACCGACAGAAGGGGTATTATCTTCATCAAAATATAATTCTGGGGTGTTTGATTCTGTTAATTCCTCATCAGAAGTCGAATTAATATTCCCTGTTGATAATGTAGACGACGGTACTACTAAATCACCACCACCTCCTCCACCACTACTTCCTCCTCCTCCAAAGAAGGCATTAATATCATTACAATCTTTTACCATATCGGATACAACGCCAAGTAATCGTATTGCTTCATCCTTCCGCTGTTCAGGAGGTGTATCGTTTAAAGACAATCTAGCCATCAGAAGAAGAAAAGAATCGGCTGCTGTATCTTGATTGGTATATTCTTTATCACTTCTAAGAGGTGGTACCTTATTTCTCATATCACCAATTCCTAGAGATAATTTAACCATAGTATGTAATCTATTTCTAATCGAATTATATTCTGCTGCTTTGTCCCCGTCTAGTAATTTATAATGATTAGGATCTCGTAGTGGAGGTATTGAGGCACCCATCCAACCATAATGGGAAACCCAATCCGGATGGTCTCCATTATTTTTAAATGGTGCAACAGAAGAAGAAGAAGAAGAAGGTAAAACACCATTATTAAACACAGTCAAACTCTCATCTGGAGAATAATTATTGTCTCTTTGTCGTTTTGGTTGAGGTGTTGTTGTATCAGTTTGATCACCTACTAAATTATCAACATAATTATCATCTTTCCATGGGTTGGAGGAGACTGGTAGATTCACCTCCATCATATCCGTAGCCATCTTGTTCAATACTCTCTACTGCTTCATCTTATTACATCACAGCAAGAGGGTAACGGAAAAGATACCATAGGATACCACTGAGCCAACTCTCATAAAACCGAAACTGCGGCCCTCATCGTCACTATTAATACAAATTATATACAATGGAACTGTCTCAGATGAATCAACATGCGGTGGAAGTAGTTAGTCCACTAACAGAAGAATATCTTCTATCCTTGACGCCCGATAAAATTACTGACTTATCCAAATCACAGGCCAAAGATATAATAAGTAAATATTATACACAAGATGGTATTAAAACAACTCCAGTAACAAAAGAAATGGAATACCAAATTGACCTTCAAACAATAATATTAGAGAATGCATATATTTTGGCACAACTTAGTTTGCAACCTCCTCCATTAATAACATCACAAAATGTTGTCGAGAGAACTACATGTGCAACATTCGGTAATGGCCCAGAAAGTATTACATTATTGGGTATTATTAGGGTATCACCTGGCGGTGAATTCAGTGCTGATGGATATAGTAATGACGGTTCGTCTCAGTTCCTTCAAATATTATCATGTGGCAAATTATATGCTGATGTGCATAATGTGACAGTTAATGTGGAAAGAGTATTCATATCTATTGGTGTAGATCGGCGATTGGCTGAAGAATCATTTGCTCTAGCTGAGCTTACCCGATTTTTGGGTAGAATTGATCATGATAACGTTCTTGTGGTTGCAGTAGATTCCATGCGTCTTGGTTTATATACATCTACAGTGCAGAAAACAGAAGTACTTATAAGAGGAAGATGCAAAAATGCAAAAGTTAGGTTTATTGGATCATGGGGATTAGTTAATAAGGATGACAGTGGACAAGAGTTGCATACAGCATTATCAAAAGCAGTAGAAAAGAGAGAAAAGGAACTCAGTGATGTATCCGACAAGTACTCAAAAAATAATGCTGGTAAATCGGTTGATGTTGATACTGCTGATGGTGTTAAAGATCAGATACGTACCAAGGAGAAAAGGAAGGAGATTAGAGAGTCTATGGATACAAATAATGCTATCAAGAATGCAGGAAATCTTGGTATATTATTATTGGACCATCTTGGCTACAATCAAAAGCTTCCTATCGACCATCCGTCAAATAAAGCATCAACACTAGAGATGATTAGACAGAAGTGGGTAGAGGTAGTGTACAGATCGTCAGGAAGGATACGACAAGCCAATCCGAATAAAATAGGTCGTGATAGGGTATTAGAATGGAGTAATAATGAATGTGATGAAGAACAGGCAGCCAATGAGTTTCTGCAATTCTATAATAAAAACAAACGTGAATTGGGTATAGATGCATTCATACAACAATATCTTCCTAATGCCAATGCACAAGACATAGTGGCTAACTATGCTCGAACAAGTACCAAGGGAATGAATCCAGATCATCAAATTGCTGTTAATTGTGCATGTGAGTTTATTTTACATGATGGGAACATGCCTGATATAACAATTTGTGATTTGGCAAAGCGTAGGGAAAGGATAGGTAGTCCTGCTTTTGTTGTGTTACTGATTTTGGCTTGCAGTGGATTTGTAAAGCGTGGAGTTATGGCAAATCCAGTACGTGCCTCAAGTGAAATAGATGAACTTGATGTTATGAAAGAGTTGGAGAAGTTGTTTGCACCAGGTTTGGACTTCTTTTCCTTCTCGGAATGCATTGGAAAACCTCACAAAGATCTATTTGAAGCCGAACACAAACGTAAAGAAGAGATTGCAGTGATAATGGTCAGATTCAAGAATGAGATTCTGAAATTGGAAAAGAAGCTGCTCCTCAGTACTGATGAAAGAATGCTGTATGATAACATGAAGCTCATTTATCAGACAATACCAAGTGTGTATCTGGAAGATGCCGCCTACGAAGAGGAATGGGATGAGGACGAGGAGAGTGATGAGGAATGGGACGAGGAGAGTGATGAGGAATGGGATGAGGAGAATGATGCGGACTCTTATGAGGAGAGTGATGGGGATAGTGTGAACCAACCGTAAATATAAACAATGCGATAATCGAAATAAATGCTCCTAATAACTCCAAGTGTTTTTTCACCATAATTTATATCTCACGTGGTCTTAGGCTAGCTCATGTGTTGTGTCGATATCTATGTACCTACCTAATAATATCCCATCCAAACAATTAGGCTCTTAGTACTTAGTGTTTGCATCATCAATCGATCACATCAGCAGCTATTGTATGGGGTTATCTGTATATATCTACATCTATTAGCATAAGTGTATCTTACATCATAGGTACTTATCATACAACTACGACTTCTTACATTTACATCATAAGTTCTCAGGTTATACTTGAATCATATGCAATAGATTGTAAACATCAACGGGCTGTCGAATTTAGTATATTTTATCAAAGAAGATATCGAATTGATTCAGAAAGAGTCTGTGAGATAGTTATTGTGCAACACAAGTGAAGGTACAGTATCTTACATCATATCATCTTGACTATCAATCTTAGCATCAGTATTAGTATAATACAGTAATAACAACTCTACTACATCTTATCAATTATATTATAAATATTACAATAGATGGGGAAGAAGAGCAAGAATCCAAACAAGAAAAAGGCAAGCACCAATATCCAAGCGTCGTCGTCTTCACCATCAACTACAGCTACATCTACTACTACCGATCCAGGAGCACGTAGTGATGGGCCAAGCGAGGAAGAGATTAATGCTTACCAAACTACATCAAGATCATTACAAGCAAAGTTAGATCAGCTTACAAAGTTAGCTATTGCAAATGATAGGAGAGGATTCGTTGAACAATTTGTACCAACCGATTTAAGTGAAGCAGATATTAATGGATATCTTAACGATTTGACAATTGCATCCGAGGCTGAAGGACAGTGGCGGAATTTAATAGCAGAGATAGTAGCCATTGCAGCGGGGAAGAATGTGAATAGAATTGAGGGGGATCAAATTAATCGGGCTGTGTTCTTTTTTCAACATCCACTCTTAGAAGGCTGTGACAGAGAAGTAGCATTCATATGTAGAAATGGAGAATGGAGAGCTGAAGGATGAACGAGGTATGCTCACTTGATAGCCATCCAACTTAGCAAATAGAATAGATTATCTGGGTGGATTGTTTGCAGCATTTAACAAAAGATAGGGAAATATAATGAACATGATTCTTATCATTTTTCGCAGTACCATCACCAATGAATATGCAACTGAGCACAACGTATCATTCTTGAGTACATGACCATAAGATTATAGGTACGCTTAAGCAGGCAGGAGCTTACCAGAGAGCAATAAGATCTCGTATCTCATCAAGCAATGAAGAAGTCAAAGGAGCGAGCGAGCGAGGTGAGAGGGAGAAAAGGGAAGGATACCCTAACATGAACATGCACTCTCATAAATTGGTTATCGTAGGTACTACATTAGGTATAACCCAACTCAGAGACTCAGATAGAACTCAATATTGTTATTCGTTATACGGTACTTACGATAGATATATCATGTTCTCTGCAACTAGATTAGTGGCTGCTACCTCGTCGTCATCTGCGGCACGAACTCTTCAACGGCGTGCTATACAATGTTCATTCTCAAGCGTTTTCCACATAAGAAATGCCAACAATGGTAAAATCACAAAAGAAAGTCAGACAGCAGAGAGCATATTTACAAAAGCTGTAGCCTGGCCTTTATTTGCAATGGGTGGTATTGATGCAGTAGTATTTATATCAAGAGACAATTAGCTCTGTTATAATAATATTGTTGGAGCGAAAACATTCTAAAACTCAAAACACATGTATACCATTACCATATGTACATAAAGTTGAACATAAGAAAATAATGGACACGTCAATGACATCTATCTTGTGGATTTGCAATATGAATGTGAGGGAGAATGAATACTACACATAAACATACGCAGTACTACAGATATAATAAGAAAGGAAAGGCCTTCAGTAGGTAGTTGAGGATATTGAGTAGAGATTCCATTATACCGACTCCACAGATATCCACACGTACAGAACATACTTTTGAATAAGTATGAGTAAAAAGTTGTAGTAATGAAAGTGATACTTTTAAGTAAAGTTTTATCATACTATAACTTCTGATTCTCATTCTGTAAACAATACTTACATATTTTCAAATAGTGTGAAACACATATTGTACTTCTTCTTCTCTTTCTTTAGTTTGACATCTCATGTGGTTCTGACAGTTTGTCATTTCTAGAAAATGTCAACAAAAATTGAGCATCATACTGAGGATATTTCTGTACTAAATATCGAGCCCGACGCTCCGATTGCCAATGGAAGTAAGGTCGGATACCTAGATTTTGGAGTTGCGACCTGGCAAACTGCATACATAAGAGAAAGAATGAGACTTGCCCCAGAACAGGCTCCATCCATCCCCAGCTAGCAGAGCCAACTTCTAACCATGTTTCAAGATCTTCGGGCGGAGGCAACTCAGCTGTAACAAACCTTTCATTAAACCAGTGCACAGCTGGCAAGTTAAACACTAATGGAATTGAACCGTATCCTCCAATTACAGCGGCCGATAGTCCAACATAGAAAGGAGTTGCAGCAAGAGCCATACCCTCGCGATTGGTCTTTGCAATCTCATTGAATACCTTCATTGCCTCGTCATATTCAATTTGATCAACAACCATTACATCTCTAATTACACACTCACGACAGGCTTCAGGAATCCCGAGCTCTGCAAATTGCATAATCTGTTCATTGGTCATGGAGGCAAAGGTTTTAGGTAACTTTTTTGCATATTCTAGTGTTGGTTTGCCATTAATAAATTGACCATTTGATGGTGATAGACCGGCCATTGATCTCATTGTTTGTTGATGAATGATACTACCAATAGACAGTTGTTGTTTTTGTTTGAATGATGATAGTTTTGCAACTGTAGAGATTGATGACACTTGCATAGATGGTAGTATTGTTGTATTGATATTATACTTGTCATCTTTTGTCTTTGAAGTTGACACTGCTGATAGTACTGTTTGAAATGGTCTTAATGATAGATGCGGTGAGGATATGGTACCCACAATAGAACGACTTCCACCGAATAAAAGACTCTGTGAAGTGTTCAGAAGATAAGATGTTATAATCATAATATTATGTCGTGAGCAAGATAGAGAGGCTGGTGGTTACAATGTTGTAATGATACGATAAACGATATATTATTGATCAAATCATAAATGTCGTGTGCAAGATACTTTTGAAAGATATACTATGAAGCTCACCATAATTTTCCTCACTAACGATCTGTTACAATTTAAGTGTGATAAGTACTGAATGATAGCAGCGATTGATATAGGTAGAAGAATAGTAGCAGAGCGGCAGAGAGGGAGGCTGGTTTGCCGAGAATAGAGGAAATAATTTGGATTGAGGATCTGGGGGCATCTTGCCCTTCATTAGCCCAGGGACAAGATTTTAATTTTTGGTGCGCTGGTACGGTCGTGCAGCAGCATGTAACCTAGTAAATGCATGTTGTCATACCATTAATAACTTTTGTCAGCATCAATTGCATGGGTACTTCCTCCTTCCGGAATAGGTTAGGCACTCGATAATTTTATGGGAAAAGGTGGCAATGCTTCAGGAGAAATCCTCACAGTTGATACGGTAAATAAGAAGAAGAATGATATAAAAAATGATGACGGTTCACCTAAAAGTGTTCTAAATGATAGTTTGTTGAATGTGAAAACAACAAACAACACGGCATCAACCACACTATCATCAAATCGGCCATGGTATATCCGTGGTGGATTTCATGTTAATCAAATTGGTATGGGGTTTAATGTTGTAGTACCACCTGCCATTCTACTACTTTACTCTAAATCGGATACTGAAACGTCAGTAAAGCTTTTTCTCGTGGCGTTGTTTGTGCAAATTGTCTTTGCGGTCATGGAGAGAATGAAGACTGTATACTGTATTGCGGCTGTACCAATTTATCTTGCATCTTTGATAGCTGTTCCGTTTACATTATCATCAAGTATTGTATCAATTGTATTAGCAGTTGTTTTTGCAATTTGGAGAGGTGGTATCTGTATGTCAGTTTGTTTACATCGGTATGCCGCACATGGTGCATTTAAATGTGGATCAGGTATGCGGCTAATCTTGCATGTGTTGGGAAGTGCAGGTATGTGTATGTATATATTCTTGAGATATATATGCTTCATGATGATATGATCAAATTATCTAATCTCACTCAATATTCACAACTCATGAGCAGCTCATCAAGGTGGACCTATTTGGTGGAGTAGTCAGCATAGGTGTCATCATAAGTATTGCGATGTTCAACGTGATCCGCACAGCTCAATACTTGATGGAGTTGAGAAGGCATTTGCTTTCTTTTCCACCGGCCATGGTGATGTGAACGAAGAGTTTGTACCCAGGTGGTTAGACACAACATTATTGAGATTCATGGATACATTTTCATTTGCAGTTTGTTCCTTGGAGATGTATTTGGCGTATCTCGTCTTTGGTAGGGAAGGACTGTTCATATCATACACTAGTCAGTGGATTTGTCAGACTTCTACGCTCTGGTTTAATATCATGAATCATCCAGAAGATTGCAATCCTAGCAAAGCATGCCAGGCCACCAATGGCAAGGGTGCACTGCAGAAAAGCTGGTATCCTGCATTCATGTTCTTGGATACAATTTGTCCATACTTTAGCATCATTGTGTGCGAAGATGCACATGATAATCACCATGTGCACTTCAATTTGGCCAAACGAGAGAAGTATGATTGTATGTATTATTCGTTTGTGTGGCCCTTAGAAAAGTTGGGCTTAGTGTGGGATGTGAAGAAAGGGACTCCAGAGTAAGATGATTGGATCGTCAACTCTATACTTACTCCATACTTTGAGTAAATGATGAAGCTGAAACATGCTTTTCATTGTGTTGAAAATGTACAGTGATAGAGATAGAGATGCAAATATTGGACCATGTACAAGTGGTAGATATAGAGGTGAAGATGTTGGAATCAGATATGTTACTAAACTGCAATTCTGTTGAGTGGTGGATCTAAGTTTTAGATTTACATCTTACTCCTCCCGCCTACTCTTCTTTCTCTTTAGCAATCAAGTCTGACACAGAGGAAACAGAACAATCGTCCACACTAACTTTAATCAATGGCGTGCCACCAGTTTGCGTTGGAATCAATTTCCTTGTTGGACTTCCGGATAGACGGGCTAATAAGTCCATTGAGGTGGCATCTAACAACTGTCCGATGACCTTTCGGACTTCTTTATCCATTTCAGGCATAGGCTGTGCTGTAATCTCAAAGGCACTTGAATATGCAGTATCGTCGTCTTTTCCCAGTTTCAATCCAAATGAACCATAACCAATTCCATCTTTGGGTAATGATAGCAAACCGGCAACATCGTGTTTTCTACTTGATTGTTCACCTCTTACTAACTCTAACCGTTTACCATCAGGACGTCCTTGTGGTACAAATTCCTCTGGCGCTTTGGCTCTTCGTATTGACTTTGCGTAAGCCTGTTTTTGTGAGGCTACCCCGAACTCTAATCTTTCCTCAGGTCGAATGTATGTCATGGATCCACCAACAGATAATCTAACAGGTGCCCCAAGTAACAAGTTCTGGCTAGTAACTAGTCCTTGCCGACTACATAAGTCTTTAAATTCCTGTACTAAATTAGGGCATGCATTGCCATACAATCCAATTTTCATTATTTGTGAGTCTGATATACTACCTGTACCAATTGTTAATGCTAACTCAACTACGTCTGTAATTTCATTATTATCTTTTGTAGGTACTGGTTGTCCTCTCAATATCTCCTCTCTTAGTCTTCCATCCGGTCCACATAGTGCTTCTCTTGCATCACACCTCTCTGTTCCGCCCCAATTCCAACCAACAGCTTTGTGGTTAGTGTTTTGTGTGTGTGTGAGGAAGAAACAGATATTTGTTAGAAGATGAAGATGCAAAATACAACATATGCAATGTTATAAACCTGGAAGTTCATTCTTCTCTATAATTATGTTCTTATGATATGTAATTAAATGTTATGATATGTTTGTATATCATATAAAATTGTATTATGATCTGTTTTTAAACATTACTTACCTCCATCTAGTTCACCAATCTCGAGACAATTTCCCTCTTCACGACATTTAGATTCTGCAGATCCTACAGCTTGTTGTACTGATGAAAGAGGAGTGATTGCAACAAATGTTAGTACATACGGCTTGCAAAGGTAATCACATAAAGGCAAACTAAAAATAGCATACTCGGACTTTCCTGGTACAGAGGCTGCATTCGCGATAGGTAGATAAAGGGATGATAACAAAGGGTATTGTAGAGTGGATAGAAATATTCTCCTTGATTTAGCATCGTTGTCTGTTTGTCGATGTTCAATACTTTTATCATATTCTCTTGTATTTTTGCTCAACAATGCCGATGTTTTATATGAGTTACTACCAACAACACCTCCAATCGGACTGAAGGCAGATACGGTGCCTATGATGGCTATCAACAATTGTAATACCAAGTACATCACTTTTAGTAGACTACCAAACAACAACAAATAACTGACTTTTAACTTTTTATAATAGTGAGGTCAGTACATGACATGAGGTCTCCGCGGTATCCTTTTATGTATCAGCCCGGATTCACTCTCTTGTAGCGGGTTGTCTATTAGTATCGTAGCAATATAGGTCTATTATCATCAACCCATCACAAGGGTGGTAGGTAGGCGAGTATAGTATTGGTATTGTCAGTCTAGAGATAGTTTAGTTGCAATAGATATCACGATAACAATAGAGTTAATATGAAGTCTATCATCAACTCAATACCATCTTATCAAATTGTTGGTCTTATCACTGCAACTATGATCTTTGTTGGAGCAATACTCTGGTTTAGAAGAAAGGAAGAAGATGATGCTACCAGTAAGATAAAAGATCAATCTGCAAAACAAGAGGAAGTCAAGAAAACTACAACAACTTCTACAATAACTCAAAAAAGTGATAATAAGGTACTACGGAATGTATTCTCGGTGAAACAACAACCTATCAATACTGGTGGTTCCAATTCTACAAACACTAACAAGGAAGCAAAACCATTTGAATCATCGTATTACTTTGCTCATAATAAACATTCAACGGGAGGGGGCTACACTGATGGATTAAAAGCATCAGATTATGTCATGAACGGACCTAGATTACTAAGTAAAGCAGGTGTTCGTATAGAAGATGACAAAGATACGACAACTACAACCGACAACAGCTCTGACAACATTGATAACAATGAAGAGTGTTCAGAACAAACAAAAGATAAAAGTAAGATGATACAATCCAAGCAAAAGTTATATTCATCCACTCCACTGTCAAAGTACCTCTGGGACGATGATGGGAGTAGTAACATCGCAAAGATACATATAGATACTCTACCAGTATCTGCATCATCAACTCAAACTATCACGTGGGAGAGCGCAGGTATTACAAAAGCAAATGTAGACTGCCGATTAATTGGTGATAATAATGAAGGTTTATACATTAGTATAATACAAGAAGTAGATCAAGGAGGAAAGAACTATCATTTGCATGTACCAAAACTTTATGGAGAAGCTGAAAATGTCAAGTGTATCGTGAAGAAACACAAATTACTAGTTAGGATAACAAAGAAGAGTCCAAAATATTCAAATAGATACAAGAAGAATGATAGTTTATGGGATACGACAACCAAAGTAATAGGAAGTTATTTCACTGGTAAGAGTGACAAAGATGAAGTAAGTATATCGATAGCATGGCCGAGATTAAGTGCTAGTTCTGTTGGTGGTCTAGGCGGCGGTACTACAATTATCGATGAGAAGATATTCAAGAATATGGATACAAGTAAACCAACAAGTAGAGGTGGTATGTTTGATGATATGTAGATGAGATGGACTGTCCGGTACACACTGTAGGCACTCGCTTATGATAGTAGCACCATTTTAAGATGAGAGGCAAATATAATCATAATCATCAAAAGCCTATAAGCGAGGCCTCTATCACTCTTTTTTATTTCAATCCCACGATACTTACAATAGCAAGAGCACTGCTTAGCGTCTTGACATTAACCTCTTTATGACTTCGTCTTGAGAATTAGCTTCTTTGGCTAAGCATTATCAATCTAGTAGAATTAGCGTATATTACTTCAAAGCTAAAGATCCGTCAATAACTAAAGCATTGATCATTGAATCATGACAACAACTTCTTTGCAAGTGCCAGATTATCTTTGCGGTGAGAATCAATATCAGACAAAAGAAAACATATTGTTACTACAAGCTGCCAGTGACGGAGATATTGTCAAGCTAAAAGAGGCATTGGAGTCTGGAGCGAACCCCAACTACATTTGCAAAGATGGTGAGCAACTTGGTACCTTGCATATCGCTGCGTCAAGCTTGGAGTGTGTATCAAGTTTGATAGAGAGTGGGGCTAACTCCACCGTTAGAAGTATTGTAACCAGAAGTGAACCCATTCACCTTGCCGTTGGTAACAAAGACGTTGTTGCCAAGCTAGTTGAAGCTTCACCCAAATCCATTTCCTCAGAAAATGCTTTTGGCAACACTTGTTTGCATTGTGCGACTCGTACAGGCAGCGGAGAAGTTGTTGAGCTTCTTTTGAGTAAAGGAGCAGATGTGAACCAAAGGAATCATAGAGGATCGACAAGTCTACACATTGCTTGCTTTCTAGCATCTCCTACTAGTAACTGTGATGATGATGACCAATATCTAAAGACTGCGACAGTCCTACTCAACAATGACAAGATTGATGTAGATGCAAAGGATATATCTGGCTACACTCCTTTACACGTAGCAGCCCAACGAGGTTGTGATGATATGGTGAAACTATTGATCGACAAAGGGGCAAGCCTTACAGCAAAGACAGACATTGATTCTAAAGGTAGAGGAAATAGAACCGCAGCTGGAATGGCCAAGTTTGGAAATCATGCAAGCACTTTGAAGATCATTGAGGATGCAATGAATAATGGTGAGTTGCATTTGAGTGTATCTAAGAATGAGTTGCTCAAAGTGAGTAAAGAGTAGAAGCTTGCCATATGATATCTTGAGTGGCTGTGTTGAGTTGTTGTGTAGATAATCAATCTCCGAAAATTGCAGTGTAATGTAGATTAATTTAGCTTCGTCATCTTCTCCTCATCTTCCTCTTACCTCCGCCTGTTATTCTGTCTCTGAGTATACCCATGCTTTTAGTATATCCTCTCTGTTTACATAAATCCATTGCACTCTCGTTAAAATCATTTCTAATTGTTGGATCAACTCTTGTATCTTCAAGCATAACTCTAACCACCTCATACGATAACTCTATTCTATCTGGTGATTCGTCATATTGTGGTCGTAAGTAACATGCACCCATTAATGGCGTTCGTCCTCCCTCGCTCTTTGCATTGGGATCAGCTCCCTGTTCTATTAGCAGTGTTATCAATTCAGTATTGCCCGTTAAGCATGCAGCACGAAGAGGAGTATGTCTAAATCCTGGCAGCGGCTGTGCTTTAGCTCCATGTAGTAATAATAACTTTACAAGATCTACATTTCCTATCAATGTTGCTTCAATAAGTGGTGTTAATCCCTTTGGATCTTCGGCATTAACATTGTAATATACTACCTTCCCACCATTATTATTATTGTGGTTGTTATCAGTATTCTCCCCATCATTTAATAGCTTTCGTACCAATTCAATGTCATCAGATTTGACAGCTTCGAACAATGGTGTGTTGAGTTTATAACTATTGAATGCATCTTGTGATTGTTGTGATGACTTGATACCATTATTCTGTGTTGGTGGTTGTGAGAAGATAATAACTACATCCTCCCAATAAGATATTAGTGGTATACATATGAGGAGTAATAGGATGATAATCCGTCCTCTATTGGTCGAGAAAATACTTTCTTTACTACCGCGAGATGTTGCAACAACACCTCGTGTATCCATTGTCATCATCTGACCTGAATGATTCATTATACTGTATAGTAATATTGAAATGACTCTCAATGACCTCGGTTCGAAGATGAAGATAGATGAAGATTACTCGTGTGTTCTTAAGTTCTAGCCGAGTGAGCGCGTACTACCGGTACAATTAGATGAATAATGCGATAAACTAACTATAATAAACCAAATTGCCGTCTCTTCCTTCCCTATAGTTAGATATGCTTTTGGTTTGGAGGTACGATATGGTTTTGTTGTATTACTTGGATCTTTGTTGTACCTAACCATAGGTCTGTGTTTTTCTATAGGTTTAGGTAACCCCTTTTCTCTTTTCTTGCTTCTTCACATACACAAACCAATCATCAGCATCTCTCGATATAACGAGAGCAATATCATCCACCCTATCCAAATGGCAATCTCTCGTCGTAATAGTCGTAGTAGTAGAATACAGTGTCTGTCAATGGTAGCGTTTCTTCTATCTCGATCATCAGTTGCTGCATTAAAAACGTTCACAAGTTGTGTTCATAGAGTTAGAAGACATCATCATACATCAACTATCACTACGTCATCATCGTTTGGTATACTATCCTCTACATTTGCAACTCCACATATCAATGACAATCATTTTCAAAGATATAGTAACAACAAATGCAGTAGCATAATACAGCAACAGACTGCATGTTATGCAACAACTAATGATGGTGACATAACCAAACTAACTGTGAAAGAATTGAAAGATGTATTACGAAATGAAGGACTACCAACATCTGGTTTGAAAGCTGAACTCATAGAACGTTTATCTAGTACTACTACTACACGGAGTAGCAGTACTGATACTTCTTCTTCTACATTGCATACTACAGACGATAATAAGACGACACACAAACATAACAAGAAGAAACAACCACCAAAATCATCCAAACGTAAATTTACAATCAATCCTAATTGGCAGAAGGAATTTAATGTCGATGCAATCACTAACGAATTTGATGATATGGCAAAGAAGGAAGGGTTTGATACTAACTTATCATATTATGCCGATGATGTATCATTTGAGGATGATTTTACTGATGATGATTATAACATACTAGATGATGATGATGATATGTTGGATGATGATGATATTCCAGACTTGGGACCATCTTCTTCTTCTTCTTCAGCAGTAGCACAAAGTATGGAAGAAAGGTTGGCAGCTGCCAAGCGTGATAGTTCCTTAGGACGTGTATCAGTACCTGAAACATTGGATACATTCTCTCAGAATGTAAGCTTTGAGGAATTACAAAAGCTTGGTTTCCGACGTGAGGTGAATCCATATGGGAATGATGAAACACCCCGACGTGCTCAATTTAAGGTAATATCTGGATCAATGACATGTTCTGGATGTGGTTCCGACTTTCAAAGTGATGATGAATTACGTCCGGGATTCTTACCTAGTGATAAGTATGTGGTACAGACTAAGTTGTTGCAGATTGAGGAGGTACAGAAGGTACAGGAAAAGGCTGAATCGGATGAATGGTCAACTGATGATGAAATTGATTGGTTGCTGTCTCAAACTGAGCCTAGTAGTGGTGGTGGAAGTGATGAAGATAATAGTCAAGAGACAAACGCAGGAGATGAAGAAGTAGATTTGACAAATCTAAGTGTAGATGAAATGGCCAAAGCACTGGGTCTAGACTCAGACATACTATCCCAAAAGAAGCCATTGTGCAAACGATGTCATCAATTACAAAACTTTGGCAGTGTCGAACAAAAGCTCCGTCCCGGTTGGACTAACGAGCCAACACTATCCCAAGAACAATTTCGTAAGCTCCTCCTTCCATTGCGTGAGAAGAAGGCTGTTATACTTGCCTTGGTGGATTTGTTTGACTTTAGTGGATCGGTATTACCTGAATTAGATGAGATTGCGGGTGATAATCCAGTTATACTTGCAGCAAACAAGGCAGATCTACTGCCGTCAGAGATGGGACAACAAAGAGCAGAAAACTGGGTTAGGAGAGAGTTGGAATATATGAATGTACAGTCTATTGCAAATATTGGAGGTGCAGTCCGGTTGGTTAGTTGTAAGACAGGGTTTGGTATTCCAGCTCTTATGGAAAAAGCGAGGAAATTGGCAGATGATATGGACGCCGACATATATATTGTCGGGGCGGCGAATGCTGGCAAGTCAACGCTTGTAAATTATCTCTTGGAGGATGCCAATCCTGAAAGTAATCGAAGTAAGTTTGGAGGACGGAAGAGAGCAGGGAATGCCAACAAGTGGAAAGGCTCTGTAACAACATCACCTCTCCCAGGAACTACGCTTGAATTTATCAAGATTGAAATAGGAAAGAATCTATCCCTATATCCGTGGTCAGATTTTTTGGGGGTAAAAATTCGATTTGTCCCATATTGGGATACGAGACAATTAAGGTATATATAGACGTAATAAGACGGTCTAGATGGTTCTAATTAGCTTCTACTATGTATACTTAGTGTTTCCCGACCTTTGGATGGTTAGATTAGTCTATATTTAGGCTGTTATGGCACCCATTAAAAAGCTGCATTTTCGTCAATTTTGAGGAGATTCATCTTTGTAAGCCGTAATACGACTGTCAATGAATAAACAATGCTTCTGAGTTGTTCTATGGGATGTAATCTATCCGTGAATATGCTTATCTTCATTGTTATGGATGTATAGCCTGATTAATGAACACCAACACGAGCTCACAAAAGTGCGATTCAACTATGGACTCATTTTGTAGCCATATTACTCGATAACCACTCGTCGTTGGAAGCAGCCCAGTGACTCTATAGAAAGCTAATAAACTTATCTAAAGGTCTCGTGTATCATTTTGATACCTAATGAGCGTTTTCTTAATCGTATCTCGTTCGAAAGTAGAAAGATGGTAGTTTTTGACCCATATTGTGTTGTTAATGCTCGATTGGTTCAGCAATATCGTTGTCGTTTCACAATTTAACTATGGGCGGTGCATTGTATATCTAATTGTTTTATAGGAAACGATTGGATTGTGTTGTGTATTGATATAACTGATCATGAGAAGCTCAATCTAAATTTGTTTTCGGATCCGCACCGTGCATTGATTTAATGTAATTACCACAATATCAACACAATAACATCCTCCTCTGAGTTCTTAGCATGATCAGATGTTCAATACACAAATATATACGATGTTGATCATCAATTGTTGTTCAATATCCTTTGGTACCGAGCAATAACACCATTAAATTAATCGCCATAATGAAGAAAAGCAGTTAATGTTGACAAAAAGTATGCATAGTATCGCGGATGACGTTACCCCCATCCATTAAACTTACTGTCAAACCATCTAACACGTCTAAATATACAGTAGATGGATATCATGTAGCGTGAGATGCGTCACATAGTGTAAATATGACTAGAAATGTATAGATATTGACAACTTACCTTTAATCTCCAAGTGACTTTGTACATCTCACTGTACGAAAACACACCACTCTAACACCCAAAATGTACTGCACGTTGTCTATATGATATATAAGCATTGTACTATGAGTTTAATCGGTACTAACAACAGAGTTGCTGTGTATAACATCAATTAATTCTGTGAATTATTGCCACAAAACTCAATATTGAGCCATTTATTGTACATTTCTCGTCCCGTTGCCACATCTGCGCTACTAAATACAGCATCCAATTGATTGCATTTATCGTTAGGAGAGCTAGGGTGATGGGGCTGCAGTTGTAATGATGGGAAGGCGTAGTAAATACCTCACAAAGCATGAAAATCCCCTCTCAGCAACTCGAAGGAACAACATACTCCGACGCCTATAATTAGTCTCCATGCCGCATCCGAGCGACAGAAAACGCTTCGGACTACATCTATACGATATAAAGGTGCCACGGGATGTAGAGGGGGTACGTGTAGGACGTCAATTGCCTTCGAATGGTGGTGGTCAGCATGATCGCAAAATAGTGAAAAATTAGCTCAAACTGACCTACTTTGTGAGCAGATAAGGGGCAAAATATGGTCCGTCGCGGAAGTTAGACCAATGAAACCTCATCTAGAGATCATGCTGAAGAGATATGTGCCGGGGGTTGCTGCCTCAAACGGCGTATTGCATGAGTAATAGTGCTTTACATTACGTGTCCCAATATGGGACACGAAATAGGATTCGTCCCATAATGGGACACCAAATCTGACCACGGATATGATACGCCGGGACTGTTGGTGCCGGGCTGTTTAACTGAACGTTTAACACCAGAAGAGTTGAAGATTGTTGTACCCAAGAAGAAAGTTGAGCCCATTACATTTAGAATAGCCAGTGGAAAGTGTTGTTTAGTGGGTGGACTTGCAAAGATTGAAGTTATTGGAGATTGTAAACCATTTCTGTTTACATTCTTTGTTGCTAATGACATTAAGCTGCACATGACTGACTCGACAAGGGCTGAGGAATTCACTGCAAAACATGTTGGTAAGATGTTAACACCTCCTTTGGAACCGGGACCAGAACGTATGGAAGAGATTGGAGAGTTTGAGTATCATGAAATTGATATCAAGGGTGAAGGATGGAAACAAGCTGCAGCTGATATAACACTTAGAGGACTGGGATGGGTCGCTGTTACAGGTGCTGGTATAGCCAAGCTGAGGATAGGAGTTCCCAAGGGTATTGGTTTGACTGTAAGACCTCCCTTAATGCCCTTTGATGTTTGGGAAGGTAAGTCTATGTCAAATCAATGTATTGAAGTATCTTCTTTTTCGATCCTATCTCACTCCAAAGCTGCAATTGCCTCATTCTCTATTCAACAAACAAAAACAGCCACTGCAAAGTATACTGGTGGCAGATCAGTGCGCAAGTCTGGAAAGAGTAGATCAGGCAAGAGGCGTAAAGGTGTAGGCAGGAATTAGATGTTCATAATAGTCCACTATTGCCTCAAACTATTCTATATTCACTAATGAATGAACTAAACATGTGACGAGTATGGGGCTATGACGGGATGTAACAAAGTCACAACTCTGTCTCTTCTGTCTCATCCGTATCAGCCTTCTTCTCTTCCTCATTGTCGTCTTTAAAAGATGTAGAATCATCGTGACTGGCTGTAGTTTCAATGTCTGCGGCACTCTCTTCCTCGGTAGTCTTGTCTTCTTTCTTGTCCAGCTCCTCCTTAACCTCATTAACATTTGGCTCTTCCTCGGGCTCATCTTTTGCTTCGGAAGTCTGTACGTTATCGTCGGCGGGCTTGTGGTTCACGACTTGTTCTTGATGGCGATATGTGTTGATCGGTTTGCGTACGATTTGCTCAACAGTCTTCTTCACTGGCTCCTCCTCAATCTTCTTCTCTACTACAGGCTTGGGCTCTTCAATCTTCGTCTCAGCATGAACATCATCAGTCTCGACAACAGTCTCCTTGATTGTCACTGGAACGACAGTCTCCTCGATGGTCGCAGATTGTTCAATGACAACGCTTTCTTTTGTAGTTTTAGAAGCAGTTGTTTCAACAGACTTTTGTTCTTTGTCAATCTTCTTCAACGTGTCAAGTAGAGGAGACAGGGAGCTTAGGACACTTTCATAGCCCTTGCGGCACCAGCTAAAGGCTTGATTTGAATGCTTCTTTGCAATACTCTTGCATCCCTCGTACGAAGTCACAACCAGTTCTGATCGTTTGCATATGGGGATACATGCCTGTTGATAAGCCTTGATTGATGATAGTGGTAGGAAGATAGAAGTCATGAGGAAGAGTCGCCAAACAAAGTTTGCCTCTCTAGAACAAGAGTTCTTACCTTTTTCCTCCCTTCAACGCACAAGTGGAACGATTTCTGATTGCCACCACTGGAATGTTTCAAAGCTGGTTTGCAAGTTGCATTGTCTCCTAAGAGTTGTTGTCGCGAGTCGGCGCAAAGTGTCTTACACTCAGATGTGGATGTTGATGAGACACCTACGATAAGGAGCAATGTGGATATAATTGCAATCCTCATCTTTGTCTATTGTTAGGTTGTAGAACAAGACGTTAAGGTGTTATAACTTCTTGCTTGACTGGCTTTCGTCCACACAAGATTCCAAAGAGCTAGACGAAGGGTTAGTGCGTCGACCGACAAGATTCAGAGCAGCTCGAGCAGCGTAACGCAAAAGAGTTCGAGTATTGTATGTCGTCTCTGACGATTTTCTTTCTTACTTACTCTCTCTTTTTTTTAAGTAGAGGGCTCAGTAAAAAAAAGTAAACATACTGCCCAACACTAACGGCATGTATTATCGTATGAAACAGCACAAAGATACAACAGACACACTTTCTCAAGCAGAGAATACTTTCTATTCAACTTTTTACTATTTACATCAATTATTATGATAATGCTGTCCAACAGCAATTTTGTATTGCACCACAGTAACAGCTATTAGTTCTCAATATCGACTAATCCAATATTCCACCTAATCTCGTCCCGTTCATATCAATGCTGTTGTTTATTTTCTTACAAAGACCACTCAACATTAATATAACAAAATTTTAGTTGTGTTTTCCCCCTTTTCATTAATTGTAATTAGGAGATGAAACGTACCCAATAATCTTTAACAGCCACAACCCTTGACCTCGTCCAAATTAGCTGGTGCTTGTGATAGCTTAATGTCAATTAAATTCGATCCTCCAGCCCCAGATCCTCCCGCACTAGCACCAGCACCATTTGTAGTATCAGTACTGCCCGGTAAACTCGTAGCTAACTTCCTAAATAAACTCTTAACATTATACCCCGCCTTGGCACTACATTCCATGAATAATAAATCATCTTTAGTCGCCTTCTCTTCCCCCTCCTCTGTTGATACTTGACGTTTATCATTACCTAAATCTGTTTTATTACCAACTAAACAAATAACAACATCATTTCCTCTTTCGGCACGTACATCCTCAACCCATTTTGATGTATTTAAGAATGACGCACGATTTGTAACATCATATACAACCACGGCAACACTCGAATCTCGAATATATGATGGAATTAATGACCGAAATCGTTCTTGTCCAGCAGTGTCCCATAATTGTAACCGTACCGTCCTATCCTCTAAATACATTGTTTTTGATAGAAAGTCAATACCAATCGTTGCCTGGTAATGTCTATCGAAATTATCATACATAAATCGTGTAATTATTGATGTTTTACCAACAGATTGGTCACCTAGGAATACTAATTTATATTTAGCAAGGGGGGCCAGTGCCCCTCCACCTGACTTTTTTGTTCCACTATTTGATGCGGAACTCCGGGCCGCTGTTGATGATGCTGCACCCTCACTCATTTGTAATTTATTAATATAAATCTATATGTTATTATGATTAATTATTGCGCTTATTTACTACTGCAAAAGATTAACGAGTTATTACAAGGGCTGAGTGGTAACTAAAGTTGAATGCAATTCATATTTTCAAAATAGATACCTTATTTGAGGTATCCTTTGTAAATCCTCTACACTCTACTTCCCACATGGGGTATGCCATGAGGTGCTAATAGTGGTTGTTTGGCATTGTATGGGTGTATAACAAGTTGATTAACACTCTAGGAATGATTGTAAGTCCTTCCACCATACTTTTACAGCCACTTGTTGGCAGGC
>Ga0075437_12949_pt1 | contig 25001 bp, 19 predicted proteins | sample MintriMetagenome_FD_74266 | JGI IMG/M metagenome (GOLD analysis project Ga0075437, IMG submission 74266) | Marine eukaryotic communities from Monterey Bay, USA to study complex ecological interactions - Minidiscus trioculatus and... | ecosystem: Environmental > Aquatic > Marine > Unclassified...
AACAACAAAGTACTAATGGTGAAAATGGCAAAGATGAGGATGGAGAAGATTTAGATGATGATGATGAGGATGATGATAGTGAAGGAAAGGCATCGTGTTATGATTCAGAAGATGGATGGATTGATGACTCGCTGCTACATCAGGAAGTAGCTTCACAAGTTATCGCAAGTAGTGCATATGGGATGACACAAATCGAGGAAGAGGCAAAGATGCGACGGAAGGGGGATATTAGTAAGCGCAAGATTGATGATGTTAATGGTGTTGCCGGTGATGGAGATAAAATTGATGACGAGAGCTCTGTAGATGAAGCTGGTGCAGAATCAGACTTTGAGGATGGATTCTTTGTCAATATTGGTGATTTGGAAATGGCTGAGGGATGGAACGGAGAGAATGATATGATCATCTCCCCCGTCAAGAAGAAACGACCAAGGAAGAAGCGAGCAAAGAAACCAGCAGCTACAACTGATAAGAAGGATGACAGCAAAATTGTCAAAAAGAAGACTATTAAATCAAAGAAGGAAGTAGGAACGAAGCAAAAGCTTGCAAAAGCGGCAGAAAAGAAGACAAAGGATAAGACGGCGGCGAAGAAGAGTAATAAGAAGAAAGCAGACGAATCAACTACACCGAAGAAGAAAAAGAAGAAGGAGAGCACCGACAAAGGTAAGGCAGCAAAGAAGTCCTCCTCAAGTGATGTCGTTACAGCAACTGTGGTGGCGGTGGCAGCTGATGATTCATCTGACCAAGATGATACCAAATCGAAATCATCCCTATCACCTAAACCAAAGAAAGTGTCACCAGAGAAAGAAAAGGCAATGCAGCTGAAAAAGCTGTATAAGCGACGGTACACATCATGTGTCAAACAAATCAAAGAGATGACTGCTACAGAGCTGCCTCGTAAGGCACGGAATAAAAGTACAGTAAAGGTATCAGTGAATATCCCCGCTGATAAGGAAATCGGCGATGAGATTGTATTTACCAATCCTAATGTGCCAGGACAAAAGTTGAAGGTAGCCATCCCTGCCAAGGCAAACATGGAGAAGCGTTGCTTCACAGTATCTGTTCCAGCATTGAAGGTAAAAGAGGAAGTAGACACCCGGAATAATGAATTCCCGAAAGCATTTAAGGAGGCACTATACAGTTATTCCAATGCATATGACGATTGGGTTGATGCTGAAGGTAAAACTTATCTTTTGTATTCATATAATTGCACATGATGTCTTCTTGATAAACTTCTCTCACTTGCACAACATAAATTGCACAACCCTACTCTAGTGGTACACTTGAACAGTCTAGGAAATAGCAAACAGAAGAAGGAATTCAAACCAGCTATCGAGAAGCAAGCAAAGTTTAACGATATGGTCAAGGAGTTTCCAAAGAATCTCTCAACTCCAATCGATGTTGCATATCTCAAGAAGATTGTACGACAGGAAAAGAGCAAGATAACAAGACGGGAGAAGAGGGCTGCAGAGGCTTTGAATCAGCAACTTGGTGTTGAATTGCACATCCCTCAAGTGGGTACCAACTTCTCAACTGTTGTTTTTGATGAAAAGGATTTTGAAGAGAAGAAGTAAGGATGAGACGGGTTTTGCGTCGTTTAACATGATTGAGTATTTTACGAGGCAGCATGCTAAAGGCGAGAGTTAAATCAGATTCATTACACTGCACAGGGTAGTTATACTTCTTTCTCAAAATCTACATTGTTAATGTTAAACTACCCTAGCGAAAATTGTTCAATCATATACAGCCAGTACCAGATGTGGCACATATGTGCACTATACAGAATTTTAAACCGAATTCCAATGAGCTCATTCAGAGAGGGATGCATGTATTACTGCTGCCCTCGTTGCTGCTCGTTTCCCTGCAAACATTGACGAGTGCTCGGATACCACTCTAATCCTTTCAATAGCACCCCCATGGATACGTTGGGCCAAGAGAACAGCGGCAATATGCTGCTTCTTCTTACTCATGACAGTTTTTGCTATCTTTGCATTGAGAAAGCTCTCAAGACCAATACATTGATCGAGGATGGTTTTTGGGTCATTATGTATGTTATCGAGTGCCATTCGTAATCGATAGGCATCATATACCACTCTTTTCTTTGCACGAGCTTGCTCTTCACGAGTGTACCAACAATCCGATGACGACGATTCATGCTCCTTTAGGAGAACTAGCGTGCTGTACTTGGAGAATCTAACGTTCCTCTGAGGACTTGGTTTGTTAACTACATGGGCAGTAGTTTTAAGGACGATTGGTTCAGCTCTATCTTCTTTATTGCCAACATAACATGGTGGGAAATCTACAATCATTTGACTTCATACAGGTGGATTACGAGAGTGGTTGTGAGTTAGTATAGTCAGTATTAGATTGTATGAGTATTATGCTGTACAATTGTTGCTAGCTCGTCGTCGCTGCAAAAGTTGGTGTTGAATTCTGATGAACATCAAAACGACTGCTTCGGGAGCTTCTTCTGAGCAGTTTGTGATTAAATGAGACACATTATACTGCATACAGCTAAAACTCGATGGCATTACATCTTTGATTCTTACCAAACACATCCAAACACGTTCTTTCCCTATAAGTCATCTCACTATCCTTGATGCAACTTGATGATTGATTTGAAGGTTAGGGTTCTTCATGAATAGCTATTCATATCGTACTGCCTCGATACCCTATGAACCTTCCTTATATTTACAATCGTACTACATTAAAGATATAACAATCCTAGCCAAGTCACCGAGATACACAGACTTCAGGTCCTTAAATTCGTGCATTCTTCTTCATCCCACCAAGTTTCAGTTTCAGAATTGATTTCTTCTTTGTTGTTTGTCTTGAGGTTGTCACCGATGACTGTCCCTTAACCCCACAGCTACTTGCCGTTTTGATACCCATATTATGCCTTGTCAGCGTTCGTGACTTCCTTCTAGTGCTTACCTTCTTCTTGGATGGTTTGAAGAGAACTTCTGTACCGTACTGAGATCCTAAAACAGATTGTTCACAGCTACCCTTCCCTACACTTCCAAGCTTGACTTGTTCAGATGATCCTTTACCATTGATAAAGTTGCCTGACGTACCACGAAGGGACGTTACCTCGACACCATAGGCACTGCCCATGTGTGAGGGAAGACTTCCAGCAACACTATCAGTTTCACAATTGTTGGTGTTTGTTGTTCTCCCCCAGGTAGACGAACGTTGTTGTACAGCACCATCAGCACTCGGACTATGATCATTATCATCGGGATAGTCATCACTCGTCATACTACTATCATCCCCACTACCATCGACACCACCAGCACTGCAATTCGTTTCGCTCTCCGTTTCAGCGGTTTCATTATCAACATCAAAGCCTCTGAACTCTGTTGGCTCCTGCTCCTCGCTCACGGGCATTAATCGACCCGTCTTCTTAGTTTCATCACCAGTAGTAGCAGTATTTGTACTGGCATCCTCAACCGTTAGTGGTCGTATCTCATAATGAGATATCAATTCACCAAGTGTCATAAGCTTATCATCAGTAGTAGCATCAGAACTTCTTGTAGTGGACTTGTCCTTCTTCTCATCTGCCTTCTCCTCCTGAAAGATGCTATTCTTCTCAAAGAACGATGCCTTCTCAATCTTAACATCACCTTCATCATCGATATCTCCATGCCGATCTTTAAGTTTAATCTTCGTCTTGCGCCACAGATATAAAGCCTCATTGTGTGAGTAGTACTTCTCTCCTATTTTGATTGGCCCCGCGTCATCAATTTGATTTCTTCTACCATGTTTATGTAGAACGAGGTTGTTCACTGATGATTTGACCGACTTGGCCATATCAGTTATTACTTCACTAACGCTAGTGCCAGTACCAAAGAGGGCCGCGTCAGTAACTTGAGCGAGGACATCATTAGCAGCAGGTGTTGTAGAGGATTCATTATCGTCCGAGTAGTCATCTGTACTTGTTGTATCAAAACTGTTCTGTCCTTCCACTGGTTGCTGCTCACTATTATTGTTGGAATTTGAGATTGTAGATGCAGGCGTAACCTCGGATATATCATCTTCAAATGACCTGACCATTTTTGTTGACTCGTTCATAGTATTTGATAATGAACTGTTCAGTGAATTTGAAACTTGTGGTAAATGCTTTGGACGTTCATCAAAGGGTAGCTCCTCCATTGACGTGTTTCGTAGGTCACATAATCTTGTGAATGATGTTGTATGTTCTTCATGTTGCGGTTGAGGCCGAGGTGGCTGTGTCAAATCCTTATAGTTGGCGACCTCACCCTCCTCACATTGCTGTTCCATAATACCACCCAACGATACAGTCGTCATGGAACTATGTATACCACAGCCAAACATTGGTGGTACCTCCTTATTATTACCATCACGAATGATATGGTTCATAATTCAATTCTAACCGTTGAGCACCTGTAACTGAAACATCTGGCGTATTTAACATTGGCGTGATGGGTGATACGATTGGAGTATCTTGCAGTAGTGCACTTGATGATACTGTTTGCATTTCTGATAATTCGTCGATTAACTCGGTATCTGCTTCCTCGGTACCAGAAACATCCTCAGTGTCAGAAACATTAGTCTTGGCAGCGGAAGGAAATAATCAGGAGTCTGCTGAGCCTGCTGCTTTTGTTGTTGCATTCCAGTATCAGAAGTAAGCACCGATAAATGTGAATGTGTTCGACTTAAACTAATCGCACCACTTGATGATACCATACTTAGGAATGTATCCGTCTGCTCTTGTTGTTGCTGTTGATCTTGTAAGTCTATTGTTGTTATGGATGGTATGGTGGATGTTAATGATATGTCTTCTACTTTCGCCTCCTCTTCTTCCTCGACGTCGTCTTTAGCTTCTGGCAATGGCTCAGTTTCTGGCACATCCTCTGCTGCTGTTCCAGAATGCTCAATAACCTGACAATCTTCCTCTGGCAACACTGACCGAGGGGAGATTAGTAACTTTTTAGATTTGTCATCTTGCTTTGCTAGATCATCATCCCCGGATACTGCTGTCGTCTTTTTGGGTGGCGTGGAAGGTACTTTTGGTGTACTTAAGATTGGGATATCATTCTCTTCCAAGTTATCAATTTGGTCCTTGGCACTGACGACACTAGTTTCAGTTGACGAGGAAGACGAGGGTTCAGATGATTCGGATGACAACTCGGCAAGAGTAGGCGGTGGTGTTTTACATTTGGTTACCACTAAATGACGGCTAGTATCATTCTCTTCCTCTGTTGGCAGTTCAGCCACATATGAGGATACATCTTCTTCTTCTTCTTCTTCTTCTTCTTCTTCTTCAGAGCTGCCCGCAGACGTCTCCCCTTCAATCAAATCATCAACTGGCTGCTCATCAATAGCTTTGCCACCCCCTGAAACCTTGGGCGTATCATCAGTATTTTCCTCAGCTGCTACCACCACCGACATATTGTTATATTCTTTTACTGCATCTCGTAAATATATACACGATGTAAATGCCAACTGACGACTATTAACATCTAAATATGAAATAACATTATATATACATTTATTTGAATTTGTTTCATTCACTACTGATAGTAGTTCAATATGTGGTGGTGGGGGTGGTACTACATCCTCCTTATCTTCTTGATTGGTAGTAAGATTATTTATTGGATTTAGTTCATTCATATTTTGATGAGTTAATAGATTGATAGCCTATTGCAATAAAAACTGAAACCGATGCAAGTGCGATTCAATTTTTATTTCATATCTAAATGAATGAGTGATATGCCCTCTCTTCTAAGCCGATCAACAAATGCTATGTAACATAAGTATCAAAGAGGCTCAGAGTCTTATTAAGATATGATATCGATCATCGTCGCCAGTAAATCGGCTGAACATTGGCTTATTGCTTGCCAAACTCTTTTCGCACTTTTATGAGAGTCGATCGCCAAATCAAACCGACATTAACATCCCTTTGGGCTATATGTTCAAATGACAGCAATGGAGTAGCCCTAATACATGATGAGTGGAGTAAGAGGATCGAGAGGCATACCCATTAGATCAATAGAAACTATGCATCTAAAGTTTATATTAACAACTTTGCTCACATCTTATGTATCATTATTGTTGCAGTTGCAATCGATATATGCTTCTTCATCTGCAATGATATCATCAATGACATCGTCTATTGCAACAACTAACAATAATGATAATGGTATAATATCCTTTCCATTACTAAGTCATCAACATGTTATTGACCGGAGACGTCGTGAGCTTCAAGCTACATTCACGTCTGACGAGCAAGATATCAATGATGAGTTTAATAATCTAATAATTGAAGATCGCATTACTAATACTAGAAATAATGACAACAATCTTCGTCATCTATCATCAAAGAAGCAACAACATGCACAGCAACAACAACTGGGTGCATTATATCAAGGATATGGTACACATTACATTGATATATGGGTGGGATATCCAAATCCACAGCGTCAAACTGCCATTGTTGATACTGGGTCATCTGCTACGGCCTTCCCTTGTTCACAATGTATGAATTGTGGTCATCATACCGATATGCCATTTGACGAAGGTACATCACAAAGTTTTAGAAGGACAAAGTGTTCTACTAGCAGTGATGATGATGATGGATGTATATTTGGTAAATGTGATCATGGATTATGTATGATTGAACATAATTTTGGTATACCCAACTCGCCAGATTCATCATCATGGATTGCATACGAGGCACAAGATGTTGCCTATGCAGGTGGACCGCATGATCGTCCAATAGCTACTGCACAACCTGATATAGATTCCAATGAAAATATTGAAGATGAATTAAATCCAATACATGCAACTGATTTTTCATTTCCATTAACATTTGGTTGTCAAACTTCTGTTAGTGGTTACTTCGAGAAACAATTGGCAAGTGGTATAATGGGATTAGATAAACGTGCACATTCATTTTGGGGGCAGATGCGTTCATCCAACACTATACATCAAGCACAGTTTAGTTTGTGTTTTGTGAAGCAACCAATTGCTAGTATATCTGGTTCAACAGCTGGTGCAGTCACATTGGGTGGTGTGGATAAACGATTACATAAATCACCAATGGTATTTGCCAATAGTATTAGTCAAGGATCATCAGCTTCATTTAAAGTACAATTGCGTAAAATGTATCTTAGGGAAGGTAACGATTTAAGTGTCATGTTTAATACCAAACACAAGTATCATGTACTTGACAAAACACAAGAACAATTGAATGGTAATGAAATGTATGATATTGATAGTGGCACTACAGATACCTATTTTATCAAATCATTAAGTGATGAATTTCGTAAAGTATGGAAAGAAATTACAGGACGAGAATATAGTAATGAACCAATATCTGTTGGGAATGATTCTGACTTGTTAAAATTTCCAACTATCGTGCTGCAATTGGTACCACATGTTGGTGGAGTTGGTGATGAGGTACAGACGGATGATCCACGGACGGTGCCTGGCTTGGCTGGAAATGTTGATATGAGTACACCCAATGATGTACTTATTGCTATCCCACCCAAACATTACATGCAACGTAATGCACAACTGAATACATATACATCACGTATTTATTTGGATCGTGATGATGCCTTGGGGAATGTATTGGGTGCTAATTCAATGATGGGTCATGATATATTGTTTGATTTAGATAATTCAAGGATTGGCTTTGCCGAGAGTGAATGTGATTATGCACGATTAGTCGCCGAGAGTGCCAAGGGTACGTTGGGAGACAATGTAGAAGGTAGTGGCGAGTCGTCGAATGTAGTTCTTCCTGCATCAGATGAGAGTAATTACAAGTTATGTGAGAGCCAGCGATGTCGTGGATTCTTTGGCTTGACAGTGGCAATACTATCAGTTGGGTTCTTCTTCTTTGCTCGTCGGTATGTCAATAAAAAAGAGAGTAGTTTATCAGAATATGAAATGCAGGCATCATCACAACGAAACTTACATTCCAGTGGTAGCTTGAACGGTAGTTATCGTGAAGGAGGGTATCGAGATAAGCCTTCAAGTAGTAGACGTTCTGGCAGCCGTGACAGTAACGACCGAGGATCTCGTAGTGATAGACGGTCGAGTAGAGATATCGGCGGAGATCGACATAGCTTAAGTCGTGAAGGCTCACATCGCAGTATGCAAGCATCCGTAAACAGTCAAAAGTCTCAAAGTTCAGGAAGCAGTGGTGAATCCAGTGGCAGTCGAGAGACAAGGCACAGTTCTCGTTCTCATCGTTCATCAAACAGTCATCGATCAAGAGATAGTCATCGTTCTAATCGTTCAGGAGGTCAACAATCACGCCGTGACAGCTCATCGGGAAGTAGGGAAAGAAGGGGAAGTACAAGATCGAATAGCAGTAGAGAAAGAGATAGGCCTCGCCATTCTAGTAGTCGTCAATATCGAGATGAAGATTTCGATGAGTTGCCATCACACTCAGTTGTTTAGATGATGTAAAAGTAAGCAATAAAAAGATATCCTTAGTTGCTTAGTTGATGAATCGACTGTATGTAGTTACCATGCGCGGTATCCTTTTTTGTGGGGTATTGTACTCTTACACTGAGATTTTGAGAGCTTTCAGCAATTGGGTTTATTTGTAGCTGGTGGCGTGGGTATATTGTTTATCTTGCACGCTCCATCCAGCATCCACCATAATATAAAAGCAGTAGCTCTACAATCTGCTGCTCCAGTAGAATATTCTAACATCAATAATCCTCTAAAAAAATAAAGCAAACATAATCAACATAACACTCAAAATTTATCAGTTGATTAAACTCAAAAGATATGGCAGACAACAATAACACCAATTCTACCACGCCGGGTGTAGATACATCTACACAATCTAATACAACACCAAAAAGTGGTACTAACAATAATACTACCACGTCGGGTGTAGATAATACCACCACCGCACCAGCCAATAATAATACCAATGACAATGCAACTCCGATCAATAATATTGGTGATGATGGTTCTGTATCAACGGCTTCATCAAATCCTAATGCTATACCACTTGAAGATTTTTTCCCATCCCGTAACAAGAATAATAAACCACCGAATAATAAACCACCAGCCACTATTAATATGCCTACCTCAACAAAATCAGCAAAAACAATCGGTACACAAACACCAAACAATGAACAACCACCCGTCAATACACCAGCCACAACTACTAGATTAAACTCTATTGAAACACCTAATACTAATACAAGTGATATAAAGGGGAAACGTCTTTTTGGTAATAAGGATGAGGAGGCATTAAATACATTGCTGGGTAGTGTTGAAGATTATGAAACATTAAAGCTCACATCAAATAGGAAAATCAAATCTTTAGAGGAAGAGAAGCAAGGTATACAGGATTTGTATGAGGAGGAATTGAAGAAGTTACGCGAGGATAATGAGGCGTTGAAGAAGGAGCGTGAAGATAATAATGCCGCATTAAAACAGGAGCGTATGGAGTTTAAGACCAAGTTGGAGGCAATGGAGACTAAGTTTAAGGAGGTACGGGAGACGAGGGAGGCTGAGATTATTAAGGAACGTGAGGAGATGAAGGTTAAGCATAAGGAGGAACAGGTGAAGATGGAGGTTGAGTTTAGTCAGGAGCGGGAGGAGACCAAACTCGTCACGTTAAATATTATGAAACGGTTGGAGAGTGAGTTTGATGGTATGTATGTGAGTGGGATTAAGGCAATCGAGACAGAAAATAAGAGGGGGGATGATTTGGAAGAGCAACTTATTAGTTTGGCTACAGAAGCTTCCAGATTAGAAACAGAAGTCAAAGACAAACAAGAGGAATGTGATTTAGCCACAGCAAAAGTCGACAGTCTCACAAATGAAATGAAACAATTAAAAGATGTTACGACTGAAAGTGCACGTGTTACAAAGGAAGCATTAGCAAATGCAGATCAAGAGTTGGAAGCGGCTAAGATCTCACTAGAAAATGCACAAAAGGGTTATGCCAAAGTTGGGGTGAAGCGTACCAAGCTTATGCAAGCAGTGGTAAGGGATTCACGTTTTATTAGCCGTTTGGAGAAAGAAATGAGGGACATGACGGTAGAGAATACAACGTTACAAACACAGCTGCAAGAGCTGCAAGAGGTATGTCTATTGTCTCTCCCATTTTATACACCAGTTGTTGTATACACTTTCTCACACTTTTATTGTCTATATCATATCATCTTATACAGATGGATACACTCAAGGATCTACTTGGTCCTGATATGATACAGAGATTCAATGAGATGAAAACTCATTTCACCACAGATATCCCTCCATGTTTCGATCGTGCCATGGAGTACATACGTCTACAACATGAGAATCGACTCAACGAGCTATCCTTTCCTGTGTACGATGGCGAGGGGGGCATCATCACCCAATCTCAACACCTTGTCATCAACAATACTGGACTACCCGTTATTTATTCTATACTCAATAGACGATACCAACACCCAACGCATAAACATAGATATTTCAGAAGACATTTGAATATTACAGAGCATTTGAAAGATCGGATCAGGTTAGGATACAAAAGAATGGAGGAAGAGTTGGTGAAGAAGGGGGAACAGAACAAACCTGTTAGCTGGGAGTGGGGTAGAATTTGCGAATCTTCTCTTTGGTCAGACTTAATGTTGAGAGCATTACTGCCAACGTATCTCCAACTTTTCAAACAAAATGGTGTCACTGTAGATGATGTAATGAACAGTAAGTCTTTTGTGGGGAAATCTTTTCAAATGTACACGTACACCTCATGGGTTTCTCATCATATGTTTACAACTCTTATATGAAGTGAAACCAGATGATAAATACAAGACTGAAATGTGTCATGATATTGTATGGGAGGATTTATTGGAATATCTACACAAGCGAGACTTATCCAAGCCAGCACGCAAGGCAATCTTTTTGTTTCTGGCAATGCACCCAGCTATTCTTCACCCTGACAACAGGACTGTCAACAGTCTTGTCGACAACAGAAATGTCTATACTTCTATCAAGCCCTCTTTGACTGGAGGTACAATGGAAGTTGGTGGATGGTATCCAACATGGCTTGTTGAATATGATGATCCAGTTACTGCTCTGAAGAGCCGCAACACAAGAAATATGATAGTTCTTGCCAAGATGAGTATGATGATTGACCGGAAGGCAGAACTTGAGTCAAATTCTGCTTATGTCCATCGTCCATCTAGAGCACTTGCCGAGCTTACCGTAAGAGAGAACTCTGATGATGACTCGAACAACAGTGATTCTGATGATAACTCGAACAGCAGTGATTCTCTCCAGAACATCGGGACTTTATCTGCTACATTTAGAGTCGGTTCCATCTATGATTTAGAACAACTGGATGATGGAGAAAATATCACTCTAGTTGCAGACTCTAACGATTTGAAGTATCCCATGATAAGTGAGATGACAGTGTTTGTAGTTACTGGTGTTGGTGGTCCAAATGAGAAGAGGCGTGCTCATCTTGATCGTGGGATCACGGAAAATGTACACATTGCAATGCAGATTGCCGGGGAACGTGCTACATGGCAAGGAATTGTCAACAATGGACATGAAGCCCTAATTGAAGTCTGTGTTCCACAGGATGTAGCTGAAGCTGTGACTGATATTCTGAAGGAGATATCAGGCAAGACTGAGTTGGCACCAGTTATATTGAATGTGCCTAGGAATCACTTCGAATCAAACATGAATTTGATTGCACCGTATACTACTGAAATGTTAGAGTTGGAGGATCTTGTTCAGAAGGTATGCCGGGGTACTTTGCCAGCAGCACCAACTCCAGCACCTCAGTACCATACTGGAGGTTGGACCACTGTTGAGTTACGACTGGGAGAGTGGCGTTCTAAGGCAGCATTATTTGATCATCTTGCTGACCTAATGCCATCTGTCATGAATAACTACTTATCATCTGTTGGTTTACCAATTTCTGGTATGGGGAGGTTGAATAATGCAGTTCCAGATGTATGTGGTGCTCGAGAACTAATGGCAGCTAGGTTTCCCCCTCAATTCTATTATTGGCTCAACCAGATCTCTCTTGACAGTGTTTTGGATGTATATGAGAATAATGCTCGACGTGATCAACCACAAATTGAAGATCTTAGACGTTGGGGAATGTGGAATCGTGCTGTCCCAGACTTTGATGCAGAAGAAGAAAATGACGGTAGGACATATAGGACAATGGTTACAATCCTTCACGCAACACAAGATCGAATTATTGCTGTATTGGCGTGTGGTACGTTGGCATATGCCGTGTTTGCAGTTGGGAGAGGTAAGCCTACGCCTATTAATAATCAACCAAAGCTGATGCCCTCTCATGGAACGGCAAGTGGAGTGGAAGTCATAAGGCCAGCAAGGAGTTATCGCATTAGGTTGAGAGAAGCAGCAGATCCACCTGAAGGACTCTACCATCTAAATGAAATTCCTTGTCCATGGAGATACATTCCAAGCGAGCACATCCCTGGTGCCTTTACTTACTCACATGCAGGTATTAGGGCAATCGTTGTGAATTTGGTCGCTAACAATACCATTCCTAATTACCCCATGCCAGCTGGAGTTACTCATTAGTCACCAGACTGTTTTCGTTGGGGTTTAGTTGGTAGTTATGTTATTGTTCTATATTGAAAATGAATAAAATAAGTGATTTGGAATTCCAATTCAAACCCCCGACGATTTCTTAGAGAGTGTTAATATTAGTAGTTATTAGTATCAATTGTACATAATACGTCTTCCTTATCTCTTCTAAACGACAATAATTTTAGCTATATCTACAAGTAAAGAACAACACACTTCTATATTTCCCACGTTTAAAGAGCTCCATCATAGCTCTCGCCAATATCCTGGGGAATGATCAACTCAGGACTAGCACAAACATCTGAAACAGCTGTGCTTACTTCAACTTCCTCAGGAATCTTTGGCAGAATGAACGAGCTGTTGCCACCAGCACTCTTGTGATATATAGTCGAGATCTGATGAAATAGATCTAAGATACCACCATGGATATCTTCCCCACCACCAACCACATCTTCAGGTGGGTACACACCCCCGGGTCCCTTCCCTAGCAAAGTTTTGATGCGCTTGTTGTTCTTGAGGCGACGTCCAACAGTCAGATCTTCGCTCATTCGATTGTACTCCTCTGTGATGTATCTGAAGAATTCAGGCGTGAATGTGACATTGTCGGTAATGAATTCTTGGATACGAGTAAAGAGGGGTAGATATTCGGGAGAGAGTGTAGTGGCATTACGAACCCAGTCTTCACCAGAAGCGATCGCTGGACGTTCTCGCTTTCCGAGAGAGGGCGCGGTAGGGTCTTCATTGTCATTAGAAACCGCATCCATAATCTTGTCATCAGAGGAAGACTTGTCAACGATATCTTGAAGAGCTCTAGCAGCTTCTTTGGCAGCTTTCTGAGCTTCAGCTTTCTGTGCTTCTTCGGCGGCTTTCTTGGCCTCATCTCTTTTTCGCATTTCACCAATGATCCTTCGTGCCTTCTCGTACTTGGAATCAGCGATACTCTTTAGTTCTTCTGCCACGGGATGGTTAGTAACCCTGTAAAATAACATGTACGCCTCGGCATTCAATACTTCGGCGATATTTGAACGAACGACCTTGGCATCATCCATCTTCCACCACTCATTCTTGTCGAGGTTGAGAACATAGGATACATAGTGACCTGAATGACTATTCTTGCCACTGTGAACAATTACTGCAAAGAGACGACAGATTGCCTTCTTGAATGTTTGTTGGAGCTTGGGAGTGAGGTAAGGTTTCATATCAAGGACATGACTAAAGCCTACATGACCTTCAATCTTGGCTGATCCTGACGTTCCAACAGAGGGCATATCAAAATCAGTTTGGGGGATTGCACCTCCACCTCGTGATGATCGACTACTCCTTGCTGAAGCCGTGCCTACAGACCCTTCTCCCGATACAGCATTTTCATTATAGGATACATTACTCCCTCCTCCCCTCTTACTACCTACCCCAGACCCATAACGGAATCGCTTGAGATGAAGGGTTAGAATGGGAGGGATGGATGCTAGCTGAGATGTCTTGGTAGCTTTGCCCAATTTTCCACACTTCTCGCACTTGTATCCCGAGTCTAAGCGTTCACTACTAGTGAATCTTTCAAGGGCCGAGGTGATATTGGCCAGTGCCATGTTTGCGGCAGGGGATGTTGATCGGGATGATGACATGGAAGATCCACCTCTTGACGATGATGAGGGAGTTTTGACGGGCAGAATGTCCAATCCTACATCTTCAAAGGGATCAATCTTGCAGGACGTTGAGTTACACGCAGAGCACGTAACATTAGATTCAACAGTGCCACGAAATAAACGGAAGGGATACTCTTTGTCAGCTTCATCGTTATGTCCACTGTCGGAGGATGAATTGGACGAGGATGATGTCGAGCGTCTCAATCTCCTGCTTGGCCCATCATGACTTTCCTCGTTACTTGTTGTTGCAGGTCGTGCGCCCTTACAACTAGTTTGCATGGCATCAATCAATAGTCTCAAGAATTCATGCGAGTCCTCTTGTACGCCTCTTCTAAACCATGGGGCTACCTTGGACATGAATCCACTGACAAACGTTTCGGGTATAAATGGCCCATCTCCTTGAGATAAAGCTTGAGGTGGTGCTGGGGTAGTTTGTTCCCCATTAGACTTGATAGACCCCTCACCTAATAATTCTTCAGGATCATTCACAACTTCTTCAGGTCTTGAATGGACACGTCCCAACAAACGTTCCACTTCACATAATGTACAGAATTCATACTCGGGATCCCAATACAAAGTATCATCCTTCTTTTTGGATGAGCGTTTGCTACCAGTTGATCCAGTTGATATGTTAGACGATGCAGAGTTGGAACGTTTATGAGACTTAGTGCCACCACTTCCATTACCATCTTGAGACTGCTGTTGCAATCCACCAACAATAGTAGCAGTGGGAGGTATAACACCCTCCTTGATAAGTTTCTTCCTCCTACGTTCATTCCTTATTGCAATTGGACAATTTTTCACATGACTCTCAGCATCAAGGGCGTGGCATAGTTCAGGTGCATGTGCCAATGCCTGCAGAGCTGCATTCATGTAGCATGTGTTTCCAAGGTTTGCAACTCCCGTTGCTATTTTGATAATATGTGATATGTGCAATTATGATGTGCATATCAATTGTGCATATGATGTGTATTATATACATTCATAATTATATGCACATAATATAAAATATGTGCAGAGTATATCAAAACAATAACATATGAATCAGCATAGATAAGATGATATGGGGTTGAGCATTTATTGCAATAGATTTTGATAAACAATTTGCAATATACACAGTGATTATAAGATAACTTACCAACCTCTCTATTTGGTGGTGGTGGAACAAAATCTTTTGGTATCTCAAACTCTCTATCTTGAGGCGGTTTTGTATCATCATTACCAAAACTTGATGCCGTCATTTCATCTATTGTGGATGGCAGTACTGTCATCTTCTTTAGTAGTCACAGTGTGTGTTAGAATATCAATAACTGTTTGATACACCGATATGTAATGCCAATCTTGATGTCACTTAATTTTTTGCTGATGTCGTTTTTATATCTGTATCCAGCAATGTTGTAAGATGGAAATTGCTACAACACAAGCCCGATGTATACTATGATCACTGTATAATATAACTTATATATCCACCTAAGAGGCTTGCTTATATCACCTTCCAATGATGTCGACAACAGATTTCTTGTGGTGATTTCTAATTAGGATACCACTCGCACATATCTTTTTTCATTTTTCGCGTGCAGAAATTGAGTATGACGCAGCGTTGCAATAATATGTAGGTGGTAGATATGAATTTTAGCCAAGGTATTCCATAGTATTGGATAGTACAGCAGTGGATTGCAAAAAGAGTTTTGATTCTGAGTATAGTGGGTTGAGCAAAACATGAGTCTTCAAAGAATAGCACCTCGTCTCCTCCTTTCTAGTTGCAATAATATCAATAGATGCAACAAAACAATCGTTAATTCAAGTGTATACAATTCTAACAGAGTATCAACTTCATCATTGGTACGTCGTGGATTCTCAACAACAACAAAAAAGGATGCAACAAAACTAACAGCAGAAGAAGTAGAGGCAGCATTGGAGAAAGCCAATGAAAGTATGAAGGCATATTATTCATACCCCCCAGAGAAGGTCATTGCTGCCAAGAAGGCAAGGTTTGATAGAAGACATAGGGATAAGCAGTTCTATCTTCAATTAGGAATAGGTGAATATACAAGTGTACAATATGCTTTATGAACGATATGTCCTAACCATCTTTTGTGTACAACACACAAGCTTCATCACTTGTATGTTGTTTTCTAATAACACCATTCCTTGGAAGGAAGATTGCATACGATGAAGAGTTTCGGAATAAATATATTCCTGATTGGTACGATTTCACTACCGAGAGGCCAGCCAATGCATGGACTAAGGAAGAACTCAATCAGGAAATTATCATGCTACAAAGGAAGTTACATGAACGTGCTATTGCTGGAGAGTTTACCCCCAAGAAGTTAGAGGAAATGAGAAGACATTTGCATAAGATTCCAGAGAACCCAGATCATGCTCATTTTGCTCAACTTCATCCAGGTGTAGATGCTGATGAAGACTTGGAAGATTAAAGAGAGGGATAACTATATGTATGTAATGAGACGAGTAATCCAAATAGAGAATCCAATTGAATTATATATTTTCAACTGGATTACTACATGACCGCTAATCATACGTCATCAAGATCATCTAAGTCATCATCCCCTTCTAAGAACAAGTCTTTATCGACTTTATCGACCACATCTGCTATATCATCATCTTTCTCATCTTCTTTATTAGCATCTACCACATTTCCCCCCTCAGCATCCTGATCTTTAAATAAGTCCTTCTTATAATTGTATAATTCTCGTCCACTCAATACACTTAGTCCCTTACCACCCTTCTTCTTTTTCATTTCAGCAGCAACCAACTTCTTAGCCTCATCTTCCTTGCGTTTTCGCTTCTTTGCTTGCCATACTTTGAATGTTTCTTCTGTTACCGGTGTACCCTTCTTTCCAGATGCTTTAAGTTTCTTTAACATTTCCTGTCTTTGTGCCTCAACCTTATCTTCAAGTGTTGGTACATAATTCGGGTCTTCTTTCAATCTGTCTTCCATTTCTTTTGCATCCATTTGATACATCATCTTCATAGCTCGGCTGGTACCACCTTTCTTCTCATCATCGCCATGATCTCGTCCTTTAGCTTCAACCTTCCCGGCATTACCACCAAACTTTGGTCCCTTTTTACTAACAGCATTTAATGCCTCATCAAATAGCATTGCCTGTTCTTGTTTCTTCGCTTTTGCCATTGCCTTGCGTGCTTTCTTTTCTTGCTTCTTCTTTTCATCCTCACGACGTGATTGTGCATCGGATCCTGCATTCATTACACTTCGTTTTGTTGAGTCTACATATGCTTGAACCTCTGTATTGGTAGACATTAAGGATATAGGTTTAGAAAATGTTATACATAATTATATGCACAAGATATGCACACACATAAAACATAAACATATTATATCACTACAACTTACTTGCAGACTTATTCTTATTCTTTAATCCAAACGTCTTATCATCAATCATCCGTTCCTTCTTCTTTTGCTGCGCCTTTTTGGAGGCCTCCTGTGCCTTCTTTTTTGTTTTAGATGGCATGATATGATTTGTTATTTGTTTGTGTTGTATTGTTTGTGTTGCAAGTACCTATTTTGTTAATAATATTATTGTTCAAATTTGACGATGTACTCTTTCTATGTATACTAGAGACAAATACCGTATAGACTATGCATAAATGAATATATCAATAATGCACTAGGCCGTACAATAATAATGTTGATATGGTATGATATCCACCTATATCCACCAAGTTGTTGCATTCAGATAGCAGAGACGAGCAAACATTACACGTGTTGAAAATATATGTCTTTTAGATTGATACGATATCGTAGAATCAACTCTCATTTATTGCACTGTCCTACGATATCGATGAACAATCAACCACCGCCAGCGTTTCCTCCGCCGCCCAATATGGGCGGCATGCCTCCGCCAATGGGTATGCCTCCTATGCCACCCCCTCCTCCTCATGGTTTACCACCAGGTGAGTATTTTATATCATATCTTTTGTGTTTATGTGTTAGCATTTTTTTTTTGCACATCTAATGTCCATGTCTTCGCAATTTATACTTTGTATACATGTACCATATAATAAATATATATAATATACTATTAATTCAAGGCGTACCACCACCAGGAGCAATACCAATGCCAATACCACCACCACCAGTTAACAATCCACTCGAACCAAACAATTACATTGGTATATTAGACTCACTCCATTTAAATTATCATCAACAGAATACAGCCCAAACAATAATATTAACTAATCTACCACCATTTCTACGAGGTGTACGTGTTATACGTGATGCATCGTTTCCATGTGGTTCAGCGCGTACTGTCCATGTTGGTTGTTGTTTACCAAATTCGAATGAAGAACATCGACAAATGAAGGAACGGGGCTTGTTACCCAATAATAATAAAAATGATACCAAGGAGGAGGATATTATGAATGAATTAGGATGGAAGGGTGCACATGGTGGTGTGGCAGTTGTAAAGATGGGACATTTTAGTAGTGCACAGAACTTTGCGGGAGGCATATTGGAATTGGTAAAGTTTGGTAAAGAGAATAAGTTACCAGGTAAGCCAATATATGATAGTGCTGCTGTTGTTCATCCTGGAGTTGTTGAGAATGATACGAGTGCTACTACTGCCGAGAATGGTGAAGCGGCTACTACTATAACTAATGATAATGGAGAAGACAAAAAGCAGCCAGCTGCAGAGTCACAATACACAAAGGAAGAACAAACCAATCATTACGAAACACTCTCGCAACTCAAGAATATGCAAGTTTATCATTTATTCAATCATCAAATAACCACAAATCCAACACCACCTGATACGAAAGTACCAATGGCCGATCCAACTCCTAATGATCCAACAATGTCATATCAATTATTAGAAACATTAACTGCATTACGGCTCAAGTATGAACTTGATTGTGGTGGTGCCAATGGACAAGGGCTTCAAGGTTCATTATCGACTGGTGTTGATTATGTAACGAATGATAATCAACAATGGGGTGGACATGCCGCTGCTGCTGGTACAGATAATGATATGGCTAATGGCAATAACAACAATACAAAAAACGCTGCCCCAGATGATGATGGGATTGGCAACTTTAAAATGGACATGGCAAAGATAAAAGCAGCCGCTGGTGGAGTATCGGGCTATGATGAAGATGCCGATCCATTGAATGCACCAGAAGTGATCAAGTGTGTGGTACAATTCAAACGACGTCTTGAGGATCAAAATTTCAAGGGTAAGAAGCGTCGTGTGGAAATTATCAATGATCGTATGAGTAAGAAGGTGAAAGAGTTGATTGAGCAGGGTAGGAAGGAACGAGAGGCGAAGAAGATGGCATTGAAACAGAGTAAAGAGGGTAGTGTTCAACAACCGCCACAACAGGATATGGCACCTCCGCCGCCACCACCACTGCCAGTGGAAGCTGCTAATGACACGGGACGTAGAGGTGTATCAAATTTGCCTGCTTGGATGACGAAAAAGGATGGTGATACCAAAGCAGACGGTAGCACTACCGAAGGTAATCAAGCTACAGCAGATCCTCCAGCGGCCACATCTAATGGTGCTGTTGAAGAAGGAGAGAGTAAGAAACGCAAGTTTGTACCCTCTGAAGCCAATCGTGATATCAATGTTCGGAAACAAAAGCTTGATATGGTAGAAGGTGGTAAGAGTTTGAGTGAAATTCGTGCTGCCAACGAGGCAGCTGATAAAGAAAAGCAACAAGCATCAACATTTGTCGTTGAAACTACCAAAGAGGGCATTCTTGCGCCAACGAGCAAGTTTCCAACTCTACCTTCTTCATCAGCTGCAGATACATTGAAAAAGTTTGTCACCTCTCAGATTGTTGAGTTTCTTGGTGAAGAGGAAAGTAGTCTCATTGACTTTATCATGAAGGAGTTACAGAAGGAAGGAGGATGTACAACAACTTCGTTATTAGAAGAGATGAAGCAAGTATTGGACGAGGATGCAGAGGATATGGTACTTGGATTGTATCGCAAGATGACTGTCGCAGAGTGATTGATTGACGGTGGATGCTTGATAAGTCTATTTCATTTTAAGTGTTGCTCGATTTTGTTCACATTGAACCCCTAAGTCGTACCTCATTCATTGATTTAGTATGGAGAAGTAGCATCAACAAGTGAAGCGGAGGAAAGAGATCACTGGATCGGATCGAGGCTAGGATACCACTTCTTTACTTGAAGGATACCAGGAGAATAAATATTATATCACACGGTATGTGTTATCATTGTATATTGTGTTATATTTAAGCTCTTCTTTACTTCTCTGTATGTACATGAAGGAGACTCAACAATAACAGTAGGTATGTATGTATTTATTTGTGAGTGTATCTTGAGTTAATAGAGAGGCATCTTTCTATAAGTTTGCCCCCATCTATAACAAGAAGACTCATGAACACAAGAGATAAGAAGATTCTTCTACATCAGTATATATATAGTGATAGTAGAGGATATAGTAAGTAAACAGCATGCATTGCCTGATTTGATGAATCTTAGTCAGCAGTGAGGATTCCCCTCTCCCCCCTCCCCCCAAAAAATTTACGTGCCTTACTAGTAAATTTAAAGTTTAGTATAAGAGGTAAACTGGTTGCAGTAAAATCATAAATCTGCCTATTGCAACTAATGCAATATAGTACTACTACTACGCCTTCCTTTCCCAAGCATCAATAAGTATTGTTGACTCAGTCATCGTGTATATATAGAAATAGAGATTCATCATGCCTACTAACGCTATGCACCGTAATTACAGAAAGACCTTCAAGACTCCTCGTCGTCCCTACGAGAAGGAACGTCTTGATGCTGAGCTCAAACTCGTGGGCGAGTATGGTCTAAGGTGTAAGCGTGAGATCTGGCGTTGTCAGTATGCTCTTGCCAAGCTCCGTAAGGCTGCACGTACCCTTCTTACCATGGACCCTAAGGATCCCAAGCGTATCTTCGAGGGTGCTGCCCTCCTCCGTCGTATGAACCGTTATGGTCTCCTTGCTGAGGATGAGTTGGAGCTTGATTTCATCCTTCAGCTTACTACCCAAAAGTTGTTGGAGCGTCGTCTACAAACCAAGGTCTTCAAGCAAGGTCTTGCCAAGTCGATCCACCACGCTCGTGTTTTGATCCGTCAGCGCCACATTAGTGTTGGGGGACAACTTGTGAATGTTCCTAGTTTTAATGTCCGTACCAGCTCAGAGAAGCATATCGATATCTCTGCCAACTCGCCATACGGACAGGGTGCTCCAGGTCGTGTAGCTAAGAAGCGTGCTGCTGCCAAGGCCGCTGCCGGTGATGACGACGAGTAAATATAGACTGTATAAAAATAATTACAAAAAATAACATAACATGTGTCATGTGAAGATTATGTGTCATGTGATATTATATTTTGCTCTTTCTCTCTCCTTCGTTTGCAGGGATAGGTTTGTTTACTAATATTGTAGGTGGTATTGTCATGTGATTGAGAAGTAGGGGATTTGTTTATTGTGTGAGGAAGTAAGGTGCACCTACCAGGTAAGAGGAAGAATAGCCACTTACCAAAGGTAGATATTGAAGTAGAAGGGGAGATTATCTCTGGATGATGCTATGACCGAGTTGTGGCATGTCTGTTTGTGGGGCAAGTTGGGTATGGTGTTTGGATTGTTTAAAGTTGAAGTTGTTGATGAGAGAATAAGAATCTACCAACGAGGACAGCTAATGGAGTAAAAGTTGTGCATGATAAGACCACTTTAAAATAGCAGTAGTATTATACTTTATACTAATAGAACCATCGTTACTTCTTCTTCTTTCCCTTCTTCTTTCGATTACCTCCACCTCCACTGGAAGCCTTGGTCTTTGTGGCCGCAGCTGCTGCTTTTATCTCCTTTTCTAATTTCAGTTTCTCTTCCTCTAATTGTTTATTCTTTGCTTCAATGCGTACCTTTCTACCAGGTAAATCTGTAATAGTTCGTCCCAATTGTCTCAACAATTGTTTCTTTCCTTTCCCTTCTCCATTCTTGACATTGTTTTCTTCATTATCAACATCCATATCTGGCACTTCACTCAAGTCAAATGCACCATCATTACTCATTTGCAGTACACCATTCTCAACTGCTCCTTCTAGATCAACAAGTATACGGCCTGGATTATCCCATCTACTCGATGCATCGCGCGAATACCCCTTATGTGGTTGAATCACATGTCTAATGTCCATACTTATCAATGCCTCATGAATATCTTGACACGTCGGTTCTGGTATAGCATCCTTTGCTGCAATGCGTCTACCCATCTTGACAGTTTTGTTTGAATCAATATAATTTGGATATATAGTACTAAAGTTTTTGTAATTCATTGAGAAAGTCTCGCCTGTATATCAAGTCGTTTGAGTATAATCATATTGTTATTGTTTGTGCATTACATACATAATTTTGCAGAGTATATAGTAAGAATAGATGAATAAGAAATTATACATCAAAAGAATCACATAGCAGTGCATATACTATAAGAACACATAAATAGATAATACAATACTTCTACTTACTCATTGGCCAAAAGAGGAAACCGCTATTAGAATCAGGTTTTGGTGGTAGAGAAATTTGATCTTCTGGAGCGATTTGCATATCGGCTAGTGGATTCTGAGGCATCTTCCCAGCGCCACCTATTTGCTTGACGCGTACACGTCCTCCTCCCTTTTTACCCATGATGAATAGTATTTATATGAGATAATAAAACAATACTACAGTATGCATAGCTATGATGCAACCAGCTATCCTATACAATACATACATGGTATCTAGATACAAGAAAAATATGAGAGTGCCACACCGGTATCCTTAAGGCTGGATACCACTGCCCAAAGATGATAGCTTTATTTCACTAATCTGCAACGCTCAAGAGCAATACTCGTCGGTTATGTATGCTACATATTGAAATGTTCTCGCGATAGCTTACTTCTTATCCTTCAGCAAAATCCCCCCATTCATCGTCATCTTCATTTGATGTTGCAACAGTTGAATCTGGATCGTCTGATGGAGGCGGCGGCGGTTTCTTCAATCCTAGTAAACCTCCAGTCTTTTTAACTTTGGGTTGTTTACTTGAACTTGGACTCTTATTACCAATATTGATGTGCAACTTCTCACCCGCTTTTAAACTAAGACTTGATTTAGGAAGTGGCAATCTTTCGACTTTATTATCATCTCTATCTCCTCCGACTGTCAATGATTCCTCAAATTGTTTCTGAAGTTCAGCTGCCTTTTCTTCTCGTTTCAATGAATTAATATAATCTTCAATTGTAAACTTTAGATTAGTAGCATCGTTTCTCTCTCTAAAACCTACTCCGATAAATGCCTCTCGACCTCTCTTAGCATCTTCTATTCTAACTGCAAAGTATCGTGAAGAATCTACTACCGGATTAACCCAATGTTCAATTTTATGAGATGGATTGGTAAAGTCTACTTTGATGATACTTTGTGCAAATAGATAACTTTCTGTAGCTCCCTCTGGCGCATTGGGTTTGGGACGTTCTGCCATTATATTGATGCACAAATCATTATCTCTCCGGTTTACTACAAGAGAACATGTATTAAGTGGTTTTTCCAAGTTCCAATCTTCAGCTCTGTGTCCATCTGCTGATCTCATTGGTGGTATTCTATATATAAATGCTTCATCAATCTTTAGTAATAATTGCTCGATGACAACTTTGTCTTCGGTACTGCTACTACTTTCTTCTTTATCTGATGACATGGCTCAATTATGTTGTATGGTATCTGATATATATGTAACTCTTGCTTTATTGTTTGTATAGTACAATACCAATGTATACTCGAGGCTTATCAACAGTGATCACAGATTGTTGTTGCAACAATTACAAGATTCTATAAGCGGTATCCTCTGTGATTGCAATAAAAACGGGCCACCGCTAACAACACTGCCATATAGATACGATATAATAACGAATTAATAACTCTCTCTATGCACCTCTCTTCAAAGTCTCCACTTTAATTCTCCTCACTCGGCTCTTCTGCAATTCGCCATTCTGTCACTCTCACAAATTAAAGATACAACGCTTTTTTATTCATATATTGTAAACTAGCCCCGCTACGCGGGCTAGCCCTCCGGGGGCACCTGCGGTGGGCTTCTTTGTGACCGAAGGTCACACTTTATAGCCCGCTTCGCGGGCTGGCCCTCCATTTTATAATGACGACAGCAAGAGCTAAACGGATAAATTAACCTCAATATTTAAGAGAGTCCTCCTCATATTAACAACATCTCCTGACGTCTTTGCTATCACATAACGAACCGCTGCCAACTGTTGATAAGTACTACTGCATCATAATAGATTATCATCATCAAAAACGATGATCATGAACATGAATCAGCATCATCGACGATTACGCTTAAATGCATGGAATGTATACATTAAAAGAAGATCGATAGAGATATTCGATAGAGAAAATGATTTTACCGATATCAATGAGTTCAAGGAGTATATCAATGTACACAAACCATTCGATAAGATGAGGCGGCATAAGAAGAAAAAAATTAAAAATGAGAATACTTACTACGTAGATCCTGAGACGGAAACACAAAAGAAAGTAGAAACATTTGAACATTTCAGATGGTTCTACAAGGTTGGAATAATATGACGGAGGACGACAAGGCTATGTATAGGAGTATTGCATTAGAGATGAACAAAAAATCTAAAGAGGAGGTAGATGATTGTTTATTGAACAAACGATGTAAAGATGAGGTAGATAGACGCTTCAAAGCAGATCTATTAGTATTACAATACCAGGCCCAACAGTTACAAAAGGGTGAGAAGTTGCACATCAATATTGGTAATAAGAGTCCAAGTTCAA
>Ga0075437_11386_pt1 | contig 24855 bp, 19 predicted proteins | sample MintriMetagenome_FD_74266 | JGI IMG/M metagenome (GOLD analysis project Ga0075437, IMG submission 74266) | Marine eukaryotic communities from Monterey Bay, USA to study complex ecological interactions - Minidiscus trioculatus and... | ecosystem: Environmental > Aquatic > Marine > Unclassified...
CTAGACGACGATATGTTAAACCTAAGTATCACTTTTATGTCAATATGATGAGTTGACACAAACTATTTGTGTTATTTACTGAGAATAACTATCGATATGTGATACATATAGCGTTCAGCGCCGCCCTAAGGGGTGTTGGTGGTATCATTTAAGTGGAGGAAATGTAGGGAGCGTGACTGCTTGAGTGGGATAGAGAAAATGGATTGATTGGTTTCGATATTGCACAGATGAGAAATGCTGTAGTAAAGGTACCAATTGCAGGTGATTCAGTGATGCCACGACAAAGTTTAACTATGCCTCCACCACCTTCAATATCGGCGAATCCTAAATCGTTAATGCCTCCGCCACCTTCAATTGCTACCGAGACATTAGAAATGCCCCCGCCACCATCTAAACCAGTTATGCCAGAGCAAGTAATGATGCCACCGCCCAATCCTGTTGAAAACAAATCTAATGATGTTCAATTTGCAATGCCTCCACCAGCAAAGGTTAATAAGGATGTCCCACCGCAGAAGAAGAAGATACATGGGCCAAGATGCCCTCCCAGCAATATCCAGGGCACTCTTGCTGCATTAACACAGACTTCAAGTCACTCTCAAACTGGAGCAACTTCAACTGAACGTCAGAAGAAAAAGACACAGATGATATCAAACCCAAAGGAAGATTTATGGAAAGCTCCAGCTGATCAAGATGGCAGTGGTAGAACTGCTCTGAATGACAAATTCAAGGGTCGGTACTAACACCTAAACATTTCATTACATAAGTACATATATCTATCTAATCATCATCTTTCCTCCTTGACGTACTCTTTTTAACTGTTCCTGTAAGCCCTTCTTACCCCCAAGAGCTCTTATGGTCTTGTGGTTGAGCTGTTTTCCTTTTTGTTGTTTTTCTACTGCCTCTATACGTCGAGCTGTACTATGCTCCCTTGCATTTGTGGGCGCCACATTCTCATCGTTCTTACTCAATTTCAATTGCTTTGACTTTATACTTTGCAATGTTCGTAATGTTTTCCCTCCTCCACTACCTCTGGTAGACTGTCTAACAACCTGAGGAGTAGGTCTATCCTCTTCACTATTTACAGGTGAAGGATTCTGCATGGACTCGAGCTGTTGCTTCAACTTAGTACATTCCATCTTGTAGTGACGCGTAGACTTCACGACAGACATGTATGCTTCCATAGATACTTTATTCTTCGAATCAGATCCTTGTCTGAGTTGTTGTTCCAGCTGCTGTTTCCGCTGTGAATACCCACGTTCTAACTCAATCCATTCCATTTCTTTCCGTTCAAAATCAGCCTTGATTTCTTTCGACGGTGAGCGGTTTGCTGTAAGGTCAGCATATAATTGATCAATGTAGGCATGACTACTCTTTAACTCTGTATATAATTCCTTAACCTTTGACGATAGGAAGGATGTCTTGTCCTCAAGTTTGGTTGTGTGATCTCGAAGAGCATTACATTCACGTGATGACTTGTCTTTTGCTTCATATGCTTCTGCTAAATCTTTCTCGCTAACTGCAAGCGCGTTAGCTAGAGCTTTATTTGCAAGCTTTGCAGAATCAACAATTTGCCTCAACTTCTCTGTATTCTTCTTCTCTGGTGTGGAATTCTTTTTATCAAGTAGCAACTTTAACCGTGCTACTTCTCGTTGGGCTTTTTCGTACCTTGAGAGAATGCCATTCATCTCCTCTTCCAATGTTTCCTTATCTTGTGACAAGTGTAAATGTTGCACTCTCACTTCTTCAAGTTCCAATTGTAACTGATTTGCAGCCTCTTGTCCGTGTTGGTTGACAAGGTGGAGTTGTTGGTGCAATTGTTGAACTTCTTCTTGAAGGGTACTATTGATTCCATCAAGCTCTGCAATTTGTCGCTGCTGGGCATCCTTCTGGGTAGCAGCGGCAGCTCGTTGCTTAGTTAGTTGTTTTGACACTTGTTGTAGTTTCTTTGATAGCTCAGCTTTGACTTCACGATGCTCGTTGACAAGAGAATCCATTTCTCTCGTTAATTGAGTATTTGAGACCATAGTTGATGCAAGCTTTTCCTTCGCCTTCTCATAGCTTTGAAGAATGTCATCGTTCTGTGTTGTTTGGGATGCCTTGTTATGACTTTGTTTTGGTGGTACAATCGTCTTCTGAGCTAACACATGTTGAACTTCTTCCCTAGTATTCTTTTCATTGGTGTTGATATCCAGAGTCTGCTTCCAGTAGAGTGACTCGTCATCAAGCATTGATACTGACAAATCCATGTCTAATGAAGATTTCGTCACAGATAATGAATTGCCTTCCTCAACTAGAGGTGATATTTCATTAACAGCGTCGTTAATCTCCTCGTCGTCACCATCGTTGGAATTATGCAAGACAGTAATACTCTCCATCGGTCGAGGGATCTCACTCGGCCGTTCAGGGGAAGGATCAACATTCTCCTTGTCAACTTGGCTTGTGCCTGGAGGCCTTAACGTCTTTCCTCTTGATAATGCAACTCTCGGTCGAACTTGTACCAGTTGCTCACTCGTCTCCACTTTGGCTTGTGCTACATCTTTACGATCTTTACACTGTTCCTTCTGCATATTTTGGAGACGCTTCTCGGCTAAGCGAACTAAACTAGGATAACGGAGTTGCTTACCCCCTACCAATTGCTTACCCCGTTTACCATTATTTCTATGGGTATGACCATTATCATCTGTTAACACAGTTAGGATAGCTTGTAAAGTCTCAACGCAATAACATGATTTGACAAAGTCAACAGTAAGTGCATCATGAGGTAAACTTGATACGGATGGTGAGTGCAAATGAAAGCTAGGACTTTCGACAATGGGATTTGATTTGGTTGCTTGTTGATAACTTGGTGTTGCTGCAGCTTTTGTTCCGTATGGTAACACTTGCTCGCGCACTATCGGTGCCTTCTCTGGCGACTTGAGATCCTTGGCCTCCTTTAAAAGTGATTGCAGCCCTTGTTTCATCTCCTTGAACCTTGGTGAAGAAGACGATGGAGACTGTTGTTTGGTAGGTGCAGCAGAAGAGGCAACGGGTGGAATGTCTGTTGACGGCACCTCAGCCTGTGATACACTCAACTGACTATTATTGTTCAGATCCTCAACATCAAAGTCCAATGTCAAAGTAGATCCCAAGAGATAATTGTGATGTGAATCATTAGCTGCATCATGGGTAGATGATGAAGTTGTTTGCCTGGTATGCTGAGCAAGAGGACTAAAGAATTCTTCTTCTTCTTCTTGATTATCGTGTACATCACTGTAATCATTCACTTCTTTCCAATCGATATTATGCTGTTTGGGTGTACGGAAATCACCCATATTTACTGGACTGTCATTATCTTCTTCCCCAGTCTCATTGCTCTTGTCCACATTATTATCTTCTTCCCACACGGGGGGTAAGCCATTATTATTCTTACCACCACCAGATGACATTCTACCTACATCAAAGTTGAGTGACATTGGAGATGACGCTAACGATGCCCGATGGCCAGAAGAAGAAGGTTTCTTCTTTGCAGATGTTACAGAGGTGGGTGTGTAAAATTCATCTTCGGTACTTGTTGTAGGAGAAACTCGAGGAGTCTTCTCCTTTGTAGAACTAGTAGGTTCTTGACTTGGTGGGGATGTAATAGCTAACGCCATCCCTTGATTACTGCTGCCTTGTTTACCTGTAAAGAACCGTGCCTTGTCTAGCATATCCATTGTAGAATCACCGATACTACTCTCTTCGGCAACAACAGGTTGCTTCAAGGGAGCAGTATCAACTCCAAGTTGCTGCATGCTACTGACAAGAGGTTGATTTACAGCCACTTTAGAGTCTATCTCCGTTCCTACATTTCTAACCAATCCATTTCCCATACTATTACTATTGTTATTGTTAGACAGTAAAGGATGATGTGCATTATCTAAACCAACATGCTTTTTGATACTTTCCATACTATCACCCCTTAATATAGCATGTATCGTAGAATACTCATCGCTCATCTCACTATTGTTCGTAGTACTTATTTCTTCTTCAACTTCTTGTACTTCAGTTGATGTTGATACGGGTGAGAATATTGAGTTAAATGGTGCACTACTCTGTTGCTGTTGGTATTGAGATGATTTCTTCTTCTTTTTAGCACTCTTACTTTTAAATCCAGGTGAGAATATCGAATGTAGTACATCATCATCCTCATTATTATTGTCATCACTTCTATTTGTATCAGTAGTTTCATTTAGATATTGAGTTTCGGGTGAGAATAGTAAGTTGGTATAATCCTTGCCCTTGTTCTTTGGACTTATATTCTCAGTGTTATAATTTTGTTGGTTATTATTATTATGTCTACTAAAGTAAGATTGCAACTTTGGAGATAATGCATTTAAATTCTTAATACTACCACTAATATTACTTGCCGCTGTTAAACTACTTGCATTACTACTTGTATCACATGAATAGCTCATACCTTCCAAACTATTATCGTTATTGTCGTTGGAAGATTGTGATTGTTGGAAATGAACTTTTGGTTGTTGTTGATTTACAGTACTTTGTGAAATTGGAGGCGGTGGTGGCGGAGGTGGAGGAGCAACTTGTTGATATTGATGCTGAGGCTGCATAGATTGTTGCCGGGTATTATTATTATTCCAAACAGCATGATTGTTGTTATTAGGTTGATGTTGTCGTTGATTTTGCTGTTGAGAAATATTACTTTGCCAACCTATCGGTGGAGGCGGCGGTGGCGGTGGCGGTGCCGCTGGACGCTTCATTATATGTGTATCAATACACAATATTACTGCTTGATCTATCTAATTTGTTGTTATTATAGTGGATGCCGCCGCAAATACAATCAAATTCTAATAACAAATAATATGGCACGGCGCGGCAGTTGCATTTTTGGATTAGGTATCCTTTTGGCAGGTAGGCTAGGCCCGGGGGCGAGAGAGAGCCCGTGAGACGCTTAAGTTTTACAGAGTGAAACCCTGTCTACACTTTCTAGGTATAACAGAACATCATCACGTCAGACTTACTGTTTACAGCAAGTGGATGTACTGTTGAAGTTGCACGGAGACAAATATAAGAAGTCTACTATACCTGCTATGTATCTCACTACATAGTATATGCACAAGTACTTTCATTCAGATCATACACATAATTTATTTTCATTAACTTCTAATCAACTAAGCAAAGAATCGCTTCCAAATAAGATTTTTCGCTTTTCCAATAATGAGAGCTTATCCCATTTCCCCATTCCCTCTCCGAGAGTTCCTGTAAACATTTTAGACCCATCAGGACTCACTGATATCATCTTATCTAGAGATGGAGCCAATCGGAGTTGTTTTTCTACTACTATATCCCATCTTTTTGTACTTGGAGAAGGTACACCACCTTCTTGTTGTTTCAAACTTTTCTTGCCACTAGCAGAGGAGGGTGGTGTGATGATCTTTTCTGACATATGCTCAATGAGCATCAACACTCCACACCTACGCACTACAGCCGCAATGTACAAATAGGAATGATCAATAACGGAATCTGCCATAGCGACCTTCGCTGCCCTAATCACTTCGCGAGCAGTATCAATACAGCTACCTCGGTATTTGAACCACAAGTGTCCGTAATTAGGATCAGCGCTGGAACAGCGTAATTCCAATTCAGATGTGTCCAACACATCTTTTGTTATTAAATCTTCTCTTTCTTCTTCAAGCTGAGTTTTCATAACTTCAGCTGCCTTCTTCGTATGCTTGGCAATGAACCGGTGAGCATCTTTCATATCCATTGGATTGCATGATAAGAACTCATCGTACATACTTGTTATGAACGGAATGGCCAAAGGGATAAACCATTGGTCAATCATATTCAATCGAAGTTGTTCAAGAAAGCTATCTCCATACTGAGGGGTGAATCTTGCAGCAAACGCCAGATGACGCGATGATGCTCGCAAATCAAATGTTGACGAGAATGGATTTAGATAAATCCGTGCACCCTCACACCAAACCTCCCCCGACTTGGGAACTGCTCGCAACGCACACTTGAGTACCTTCATTTGAAAGTGCTCCCCATTCTCATGACGAAGTTGGATTAGAGCTGCCCACAAGCGGCCAGTACCTCGATGCAGATTAAGAGCCTCCTGTGCAAACTTGATGGCTCTTAATCGATTGTTACATCGACATTCCAAATTCACCGATGATAGCCACACCTTCCAATCACTCTTACCAAATTGGTTACGAGCCTTGCAAAGAAGAGAACGTGATAATGTCAAATCACCGCAATACTCTTCAAGCCGAGCACACTCTAAAAAGACTGTGCTTCGGCCCTTCTCGGATACAGACTCGTGTGCACGAAGGAAGAGCTCTCGAGCTCCCTTCGTATTGCCACACGATACCTCTGTCCGACCTGCTGCAAGCCATATCTTCCAACTCAGATTCGCTGGACAAAGCATGATAGCCTTTGCATACGACCTTCTAGTGGCTTGAAGTGCCACTCTGATATTCAACTTCTTGGGATTAGCCTCGACTGCCAAAACGGCAGCTCTTTCCTGCATTTGAGCTGCTTCAAGATGAACCTTCCAAAGCAATTCACGACTAATACTGTCTGCTCGTGCCACCATCTTCATGGTCCTAGGCAAGGTATACGCTTTCTCTTGTAAATCTTCCTTCTCGAGTTGTTTGAATGCCTGGAAGTATAAAGGACCGTAACGAGGGAGTTCTTTCAGTCCTTTCTCTACAATCGAAAAAGCCTCATCGGGTGAACCATAGTCATTCTCCAACTTGGTATGAGCCAGGTAGAGAGGACCATACCACGGTACGTTGTGTGTTAAGAACTTGAGTACTTCTCTTGCCTACGGAATAAGTAAAATACAGAATTGGAATTGATGAGACAATGGTGCAACATTAATCATAAGCTAAGAAGCGAGAGAATTGTCTTACCATTGGATACCTTCCAACTCTAGCTTCCAGTAATGCCCCTTCCAGCATAGTCTTCCACGCCTTATCAACACTCATGTGCTTCAACTTAGATAATAGCTGGCGAGCTTTATCCAAAGTGCCTACCCTTTCATAAAACTTGACGGTTCGAATCAGCAAGTTTTCATTCGTTCCACAGTGCTCTAAGCCTTCTTGTAAGATTTTTGCACACTGACGTAAGTTTCCACTCTCTTCCTCGAGTTTGCTATGCTCGAGCCATCCCTGACTTGCACGGGGTTGTAAATCGCATGCCATGCGGTAATTCTTTCTAGCTTCTTCAATGAGATTAGACCTCTTAGCCACATCAGCGAGTTCAAGATAGACTCTCCAATGAACAGCTTCGGGGAGGAACATATTACGATTAGAAGTAGAGAGGCAAGCTAGTGCAAAATCACGAGCAGCAGATAGCCCAGACTCATTCTCCTTTTGCCGGAATTGTTTACCAAACTCCTTGAATGCTTGGCGTTCAGTTGGGCTTTCGAGGACAAATTCGTCAGGCTTTTGCTTGGCACTATTGTTTGGTACAATACCACCGCCGCCATAAGGGGCACTGCTAGGTCCTTTCGCGTTGAGGTAATTATGTAAGGAATTACTATATGATGGCATACTTGGTTTCGCGCCTCCCGTTTGATGCTGTCGATCCCTAGAGGCGGAAGCAAGACTAGATGACGGATGCTGATGTTTAGACGATACACTGCCAGCACTATCAATGGTTGAATATGATAGGTTGGTACTCTTTTGACTTGAGGGATTAACGAACCAATCATTGTGATCAACCACATCCGATGATGACGCACTGGTATTTAATCCTCCAGGCAATGTTTGCCTTAGTAAAGACGCGGCAGCAGAAGAAGAGGATGTGGGAGAAGAAATACTCTTAACACTATCCTTGCCACGCGATGGTGAGGGCTGATATCTTGAAGGCGAAAATGTTGCTGGAGATGGAGATCTCCTGTTGTTATATCCTCGAGGGTTTTCTCTTGGCTTAGTCATAGGACGTTCATGCGGCGCTTGGCCATGATGCATCGCTCCAGGGGATGGCGGGTGATAAGGCATTGGCATTTGCTGTGGATAATGAGCACCCGTGTCCGGATACGGCGGATGATGCGGAGGAAGGGTGAATGGAGATGCCCTGGACATCTCGTACGAAAAGTCAGGCGAGGCATGGCCAGGCATCCCCATGCCATGCTGTAGATCATTTGGATGTAGCATTCCAGTTTGAGCATATCCGCCTGGTGAATGACCACCTCTCCAATCTCCTCCATTACCACCCCCTTGCATATTGTTGTTGTGCATTTGTTGTTGGGGATAGGCAGGTGGTCCTCCCATATTCGGAGGGTGATATGTTGGAAGATTCAACGGCGAAACCATACCATTCGGATGTTGAACTTGGTTGAGAGGAGAATCCATGATGGATGGCAGATGAAAATTTGGAGGCTGAGAGTAAGGATGTGGCGGTGGTGCATATTGTGGAGAAGGCTGATTATATTGTTGCTGTTGCTGCTGTTGGGGATAGTACTGATTTTGACCTTGTTGTTGTTGTTGTCCCCATGACTGTTGATGCTGATTTTGCCATTGCTGTTGCTGGTTACTGTAAGGCTGCCCTCCCTGACCAGGCACCCCACCTGCTTGATAATTCCTTGACCCGGCGTGTCTAGGAATAGTTCGTTGAGGCTTGGGTGCTGTGGTAGGAACAACTCGCTTCGCAGGCTTGAATGCACCGCCACTTGAGCCAGAGACTACCGATGACGCTTCAGGAGCAAAGCTCAATGGCTTGGGAGCCGACGGGTCATCTGCGACATCATCCTCATCATCGTTGATCATAGAAATCTCCGCTTCTTCATGTGATAAACTATCCAGTTCTCCGAGGCTGCTAACATCAAGGTCTTTCATCTCATCCATCTCCTCGTCGTCACTGTTGTCAGCGGTCGATTGTATCCTCCGAAAAGCTCCCATACTGCTTGAGGAGGGATACGTACCTTGACTGCCAGTGTCGGAGTGTGCATCATTATTACTTGGTACAAACTTTCGATTGGGAGTCATGGCCTTCTTCTGCATTTGTTCTATTGCACGTTGCTTCGCTTCGACATAATCATCGTCATCTGTCAAGATCGCTTCAAGCGAGTTTGTCATACGGATAGTTGCGGGAGAAAATGCGTCGGGACGACTGTTCATATGTAGGTCGGCATTCTTAGCAAGTGTAAAGTGTGCAGGTGTATACAGCTGTCGTTCAGCCTGTTGTTTTTCGGCACGTAACTGTAGAGATGTTTTGTTGGAGGGGGTGACGAGGCTTGAGGCTCCCATTTGAGCGGACTTGTGTGGAGTTTTCCCCATTCGACTCCCTGACATGACAGGAGTCCTAGCGTGCATACGATTGTGGTCGGCATCCTGTATTAATATTGATAGTAGGAAATAGAGAAGTAGTATGTTAGTAAAAAAGTGGAGTAGAGTAAATATGGTATTATCACAACAGACATGTTCGAGTACAACAACACCCCAAAGCAAAATGCCGCATTAAAAAAGCCCTCATACATGTCGGTCATTACTCTTCCAAATCTGAAGAATATATACCCAACAAACCAGACAACCAACACATCTCTGCCAGTAAACAAAAGATACACAAGATATGTACAAAAAAATATAAAAAAATATCCCAATGACCCCACCCCTCTGGAGGCCATAAACCATCACAATAAACAAATTAATATATGGATAAAGGTACTTACCGTGTATTGTTGATGTTTTCCCGGCGGTCCCGGGGTGCGCCTATGCCTTGCCTGATGAGCCGCCGACATTGGACCTGGTGTTCGGCGGACGATGGGTGCCCCAGCATTATTTCCAATGCGCTGTATACGGCTGTTATTATTTGCAATTCCTGCCGCAGGTGTAGCCGGGAAGGTAGACTTGCGGTTCATACCCACCATATTATTATTAACAGGTGGTTGCAATGATATACCCGGAGGTGGGTTAATATTATTATTGGCAGTATTATTACTCGATATACTTTCATCGAGCTCATCCTTGCTATTGATACTGGCTAGGAAACTACCAGAATCTCTTGATAATCCCAATGATACCATTTCTTCCTCATCTTCGTCGTCGTCAATATTATTACTTATAATGGGAGGAGCTAGTCCAGGTGGGGGATTGATAATTCCACCCCCACCTTGGGCATTTTTAATTGGTGATTGTGATTGCATATTGCAAGTAGTTAAATTGTTAATTATTGGTACATGGCAAATATCATGCTTATAGGGCACTATTTAAGGTGATTTTATTTGACGTGATATAGGATAGAGGGCACTAATAGAGTACCATCTTTGCTACCTATGTGAAATTATGAAATCGAGAGAAGTGTTAGACTCTCATAAACAAGAATAAAAAGCCGCATCTTTATGCTTTGATATCTTTTTTGTTGGCTACCTTTCTATTGGTCGCCGATGAACGAAGATAGTAGTCTTGTTGCTCAAATAGTATCAGACGTGCTCATCTATCGTGCAGTATCGTGTTGGTGTGTTGATAAGAGGGTTATAATGTATATAAATGGTAGACGTGCTCTACCCCCTGGTTAGATCATTAATAGGAAGAATAGAAAGTATGGTAACACCCGACAACTGTATATCTAATGTCCTCACGCAAGTTGCGTTTGCAACCCATCTAAAAACAACACCTGGTATTATCTTGACGCCCCAACTTCGTCTTGGTATTGCAATTTATGCTCGAGATGCATTACTCAAATGTAATGATGAGGCTCTATCTTCTGGAGTATGTCCTGTTAGATTATATGATTTTATCGATGGAGTCAACTATGAACCATCAACGTTTCCTGTACCTCCAACAAGTTATAATGATGCTGATGAGAGCATTAAAGCATGTCTCATGAATATTATCCATGCAATGATTAATTGGCAAAGTAAATTAGATACAGAGTGGTATTTGGATTGTATCAATACTTTACTATCATGTGGTATCTTGGATAATTATATTGAGCATAATGATTGTGGGGATGACAAGAAAGAACTCGAGTTGGCTAGTCATGCTGTATTTAGTGAGATTATAATCCTCACTTCGGCATCACATGGAATTCATACAACTTTCCTTGCCCTTGGTACTGACATCCCTCCGTTGCCAACTTGGGAAGACATTGAAGAAGCTCCTGAACCATTGAACATAAGATACTCCTCTCTATTGCATCGAGTACGAAGAAATAAAGAAAGTATATCAGAAGTATCTCCATATTTTACAAAGAGAGACTTGAACAGAAGCAGTCCAGAGTATCATGGATTGAAGGAAGTGATTGAACAAATGACATTTGCTCCTTTGCCATATATTTGTGTCCAATTTGCATTCCATGATTCTATCATGCTCGATAAGATGCTTAGTACATTTTATCTTTCACCCGTTGAAATGGCTTTACATTGGAATGAACTCGATACTTCAAAGCGATGTTCATCAGTTATGCGGTCAGATGTCGAGACTCTTGCTGGTAAGTAAAACTCCTCTAGTTTTGACTTATCGAATGAAGATGCAAGGCATGATCTCACTTGCTGTTCTCTCTCATCTCACATTACTCAGGCTCCATTGCAACCGAGTATAACTGTAGCTTCTGACGAGACCATCATGGTGAAAAGTTAATGAAGAAGGTTGCTTCGGATTCTCAGAATGACTCGACACGTGAGACTGTACTAAGGGATCTAGGGATTTCTATTGCAGCTCGTCCCCTAAATCTCGACAAGATAAGAATGGCAATGGATGAAGTGAGGAAAGTAGGGGGTGAGGAGCTGGTAGTTGAGATGGCTGCAACAGCTGGAGCTTTTAATTGTATTACACTCGTTGTCGATGCCTCATGTCGTAAGACTGAGTCAGATACATATTTGGGAATTGCCAGAACAGTCATGACAATCTTGAAACACAGACGAACTATTGGTTTGATTAGTGTTTCAGTTGTTACTGCATTTGTTGCATCTAGACTTATGAGGAGGTAATAAAGAGGTGAACTTCATATTGGTAATGAATGACAACATATGAAAAGCTGATCATCGCACATATGTTTGATGTATTACCAAAGGAACAAACCTACAGTTACATAAACTTAGATATCCTATTCGATTACTCATCTATCTACACACTCCATAAGTGGAATGCATGCTCACTTTCTCCTCCTCTTTTTCATACTTCCGCCAGTATCGCTGTACTTGTCCTCCTTTTCTCTCCGCTCTTTTTTTAAACGCTCAACCTTTAGCTTCAAAATAGTTTTGCCATCTTTGTCCTTCTCTCGGGTATCTTCAATCTCGCGACGTTTCTTATGTAGATTATCAACCTTGGCTTGCTTCTGGGCAATACCATGTTGCATCCTGCCGTAAAGACGAGCTGCCTTCTTAGACATGAGAGATTTGGCCAAGACGGCTGCTTCTTCATCCTATAATGATAAATAAGATGAAGGTTGGTGAGTTGAGACATATACATGACGAACTTCAATAGACTTATATGACTTGCAAATATATCACTTACCTCAGACTTCTTCTTCTTCTGTGCCTTACGCTCGGCCTCTTCATCATCTTCATCCTCTGAGCTTTCACTATCACTCTCGTCTTCTTCTTCTTTTGCATCGGTGACCTTGTCCTCAGATGGTGAAGCCTCGTCTGCCTCTTTCTTTTCAGCAACTACTTCCTCTTCTTCATCTTCCTCCTCCAACACTTCACCATTCTTCAACCGTTCGACTTCCTCCTTATACTTGGGTACATATCCCTCCTCGGCATCATTCACCCATGGACTTAAATGTGGAGGCAAGGCACTCCCAACACCATACTTTTGAATAGGCAATATAAAGTTAAAGTTTGCACAATCCAATATCCACTGTGGTTGGATATACTCTCGTGACTTCGGTAACTTGGAATAATTGGGTAATAACTTGGGTCGGTCAATCACATGATGTGTAATTGATGCATCGTCCATACGAATGGGTGAATCTTGTCCCTCCCACCCGACACTGCCGCCGTATGATAAGATGATCAGTTCCAAATATCCTCGTGGTACCTCCCTACTTAGGAAGAATGTTAAGTTGGCAAATAGTTGATGACGCTTGAGTGCCTCTGGGTCTGTAATAATGTTCATATTGTTCTCGTCATCATTATTTGTCATGGCGGAGTCATCAATAGCCTCAAGAGCTTCACGAAGTGGAGCAGCAATTGGCATTTGATCTTCATCTTCCTCCATTTCTTCATTATCACTGCCATCTTCATCGTCCTCATCTTCCTTGACAGCCTTTAATGCCTCATCGATCGACTGCATTAGCTGACGTTGTTTCTTTTTACTTGCCTTGGACACCTTCTTCTCTTCCCCATTCTCTCCCTCTACGACGACATTCTCTCCTTCCCCAATAGCCTCCTTAACAGCATCTGCGGCTGAATTACCCTTGGCAAACTCCTTCAATGCCATTTGCAATGAGTTCAAATTAGCAGCTAATACTGAAGTAGCCTTTCCACCCAATGTAGGATGAAGCAATGTAGTAGTGGAAGCACTAGTGCTACTCTCCACAGCGGGTACAATCTGTGTAGGCAATGGATACCGCACTCCCAACTCACCATGCAACTTGAATAATACAAAACTAAGTAATGTTTCATAGAATTCAAAGAATGTAAGCATGACACGAAAATCTACCGAATCTGGAACATGTTGTGTAAAGTTATGTGGTGTCACCCATCGTACGGGGATGGCTTGTCCTGATGTCTGTTTATGTGTGAGAGATTGTTCATATGTAAATGTATAAGTTAGTGACATATTATATGATATGCACAAATATTATTACACACATGCATCAGATACACACATATAAAAGTTAATACTTACCATAATATCAGCTTCCATATAAACACCTTTAACCGATATAAAACTCTTACTAATACTACCAGTAGTCGCACAATAACTACCCCAACTACCCGCTAATAATTGTGCCTTACGTGTAATACTAGTAGATATCCGTCCATCACTGGGTAATGTTGCAAATAAGTGTATTAAACATAAAGCATCATCTAAATCACCCAATGCATCACTAAAACGTGGATAACGTTCTCTAACTAAGTGATGTAATGTATATTCCGGTTTTAATGTGGAATGTTTACGTCGTGCCTCATCCTTTTCATTCCTATTCGCATTCTTACGTACCTTCTTCATGAAACTTTTAAATTCACGAAATTTATCTAATAAAGGTTCATGATTTAATGCTTTCACATCCTTGATATGATAGAATACTTGTCCTTTCTTATTCTTGGGTGTACGACCGTGTGGTTCACGGGGATATATCCCCTTTAGTATACATAATCGTCGAAAGTCTTTTAATGAGATTTGTAGTTTTTTAAGCACCTTGGCACGTCCAATGAATGTAGCATCGAGTCCGGCATGATTCTTCTTTTGGACTTTACCCATACGTGAGAGTTTACGATGTGTTGATGCACTTGAGGAGAGTGCTGCCTTTATAGACTTCTTCTTCTGTCGGCCTTTCACGCGGTTGCCCATGATTGCTGCTTTTATATGATGTTATATAGTGTAGGAGGTGCTAGATGTATCTGATGTATATTAGAGTACGATAGAGGGTAACCTTCGAGAGTAAGAGAGTGGATAATTTGCTTCGTGATTCTTTGCAGTGAAAACTGAGAAAAATGAATGGTCCAGAGAGCTCGTGACCACTTTCAATCCCCCCATATGCCTCTCATTGCCAATTGCCTCATTGCCATTCAACTACTTCGTATGCTTCTATTGTAGCTCTCAATTGTGCTGCCATAAGTGAGTAATAAAGTATAAATAATATTAATACAATCGTAAAAGTGATGACAATGTCTAGTAGTCTACAGCGAATGGCGGCGGCGACGCTAGGGGTATCCTCCGACGGTGCATCAACTCAAAAGAACAATACAACCAGTAACAATACAAATACCTTTGAATCATGCTTCTCTGCTGGTCTCGACTTGTCTGAGTTTGCTCAAAGTACCGATAATGTTAACAGGAATGTACCTCAGCATACAATAGTTGCAGCCTCCGCTGAACTAGCACAACAAAAGTTAAATAATGTAGCACGTCGAAATAATGAAGAACGAGAAGAGGTATTGTTAGAACGACGAGCTGCTGATATAGTTAGTGCAGCAAAGCAAAGTATTAGTAATACCTCGATAGATGATACATTGGGAAATGTAATTCCAAGAGCTGTCAATCCACATAACAAAACAGCATCAACAATAGCAACTGCTTATGATGATACCATTGACACTATAGAAGAAGAACAAAATATACAGCAAGAAGATGGTAGAGGTAGAGATGATAACTTTGTACAATTCCAAGATAGTTCACATACAAATGAATTCTTATCATGTTTAGTATCCAATCATAAAATTGAAGATGAAGAGGGTAGATTTATAAGTCATAAATCACGTATAGTGAAAAAGAAACAGCAGCAACAGATACAGCATAAGAAGAAGAGTTTGGGTATTTCAGGAAGTGGCAGTATAGCAAGCAGTAGTATGGCACACTCTAGAAGACAGGAGAAGAAGCATCATGCAAAGGTAAAGAATACTCCAGGGAGCGGTAAAAAGGGTGTTGCAAAGAAGTCTAGAAAATCAAAGTATTGATCACCTCTGTGTGCATATTTTTATTAATTTAAGGACTCTAATAACCCTAAATCCCCTCGCTAGCAGGGTTGAGCTACCTAGTCCGCTTATCTTAAATTATACCACAAACTGAGTGAAGACACTATGCTGATGTTGGCAAGAGTGAAGTGGTGCTGCTGTGTATATTGTTCTCGTGCTCTCGTACCTAGGTATATGTCCTTTGAACTATGTATTTTGGCATAATCAGCTGGGGGGTTATACTATATGCTCTTGAGTAATTCATTAAGCTAGAAGGAAAGCGGGGGTAGTTGCAGGAGTCTCTAGTAGGGTAGTTGACTAGTTAAGATTTTTCCTTATCATTTATTCTATTACATCCTCCCTCCTCCACTGCGACTCGACTATCTATACAAAAAGCGGCTACAACTCGGTAGCATAACATTTAACAGTGTGATTCCTGTATGGCTGACGCAATTTATGCAACGCCCGTGCCTCAATCTGACGTATCCGTTCCCTCGTTACCGAGAACTTCTTCCCAATCTCCTCCAATGTCTTGGGACTGCCATCGTCTAAACCAAACCTCATACGGATAACTGCCTGCTCACGTGCATTAAGGGTGCAGATTAACCGTCCGACGTCATCCTGGAGCATACGATATTGTGCCATATCTACAGGCTTTTGGTCTGGATCACCAAGGGTATCTTGGATGGTAAATGAACGTTCCCCTCCTCCCTTATTTCCCCCAGTGCCTGCACTGGAACCCTTGGACTTGCCACTTCCCAACTCTTGTTCCATCGATACGGAACCAATCGATGCCCTTTTTAGGAATTCAATCTTATCGGGTTTAATCCCCACCTTGGCAGAAACCTCCTCCTTGGTTGCGTCTCTGCCCAACTCATTTTGTAAATCACGTTCCGCCTTACGAATTACACCCAACTGATCATGAATATGCACGGGTAAACGGATAGTACGTGCCTGATCGGCAATAGCACGCATAATACCCTGTTTAATCCACCACGTGGCGTACGTTGAGAAACGGAAACCCTTCTCGGGGTCAAACTTTTCACAGGCACGTGTTAATCCCAATGTACCCTCTTGACATAAATCTTGCATATTCAATCCCCGACCTTGATAACGTTTGGCAATACTAATTACCAACCGTAGATTACTCTCGGTTAATGCCGCCTTGGCACGTAAACTCCGACGTATCTGTTTCTTAATCTGAGTAACCGTCATACCCTCTTGAATTTTCTCCGCCCATTCCTGATATGTCGGTGGACGTAATAATTCACTTTCCAATTCATCACGTATCTCCTCCCATTTAATTAATATTTGTATCTCACGTGCCAATATAATCTCTTCATTCTTTTGTAATAAATCATGATTACCCATTGATTTCATGTAGTACTTCATAGAGTCAAAGCCCGTCTCTCTGACGTTGGCACGGATACGCCGTCCGGCGACTGTACTTGGATCATTCTCTTTATTATTCTTTTGAAATTGTTGATATGCATCAGAGGGTTTGGCTTGAGATTGGTTATTTATCCTGGCTGTAGTACGTCCATTTGGTAGTTCAGAGTCTTTGGATGATGTGGGCGTTGATTCCTCGGACGTGTCATCTATTGATACCATACTATCTATATCAAAATCTACAGCAGAAGAAGATGATTCGATGGCATGCTCTGTTTGTGATACATAGAATAATCGTTGTCTTCTATAAGGAGAGGATGTAGTGGTGGTGGGGTATAGAAGGGGATTGATTGGTGTTCTATGTGTGGTTGGAAGTTGAACTACAAGTGCTTGCGTTCCTGAGGATGCGAGTGCGAGGCTAGTTGCCACCGCGGCCGCCGCCGATCTACTTCGTCGTCTACGTGATGTTGTTGGTGCCATGATAGTTGTAGAAGAGGGTATATGGTTGTGATAAGCTGAGGTGTTGATTGCCATCAACTTTCTTTGGTGTTGAGTGATGTGAAATGAAAATGCGTCATTTACTAAGCAGCAACTGGGACAAAAAGACTCCCAATGCGACTTTGGAGTGAATCAAGTTGCGACTAAACTGCCAACCAACCAAGGGTTGACAATGAAATATTCTTCTTCTTAGATTGCATAAAACTCTACAACTACAATCATGGCCAAGAAATCCAAGAAGTCGTCACGCAAAAGCGGCAGTGATAGCGGCAATATTAACAATGATGATATTGTAGACGAGAGGTTCATTGCCGCTGCAACCCGGCCACAATTCCAAAAAGCCAAACGAGGAGTTAAGATAGATGATACCTCTAATAGAAATAACAGTATTACTAATGATAACAACAACAATGCATCAGCATCATTGGCATCATCAGGATTAGGTGTATCATTAACACAGGCAATAGCATCAGATGATAGATTTGCCGCGGCATTAAATTCAGAAAAGTTTGGTAGTGTACCTTCACGTGATAAGTATGGGAGAAAGACTAAAAAGAAGAAGAAGAAAGATAGTGATGATACTATACAAGAGAGTGATGATAGTAGTGATGTAGACACTTCAGATGAGAGTACCAGTAAAGAAACAAAATCTAAAAAGAAAAAGAGTACACATCATGTGAACAAAAATGATAATGACAGTGATATAGAAGAAGAACAAGATAACAGCATGGAGGCACGTATAGCCTACCTCAATGCATTATCACGTGGTGATATATCTACATCAAGTTCTTCTTCTTCTGAAGACGAAGATGACTCGGATGATAATAGCGATAGTGATGACGATGATAGTTCAACATCATCAACAAATATACATGGCAAGTCTGGTATATTAAATCCTACTCATAAATCAAAGTATGATCCTAATTCAGAAGATGAAGAAGTGGAATTAACACATGAACCATCAAATCATTTGTGTATACTAAATTTAAATTGGGAACATGTTCGTGCTATGGATGTGTACGCAATGTTAAACTCATTTTGTCCTCCGGGCACCTTGAAGAATGTCCAAGTATTCCCATCAGACTTTGGTATGGAGCGTATGGCTAAGGAACGGATTGAAGGACCGGGATTTGCTGGATTATGGAAGAAGGATAAGAAAAGGAGGAGTGTAGAAGATGGAGATGATGAGTCTGGAGATGATAGCAGTGATGATGAATCTGTAGACGACAACAGCGGCGAAGAATCAAGTGAAGGCAGTATAAAAGACGGGGAAGAGGAGCAGCATTCAGATGATGAAAGTGATATAGCATCAGATGATGAAGAAGATGTATTCAATCTAGCCGAAGCAACATCAAAGTTATATTCACACTTTCCAGATCAATCCACTGTAATGAAGAATTCACAATTACAAACTCAAGATGAAGAAGAGGAAGGGTTTGATATCGAGGCATTGAGAGAATATGAAGCATCCAAGTTACGATATTACTTTGCCATTGCAACATTTACTACATCTCAAGCTGCCGAAGCTGTATATGAAAATGTAGATGGGATGGAAATGGAGAATTCAGCTGCAGAGATTGATGTACGTGTCTTACCCTCTGACCAATATGATGCTACAATTGAAGGACGTACAATCCGTGATAGCTGTAATCAACTTCCTGCCAAGTATATACCACCGGAAAATGTAGTCGCGACGGCATTACAACAGTCAAGAGTAACATGCTCATGGGAACGTGGTGATGCAGATCGTGAACGAAAGTTAACAAAGTATGGTATGGGTAAAGATGCTTGGGAGGCACTCGCTGAAGGAGATGATATCAAGTTTTATTTGGCAACTAGTGATAATTCAAGTGAAAGTGAAGAGAGTGATAGTGATGATGAAAAGCAGGTTAATGTTAATGCCAAGAAGAAGGATGCGAGTGAGAAGAAAAAGAAGAAGGGATCAAGTATGAGGGCAATGCTTGGTTTGGCTGGTAGTGATGATGATGATAATGATGCTAGTGAAGAGGAAGATGATAATGAAGAGGAAAGAAGGAAGCTAATGGAAGAGCAGAGTATAAGTGAAGATAGTAGTAGCGGTAGTGATGATGATAGCAAGTCAGAATCGGAATCGGAAGAAGAAGTAAACACTGATACAGCCAAGTCTGTTACTTACAACCCTGGAAAGCATAACCTCGAGCAAAAGATTCGATCCAAGTTACAATCAAAACAATCTCTAGCAGATGGAGAAGTACAAGCCAACGCAGATGATGAGCCACTAACGCCTTTTCAAAAGTATCTTGAAAAGAAGAAGGAGAAGCGTAGAGAACGCCGACAAGCTGCTCGTGGTGCAAGAAAGGGAAAGAACCTTACTAACGAGGACAGCAGAGATGATGACTTGAATGAACAAAATGGAGTTGAAGATGACGGCATGTATGAGGTCGATCCAGAGTTTGGAATCGCTCAGTTCTCTGATGAGGAGAATGATGACACTGCTGTCACTTCTTCTACTGGAGGTGATGGATTCTTTCTTAATGAGACTAATTCGAGTAATAACAACAAAAAGAATGACAAGCTTCATAAGAAGCAAAAGAAGAAGCTGGATAGTAAGATTGTCGATGAAAACAAGCTTGCTAGCACCAAAGAGGAGCTCGAACTACTTATTGCTGGTGATGATGGTGAGTATAGATGGTACCTCTGCTCTGATCGCAGATCTTGTCCATACTTTTCTGTCTGTTGGTGTTTCTTATCTAAAACTCAATCTTCTTTGTCTTTGTATATATCAGATGAAGAACACAAGAAGGACTATGATATGCGAGGCTTAACAAAGCTAGAACGACATGGAAAGAAGAAGCTCAAGGGCAAGAGGAAACGTCAGCTGGAAACTCTTGCAGCTAACGTATCTGGACAAGACTTTCATGTTGATACCACCGATACTCGTTTTGCAGCATTATTAGATGGTACCGATGATAGATTTGGTATCGATCGTACAAATCCTGCATATAAGGAGACTGGTGCTATGAAGGAATTGTTGCAAGAACAGTCCAAGAGGAGAAGGAAGAAGAGCAAGGTCAAGTCAAACACTTCTAGTAAGGATAAAGACGTTGTTAGACGTGGTGACAGTTGGAAGGAAAGTAGTAATGGAGCAATGGCTTTAAGTTCATTAGTGCAGAGCTTGCAACAAAAGGTAAAGAAGTGAGAGGTTTGAAGGTGGTTGAGTAAGGCATTACTAAATGACTTATAAACTTGTCTCGTCATATAACACTGAACACCTGATTAAACATAGCTTTGTTACTGCGGCTTTATAGATAGATAGATACGATACATTGAATCTGATGATTATTTATGATTATCCTCCAGGCTTATTCCACGTGAATGAGGATACCGAGTCGTCAGCCTATTAATTGTTGCTTGATCGATTGTTGATGGCCACAAGTTGAACATTAAACATCTCCAATCGCTCTTCCTCTTTAGTGTTTGACTGGATATAACAATACTTTAATCAATATTAGATATATTAGATACATAGAGATAATGAAGTTTCATGTGACAGCCCTCGGAGCGGCACTTTGTGCCTCGCAAACAAATGCCTTTGTTCCAACACATCACTCGACAATACAATCAACACAACTTAATGCAAAGACTGTATCATTCCAAGAAGAATCACGAAAGAAGCTCGTGTCAGGTATTAATCAAGTAGCCAATGCAGTAAAGGTAACACTCGGACCAAAGGGCAGAAATGTAGTACTCGAACGTAACTACGGAGCTCCTGAAATTGTGAATGATGGAGTAACAATTGCTCGTGAGATATCATTAGCTGATCCAGAATGTAATGTAGGTGTTCGACTAGTACAGGAGGTTGCATCTAAGAGTGATAGTAAGGCAGGTGATGGTACCACAACATCAACTATTATGACACAGGCTATTGTTAATAATGGTATGAAGGCTGTAACTAGTGGTGTTAACCCTATTGCTTTGAATGCGGGGATTAAACGAAGTGCGGGGATTATTGCTGGTAAAGTGAAAGAATTGGCTACGGTAAGTAACAGTTTGATGTGTAGATGCAGTTTTTATACCTTTGGCTGTAGGGTGTGTAATATGGCTTTGGTGTTTGAGACAAGATATGCACAAGTGGAAAAGAGGGATGATACATCTGAGGAGAGAACTAATGGTAGGGAGTGTAAGGCTTGTAGAAGCATTTGCAACTTCTGATTAGATAGATCTATTGGGTGGTTGAATATTGTGTTTAGATACAGCAGTTCCTATTCCAACAGTGTTGTGGCTTCCACTTCTCTTTTACTCACCATGCTTCTACCAACTTAACAACAGGATGTCTCAGGTGTTGAAGATCTTCAATCTGTAGCCACCATTGCATCTGGATCTGTTGATATGGGACGTATCATTGCCCAAGCCTTCGATAAGGTCGGTGAGAATGGATCTACAGTCATTGAAGAATCACAAACTCTCTTTGATGAGATTGAATTCACTGAGGGATTGACCATTGACAGAGGATACATCTCACCATACTTTGTCAAGGATCAGGAACGTCAGGTGGCTGAGCTAATGAATCCCCGTGTCCTTGTTACTGATGCTAAGGTTGACAATGTGAATGAACTCGTGCCATTACTTGAACAGTTGGTCAAGACGAAGGAACCCATCCTTATGATTGCTGAGGATATTACAGGTGATGCATTATCGGCATTAGTTGTGAATAAGATGAGAGGAGTATTGGATGTAGTTGCAATTCGTGCTCCTGGTTTCGGACAGCGTCGTAAGGCATACTTGCAGGATATTGCCATTGCTACTGGAGCTACCTATGTTGCCGAGGAGGTTGGCATTACCCTCGATTCTGTTACTACTGATATGTTGGGAACATGTGATCGATGTGTTATTGCCAAGGAACTTACAACCATTGTGACTGATGGTAAGCAGGATGAGGCAGTAGCGGCACGTATCGCACAGATTAAACGCGAGGGTGAGGAGGCCGATACAGACTTTGACCGTGATAAGGCACAAGAGCGTGTGGCCGCACTTGGAGGTGGTATTGCACGTATCAAGGTGGGCGCTGCAACTGAGACTGAGCTCAAGGATAAGAAACTTCGATACGAAGATGCTTTGAACTCTGTTCAGAGTGCTCGGGAGCTTGGTATTGTCCCCGGAGGAGGAGCATGCTTGGCTTATATCCAGGATAATTTCACTGATGAGATCTTGGCAGAGTTTGAGGATGAAGATCAGAGAGCTGGGGCTGCTATCTTAATGAAGAGCTTAAGTGAACCTGCTTGTCAAGTGGCAGAGAATGCAGGAGTAGAGGGAGCTGTAGTCTTGAGTAAGATTGTTGAATTGACAAAAGAAAAGGGGGTGAGTTAACTGAATACACGTCAATTGTTGTCTCTTTTGTATTGGAATTATACCTCATCTTTTCATCTCTACATAATGCACATATTAGTTCGGCCACGGATGGAATGCTGCTAATAATAAATACTGTGACTTGATGGAAGCTGGAGTTGTGGATCCTGCAAAGGTTACAATCAATGCCATAGAAAACTCTGCAAGTGTTGCTGGTCTAGTATTAACGACTGAATGCTTGGTAACAGAAATTCCAGAATTCGAGTCGGAAGAAGATATGCAAAGGAGATTTGATGCTGAGGGTATGGGTCAAGGCATGGGCATGGGACCAATGTAATAGGGTGTGGGGGAAACAACATCAATAGCTAGCAAGGTAGAAGAAAGGGCTTCAGATTCTTAAGAACGTTCGCCTTGCATTAAGTAGAGACGTAGTAAACAGTTAGTAATATACGTGTAATCGCAATCTGATCAAAACTATAAGCTATACGTTATTTATCGGAGAGATAATACTCATACTTAATTTCTAAAGATACAAAGATCTAACAAACTTTCTCTAATTCTAATATTCGTATGTGTTTGACATTCCAATAATCCAATAATAAGTGAGTCTCGGCAATTCAAGTGGTATATTGCAGGTATTGCTTTTAAGTCTCCATTCAAGTGTTGAAGGCACTATCATTGACTAATCCTTTACATTCTTTATTTTCCTATTGTTTATTTCCGTCATATTGGCAATCATAATATATTGTTTAACCATTACCAGCAGCACTAACCCGTGGAATATCATTCAGCTCTGTTAGCGAACCCAGCTTTTCATTAAATTGTTCTACACGCTCACGGTGGCTCATACTATAGTGAATAATATTGTATTGTATGGTAGCGATGTGATGTGTATTATTATTGTGCATATGAATTTATAATTAAGCAAATTGTTAAAGCAAAATACACAATACCGTATTAACATAGAATGCAAACTTACCTAGCAACCTTTCCCATCTCCTTCCTCTCTTGCTGCTTCTTAAACTTTTTAGATCGCTTCTCGGCTGCGGTCATATCGTCATCATCGCTGCTATGTTGTTGCTCCTTCTTTTTATAACTATCATCATCACTACTGTCACTATCTCTGTGTCTCCGTGCAGCTGAAGTTGAAGATGATTTTGCAATTGATTTACTAGTACCAGATTCTTCTCCTTGACGATGCTTTGACTTTTTAGATTTCTTCTTGGATTTCTTATCGCCCTTGAGATTTAATTTACCTCCCTTGAATGCGCCTGATGATGACTTCGCCATACTTCTAAATGTCTTCCGCACAATATAAATAAATGAAATCGAAATCTATATTATGTTAAAGGTCATTCGACTCTCTCTCTTTATCTATCCTCTCTCCTTCTTCCTCTGTATCGTTCTATAGTTTGATATCTATCTATCTGTCATCATTAATTACTTCCAGGGGTTTAAGGCACGGCTTTTCCGGAGTATAGTAGGGGAGGCTCTTGTTCACTCATATCATCTCTCTCACTCAACAAAATTTTTGCAAAAAGTCTCAACACTAATCGCTACTAAATACTCAAATGAAACTTCATATCAAAAGGAAGTTCCTGATGTCCAAAAACCTTTCTCATGGTTCTCTCTGTCGTTCTTCCAACCACTAAACTTCACACCCCCTCATTTTTCTACAAAAAAGAGCAAAAATGTCACCTTATCTCCTCTAACTCAATCAATATTTGGTATTCTTCAATCAGTAAACCCTCTATGGTGGTCTACTTTATGACAAGAATCCATTTCTGATGAGAAACTAAGCATGGATAAGGCATATCAGCAAGAAAATCATAAACAAAAATGACTAAAAATTGATCAAAAACAAATGTATGTATGCAATCAGCCATCAAGTGGAGAATAGCCTCATGCAGGTGCTGCAATAGTAAATATTGACAATTGTGTATATGTATAAAAAGGCCATGAACACTCCAAGCAAAATTGTGGATCCCGCAGGTGGATCAAAATTTCAAGCCAGTCATTCAGTAGTAGACACTACCTTACCTGTTGTGCTCTATTTTCCTGCCAGTGCTTGTCAAAGCCATCCCATGTATAGGTAA
>Ga0075437_12067_pt1 | contig 24782 bp, 19 predicted proteins | sample MintriMetagenome_FD_74266 | JGI IMG/M metagenome (GOLD analysis project Ga0075437, IMG submission 74266) | Marine eukaryotic communities from Monterey Bay, USA to study complex ecological interactions - Minidiscus trioculatus and... | ecosystem: Environmental > Aquatic > Marine > Unclassified...
TCTATAAAATTGATATGTAATAATTGTGTTGCCAACTGTTCATTTTCAATCTTCAGCCTTTCGGTCTTTTCTTTGAGTTCTTCAACACTCATATTGATATAGTCTGTATACGGAAATTGCAGTACTAAGTTAATCCAAGGGGGAGGTGCACAAGATGTGTACTTTTTTTGCAATATAGCTGCAGATAATTGAGTTTGGTGTTGTCTCAATATTGATACTAGCAACACGAGACCTTCACTATTCGAAAGAGTATTAAACTCTGTGCTAATGCCTGTATCGTCGGCATATGAACTGCTTTTGTTCTATGCTATCGCGTCTAATTCTAGGACAAGTGAGAGCATTAAAATGGCGAGCTAACCGTCTACAGCACACACAAACACAGCAACATTACACGCCTCGTTAGGGCTGGGGAGATAAGGGCTATTATGATTACAACTAATGCTTTCAATACTGAAGAGACAGAGAATAGATCGGTATTTAATCCTCTTTCGAATAGTGAAGGTTTCATGATATCTACTATTGCAATTTGCATTGGTGTATATTGAAAGATACCATATACCATACATATCTCAGCATATCTCACACAAAAAACAATGACCGTCTCTCGACCACGTCTATACACCCTACGAACACAGCTACTATCACTCTTGGCAATCATTATAACACTATGTATACTATTAACATGGCTAGTGTATACTAAACTTGGATTAAATCAATACTTTATAACAAACAAGGAAGTTAATATTCCATCTTGGGCAATTTCAGTTTTTGATGAGCAGAGTAGTAGTATTGCAAGCACAGTAGAGAAGAGTGGTAGTATAATATCTCCAGCGTGTAAACCACATTTCAATTTGGCATTATCAAATGGTAATTGGACAAGTACTACAAAGTTTAAACGATTGTACTTTTATCATGTCCGGAAAGCTGGGGTAAGTTATTATAAGAGTGTGCATATGATATGATCTTTTTGTGTACATATCATTTATGCACCTACGGAACATATGTATACGCCACAACAAACATATGGTATGCTCACTATTGTAATGTAACACAAACAGGGTACCAATCTACGACGATATTTAGAAACGGTTGCAAAACATCATGGCTTGCAATTCAAAGTAATAGAGTACGAGATGGCAGAAGATCCGGGAAGTTTCACTGACGACGCAACATTCTATGTCACTCATATGAGAGAACCTGTATCTCGATCGATTAGTAGTTTCAAATGTAAGAGATGCTGTATATTGTAATGCATGTATGCATAGTATTGAAACATCTATCACAAAACTAACATATCTACTCTCTATCTATATGCACATAGATGAAGGAAGATGGGATTGTAACCAACTAGTAAAGAATAGAACATTCATACCAACAGAACAAAATGCACAATCAATAACCAATTGGGATAAGAACTTCGGATTTGATGAATCATGGTGCCACACACATATTACAAATAGTACATCAAAACAAAGCCGACCACACTTTAGAATGTCAAAATGTGCAGTCAATTGTTACTCTCAATGGTTTGCCGGTTTAAGCTGCCCATGGTGGACAACCCCAAAACATCCAGGTCCAAATTATCGTCCATTACGTCGAGAGGTACCAATGACACAACAATATCAAGTTGCAAAGAAGAAATTATTCAATTATAATGCAATTATAATAATGGAGAAGTTACAAGATAAACAGTATGTTCAAGCGATGGAACGTTTCTTTGGGAATGTTCCTGGCCTTGATGAAACTAAATACCATCCTTGGTGTCAGGCTGAGTCGCGTTACGCCAATGAGCGTATACCCTTAACAATCGACAATTCAACATATAAACGTTTAACAGTATTGAATAAGTTGGATAAATCTCTTTACCATGAGATATCAGATTGTTTAGAAGACGAAGGAATAGTAGGTAATATCCCGTCATGGGATAGTACTCGTTTTGAAATGAATAAAACTATACAATTGAATCATACTCATGTGACATTTCCGTGTTGTTATAAACTACCTATGGACTTCAAGAGAAGATTTAACAATAGTATGGAGTTGACTAAGTCGGCAAAAGATGAAGAAGAAGAGGTACCATCATCACCGGTATGCAAACCACATTTTCAATTAGCACTGCCAAATGGAAATTGGACGACTAATACCAAGTTTAAACGTATATACTTCTATCATTCAAGAAAAGCCGGAGGTACTAACCTGAAACGATATCTACAAAAGGTAAGTGCTCATCATGGTCTTCAATTCAAAGCAGAGGAGTTCACGGTGGCAGAAGATCCTGGATCAAAACAAGATACATTCTATGTGACTCATATGCGAGAACCTGTATCTAGATCGATTAGCCACTTCAAATGTAAGTATTTCCTATGCCAATCTATTGTGCTGCCCATTCTTTGCTTGATCATATATACCTCATATCCGTGCCTTCTAACTCGTCACCTACTAAAGATGAGGGTCGGTGGAACTGCCAGCAAGTAATGAATAACTCCTCATTCATACCCACTGTGGAGAATGCACGGTCACTAGAAAGTTGGAGTGAAAATGATGGAAGGCTACTCGATGGAAAGCGGTCATTCCTCTGTGCAGTTAGCAAACGTGAAAAGGTATGCAAGACAGAAAGTAATGGCAAAGAAAGATGTGGTTGGGTAGTACATAAAGCAAAGGAAGAAATGAAAGGGGAAGGACTCTTTGAATTTTATATGACCACATGTGCAACTGAATGTTACATTCAATGGATGTCGGGATTATCTTGCCCATTCAACAATCGTATGATAGACTCAATCTCTTCGGAAGAAATGAAGGTCGGTAAACAACAACATAAGGTACCATGGTATAAACAGTATGAGGCTGCAAGGAAGAAGTTAAAGAGATACAATGCGGTTATCATTACAGAAATGCTCCAAGATGAAAATTATGTAGCTGCTTTGGAACGCTTCTTCGGAGGAGTACCTGGTGTAAGTCAAAGAACACACCATCCCTGGTGTGAGCCAGAGAGTCATTATCTGAATGAGAGATTCCCATTAGAGGTCGAAGACAAGACTTTGGAAATCTTGAGAAAGCGGAATCACTTCGATACCATGTTGTATGATGAGATGAAAGATTGTTTGAGTGGCAGAGAGTATAACTTTCCAGCATGGGATGCAAAAAGATTTGAAGTTACGGCAAATCAAGTTGACTACAAAGAGTGGGAGAGAGTTAATGGACCAAGGAAGGCAGATCCAAGTGAAGACTTTTTACAGAAGATACATAACAACACATTATAATTACTAATTTACTATTTAGATTCACATTGCAGTCTCCTTTTGACATATCAGAATCAGATAACTACATACTCTTGAGGGATACCAATACGAACAGGATTTACTGGGTACTGAAGTTGATTCCAAGGTTATGACAGAAGGAGCTACGGCGCTGGGAGCTTGTTCTGCAGAACTCATCCTCGAGGCGGTTACATAGTTCTCTATCACTATCACGCATACTTCTGCCACATAAGCCAGAACGGAAGCTACGTCTATCACTTGAGGTAGAAGAAGAGCTAGATCGACTTGATCGGCTTGACCTTGAGCTGGAAGAAGAACGGCGTCTAGATATTAGACCGCTTGTTGGATCTCTTCTTCTTGCCTCCACCACTTCTTCCACCCTTCTTCTTCTTCTTTCCTCCTCCTCCCTTCTTCTTTCCACCACCTCCTCCGCCTCCCTTGCCTTTGCCAATCAATTCCATATCAACATCAGCGTCAGCATCGGCATAGCTGTCTTCCTCCTCCTCGTAGAGAGAGTTAGAAGTAGGCACGGCATTAGAAGCATCATTGAAGGATTCGACAGACTGGGTGATGCCACGAAGAGATGACTTTGTAAAATACGAATAGATAGTAGAGTGTGTGAGATGATATGTGATACAAAAAGTGTACATATCATATGCACAAAAAATCATAATCATACGACACATATTATGCTCACCTCAGCCGAGAAGACGCCAGGCATTGATGAAGATAGAAGAATCAAAGTTGCTGAAGTAAATAGTGACAGATTCATTATTTGTCTGTATTGTTGTTCTGCTTTGATGTAGGTTGATACTCTTTGATGTAGTAGATGTGTTTTGTGTTATTGACTTTGAGTCGATTTTGATTTTATGAGCTCAATGTTTTGATAGATAAATGATACCAAAGCAAGATCAATACCATTTCTGTGATCCATGCATCTCTCAGGCAGCTATATATCGTCTTGCGTTGCAATGTTTATTGCTCGGGAGTGTATTAAAGTGGAGAGGTGAATGCCAAGAAGCGAAAATGCTCAGGCCAGACAAAAATAGGATACGGTATCCTTTCTATCACTCCCGAGCGGTTTTTCATCACTGCCCAAGATCACCTGCCCACAGTAAGCGCTCGGGCTCCCCTACTAAGTTGCCACATTACTCAAGCAACCTACCTTCCACACACCAATAGATTGTACTATGAATCATGATAAAGAGCACAAGCCATGCACTAAGAGTATGATCTTGCTTTGCAACCACACACCGACCAAATTATTCATCACATAAATTACAAAACGATCAAATTGAATTACATTCCTCAATCAACATTCGATAATAACCAAATACAATATGAAATTACCACTATTAGCTTCCGCAACCTTGGCAGTACTTGCCGTAGTACCCGGTGTTCTTTCTGATGTAAGTGTGTGTGCATATCTGTGTGCATATCTGATGTGTTACTGACACCCCTCACACACTATACTCTCTATTGCCCATACTACTCTGTACAAATAGAAACCATCTCTTCGTGCCGTAGCTCAGCCAATTGAAAACTTCCAAGAGGCTGCATTTAATACCGTCTCAAAGCACGTTAACCATGAAGATGATGAAGAGACCTCTACCGATGAAACTGATATGGAAATGATTGCAACCGAAGTTGAAAACAACCGTAGTAGAAACAGACGTAGTAGAAACAGACGTAACCGAAACAGACGCCGCCGTAGAAGAAGGAGTAGAAACAGGAGGAGCCGCCGCAATCGTTCTCGCCGGCGTCGACGAAGCCGAGGTATGTTTTTATTTTGATTTTGAATGATACAATACCTCCCGCCTCCTATCATATCTCTAATCCTTGATTCTTCTACTTCTACTTTTTAATAGGTCGTCGTTCATTCAGACGTAGCTTCCGCCGTAATGATTTCTGCCGTTTTGGACGCGTCAGTGTTGACCGTAATGGCCGACTTCGTTGTTTTGATAGTGCAACTGGCATGACACTCTTATCTGAAAAGCCCGTGACAACAAGTACTACTACTTCTGATGATGTTGATGAGTACAATTATGTGATGATTGAAGAGAAACCTCCTGCAAATGATCGAGCAATTGATGATGAAGATGACTCTGGTGATGATGAAGATTATGATTCTTGGGATGAAGACGAAGATGAAGATGATTCATCTGACTCTCCTGATACCGAGGAGTGGTAGATTGACTGATATCATGACGACCCCTGTTTGCTGCTTAATACTGTTTGAATAATCGATAAAGATAATACCTAATGTACACTACTAATTGATGTCATATGTAAACTAGCATACTCCAGGTACAAATCCATCACACAATCACTTGTAATATTTTCAATCATTATTATTTGCAACATTCCTACCATTCTCTCAATATATCCCACTAAGACTACCGCGAGAAGATCAGCGGCATATATGCCGCTATATGTATATATTTATTTAGATTTCTGATTTCAAACATCGCATCAGTACCCATCACCATTATAATCCATCAACAATCGTCACATTGCCGTATGATTGAGGGATGGGGTTAAGCTAATGTGTTGACGTAGTATAGTACAATATAATCAATTCATGTATAAACAAGCATATCATTTAAATATATACATCCTTCTTCCTATTAGCCGGCAGCCACCATTGCATACTGTTATGTTGCTGCCTTCACTATTATCGGTTTGGTCGCCCCTTATTCTTATAGTCACATGACTTGATGACCTCTGAACAGGTCATTACGAACAAAACACGGCACTGTGGGCAGTTACAGCCATGTCACATTAAGAATTGTTGCTCCTCCAGGCTGTTTTGAAGTGGCCCTAATACAGCCATCTACTACCTCCTCACTTACTTTTACATCACAACTACACAAATATGAACTACTCTGCCATCAACCAAACTTCTTCTACTAATCCTGATACTTCCATCCTATCTAACACTAACATCATGAGCAGCAAAAGCCAACTACATCCTACCGATTGTCCACCTCCTCTACTTGTCTCTCAAGTATCTGTCTCTACTATCTGTCAGATTGCAAACGATAGTAAACAACAAGATAATATCATGACATTAGACCCAAAGAATATAAAATCACGACCCCCCATTGCAACTAGAAATAGAACAAGAAGTCAAGATGACACAGCTGGAATTACATCAGTATCAGATAAGCCTAGATCGATGTCATATTTAGAACTGAGCAATCGACTTGACATGGCTGCAGCTCGTCGTCAACAGAAGTTGAAACGACGAGATTCCATCGAGCATCAACCGTCTACTCGTAGGAGTCAACGTCGTCGTGTAACAGTTGATAGTTCTACAGATTCAGATGCTGCAATACTTAGCTTGGTATCCACTACTAGTCGAAAGACTGAGCAACAACTTAAGCCACGGCAAGTACATACATTATCAAGTTCTACCTCATCGAATGAAACGGTCTCTGATGATACCTCGATAGTAGATCTTGTATCATCTTTCAGTGATAGTATATCAATAAAGGATGAGTTGGCAGCTACTAATCTTGCCTATCTGGATGAACTAGCATCAGAATTAGACTTTGTTTGGGATCAAAATGAGATTACCATGTTTCAATATGATCCTACTAAGAAGAAATAAGATTAGATTGAGAGATATGTCAAGACATGAAAGTGGAATAGACGTGGCGGTACTGTTTGACAGATGGAAGAGTGCGGACATTGTTTGATTTATAGATAGAGGATACTAGAAGATGCAGCTAATAGACAGATAGAAAGAGCAAATATACAATATCTATCTTTTAGGTACAGGTATATATCTACATGTGATATAGTCATTCACTTGGTCTTTGCTTATCTACATAGCGATAGAGGGGGAAGCCCTGTCCCAACTGTAGCAATACTCTGACTCGCATCCTACATCGGAGGCACCGGTGATCTTTCCATAGCCGTATCCCGGCTCACTCAACATGCAGTTACAATTTGTAATGTCGGCGAGGAGGAAGTTGATACCGACGAATCTAGAATCATGTTTGAATGTTTCTTCACATGTTTCGGCACACTCAAAGATATCATAGGCTGGAACAGTTTCATAGCTAAAGAAGTCGCCCTGATCATTCTCACAACATCCCATGCCTTCAAAGTGAAATCCTTGGAAGCCGAAAGCTGGATGTTCAGACACTTCCCCTCCAGGACCATCAAAAGAGTAGCACAATTCCTCATTGATACCATTAGCAGAAGTAATCTCACCGCCTGACCTTTCTTCCATCATACAGTTACAATTTGCCTGGCTGAAAGTAGGACGTTCTCCACGACGAGACGTGATGAAACTCGGTAGGAAGTTGATTCCTCTAAAGTCTTCGTCTGATGAATACTTTTCCTCACATGCTTCGGCACACTCTTCAACACTATCGATATCATCGATTGTTTCATATGAAAGGGTAAGGCCTCTCTGATTCAAGCAGTGTCCTTCACCGCGAAAGGTGTATCTGTCGATCTCTTCGGCCCATCCTGGCGAATTGGCTACTTTTTGTCCCATGACTTGGTTGCTCATTGATGAAGTAATGATGAGGATGGATAATGCTTTGTTGTAAGTAGAAGAAGGCATGTTGTTTATATATATATTTTTTGTTTATATGTTTGAGTCTCTGCTGTTTCTATTGTTGTATGTTTGTATTGTTGTTGTTGTTAGTTTTTTTATGAGACCTATCATCATATCGACAGAAGTGATCAAGAACAACCCCAAGATACTCTGAGTCCGGACTTGGATCATACAAGACGCTGAGTCTAGAGGCAAGCTATGAAGACAAAGAGAGTAGATGATGAGATTCCATTTTTCGTTCGGGTCGAGGATACCGTTTGTGGTATCCTGGATACCACCTTGCTTCTAGAGCAGCAATAGTAAAGACGATAGCAACTTACCTTATAGCTATATGTGTGGTAGTCTATGCAGTAGCTCGGTTGCAACGTCCTTTCTGCTTCAGCTGACTTCCCCTTATTTATCCTTTTTATCAGCTGAATCGTCAGAATCCGTCTTCTCCTTCTCAACTTCTTTTTCACCTTCCTTCTTCTTCTCCCTTGGCGGCGGTGGTGGCATGATTGGTCCGTCATCTAAACGCACCACCAACATAAATACAGTACCAAACAACGCCAACATGAAAAACAAACTATATGGCATGTAATCAACAAATGCTTGTAATACTTCATCTAATACCCCCGATTTACGCTTCTCTTGTTCACGAGGTTCAATTTCACCAATCTGTACTGCTGTTATAAAGTTGGATACTCCAAACACTGAAGGGTCTTGCCAATACGTCCGATTTGGTACGTCAAGAACAAATAACTCTGGCAAATTCTCTTTTTGGATGGAGAATTGACTGAGAAACTTATCCCATTTGATCCCATCCATTGTACCATAAATATATTCATCCTTATACTTTCCATTAACAGCATAATCTTTCAATTCCTTCTTAAAGTTGGTAGTTTTGATCGTATCCTCTGGATTATATACCGCAACGGCAACTGATTTACCACGTCGACTAACAAATCGAAAGTTATGTCCACCTAAGTCAATAACCGCGGCTAGATTCGTTTCTTGTACAAAGTTTGTTAATGCGTCAGTTGTTACTTCGCCGGTATATAATTTAATTGGTACATCCTCTTCAATACGTGCAATGAAACCAGACGTTGGTATACCATTACTGTTGCTTGATGATGTAGAGTCGAAGAATTTAGTTATTTCCTCAAATGTAGTTGATGGTGATAACATACCAAACGATCCTTGTGCCTGTAACTTCCTTGCCACTTGTCCGAATACTCTTGTCATTTCTGTACTTTGTACTAACTTTTCTAATGCTTTCTCTTCCTCGGTTGCACCGGATGAATCAATTGTATTATCTTCTTCTTCAGATGATGAGGTAGACGAGGAGGCATTGGGATCGTAGACAATATATGCTACTGGTATTTTATTAAGTAATTGTTCTTTTGATTCGTCATATGATGAGATTATTGATACTGCCCTTGCACTCATCTTCTCTCCAAATGTACTATATTTGTGACAGAAGGGTAAATCGGTTTGAGTTTGAGATATCAAGTTTAGATAAAAATAGACACACACAAACAACAAAAACAAACATCAAAGAACTTACATGATAGTATCCTTATCTCTCCCTAACGGATAATCATTAAATGTACCATCACGATAATACTTTAATGTAGGATATCCTTTCACATTGAAACGGTTGCATAACTTCTTTTGTGTTGTACAATCTATTTTCCCTATTGACATTTTGCTGTTGTTCGACATGGTATATGGTGTCAGGTACAGGTGAGTTGGTAAGATATATATGCCGTCAAAGTTTTGAATGAATGATATCACTTACCCAGCTAGGAAAGGAGCAACTGCATCAAGGACCGGTGCAAGCGTTTTGCAATGGCCACACCTGAGAAATATCAAAAAAGTAAATAAGATGTGCGTGTATTAGCATTGTTAGAAACTCTAGACCATCGTATGTGGTTTACATAAGTATATCATAGCACATAAAAAATACGTCATAACTAAATATAACTAACATACTAAACAAACGTACCAAGGGGCATAGAATTTCAATAACCATAGTCCATTGGCAGGATCGTTTAGATGATCATCAAAATTATCATTTTTGAGATTGATAACACTTAAGTGTGGTTTACCAATCTCAGCTGACTGAACTACTACTAACGAGGATGATAAAAATGACACTGCTACTATTATGGAGAGTAGTATGTTGCGCATGGTTATAGGACGCGGTGGCCTTAGGTTGAGCAGTAAGTGCAATAAATACAATCAGTCCGAGTACAAGTCCTACTCTCATAAAAGGATACCGCCGACCGCCTAAGTATCTTTTACATTCTTTATTGAAGGTGTTAGTATTAGATAATAAAGCATTGATAATGATGTACCGACGGGATTTGTAATGTATATCATATAGAGTTGTTTTAATGATCATATATCTTTTGGTAGTGGCCCTGTGAAGAAGGACGATTTTTCCAAGTAAAGTTTTCAGCATGAAAACTGAATGACATAAAGTTGATGGAGGCACGGTTCAAATAGCAGTAGCATGCCTCATAATAATAAGCCTACCATCATGAATAACCTCCGCTTTATCTTGTCAGCCTTCCTATTGAGCATATCCATCGTCTATGCTCGGCCCGGAAATGATACATGTGAAACTGCAACATCCATCAATAGATTACCATTTGAAGTCAATGTTAATCGTAGACGAACATTACGAAGTGCTTCTCAAGATGAATTTGCAGTGGCATGCAATCCGCCACTACTTGATGAAGAAGACTCAAAGTTTGCAGTATATCGAACACTAAGTAATGGTGTTTGGTATAAGATTGACGGAGCACGAGAGGGAACTGAACTAGCAGTAACCATTGAAGGTATCGGTGACAATGTCGATAGTCAAGTAATCATGTCTGACGGCAATGAAGACGATGGTGGATGTGAATTAATGTTTTTTACATGCATACCAGATATGACAGAGGCATCTAGTATTAGCAGTGATAGTAATATCTCCTCACAGTCTTATCAATGGATTGTAGAGGAGGGGGCGATTTATTACATTTATATTTCTCTTGTACGAGGCGAGGCTGGATCAAATCGAGGGTTTAAGTTGAATGTGGATATGGTAGATTATACACCTCCCGTGGTTGCTTCCAATACCGCTAAGAGTATTTCTGCTCATGATATTGACCCATTGTCTCTTCTTCATGAATCATCCTCGGATAGTATTGGTGATTCTCTAGTGATGAAGAGTGAAGCGTACACGAACTTGAGTAAGGTAAGAGTCTGCTGTGCTGCAATAATGATGTGGTGACAATTTCGAAGACTTGCACATTGTGATCTATTTCATAACTCATATCTCAACTTCTATTTGGCAACATAAAGGATGAGAAGAAAGAGTATCACATGAAAAGGAAGCAGAAGAGATCAGAAAGGAAGGGTAGGTGCTTAGTATCTATGTGTGTAACTATATTCTTAATTGCATATACATATCCAACTTTTCATTTTCATTGCAATCTACAGCATTGCGAAAGCAAAGGAAGAAAGCTAATGCAAAGATTATAAACATTGCTGATGTACCCAAGTGTAGTGATACGTTTTGGGAGCACCCTCCACCTTCAGGTGATGCCGAAGTTCTGCCACTTAATATTGCTATTGATAGAGCTTTTGATGTCCAATGGAACCCTCCTGGCTATCCTGTGTTAAGAGCTAGTTGGTTGCAAACACCATTTGGTGATGATTGGGGAGACTATGATGAGGCATGGGGTAGGGATGGTCCGGTAGATCATCTTGAAAGTCATTACAACTTTGTGAGGCATCATAAAGATGGCAAATTAGGCATGGTACGAGAGAAGGACGATGGTTCATTATGTAGTGTCTTTCATGAGGTCGCTTTCATCTCCGTATCAGATGATGTCTTGATGATGAATGGCGACCCGGGACCTGAAGGGGCGTATGGTGGATATGCTGGAGGTGGATTTGGTACCCTCATCAAGGGAGTGAGTATCCCTGCTGGAAGTGAGGATGGGAGTTGGAATACAACAACTCTTGAAGAATATGGAGAGTCGGGACTACAGTGGCTACTGAAGAATTTTGCTATTGATGAGATTACTACTATTGCAATTGAGTAATTGGTGTGCGTGTGTGATATGAATTGAGTTAGAAAACTGAAAGTATAGACGTTTAAGTTTGTACGATAATAAGATAGACATGAATTTGCTTTACATTTATATACAATACACAGTTATCTGTACAACTTTTCCTAAATTTCCCTATCGATGACATTTTACTCTGTTCACTACTCTAATGTTAACTCAAATCCAACTCATTTGTCAACTCAAGAAGCTCTTCTTCCTCTTCTTTGTTTGGTTGTGGGATACTGGGATATGGCAAAATGTACTGGTTAGAACGATATATTAAAGTATAGTATAAAAGAATGATCAATAAAGCCACTTACCCAGCAACAGGGCAGCACGAAACCCCAATAGTTCGACGTGTGACCTTCTCAGCCATCTCTTGTGCAAGTTTGGGATTTGTTACCCAAGTTTTGTACCAGTCAAAAGGGCATTCTGAAAAGTATAGAAGCAATGAGGAAAAGTGAGCTTAAGTTGTACATATGAACATACTGCCACCGTTGATCACTTACCTGCCACTCCTTTTTCACCATCCCCATTTGCATAAACACCTGAATTTCAGCATCAGGATGATTAGAGGTATTTGTCAGTTACATCAGATAGCAATACTTATAAACTGAAACTAAAGAGAACTTACCAGAGTATCCGCGATGAGTAAGTTTAAACAATTGGTTTTGACTTTGATCATTGGCCCGAGAGTCACGAATGCCTGAGATTGATAATTGAGCATACTGGATACCATTATCTTCAGTGCCACACTCGCCTAAGGTACGTCCATCGGCTCCGATGATAGCAGAGTGTCCAAAATAAGTGTACACGCCGTCAAATCCTGAGAATGGTCGAGTTGGTTGATCAGTACAGAGAATATGAATTAAAAAAAGGTCATTACTGAAGGACTTACCTGACGCATTGGCAACTGCCACGTACACCTGATTACACCATGCCATTGTTTTACTAACTTGTACTTGCTGGTCCTTTGCAGGATACATATACCCTTGCGGACGAATGATAAGCTCAGCTCCTTTCATTGCACAATCACGCCAAATTTCTGGATAGTTTCCATCATCACAAATGATCATTGAGATCTTCATCCCTTTGGGTCCTTCACTCACTAGTGTTCCCAAGTTGCCAGGCGTCCATCTACGAGGATAGCAAATAATAATCAGTATGAGTTTATGTAATCAGAAGAACGAGTACACAAAAGACTCACCCTTCAATTGGAGTCCATGGAAGTAGCTTCCGATACTTTTGTACAATTTCACCCTTATCATTAATAAGTACCAGTGTGTTGTATGGATTTTTTTTCGGATGTTCTCTGCAATAATATGTGCATATCATATATTAGCAAACCCAATAGAAACTCATGTCATATGTGCACATCATATGCACATCATCAAGAAAGACTCACTCATGCTGCTCCCCAGTCAATGAAAAGACACCCCAAACTTTAGCCTCCTTACAAGCCTCTCCAAACATGTTAGTTAAAGGCCCCGGAATTTGACAAGCAGTATCAAACATCTCATCTCGATCATACATTATTCCCATTGTCGAGTATTCAGGAAAGACAATCAGATCCATACCGGGTAATCCAACCTTGACGCTAGGCATGGGATATTGAAAGACTAGAGAGAAGAAGAAGATGATGATAGAATAAAGATACGACTGTAAGACACATCATGTCTTCATGAACTGAACACAAAGAACAGCAAACTCACCGCATACCCCGACCGTATCGGGAGAGCTTGAGATATCTCCGTGTCGAGACATGATATAGATATGATACTACTGGAGATTATGATGACATATCTAGCGCCACCGCACTTCTAGATACAAAAAATGATGGAAGTGAAAAAAGATATGAAAATGATCGGTATCCTAAAAGATTTTGTTTACCCATTTGCATTGCAAAGAGAACAATGCTAACAAAAGCCGCTGTTACCAGTAGCCGTGTCTTTTCTCTAACCTCACAAACACATTTGATGTCATCTGTAGTATCATCTTCCGCTGGCGGAGCAGACCGCCGCGTTGTAATCGATGTAGTTAGTGACACGTAAGTTAGATTTCCCCTTTCTATTCACCCATCAACTTGATGACATTGGACTGAGTACTAAACCACTAACAATATCACATTATATATGCCTATCATATATATCAGCATATGACCTTGGTGTTATATAGGGAAGAAGCGTCTCGAGATAGCCATTGATGATGCAAAGACTCGATATCCTAATTTGCAATTCGATGTTAAGTGGAGGCCATTCGAACTGAATCCAACACTGCCAAAAGGCAAAGGATACGATAAAATGGAGTATTATGAATCAAGATTTGGTCCCAATATACGGAATATGATACCAAGAATGAAGGCTACAGCTGCAGAGTATGGTATCAATATGGAGTATGGAGGTCATGTAGGCAATACACTTGATTCGCATCGTTTGATTTGGCAAAGTCGTGAGGTAGGTGGATCAGAATTGCAAGACAAAGTCGTCAATAAACTGTTCCGGGCATACTTTGAAGAGAATAAGTCACTTGGTGAATTATCAGTATTAGAAGAATGTGCAACAAAGGCAGGTTATACTGAGGCAAGTGACTTCTTATCCAATTCTAAAGCTCCAGGAACTTCTGAAGTGAGAGAAGAGATGGATAAATATGGGAGAGCAAACGGCTGTACGGGCGTGCCAATGTTCATTGTGGACAACAAGTATAAACTGAGTGGTGCACAGGAACCTGATGCATTCTTACGAGTGTTTGGTAAGTTGTAAAGATTCAGTATCCTCGGCGGTGACAGGGATGAGTATACGAGATTGAATGACGAGCCTATGCAAAACGAGAATGCAGACTCTGACTAATCTTGTCTGCTCTGCCCCTAGGAATGTATACGTCAAATAGATTTACCAGATTGTTAATCTTAATAGCTTCTGATATATGTTCCCCCGTTCCCCATTAATGATCCTTGGCCTGATCAAGAAGGTTTGGTATATCAACACTAAATACCTTATCCATCTCTTTAACCATCTTCTTATCCAACTTATGCACTTCACTCAGATCTTTAATCTCAAGTAATGCCTGTCGGAAAGGTTCCAACTCCGGAAAGTCACCCCGTGGCAATTCATACCGTCTTGCACACATGACAAATTCACGATCTAATCGGTCAATCAATCGTCGTTGTTTCTCCCTTTTACCCCAAGTGTATGGTAATTGCTTTCGTAGATAATGTATAATATAGGCATGCACCTTAACACTTCGTGCACGCTTCACTAACTCATTAATACGTCTCATAACCGCATTCTGTGGCAGTTGTGCAATATCATTGAATAGATCCTGCTTCTCTTGATTTAATAATGTTGATTGTTACTTATTCTTGAGTGGTGCACACCAAAAGCTACCCATGTAGACACGACATACCTCGGGTGTCATCATTACCTTCCCCAAACTCCACATTAACGCACCATAAACACGCATTAATTGTTGTGTGGATATAGCATCGGCCTTATTCAATAATACTCTCATCTTATCTTGATGTGGTTTTAATAATTCAATGACTCGCTTTAATTCATCCGATATGTCTAACTTGTGTGCATCAAACATAATAATAATCAGATCAGCCCGTTCCGCGAACCATTTCATTACCTGTTCATAATCATAATTCCTACCAATCATTTGTTTCTGTCCTGATAATATCCCTGGAGTATCGACTAATGTTATGTTATTTAATATAGGTGAATCCATCTCAACACCCTCAAATCTCGATAGAAAGTTATTACCAAATGGACTTAAACCACGAAATGGTCGATCGGCCTGACTACATAATGCAGCACCGGGTATAATCTTATCACCCGACTCGCCCTTTACAATTGCCACAAATCGATCAGTCGTAGGCTCCGGTCCTATACGCTGTCCTGGAAAGTCACGTCCAAGTAAATATCGTATAAATGATGTTTTACCAACACTATACTGTCCTAATAGTAATACCATTGGTTTGGAATCAAAATCTGATGGAGATAATGGTGGTGAATGGAAATGACCATACTTACTTGATAATTCGAGTGGACGGATCTTCTTACGATATAATCGTTTAAGTCCGGAGAATATAACATCTTTATCAAATGCTGCTAGGTCTACATTATCTCCTCCTGTTGATTGTGACGAGGAAGTTGGTAGTTCGATACCACCCTCGCCGTCTAAGGGTGGTAAATCATCTTCATCTTCTTCATCTAAATTATAGCCCTGTGGTGGAGGACCTTGGCTATTATGTATATGAGCATTATGTATTCTACTATTTTGTTGATGTGATGGTAATGGTCCTCTGTTGAGTGCTCCATATCCTGGTAGATTTGGTGGTGGTGGATATTGCTGCTGACCTTGCTGTTGTTGTTGTGTTTGTGGCGGATAGCTATTTGGATTCTGCTGTTGATTGTAACTCTGTGGACCTCTTTGAGAAGGTGGATATTGATTCTGTCTCTGCTGCTGTTGCTGTTGTGTACTTCTTCCATATGGATCTGGATATTGCTGTTGTTGTGGAAGTTGTGGTTCATCTCTACTTTGATTAACATCTGTAGTATGCAATGCTGGATTATTCTCATCACCCCACTGTGGCTGAGATTGGCCATACGGTCCTGGATATCTCGGCGGACTACCCTGCTGTTGCTGTTGCATCGAGTGTGGATCATTAGGTAGCTGTGGCTGCTGTATATCATTATCATTATCCCATGAGTCATCATCGTCATCACCGATATAATCTGCACCTCCACGACAAAGTGATATTGATATTGTTTGATGAGCACATCTTATGTCTTTATTTATATCCTTGCTCGACCTCCGATGAGCGCCTATATTCCATATCCGTCTTGTACTAAGTATTGATGATATAGGTCTTAGAGATGAATTTGCAAAGCTTATACAACAACAGCAGTATAACAATACTAATATCAGTTGCGATGAGATGTGAGGTGGAACTTGTTGAGACATCACTATTTTTTTCATCTTTGCAAAACTTGTTCTACTTGGTATTGCCACAGTCTTCTACACAGATAATACTATCAATGTAGTGATTAAATGATATAGCAATATAAGCTCTAATTAGCCGATATCAAATACGATACAACAATACATAGCACAAAATAACACTCAAATCATTTGCAAAGTAAAAACATATGGGCTAGTTCTTAGTAGGTAGTTAAAGATACTAAGAACCTACCTATATCCCGTCATATGATCACGCCACTAGAACAAAAGAAAGAAGCCGTGTATTGAAGAATATGGTGATATCATATCTGATTACTTAGTGTATTGAATGAAGAAAACGAGCACTGCTATAATCTTTATATTGACCACTACTACCTATACCGAAAACGCTTAGATGGAGGGGGTTAACTTTCATTAGGTAAATAAAGTTCCCAAGGCGTTCTTGAGATGTCAATTGGAGGCCTATTGATCGAGTTCGCTGCGCATTTTTGGAGACATTTGTGCGTCAGAACACAGGATGCGCACAAATCACTGCACATAACCCCTACTGGGTACAAATACCGGTATTTATACCCGTAATTTGCTCATATACCCGCTATGTGTACCCTGAATTCGGGCCTTGTGGGTCAAGTTATTTGTGCGCGCACACTACAAGCGCACAAAAGGTGAAAGCCTCATTCTCCTATTGGCTCTCATGCTTGTATCAATATTGACGACTACAATGGCCTTTCAGGTTGAAGTAATATGATTAACAGCGGAGTAAATACAAGTGTATTGCAATTGCAATTCTTATATATGATAATAAATTATAGATGAATGCCTCAGTCTCAACCATCCATACCAATAATAAACTAAACATGGCAGATGATGGTGGTAATGATGATACTCCTCCTCTAGGAAACATCTTTACTTTATTTGCAGCTGCTAAAACGAGTATGACAAGATTTGTGCAGGATAATGAAAGACTAGAAAAGGAGCGTCATCAAAGGAAGAAGAAACAACAAGATGTGGTGGCACCATTATTTGCAACAGCCTTGTCTCCACAATGGAATGTAGAGGCAAAGCCATTTGATGTACCGTCATCATCTAGTGTTAAAGGGTTCAAGAGAGTTTCTACTTCAAATACAGAACCATTCTCTGAACAACTCAAAAAGTGCACAGAAGAACAAGAAGATTCCCCGCCACCGCCGACGTACAAATCGAGGGAAGTAATGGCATCGGATATACTCAAAAAGTTGAAACAACATATAAACTCTTCCTCAACTGTACCTGATGTGCCATCATCATCTACTCAACTTCAACCATCCCCGTCTTTACCACCGTCGGTTACCCTTCCTGAATCCGAACGGCGTAGACGAGCAGAGGCAGAGGCATCAATTAGGTAAGCAGAAGCTAATGTGCTTGGTCACCATTTGGGCGTAGGAATGATTGTGAAACCAAGTTATGAATTTGCAATCGTTGTTGTGTTTGTGGTTGTGGATTGAGTTGAATTGTGCATACCTATGATATTGTTTTGCACTTGTGGATTGAGTTGAATTGTGCACGTGATATGGTTTTGCACTATATGTAAATACTAACCATCTATCCTCTCTCTTTGCTTGACAATTCCCTTAGACGAAAGGCAGCTGAATTGAAAGAGGAGAGTATGAAACCTCCCGTGAAACAGCTGGTATTTAAAAAGCCGTCATTCCAATATCCACCCAAGGCAGATGACAGATCTGCTGGTGAGGAAGAAGATGACCGGAAGATGCCCGCTGTTGATAAAGCAAGTGGCCAACCCTCATCTGCTGCTGCTTCCTCTTCCAAGCACAGCGGGAAGAAGAGAAAGTCACCTCCTCCACCTCAAGTATATGATACTGTCAACTTATTCTATCATAGACCTGCCAATAGCGGAGCAGCGATGTATACTACTAACGCGTCTGCCTTACCATCTGCAGTAAACAGTAGAAGAAGAAGGGTGAATACCCACCAATTGAATCCTTCGTCTGGTATTGGTGGTTTGGTGTCATACGAGACATTTAGTCTCCCGTTTGGTACTACAAGACAAGATTACACGGCTGAAGAAATAAATGGGTTGATCCAGACTGTGGATAACTATAATAAATCGCAGAATGAGAGCAACAAGAGAAGGAAGAGTGAAGATCCATAGCACGTGTACAATTATGAAATAGACCTTTGTAAAGTATTAGAGAAAACCACTAGCTAAATCTTTTATATACATTTTTATTAACATTGAATTGTAGATCTCAAAGATAGTTAGATCCACCAAAATTGTATATATACACCAATTTGTAATGCACTAGTCATCCCCAATACCCCTTTTCCACGGAGTTGAATCAGAAATACCGGTATTACTTTGATTGGGAGGAGCTGCAAGTTGTGAATGAGAATCAAAATTACTCTGTATAAATGTATGGAGTGCATCAGACTTGGCAACAGCACCCCACTCATGATACTTCTCGTTTGCTTGTAGAAAGTATTGTAATGCCAATTCCTTCTGTTTTGTCTCTAGGAAGAAGTACCCAGCTAGCTCACATGTCAGTGCTTCATCATTAATAAACCGATGCTTCTTTGCCGTGGATACTGCCTTTTCATACATAGACTTTGCCAGCTCTGCATCATCACTGCTAAATGCCTCCTCGGCTTCCATCAAATATACCTTATGAAGAAAGTTGTGCTCGGAGGCAGCCTCTGCCCATTTCTTCATCTCTAACTTGGCTTGACGGCCCCTCTCCATCCACAGAGTATCACTCGTCTTTCTATAAATCCAAAATGATACCAGGCTGCTATAGAAATCATGGACTATAAGGTGAAAGAACAGGAAGGATATTTCATTATCATGATCAAAAAAGCCCTTCGTGAAGACCAGCATCTCATCATAATCCCGATTTATAAAGTTGATGAACATGTGATGGAAATTGACAGAACGAGAAACATGTGGATTTCTTTTCCGGACTTCCTCGAGGTTCACATTCGGAGGAAGTAGTTCCTCTTCTTTTTCATTTGGTCCTATCAAAAGGACAAACCACTTCTTCATTTCGAAGATAAGAGACAGTGCCGTCCAATGTTTGTGCTTCTTAAGTAATCTGATAGCATGTCTCCATTGATTCTTACAGTCTTGGAGATTTCTGCTTGCATAGACCAATGCTGGAATGTAGAGTATAATGTTATAAAGTGACCCAAATACGTCCCCTGCCGCCATTGCAATGTTGCAACCTTGAAGATGTAAGTCCACTGCAGCTTGTAATGGTTCAACGATACATCTAATCTGGCATTCTACGGCAATAACTTCCCCGGCCACCTCTCTTGTTCCGATTTGTTCTAAAAGCTTGTGTGCAAGTTTGACATAGCGGTAGCCTTCTTGTACATATCCAATCCGGCATAATAGTTGACCAAAATAGACAAATCCAACTGGCGAAGTAGGACTCATCCCCTCGGATAAAGATAGTTGTACCATTTTCAAAGTTACAACTGGTTGAATCTCTGGTTTTACCATTCCACATGCTGATTCACACAATGCATAAAACTTCATTGCGATTTGCTTCGAATGATTCTCCATAGTCTTATACCCAAGGAGCTCTTCATCCGAGAATGCTTCTATAACGGCCTTTGTCTGCTCGATCTGGAAGACCATATCCGACTCAGTATAGGACTCTGGCAGCTCTTCCCCAAGTTGAGACAATACCAAGATGGACTTATTGACTACCTCTGGAACATGAGATACATACGCCAAGGCGCTAAGACTATAGTATATCGAATTCAGTTTGTCATCTAAATCCTCGGCATGTATTTGTATTTGCTCCGCGAGTAGTTTCAAACCAACAAAGTTGCTTATAACTAATGCACATTTGCTTGCCGAGTCGTAAAGGTTGAGACTGAGTTCATAGTGATCTCGCCAGTGATCTTCACAGAGGAACGAGATACCATGGTTAAAGAAAAGAAACGCCGACTCGAAGTCACTCATCTCCATTGCCTTATTTCCAGCGGTATAATTTAAGTTTGATACTAGGATGCCCTGATCTGCAGTTTCAATAACTTCTGGAGTAGCCAAGTTGAGTTGATTTGCAGAAGCGAACAACAACTCATTATTTTCATCATGAAGGCCGCGATGTACGAGAGCCAAGCCGTATTTGCAGTGTTGAATACGTCGACTCTCAAATGGCACCATGTTGTATGACGTTTCTTGAATCCAATCATGACCGAAGCTATATTCACTGCCGACTTTGTTTAGCATGCCTTCCGAAACAGCAACGTCGAGTGATCCAAGTATTGACATATCAAGTCTTTGCTCAAGTATTTCTAGCAACTCAACATCAGAGCGAGCACCGAAACACGAGAGGGTAAACAGTGCTTTCTGTACCTGCCGAGGCAGCCGTTCAATGGTGGATGATAGGAAAGATGCTACATCATCAAGAAGCTTTGCCGATTGAATCTTCTCTTCATCCCACTCCCAACGACGACGGCTTAGGCTCAACCTCAAGAGCCCGTCTCGACAAAGCGAGATGATTAATTGTGAGAAAAACAGTGGATTACCCTTAGTCTTTTGATAAATGATCTCTGACAGTGACTTTGTGATACGAGGTGACAAGCACAGGAGGTCCGACACTATTGAGTTGGTCATGTCTTTGTCGAAGGGAGCTAATTTGACAACTGTGGCGTTGATACCAAACGGTCGGACAATATCCCAAATCATTGTCCCAAATGGGTTCTCGTGTTCAATACCTTCCGGTCGACAAGATGCAATAAAGTAGAATTGACGATTTGCCGTGACTTCTGACATTAGCAGTTGCTTGATGGCACTTAAAGAAGCCGAATCAGCCCATTGGATGTCGTCGAGGAAGAGCACGACAGGTGAACCCGACAAACTAGCAATAATATCAACAAGCTGACACAGCAGATACTGCAGCCGCTTCTGTGCATCAACAACTCCACGATCATTCTCTTGATCATCAATAGTGCCTTCTTCCCCGCCTAGGATGATGCTCAAGTTGGGAATAACTCTCACTAAATAACGAGCATCTCTGCCCAGTCCGATTCTCAACTTTGAGGCAACCTCTTGTAGATGCCTGGCTCTACCCTCGTTTGTCATCTTGGTACAATATTCATTGAAGGCTGATGCAAGTGCCGAGAATGGCGTGGCTTGCCGCAGCTGATCAAACTTCCCCGACAGAAACAGCCCTCCAGATGATGACACATAACTTCCCAATCGATTGGCCAATACACTCTTTCCAATTCCCGATGGTCCAACGATTATCCCACACTCATTCTGTCCCGATATAGACCGTTTATAGGAGCCTTGTAACAGGGATAAATCCTCATCTCTGCCAAACATATATCCATCCAGTTGTAATCCAGTAACTGCCAACTTATCCATATCAAGATCATATAAGAATCGATTCGGCTTGTCAAGCATCAGTTGCAAATCACAACATACATCAGACATGCTTTGATATGCCTCCTCTCCACTAAGATCACCATTATCAATCATGTTGCCAATCAAGTTGCAAATCGAAGCAGGTAATCCTTTCATCTTTAAAGTCTCCATAAAAGATGAAGTTTTGCTCACATCTTGTGTCCCCTTCTTTTTATTTGGCAAATACTCATCATCTCCATTATTGGTATCCTGACTTTTAATATCCCTTATCTCCCTATCAACATCACTAATGTCTAGTTTAGTTGGAAGTTCAAGAGAAGATTGCTCGGTATTGCGAGAGGGTGAGCTATCAGATGGTGGTTTATCGCCTCCCGAAAATAACTCATAGAAAACTAACCCTAGAGACTTAATCTGTTTCACCTCATCGTCTATGTTGCAGCTGATAGTACTATTAGTTCCCTCTTCCGTTTTGCATGGTAAGAACTCCGCCCTTGACACTGTTAGATATGAAATAACTGCATCTGCTTTATCCGCTTGAGTAGGTAGAGATTGTTCTTCTTCATCTTGTATTATAGTTGCATGTGTTCCCGAATTAAGTGGCAGCGGTTGCAAATCCCTCTCAAAATCTTCTGAATTGGTATCTCCTGTTATATGTACAATAATCTGATCTATCCAATCCGTGTCACCTGGCGTAGGCAAAGTTATACTAATCCCATTACTATTGTTATGTAGCTCATCATCTTGTTGAGAAGATTGACATAATTGATTAGCCAGAGAGCTAGCAACCTTGAGGGTTGCAAATATATACGAGTTAGATGTAAAAGCTAAAGTCTTTGAGGAAGTATCATTGCTACCGCCAAAGGTTTGTTTATATCCTTGTTGATTAGTTGCAATAGATGCACTAATATCAACACGTTTTATTGCTTGTTGAATCCACTCTCTTAATGGGATACCGGCTTTGCTCTTCTCCTCTAAGGAAGACGCCATTGCTGTACTATATCATTTCGTCAGTGTAAATAATATGTGCTCTCATTGTGTGATAAGTATGTATTGATCTAAATTAATATATCACCAGCAATCAAGAGAGACAAAACACCTCACAAAAAGAGCGACCACCACCATCGCAAATGAGATTTAGGGTTAGGGGTATTTATCCCTCTAGATAGGATACTGTCTACGAAATCAAAACAAATAATTGAAATTACACCCCCACTTTATTCTTCCGATTATGTACCTATCTAATCAAACTTATAACCCCATATGATAAATACCTAGAGGGGGGTTACTCTATTAGGTTAACTGGAAATTCGGGTTTGACGTTGCAAAATTTGTTTGGGATTGAAGATCGATGCTTGTGCATCTTTATGCATGTCTTATCCAATATCTGTCCCTGCCAACAATCGTCTGTACCGAACACATAAAACAGACTATTTATCAGTATTATAATGGCATCTTTATTAGAGGAGAAAAGCAAGGGTATCCCACTGAAAGAGTGGATCCACCAAGCAATAAAAAGTGTCGATCCAATTGCAATTAACAATGAAGCATTTATATCTACCTTTGGCGGTGATACTTCTACATGGCCTGAGGATATACGACATTCATTGGCTATAACATCTAACTCATATATATTTGCGGCGCTTAAGGTTGCGTACTCGCTAGCTAATCAATTATGTACTACACAAAATGAGGAGCCAACAGATGGGGAAAGTAATATAAATATATCATTGCCTACGCCAGGTGACACGGATTGGATAGATCAGATTATTGTACATATAACAAAAAGTACCAATTCCGACGATGACGAGAGGGATATGCAACCGCTTCCCCTCAATAATAATCCAGGGATAGATACTACGAGTTCAGAATTGCAAAATAATATCAATTCTACATATCTAAATGTGGCAAGGGCAGAGTTTCTCCCTTGCAAAACAATAGAGAAAAGTACTAGTTGTAGTGATGATGAGATGAAACATATTAATTCTCTTGGGTTAGTCTTTTATGAGTTATTTTCAGGGGGTGAGAAACCATCGATCAATGAAAGACGTGATAGCTCACCCTCTCTCCAAAACACCGAACAATCATCTCTTGATCTATCTAATAGATCTCTAGATCTATCTAATCGACTGGACATTAGTGATGTTGATAGGGAGATAAGGGATATTAAAAGACAGGATAATAATGAAGAAGAAGAGTGTTTGCCCAATAAAAAGAAGGGGACACAAGATGTGAGCAAAACTTCATCTTCTATGGAGACGCTCAAATTAATGGGATTACCTTCTTCCATTTGCAACTTGATTGGGAATATGATCGATAATGGTGATGTGAGTGGAGAGGAAGCATACCAAAGCATGTCTGATGTATGTTGTGATTTGCAACTGATGCTTGATAAGCCGAACCGATTCCTCTATGATCTTGATATAGATAAACTGGCAGTTACTGGGTTACAACTCAATGAATATATGTTTGGCAGAGATGAGGATTTATCTTTGCTACAAGGTTCCTACAAACGGTCTATATCGGGACAGAAC
>Ga0075437_11977_pt1 | contig 24746 bp, 21 predicted proteins | sample MintriMetagenome_FD_74266 | JGI IMG/M metagenome (GOLD analysis project Ga0075437, IMG submission 74266) | Marine eukaryotic communities from Monterey Bay, USA to study complex ecological interactions - Minidiscus trioculatus and... | ecosystem: Environmental > Aquatic > Marine > Unclassified...
CCCACCACATCATCGACTATGTATTCTCCCGGGCCTGTAACTCTATAAACTTCCTGGCTACCAGATGACGGATCTGATAGGTTTGTTTCTCGTACATACAAGTGACGAAAGCCATCTACTTCACTCGCCCAAAGAAAGCGGAGGTTGTCTCCTGGAATATAGTTCAACACTCGGAATGAATCATTCAAGTTAACCCAGGATTTGTCATCAATTGCTTCTTCCATATGCAAAGTTGTTCTAGCTCCACTGACTGCATCAAACATTACCAGTGCCAATTTCTTTTGCCGACGATCAAGTATTTGTACAATTAAAGCATCGCCCTCTTTTGTCCATTCAACTTTTGCTAAATAACAATCAGGGCCAAATATCGAATCCATATCTAACCACAGCACATCATCATCGGCGGCAGCGGGTGTCGTCTTCTTGATACCCAATTTTACTTTCGGATTGACGACTCCTGGAAGATGAAAAGAGATGATAGCAACTTCTGTTAGTACAGTTGGTTGCAAAAGTAATCACACAAAGTCATATTATTCACCCGCAAAACAGAAACGATGCTCTTCATGAGTTACTTTTGTAGCCTCTACCATATCTTTAGAAGACATATTAGATACGAGGGAGGGAGCAAGTCCTCCAGGTGCCGCCTGATGAACTAGACGATAGGATGGAATATGTGCTTCATCAACTTGCTCAAATGCTAATAAACTTCCATTTGGAGAGAGCCAGTAGCCTTCAGGTCTACTCAACTCTTCCATTGCAAGGTAATCTGCCACTCCATTAGTCCGTCCCTCTACATCACGTGCACCAGAGGTAATTTGAGTAGGAGATCCTCCCTCCACTGGCATTACATAAACCTCTTCATTTGATACAAATGCAACAGTACTACCATCACTAGATATCTTTGCATCCAATATTGTTGTACCCTCTTCAAGATTTGTATGTGTTGAATCTACTAATAATTGAGGATCATTTGTTGATGTTGTATCCCAAATGTATACTCCGCCTCCATTGGGTATCAGACCAATTACTTTACCATCTTTATCTTCTTTTGACAGTTCATAAGAAGTAACACCAGTCGCCATCAATCTTAATCGTTCTCTTCTCATTTGTTCCTCGAGACTAAACTTTCCTTCCTCTTTTGAAACTCCACCAACTTTGATTTGTGTCTTTTCACCTGTTTTAGTATCTAAGACATATAACTGCCGAGTCATTGATAATGCATCTGGTGGTAATAGATATGCCAGTTTATCATTACCACCGAGGAACTTGATGTTTGATGGAGCAGTAGTAGCCGGCTTTGGTAGTGTTGCCACATCTGTTGCATCAATTTTAGATTTGGAAGTGAGTTTTGCTTTGTAATCCGCTTGTGTTAAACTCTTTGATTTATCAATCGTCGTCATGGTGATGGTAGTATGCTGTGAAGAAAATGATAGCGTAGATGTAATGTAAACTGTTAATAACAATAATACAGCCAATCTCTGAACCATAGTATAAAGATGTAAAGAGATAGGATATTAATTATTTATCAATCAACCTCTCTTATAGATGCCATATAGTATTATCCGAATAATCAACCTCTCTTCTTTGGTCGATGATTAGATGATACAATTATCTAATAATTATGGGAATTAGAATAATCTTTTTAGATTATGAGTACAGAAAATTATGAGAGTGTATAAAAATCAGTACGATACAACACTCGCTCTCTTCACCTTACAATACCAGTGAATACAACATATTCCTCTTCTTATTGTCTATTTGCAACCGTCGCCTAGTTAAGTATTAGGGGATCATCGAGGAAATACATTTCATTCCTCACAAGAGACAAAAAAAGATACTAACAACTTGAAGTGTACTTCAAACATTTATGATGGTCTTCAAAGCAATTATATCAGCAATACTCATTTTAGTATCATCTCAACTATCGAGTGGATTTGTTACGCCTTCTTGTTCTTGTACCAACCGTGGCGGTATCTATTCGGCATCACAAGATAAGAGTACACAATTGTTGGCAACAACTCGACGAAACTTTCTTGAACAATCTACAACTATTGCAACAATTGCAATCGGTACATCAATACCATTACCAGCACACGCTAAGGAACCACCACCACCAATAACACAGGAAGCAGTAACAGAAGCATTCGATGCCATTAGATATGAATTAACAAACCCCTCAGGAGTTGTCGGTACATTAACGAACTTAATTAATGATGGTAATTCATATGAAGAGGTTATGCAATATACGAAAGAATCAGATGCCTACTTTCGTAAAGCTAAGATTGGTAAGGCACGTAAATTATTAACCGACAAGGAAATCAAGAGTGGTAGTATACAGTTAAGTAATGCTGTTACATTTGATTTGATTGGTATTAATAGAGCAAGTCGACCTGGTCAAGAAGATAAGGATGTTCAATTGAAATATTTAGAGGATTTGAAGAAGGATATTGAACAGTTTTTAGAGTTGGAGAAGACAATTGTAATTGAAGAATAGAATGAATGGAAATGAACCGAGTGGAAGTTGCATAAGGGGATAAGGTTATGCTATGCTATTATAAAAGCTAGGGGATAGTTGTGAATGGGTGGAGCTAGAAGTATTGAGAGGGACGGTATTAATATGGAAAAGAAAGTTGTATATTACATGGGAACATCGCCAAACAATTGGTTGAATAAACAATTATTTCGTGCTTCTTTAGAGTCATCAGGTGGTGGAGATATTGTATGCTTGACACCTGAAGATGGTATACATGCATGCAAGGTCAATGTCAAGGCTGGTATTTTTGTTGATTCGGTATCAACGATAAACAAGCCTACTACTGTGACTTTGAACTCGTTGGATAGTGGGAAAACTATGTTGGATATACATGACGCTGGAGCCGAAGACGATCGTGTATCAAAGCTGAATTTGCAACCACCAACGTTTCACGCATTTCCATCGACAGATAAGGAGGTTACTCTTCAGAGCGCAATCTACTTGCCTGATAAAAGCACATATGGGCCTGGACCATATCCGTTAGTCGTGGCTACCTACGGAGGTCCACACGTACAGTATGTGTGCAATACATGGGGAATGATGACGGCTGATCTACGGACTCAATATTTATGTGAAAATGTAAGTCAAGTTTACTATTGTATTGCATTCTATTGCTTCAACGACTCATTCCCATACCATCTTACTTTTAGGGCTTTGCTGTGATCAAGACAGACAATCGTGGTTCAAATCGTCGAGGAATCCGCTTTGAAGATGCAATCTTTGGAAACATGGGTGAGTTGGAAGTGGAAGATCAAGCCGCTGGTGTCAAGTATGCAATTGATCAGGGTATTGCAAATCCAGACAAAGTTGCAGTGATTGGGTGGTCCTATGGTGGATATATGGCGCTCAAGTGTCTATCTGATCGTCCTGATGTTTTCAACGCTGCAGTTAGTGGTGCGCCAGTGACAGGAAAGTACTCGATTTGCCTTGATTTGACTACCTTTGCAAACCACATGTTCTAACAGAAGTTACTTTCATCTTTCTTTCACCTTGAATGCATCTTCCAGATTGGACCTTGTATGATACTGCATATACAGAAAGATACATGGATCTTCCATCACTGAATGTTGAAGGATATCAAAAGAGTAGCGCGCTGGCTAAAGTTCAAGACATTGAAGGAAGCCTAATGTTGTGTCATGGACTACTTGATGAGAACGTCTTATTCCGGCAAAGTGCCGTATTGATTAACAAGTTGATCGAACATCAAAAGGCATACGAACTGCAACTTTTTCCATCGGAACGACATGGCCCGAGGAGGCCTCAGGATAGAGCCTTCTTGGAGGAGAGGATTCTAAGCTTTCTTCAAAGATCATTGAATCTTTAACAGTGATACATAAAATAAGAATGCTTTCAATATTCGATGTATCAATTTAAGGAGATTAGATAAGATAAGATCTATTTGCCACTGCTCTTCTTATCTTCTTCTCATGAGATACCGAATGGTATCCCAAAACAGAGTTTTCATTTTACATGAAAACTGATATGTGAATTCAATCTTCTTACAAATTACATCATCAATCATCCTATCATTCTTCTCTTGGCTTGGTTAGCTTATATAATGGAGAACTCATCTCTCGCATTGAGATAAACATGTCTAATATTAATTGGAGTAATCGAGATGATGCTGTTGTTCCGTGGATAAGTCTAAAGAAGAAGAATGACTGCACAAAGTATGTAGCTTCCAGCGACAATTACTCTCATCATGAGAATCGTACAAGAAGATGCAAAATCTTATCTTTACTGGCACAACGAGAGCATTCAACAAATCAATGCCAGCGCAATCAAATATCTAACGAAATGGTAGAAGCAGGTGCTTGGTAAGTTGTAGTTGTATGTTATCTTATGTGATCTTAAGCATACGCATATCTATGATGTCTCATACATCAATATGTTGCTTTTGATATATACCTTAGGAACCCACGGAGATTGCAAAATATGATCTTAGCAGTAGGACCTGGCACTCCTGCCTCTTGTGTTATATCCACTACAACAGCGGAGCAATCTTCTTCTTCTTCGGGAGAGGAGGATAGTGATATATTTGATGATGACTCGGAGGATGATGGGGGAAATGCAGCTGAATCAAATAGTGATGATAGTAACAGTAATAGTGGAACATCGGTAGCTGATAATGATATAGATGATAGTTCAAACGAAGGAGCTGAACAAGATAGTGATCATACTCAACAAGAAACTAGCGGTGTGAGTACTGCCCGTGAAGAAGCTGAGGCCGAAATAGCACGGCATTTATCTGCACAAATTACACAATCACCAGCAGAACAACAGGATGATACTTCAGAGGATGAGAATGATGATCAACCAGCAGGTAGGAGGCGTAGTCACTGGGAAAGGCGACAGCAAAGCATACTTGATGCTCTCATTGGCGTTGGTGATGAAGATAATAATAATGAAGATGATAGTAATGAAGACGATAGCATGAATGGTGATTCAAGTGAAGGTGACCATGCAAACGCAAACGAATTACTCTTGGATCATTTAGAAAGTTTAGCAAGACGTCGTGAGCGACGAATGAATGCTGAAGGATTGCTGTCTTCACCTGCGCGTGATCGTGGCGTATACAGTGAGACAACTAATATGTATGAGAGAGAAGTGTCAAGGTCAATGAAGCATGGTGGATGTATAAACACAGTAAATTGGTTATGTGGCTGGAAGATATCAGCAGTATCACATGAAGATGCTAACCCATATCAAATGCAACGACACTTGATAGGTGATGGATTCCTGTCTTCATCTGCTTCGTATTCTGCCAATAATTACCTCCCAGAAGTTTCGCCATATTCAACGCCACGACATGAACGAGGATTGGCAGCGCCGCTTGATTACAATGAATGCCCAACTCAATTGATAAGCAGTGGAGATGATCATCTAGTCAAATTTTGGGATGTAGCGGCTAGCATGGGAAGTACATCGCCTCTTCCATGTGGTAGTGCAACAGTTACACCATTTTCCAGTCAACGAATGCCAATTAAAGCATGCTCTGAGCTTGTCGATATTTGGAGAGCTTCTTCAACAACGATTGGTTCTCATAAACGATATCTCCCGGGAGTTGTTCATCCTCTTGTTACCTTACCATCTGGGCACAGAGGAAATGTATTTCATGTTACACCTGTGCCACACAGTTTGGGTAAAATAGCAACCTGTGCTGCTGACGGTTTTCTGCGCTTGATGGATGTTGAGGCACATTCTACATCATCACCTCATGCTGCTGCTGCTGCTAGGAACAGATCTAATTCGACAACATCTGCGTCTTCAAATACTGGGGAAGCATCTACTGTTATCATCAGCCCTCAAACTGATGATGGAGAGGAATCTTTCCGATTTCACCACTCTCTCATGTGCTTCTCCCATCACTTCCTATCCTCAAATGTCGGCTTGGTCTGTTCCGAGAGGGGTCTTCTACATTTTGATATCAGGGTTCCTGCTCGCAGTCAAAAGAGAGGAAGCTTGATCCCTGAATTGAGGAGTAAAGGTTGCAAATCTTGTTATCCTTGGCGGCTAGGAGAAGAGAGTGATGGTGGAATAATAGACTCAGCATATGTATTCGCAGGTGGCTCAAAACATGCTGCATTGTATGATTTGAGAATGACAGGATCGTCATCAGTCTTGAGTAATGATAATCAAGTTGTTCAAAGATATACACCGAGGGGTTTAAGGCATAAGTCGGTGGCTGTCAGTGGTATTGATTTGTCCAAGGACAAGAGAGAACTGCTTGTTGCATATGAGAGTGATCAAATATACACATTTCCTGTACTTAAGGGTAAGGTTGATCCAACGCTTGATGATATCAATGGAAAGGAAGAAGATGTTTCTGAAAGTGCCGTGTACGGTGGACATTTGAACAGATTGACGTTTCTCAAGGCGGCCAAGTATGCTGGGGAAAATGATGAATACATTTGTACAGGATCTGGAAAGTCCGCGTTTGTATTGTTTCATCATGTGAATTCAAGTGTTCAATATGAAGACTCGGCCATTTGGCTACTTCATTTAAACTCAGTGTATCTTTATTTGATTGTCTTTGGTTCCCACATGTACTAACAGAAGTTAAATCTCCTCTCTTCTATCATCATAAACTGTGTAACGCGCATCTTCCAGACTCAGGTCATGCCTTTATATACGAGAAGAAAAGCGGCACGGTAGTTAGTTTGATTAAAGCCGACAATTCGACTTGTAATGGGATACAACCGCATCCCTTGCTACCTTTCTTTGTGACTTATGGCATCGATAGTACAGCCAAGTTATGGAGGGCTACCACCCCCGTTGATATCAATGTTGACGACACCGATATAGGACGTCATAAATATGCACAACAGTCTAAATACAAGAAGAGCATTGTGGTAGATGAGTGGAAGAAAGCAAGAAAAGGGAAAGAAGTGGACCTTGAAGATGAAGACTTATGCTTCTTGCCTGATGAGACAAGTGAAGATGACAATGTAAGTGTTGTATCTTATATTCACCTGACATATCTCATGCTCATCTAATAATTTGTATCACCTTTATCCCATCTTCACAGGATGACTCTGACCATTTCTTAGGCATGTTTATTCGTTCTAGATTCTCTCAACAAACTCCTTACATTGGGAATGATTTGATGAATTTACCCCAATTAGTGAGGAAGAATCTTTTTACCTGTGCCCGATCTTTAGGAATGGACGATGATGACGAGCTGCCAGTGAAGAGTAGTTTTGCCTCTCTTAAACAACGAGTTAGTCTCATCAAACTCAAGCATCAAGCCGACTCTCTCGGGCTGGAATTCAACCAAGAAAAGCCTTGGATATTGAAAGCAAAGGGGCACTTGGAAGAGTTGTTTAGTAGAGAAAGTGAAGGTATTGCTGACTTGGTATCTTATGGATCTTTGGCTGATCTCATACCAGATAACCCCTCTGATTGGTTACCATATGATAAGCTATTAGCCCATCCTCCTCAAACAGGAGGGATGCAGTTCAACACAAAGTATCAACTCGATACTGAGGTGTTGGAAGATTGTGATACCATTGATAAGATTGATACAAAAGCATCAGCTCAACCACACACAACCCAAGCAAATGAGAAGCTTCTTGAGAAATCTCAAGAGGAAGAGTACGATACTAACCAAGCCTGGGATATGCTATATCAAACGGTCGACCTGTTAAAACGAGCAGGAAATGAAGCACTGAAAGCAAACTTGTCTCAACTTGCTACGAAGAGGTACGATAAGGCCATCAACTATTGTGCAGTTGCCTATCTACGCTTCCCCATAGGGAACATCAACTTCCTGGCAGAGCAGAAGTACATCTTATACAAAAATGGAGGCTTTGAAGTAAGATGGAATGAGCTGTTGAAGACTCTTATCATACTTCGGTTAAACATTGCACTGATGTATCTGAGACCCGAACTCGATGATGCAAGAGGTGCCATAACTCAGACAAAGCTGGCGTTGGATGAAATCAAGCCCTTCGCAACAAAGGGAGTTGTCCTAGTTGGTAAACAACTCACAAGAAAGAGACTGGATGAGCCTTCTGAGACATATAATGAGGCCAAAGTATTACAGAGCAAGGCCTATTTTCGACTCGGTACGGCGCAACTGGTCTTGTGTGAGTATGATGATGCAGTTGAGTCGTTGGAACAATGTGTTGAAAGTGCTAAACAAGCAGGAAAGTCGGTAGATGCCACCGTTTTGCGAAAGTTGAACGAAGCAAGGCGATGCCGAAAGATGAATAAAGAGAGACAAAAGAAAAAGTTTAAGTTCATGTTCTCGTCAAATGACACTCGTGGTTGAGATGAATAGAAATGTATGTGTGTAGATTATGTTAAGATTAGCGGTATAATTCTATTGTACCCTTCCAATATCCATTGCCTGGCGCCTCGATATCAGAAAGTCGTCTCCCAAGTCATCTTCATCTTCTTCGTCTTCACTAAAGATGCTGAGCAAATCATCTAATATGTGTCGTACTTGTTTTAGTTTTCTCTTTGACCACTTTATTATCTTTTTTGCTTGTGGTGATTTGAACAATGGAAAGTCCTCATTGTCCTCCTCGTTATCAGTAAGTTTGGTATGATCAGTACCCTTAAAAGACTGTGACTTTGCTTCATTATCATCCCTCAGAGGCTTATTATTTATATCTAATAACGAGTCAATTGTCAAATCATTCTCCTCCTCGTCTTCCTTATCATTCAATTGCAGTTTGTTGTACAAGCCTTTCACACTCGTTGCAATATCATCAACCTTACTCTTGATACCCTTGCTAACAAGCTTGGCACGTTTCCATATAATTTTCAAACCTTGGCCAACTAATACATCCTGCATTGATGAACCGTCGGCGCCAACGTCAAGTTCATCTGGTACTTCCACTTCCTCAAAGAGTTTATCAATCTCATCAAGTCCATCGACGAATTCTCTATTTGCTTCCTTATTATTACTGTTACTGTTGAGAATTGATCCAGTGTCATCGTCGTTATAATCATATTGTTTTGTGGCGGCCTCTTCTTGTTTCGGTTCTTCTTCTTGATATGTACTGTCTTCTACGGCTGCATCATTAGTTTGTGTTTCTATTGTTGTAGTGGATTCTTCAGGAGTTTCAGTGGCGGCGGAATGATGTTCTTCTTCGTTTGGATTTACAGTATTAACTTTTGTATCTTCTTTGTCCTCTTTATCGTCGTTCTTGACTTCAGGTTCTGAGTTTTCGGGTACTATTGTTTTGTCGGCTAGTAATGTACTCTCGTTCTCGTCATCATTCTCCTTCTCGTCTGCAACACTGTCCTCTCTCAAAGTTATTATTATCTCTTCCCCAGCTTCTGATGCATCATCATTTAACATTATTCGGTCGTCATCTTCTACCACAACCTTCTCTTCCTCTTTTTCTATAGTTGATACCTCATCTAATTGTTCAGCATCATCTCCTTCTTCTGGTAGTGATGTTGGTGTAAGAGGTTGATGTTGTTCTTCTGGTGTACTTTCTGGGTATATAGTATCATCATATTCATTAATTTCGGCAGGTCGCGGTGGCATATTGATGTCATTATCAGTACCATCGTCATCCTTCACAGTATCTGATTTGTTTGTCTCTTCTTCTTTTACCTTGTGATTACTATCATCGCTTTCTTCATCTAACTTATCTTGTTGTTGTATCTCTGTAGTTTCTGTTGCCTCGTTGTTCTTGTCATTTGTGGTAGAGGAATCAGTAGATGATTCTTCATCTTCTATGACCTCGTCATCGCCAACATCATTGGTAGCATCTACTACTTTTACATCATCATCAGAGGAATCATTGTCAGAGTTACTCTGTTGTTGCAATTCATTATCCTCCTGCTCTTCACTAGTAGTTTGCTCATCTTCATGATGTACCACTCCTCCATCTGTGACCTCATCGGTATTAATCTTCCCATCATTAGTAACTAATCCATCATCTATATCATCATCATCCATCTGTTCTTCTACCAATGGTGGCTCTACTTTATCAACATCAACATTATTATCATCTTTAGTTGGTATTATCAATAACTTATCAAGTGATTCTTTCGTATATGGAGGGAATGCTGGTTTAAAATCATACATTATTAATCTTTCTCTACTGATTGATTCGTTTGTACTGCTTTCATCGTCATCATTTGTAGTGGTAACAGTGGAGGGTAGAGTTATAGATTGAACATAAATTCCATCATTCAATATATCATTAGTTTGCAATGGCAGTGGCTTCTGCTGTTGTTGAGCCTGAGCTTGAGTGTTGAGTATACAACATGATGCAAAGACGATAATGAACATTGATGATAGCATATTTGTAATATTCATTCATAGGCTCTGCAAGTAAAGTAATGATGACTCTAAGGAGGATAATTTTTGTATTGTTGAAAGTCTCGAGATATAAAATAGATTCAGCTCCGCTGCTCAAATACTAGATCGACCCGTCATCCGCCGACATCATCAGTCGAAAGATCGTCAAAAACTGATACTAGTGACAATGTCCTTGGTATACGAAACTGTATATCCGCCGCGTTTCGTCTCCCCAACACTCCTCACTACTCATCATTGATCTCAAAAGAGATTTGAGATAGGACGGCTTGCCTACAAGTGGAAGTGGTAAAAGGCCATTAATGACGATGACTCATTTCGTGCTTATTATAATATAGGATCGTCTGATACATATTGACGACGGTGCATAATACTTCCTCTAAGGTTGGAGAGTATATTGCTTTTGAGTAGTAGAGAAGCGCTGCGTAGTGGTTGAGTGGTTGTACTATTATAGTGGTTTAAAGGCGACATAATTGAAACAATTGAACAGTCTATCATCAAAGAACAATTGCAAACTCACAAGTACACATACTTTTCCTAGTATAGTTTATATAACACAACACAACAACATACATACAAACAAATGAAGATTTCACCAATATCATCAATCACAATAATGGCAGGTCTATTATATACTCGACCATGTCTATCATTTGCACCGGCGATTCTGAGATCCACTGCTGCCACACGACAATATATCAGTGCATCAACAAAACTATTTGCAGATGCAGTAGCAACAACAGAAGAAGCAGCATCGCCAACACCTACAAAGAAGAAGGTACGAACACGACGAATCCTAAGTGGGGTACAACCAACTGGCTCACTCCACTTGGGAAATTATCTAGGTGCAATTAAACAATGGGTAGAATTTCAGGATACTGGAAAGTTTGCCGAGGCTGAGAATTTAGATGGAGAGGAATTTAAAGAAGATCCAAATGTAGAAATTGTTAATGAAAACTTCTTTTGTGTAGTTGATTTACATGCTATAACTGTACCGCAAGATCCGGCCGAGTTAGAAGAGAGTACATTGGCTAGTGCGGCACTTTATATTGCTGCTGGTACGTATTGCATGTTTGTGTGATATTAATGATATGCTTTGTATATATTTGTTTTTCCTCACTCAATCTCATCATCTTCTAACTCTTTATAACAGGAATCGATCCCAAAAAGTCAAAGGTATTTGTACAATCACATGTCTCTGCTCATGCTGAACTTGCCTGGCTACTTAACTGTGTTACACCCATGAATTGGTTAGAACGAATGATCCAATTCAAAGACAAAGCAAAGAAGGCAGGTACTGAATCAGTGGGCGTTGGTCTGTTTACATACCCAGTATTAATGGCAGCAGATATTCTACTTTATCAGGCCGATCGTGTTCCCGTGGGTGAAGATCAACGACAACATCTTGAATTAGCACGTGATATAGTTCGTCGTTTCAATAGTGAGTATTGCAAGGGTAATCCATACAAGAAGCGATGTAAGAAAGCTGGAGTACCAACGTATCCTGTATTCACAGAACCAGAGGCAATGATTGTAAAGGCGGGTGGGGCACGTGTCATGAGTTTGGCAGACGGTACAAACAAGATGTCCAAATCTGACCCGGCCGATGGATCACGTATTAATGTCCTTGATCCACCCAAGGTTATTCGGGATAAGATTAAGCGTTGTAAAACAGATTCGTTACCTGGTATTGAGTGGGACAATCCTGATAGACCCGAGGCTACGAATCTACTTAATATCTATGCAGCTGTCCAACCAGATCGAAGTCGAGAGGATATTGAAAAAGAAATTGAAGGTCTGAGTAATTGGGGAGACTTCAAACCACTACTTGCAGATGCAGTAGTTGCACATTTAGAACCAATTCAAAAACGATATGCAGAAGTTAGGGCAGATGAAGACTATTTGAGAAGTGTTTTGAAGGAAGGAGCTGATGCTGCTGATGAGATTGCTCAAAGAACTCTAACTCAGGCTAAAGTTGCAATGGGCTTCTCTATTCCAAAGTAAACGAGTGAGGGTATGAGAGATATTGCGATGTATTTGTAATATCTGTTGATTAAACAATAGGTCATTATGTAATACAACTGAACTTTATCTTCTTAGTCTTCCAATAGTAAGTGCAACTCGATTAGCTCGGTATCCTTGCCTTCTCGGGGAAGTTGAGTAAAAAATAATGTCATTATGAAGGCAGATTGTTACCTATTAAGAGGTCCTCGTATGATATAGAGAGGGTGCCGTTAATCAGTGGTGTAGCCATATCTTATATTAGATGTATTGTTACGCGGCAGCTGCAGGCTTCTTTCATCTATCTGATACTGATACTTGATACCTCTATCTAACAACTCCTAATCACAATCGCATACTTATCATCGTATCTCTAAGCACTATCTCAATCAACATTTCCCATTAAGTTATCAAAGACTCCCAATTACAATAAAGTGAGTGAGACAAAACAACAAAATGCAAATCAAAAATTAGCCGCCCAAGATAGAGCTCTAGCCTTCTACGAAGCCTGGATATTAGATTTTGAGTGAAAGTGTGAGGATTTACCATACTGATTCTGATATGTTGCGCGCGTACATAGGTATTAGTGGTAAGAATATCACAATAACCAGTCCGCCAGCAGTAGTTATATTGCAACTGTACATCAATCTATAGGTAAGCTTGGTCTTCTCTGAGGTGTAGCGTGCAGTTTTGGTGTTTGTGGACTACCATTTTGCTAGTACATAGACATATGAAGATGGTGATGATATGATGCTATGAGCGTTTGGTTACCAATAGATTAGCCCATTTGATAGAGAATATTATTTCGATTTGAGCAACTAATAATATCAACGAAGATCTCCCTTAACCAGCGACTATGTCATCCTCAATAGTTACATCACTGCTTCGATATACTCAATCAACAACACCAGCTTTCAGAAGAAGAAGATTACCATCATTCAGTAGAAGATATACTCCTATACAATATCGTTGTATATCTCAATCATATCCACTTCTCCAGTCAACTAAAAATGATACCACTTCTATCACATCAACTACCAATAATAACATTATAAACTCACAACCACCACTCCCAATTAGAATTGCATTAGTATCATCGACAACGGCATTGGCAACGCCATCATTTCCTGCACTGGGTTTCTTATATTTAGTTCTTCGTGTTACTATTCCTGATGATAATTTACGTAAGGTTATGGAGGTAAGATTTATACAAGTTTTGGTTTTGATGCAATGCAAATATCAATCTTTTATCACTCTTCATATCCCATATTTGCACAACTCATGTTATATCTTTTGCATAACTGCACATCATTTTTTTGATACAGGGACGATGGGGAACAGTACTATCATTCACTACTTGGACCTTACTTCCAAAATTATATCACGGTAGCGTGACATCAATAATACTGCCATTTGCTGTCAGTAATGCAATCGTTGCGGGTAGTTTGTATGGTATGCTCGATCTTGCAACAGGTGGACCAAATAGCAACATTAATACAAATAAGATATTACAAACTCCATGGATATGTGGATCAGGTATAGGTGGTGGAGTTGGTTATATTGCTCCAAACTATCTTTATGGACCGATAATGGAGAAAATGTATGGATTGGATGGTATATCACAATCTATGAATGTATTCATGAGTTATAGTATGACAACTGAGCTTAGTGTTGTAACAGGAATGGTAGCTGGTTTATTACTACATCCAATGTTATATTATCCAATAAATGGTATACAAGGTCAAAAATGGCAATATTTTTCTGGTACAGCTTTGTGTATAACGTCTGCTGCTTTAGCATATGTTTACTATGGAAGAGAGAATGTAGGACTGCCTATACCGGACGGTTCGTTCATTGATCCTAATAAAGTGGCATTAGTTGATTCGATATTGCGGTATAATAACAACACTGACAAAGTTGAGACATATTCACTAGAAAGAGAGAAGTTCATTGGCTCTTCAGAGCAGTGTATCGAGGGACAACGAATAGCTGATATATCTCGTTCCTACACTTCAAATTCAGACAAGGTAGTGTTTGATGATCGTATCATTGCATTTGTATACAATTGGTGGGATGTTAAAGCAAAAGATAGATATCCAGAGCATATAGTGAACATCAAGTCTCAAGATGAGTTACATCAAATACAAAATTCAATGACATATACAGATGTAGCAGTGGCGACTATCCTAAGCGCTGACAAAGAAAGTGATAATCAAGCTAACAGTAAGGACGTTGTAATGAACATCATTAACAATTTGAATGCTCAGAATGAAGGACGACAAGGCCAACTAAAGTCAACTTCATTCAGACAATTGGAAGATGTTACAGTTGCAATCGAACTGTTATTGACAATGAAGAAGAAGCAATTAGATCAACAATCGACCACTGCAACAACTAACATGCATGATGACGATGCACTGAGACAGACACTAGAACAATTCATAAAGAAGCGCTATCCAGTACTTACACTATATACCTCAGATGAACAATACAAAGATGAAAGCGTAGAAAGTCAACTGAAGAATGCAAAATGGAGAGGGCCAGAATATTCAGATGCTATCAATAGGTGGACACACGTGCATGAGAAAGAAAGATATAGGACATGGAGAAATAGATCATTGGTAGTTGTATCTGGTATACTTTTATCGATTGCTGGATCTTTGCTTCATCGGTGATGAGTAATGCATGTGCGGATATAAGATATAAGCACGCCCTAAAGACATTGAGCACCTTGCATCAACATATTATCATTAAATTACATTGGCATACACATCGTATCTACTTCTTAAGAATCAATCCCATCCTGCATCATCATTCGCACTTTTCATTTCACTATCTGCATTTCGTGCTTGCCATGCTCTATCTCCACCTTCACAGAATGGAACAACTCTACAAACTATATCTCTCTGTTGTAATTGTTTACCCAATCTCAAACACTCTTCATGACCCCAGGTGCCTAAGCAACTGAATCCTTCCTGCTCTGCATGGGATGCAAGTTCTGCTGCCTCATCATATGGCATAGACAATACGTATGCACACGATGATGCTACATATTCAATTGTTATCCGATCGTTTTGGGCAAATGTGTCATCAAGTAATAGTATGTGAAAGGGATCATCAAATTCTCTTGATAACTTAATGGGAAATATTGATTGAGATAGAAACACTTGTCCAAGGCGTAAAGTATAGATACGAGAGGTATCAGATAGATGGTAAGAAGCCTGCAGCTGCCGCGTAACAATCAAAATATCACACTTACTCTCACTCTCATAAAATACCAAAAAGGATACCAAAAAGGATACCAATGCAATACCGATCGGAGTATCGTCTTCCTTAGATTTAGTTCTCCTCCTACACAGAAGATTCATAGTATCTATACCGAGCATTGTATGCAGCAGCTTGATCCCTTTGGTCGCTCTTAACCTCATTAACATATGCTTGATAAGAACGCAATGCTTTGGCATACTCATCCTTTGATGTAAGTCCATTTGAATAGAGTATTTTGATGTTTTGCACCGAGTCAGAATCCCCATCCTTCACCGCAATCATCCAGTGCTTCAATGCCTGATCGTAATTGCCGGACTCTCCCTCAAAAATACCTAGATTGTACCTTGCTTCTGTACTTCCTCCCATCGCAGCTAATTCCCAGTAATGCCTTGCCTTCTTCTCATCCACTTCTACCCCTCTACCATTCTGATAAGCATGGCCAATACTGGAATACGCTTCAGCATAACCAAGGTCAGCTGCCCGATGAAATAGTTCTAATGCCTTGGCATGATTTTGTCTTATTCCTTGTCCTTGAGAATATAAGCATCCTAAATTGCCGATTGCCTGCGTATCATTCAGCTCTGATCGCTTCCTATATTGTTTGATTTTCTCCTCATTTGAGTTCGGAGGTCGAGCTCTACAAAAAGGACAAATATTATCCTCTTTTTCTCTGCCGGCTTCGTATGCCCTTGATTGAAAAGCATGAGTGCATCCTCTGCATAAGATCTTACCGCAACATGACATATATACCCGCCCAGAATTTAATAATGGCAATCTTAGGAAGCATATTGGGCAATCGTCTAATGTTGGAGGTTGTTTGAAAAGTTTTTCATCATGCAACTCTGCTACTCGTTGTTCACACTCAATCTTATGCTTGTGTCGATGTTTCTTCTTACATGACGCATTGCAATATTTGATCTTGCATTTGTTGCAACTGTTTGTAACATTACTACCCTCCTTGCCGCAATTGGCACATATTGATGATAGGCTTTTGATTTCTGGTGTGTTGTTCATACTCAATACGATGTGTACTTCTAAACACTTGTCTATTTTATCTCGCCACTCGCCACTAACTACTGTACTTACTCATCATTCTCATCACGGACTAGGTAGACTCTCATAAAAGGATTTCATGCTTTATGAAACTCCTTAACAGGAAAAGGGCTGTTGCACGAGTAACCGGTACTCAGAAAGAGAGGTGAATGAGGCAGGAATGAGATAGTAATACCAAAGCTTATTGCATTCATTGGTTGGTTAAACATCTTCTTCTCTTTTTCTATTATCAGCGGTGGCTCGGGGTACTTTTGTGATATTGCAAAAGATACTTCATTGCAACACACAAATAACTCAAGGATCAACAAGCCATAATATTCTCATAGTATTTTGCAACGATTGCAGCAAACAATAAGTTATCACTGTTATTGTTGATACCTCAAAATACAACATGAATAATCAGAACTCGCGCCGTAGGCGGCGGCCATCATTCATCATTACCAACCACTATTGTATACGAAAACAATCTCTACTTATTTTATGTCTTTTCCTTCAACTAATATCCATAACAATAACTACCACATCTGCAAATAATAACAATTACGAAGAACATCAACAATCTAATGACAACAATATAATAGCACCTGATGAAAGAAAGTTACAAAACTCATTAAGCTTAGGATCCGTAGAATGTGCCAACTGTTCCGGACCAAATCAACAATGTAGTGGAACAACCATACAAGATATGCATTGTATACCATGCTCTTCAGGTCAGGCATGGTGGCCATGTAATATTGCCAATGAATGTTATTGTAAGGATGTTAGTACTGATAAACCAACTTCTAGTCCTGTTAAGAAACAAGATGAAACTAATAGACCAAGTAGTAGTATGATGCCTACGATTGATTATCAGAATATTGCAAGACCTGGTAGTAGTAGCGGGGTTGGCAGTAGCGGAGGTGGTAGCGGTGGAAGTAGTAGTAGTGGAGGCTCACCAACAACAGGAATAGTAGATGCACAACAACAACAGCAACAATATGAAATACCAAAATCATCAATAGATCCACAAATATTACAAGGTCTATATGTAATGGATGCACATCTATCTGCTAACAAAATAGTACTAACACGTGAACTACTATCAAGTCCAGGCACTATTGCAGATGATGATAATAACTTTTCCTACATTAGTTTCCGAAATAGTTTACAAACAATGATTACCACTGGTATATCGAATTCAACATTTTATATTGGTGAATCATCCAATAAGGTTAATGGAAGGGTATATGGATTAGTTAACATTGCAACATTCCTCTCACAATCATATGAATCATCAATTAAGTATAATAGTTGTGATGAAATTAATATGGATGTTGTGGATGGTTATTTACCTATATCGAATGCATGTGGACAGTATGGTATAGATTATCAAACATTTGATGGAAATGATTGTGATAGGAAATATGCATGTGAGGTAGATTTTGACATGAGAATGAATGCCAATGAAGCAACTGTATCAGATAGTTCCACAAGAAACAAAGGAGATAATAATGATCCACCGCAACCATTCTATTGTGCACCGAAAAGTGATTATGGTGGCTCAACGGGATATTGGGATTATGTAAGTGGTACGGAGATTCAATCGCCCGCTGTTGTGAATAGTGTTAATAGGAAGGATGTACAAGGATGTTGTTGGTGGGGACGTGGATCGTTATCCTTACGAGGTACATGTTCCTATGGCAAGCTCAATTATCACTTGGGGAAACGAGCACATGATGAAGGTCGGCCAACACTCTTCCCCGACATTGATTTCTGTGCCAATCCACAATCAATATGTTCCAATAATGGAAAATATCCAGAGTTGAAATGGATAGCAGGTATGTTCCGTTGGATAACTGAGATACAAGTCTATAACAGAGGTAGTTTCAATTATATGCAAGAGTTAATAAACTTTGTGGATGGTGGATTACAAGATATGTCATTTATACATGGTGTAAGTGGTATTGTTACACAGGGTTGTCATGATCCGCCGTGTGCGAATAAGGGGGGAGAGTTTAACGGTGCAAGTCGTAAAGCAACATTTATTAAGACTTTGAGAATATTGGGTCTTAAAGTGAATGATGGAACTTCTTCTCAGTAGGTGATAAGTAGAGAAAGAGGTATAAGTACATAGGAAATAGATACAAAAGACTTTGACTGTTTCAATCAATGATGATACTAATATGTAACTTTCTTCCCAACATGAGACCCCTATAAACTATTCATTCCATCCCGCTTCAGCTGAGCCTCCACATCCTACACATAAGCCTTGAGATGCACGACGTGCAATACGATTTGCTTCAATGTTTTTCTTTGCAGTAACCCTCGGTTCAGTCCTAACAGCTAACAGTGAAGCATTGTAGGCTTTGACAACCAAGTCAAACTCATCCTTGGACACTGGAAGATAACGATCCGGAAATTGTTAATCTCTCATAAAAGGATACGGTATCCTATCCGGTATCCTTGAAAAAGATCTACTCCAAAACAACACCTCATTTACAATCGACTCTCGAGCCCTCTACTCAACATAGAGAGACATGAAGGCCTCTGCCATACTACTCCTAGCTGCTATCGGTAGTCAATATACCCCGTGTTATGCTCTTGCAATGGACGTTGGGCGTAAAGTTTTAGTAACAGGGTAAGAAGAAAATTCATATGTGTCATTTTTTTCATATCTTATAATGGTCTCACTACTGAAACACCACACACACACGAACACAATGTCTTATACTTATGTGCAATGATTTATATTGTAACTCATTTCAATAATCATATCTTATGTCATTTTTTTCATATCTTGTCTTATACTTATGTGCAATAATTTATATTGTACCTCTTATGAAGAGCGGGTGGACAAACAGGGCAACACATCTTCAGAAAGTTATTACAAAAACCTGGATATGATCCAATTGGTACTGTACGCTCAAACGAGTCGAAGGAGGCACTACTGGGAGGAACTGCAGGTATTGGTGGAGATGCTAATATCCCAAAAGAAAGCGTGGTAGTATGCGATATTACCAGCGCAGATGGTTTAGATGGTTTAATGAAAGACTGTGATGCTTTGATGATATGCACTAGTGCAAAGCCGGCACCAACCGGGGAGGTTGATGAAGAAACAAAACGACCAAAGTTTGGATTCCCGAATGGCCAACCTGAGATAGTTGATTGGATTGGTCAAAAGCAACTAATTGATGCGGCTAAAAAGGCAAACAAAGATATGCATGTGGTCATTTGTAGTTCAATGGGTGGAACAAATCCTAATAATTCACTCAACAATCTAGGCAAAGCAGCCGATGGAAGTGGTGGTGACATTCTCAAATACAAACGAAAAGCCGAGAAGTATCTTATTGATTCCTCACTTCCATATACAATTGTTCATCCTGGAGGTCTGCTTAATGAGCCAGGAAATGAGCGTGAATTATGTCTTGGCGTCGATGATAAGATTGAGGGCACAAGCAACAACTCTGTTCCAAGGGAAGATGTGGCTGAGGTGATGATCGCTGCATTGGAGGACAAACGCTACCTCGGTAGATCATTTGACTTAGTCTCGAAGCCTGTTGGAGAGGGTGCTATTACAAAAGACTATTCCAAGCTTATTGCTGGATTAAAAGGCAAGAATTGTGACTACAATCTAGGTGAAATTGCTTAAGATTCATAAACTTAGTAACACATTACTAATGATATCTTTTATCTTCCTTGCGTTTGTGTGTTGTGATTGGAGTTCACTAATGGCTCTCTCTCAACTCCACCTAACTCAACTTCTAAATCTTCATTTCTTGTTCTCTTCATCGGTGCTTGTTTATAAAGAAATCCACCAAATAGGCATAAACTGAGTGATACTATTCCTTCAGGGGGTGCATGTTGATCCCATATAAGTAAATTGACCAATACAGTGAAGCATTTATTCATCACTCCAATCAGAGTATAACTTGCAGCTGATACTTTGCTTCTGCACCACCATCCAGTATATCCAATGCCCGTTCCGACTATGCATCCTAGTAGAAGTAAAGCAATACCAGCAGGCGGTAGTAGTGGACCTCCCTCTGCATTTGATCTAGCTTCTAAATGTTCGTGAAGTCTTTGATACTCTCCACCCATTGCTGCAAAGACTAACATAGGCGGCCACCCTAACATGTTTGTGTATAGCACAGGTCCACTCTTTGTGTGAAGGTCGACGCCTGTGATTATCTTCTTTCCATATGCTGAAGAGAAGGGAATAGTGTGACAAATATTGAACAGAATGAAATTATAACATAACACATGAGATTAGCAAATGAAAGTTACAACTTATTGTCTGCTCTTCTTCTACTTACCCATTTCAAATGATATTACCAATAGATATGCTGCTGGCCACCAATATGCCTAGGTTGATACAAATGATATTAGTAAGATATGATATACTTGGTATAAAGAAAGATATTCAACTACTTACCATTAAGCCTTGTGATTGGAATTGCTCGTCTGTTAACGCATAGCCATATGCTCCTAAAGCAATAAGTGCCAAAGCGCCCCAGCTCTGTACAGATGGCCATTCTCTTCCAAGAAACAAAGCATCGAGTACAGATACTAGAAGAGGAGCAAGAGCTCGAAACACTATCACTGTTTCAACATTCGAGATTGAAAGACTCTTCATATTGCAATATACGCCTAATGAAAAGGCAATTGTATATGCCAAATATGGTTTAACACACTTCCACTTAATAGGATCAACATCAATTATACGAAATGCATCAGCAACTTGGATGAATAACAACGTGGACCACAGTTGAAAGGTAATGACAAGTGATGGATATGGTAAATGATGAAGTATTAATTTGTTCACGAGGACCAAACTTCCACTACAGAATGAATAAGATAGCACTGCAATTATAACAGTAGTTTGTGGGGATAATTCAGTCATGATTGTTGTCGATATATTATATTGCTGAATGTATGTGGCTTAGAACTCAATCAGCCCTATTGATTTGTTGTGTATTCAAGTATCTGATGTAATATTGTAATAAATAACAGCTAATAGACGCTCTAACTACTTCTCAGAACCTTTTATTAGTATTCGATAACGCATTTAACAAGTCTTAACATATCCAATGCGTCTAATAATATACCAGCACTATTCCTCTCATCTATTGCTTTGTAGGATACCGGCTATAAACTCTCATAATTTAATTATGTACTACTTGCGGTGAAGTAGGACTTGTGCTGTGCTCACAAAACATATGTCAACTCTACCATTGGTGTATATAATCCGACAATGACAAACCGCCCGTCATCACTCGCTGCAGAACTATCTCGTAACGGTAGTAGTAATAATGGTGGTAGAGTGAATAATGACTCCGCCGCTAAACAATTAGGCAGTACACAAGATATGTCAAATTCCAATGACGATTACAACTACAATGGTACACCACAACAAAATGATGGTAACAAATCATCTGGCGGTCATAATAATCCATCAACGAAGCAGGATAAAAGACGTAATAATAACAATAAAAGAAGAAACAATCATAAGTTGAAGGAGCGATCAGCCGATCACCGCAATACACATGATTCCAACAATAACAATTGCAATTATGGTGCACCGAATAAGAGCAATACACATGATTCAAACAATATCAATTACAATACTAATGGTGCACTGAATAAGATTGATGAGAAATTAAGTAATTTGAGTATCAAGGACCCTCGTGGTAATGACCCAAACAAACGTATTACAAGTAAGGGTAAAGGTCGTAATACTGAAAGTTTTGATCCGCAATCAACAATTGTTCGACCAGATGTTAGAGTTTGGGTAGGTTCCAGAGATAAGAAATCGTTTGATAAGCCACTAAAGCATGATGACGTAGTGATTGTTCCAGAATTATTTGGTGACGAAGATGATTGGTCAATCTATTATAAACTTGTTGAAGAAATGGATACATTGCAGAAGGAGAATGCTAGAGGGTCAGAGTATATTAGCTGGCATGAGGGTGCTCACCTCATTGTAAAGAACCCTAAGGGCTCACCCACTTTTGAGCGTATCATTGATCGTCTTTGTGAATACTTCAATATCCAAAAGAAGAGTAGTGGTACTCGTTTCAATTTGTATCGTGACAGTTCGGACTGGAAACCATTCCACCATGACTCTGCAGCATATAATGAACAAAGAGCCAAAAGTCAGAATATAACAGTCGGTGTATCATTTGGGGCGATGAGGGAACTAGCATTTCTGCATGCAGCAAGTCCACAGAATGATGGACAAGAAAAGATGAAGCTATACTTCCCACAACAAAATAATGGCGTATTTACCTTCGGACGAGATGTGAATATCAAGTTTAAGCATGGAATAAACGCCCTTCCCGAGGAAGAGCAGGATGGCAAAGGACGTATATCAATTATTCTATGGGGATTGGCTAATGATGTAAAGGAAGAAGATGGATCTCCTCTATTACTTGGTTCTGATGGAAAAGGACCTCATGCCAAAAGGCATGATAATCGGTATGGAGGACGAGGAAATCGTAATGGACGAGGAAGGCGTTAGACAGTTATGTTATATGTTTGGAGATAGTGTGATTCAGTTATATTGTATGAGTAGTGCCTTTATCAATTAGCCTTTCTCTTTGCTTTTCTTGCTGCCATTGCTGCCTCGGCTTTATAAATGGGATAAGAGCACACAAGATATGTTAGAGATGATTGTCAAACATACAATATGGAGCACATGATATGTTCGACAATTGAAAGTCGTACCTTTGGCTTTCAATTTTTTCATCTTTTCTGCCTTTCTTTGAGCTTCTGCTTCAGCTTTTGCTGCCTCTTCTTTTGCCTTAGCTGCCTCAGCTTCTGCCTTGGCTAGTAATTCATCTACATTCTCATCATCCTCAACATCTTCGATCGACATTGACTCTTCTGTGATCTTCTCATGTGATGTGTCGTTTTCAAACTCATATTTCAGATAAGCTGGAGCTCCTGAGTCTACCACTTTTCCTTTCTCTTCATAATCTAACAGATATGAAACATCACTCTTCTTCTTATATCTTCTACTTGGTACTGACTGCAATCTACCCATTGTATAGGAACCTTCTATAACCACTTCCAAAGTATGCAATGGATCTAGTGGAGGTGGCTGCATCATACCACTATTTTCCTGTTCAATAGCAAGACTTGTACTGTCACCTCCATCGTCTTCTTCACCATTAACATCTATTTCTTCCCACCATCTAGGTAGATCAAGACCTTGTTCTTTAATTGCCTTCAATATCGAGTCTGGGCGTTTAGCAAGGCATAAAGCTACAGTCGTAGGCTCTCCGGTACCATTGGGTTGTGCCACACTTGTTATCTTACCCACTTGAATTGACTCATTCGATCCTAAAACATATAAGCTGTCACCAACACGAGGTTGTCGTGTATCATTCGATATCGGATCAGCTTGTTTCTTCAACTTATTAAAATCCATCAGTTCATCATTATCTATACTCAATAATCCGAATCCTCCACTATTGACATCATCACTATTGAAATCATTCTCAATATCATTAAAAACAACTTGATATAACTGCCGCGGAGGACCTCGTTTGTTCTTTAGTACTGAGGCAACACCTTCTTGACCTTGATAACATCCCTTCTCAGTATCAAGAAGACTTTGTAGGTGAAGCTCTAGTGGATTTGCTTTTGTATAATAACTACTATCATCTTCACTATTTGTACCTTGTTCATTATTGTTCTTTTGCCCATCTCCGCTCATCTCATTCCCATAGCCTGGTATAGCGGCTTCTATTCTTAATGTTTCATATTCTAATGAGCCCATGCCTACAGGACCTTTGTCGTTGTTTTCATGCGTAAGCTTATCCCATATTTGATCTGATAGAGTTTGTCTATTAGTATTAGATGTAGTATCATCTTGGAATAAAAGAGTGTACCCATGACAAATGTCGTTTGATAGAAACGTATGCTCCATGAGATATACATCTGTTGTTGATTCAGAATTAGTAACACGATGATGTTTCGAGTAGTAGATTAGTTAGTGTTGTGAACATGCATGGTGAGGGTACTGATTCTTTCATTAATGCAAAGTTTAGTCAGTCTACTCCAAACAACAACAATGGAAGTAATGTTGGAAGTATACAACTTTCCTCACAGACGGACTTTGTACGTAAA
>Ga0075437_12063_pt1 | contig 24678 bp, 20 predicted proteins | sample MintriMetagenome_FD_74266 | JGI IMG/M metagenome (GOLD analysis project Ga0075437, IMG submission 74266) | Marine eukaryotic communities from Monterey Bay, USA to study complex ecological interactions - Minidiscus trioculatus and... | ecosystem: Environmental > Aquatic > Marine > Unclassified...
ATGGGAGGTGGAATGGGCATGAATAAAGGAGGGTAAGTCGTCGCTTGACCTGTTGTTAATAGGGGTCTAACTTTGAGACAGGCGAAAATTGTGAGATAGTATCCTTCATTTTTGTCTCACCCACTCATTTTAACATATACCTTCTTTTCTATTATCAGAATGGGAGGCGGAATGAATAAGGGTGGAATGGGAATGAATAAAGGTGGTATGAAAGGAGGGTGAGTACTTTGTTATACTTTTTTTATTAGTCTGATTTTAGGATAATAGTGTCTTTAGCTCACCGTATCTTTACACGTTTGTTTACTTCTCTTTTATATACAGAATGAATAAGAGTGGGATGGGAGGTGGGATGAACAAAGGAGGGATGGGAGGTGGAATGAATAAGGGTGGAATGGGCATGAACAAAGGAGGGTGAGTTTTCTTTACTTATTTATCATAATGCTTCTTCTCTAGTTCCTTTACTCTAACGCCATGAGGAATATATATTTTAGTATGAGTAAAGGTTCTATGGGCGGTGGTATGAATAAAGGTGGTATGGGCGGTGGTGGAATGGGCATGAAAGGAGGGTAAGCTATTTTCTATTTGTTCATTACTTTTATTTCAAATGACTACATATGGCATGATTTGCACATTTGTTCCTCTAACCATTATTGTTTTTAATGATAGTATGAACAAAGGCGGAATGGGAGGAGGTATGAACAAAGGTGGTATGGGGAAAGGATCTATGGGTGGAAGACCCGGTATGGGTATGAATAAAGGAGGGTGAGTATTTTGATCATATGTCATAATGCGATTTTTACTTTCACTGCTCACATTGAGTCCTCCATCCACTATAATAACAGTATGAACAAAGGAATGGGCGGTGCTGGTGGTGGTCAAATGGGTATGAAAGGAGGGTGAGTTGGTGCCATAATGCATTCTTTTGTATTTGCTCATGTCTGTTTTCTCAACTAATATATCATCTTATTCAAACCATAGCATGAATAAGGGTGGTATGGGAATGAAAGGAGGCGGTATGAATCAAGGCAGTATGGGAGGTTCAATGGGTGGAAGAGGATCGATGGCATCTCGCTCCGGGGGTGCTGCAATGGGCGCTTCGCAAGGTTATGGAAATGATGGCATGGACTCGCCATACCCTGGTGGCTACTCGACTGGATCGAGATCATCAAGAAATGGTCAATCTGTTGATGTGGGATCAACGCCTACATATTATGATTATAGTAAGGGGGATCGAGGCTCGTCTTATGACTATTATGGAAGAGAGAAGTCGCTCAGAGATGCTGGAGTGAAAGATGAACCATCATCGGCCCTTGGAAATATTGCATCTTATTCACAGCGAAGACTAAAGGAGATTGATCGATATGTCTATGAGGATGTAGATGACAGGCCATATGCACCAAGAGGTGGCGGATATAAACTGCCAGAGCCAGGATCAACAATAGGAGTCGATGGAGACTACCATGGTGACGATAGACGCAGACCACGAAGAGGTGAAGAATATTTCCCTCCCCCGCAACGTCGTTCAAGAAGACGTGATGATTACAGGAGAGATGATATGTATGAGCCGAGGAGAAGAAGTGGCGGTCACGATGAGTCTGACTACGGGCATGAGAACGCGTCTATGGGAAGAAGAGACTCTAGGCCTCCTCGACAACCACGAATTCCCGACGACTCATATGCATCTAGCAGTTATGGAGATAGGAAAATGAATTCTTATGACAGCGAACAACGAGAAAGCCTGCGTGCACAGAATTCATACGGTTCAAGAAGAAGAGGAATGGATGATGAATACGAGAATGATTATTACGATGGAAGAGATGATTATGATGCTCCGAGAGGAAGAAGGAGAAGAAGAGATGATTATGACGAATATAGGGACGATAGAAGATATGATGAGCCGCCGAGGAGAAGAGGAAGAAGAGGCGGCATGAGAGATCGGTATGAAGATGATTATTATGAAGGTCCACCTCGGAGGCCTCCGAGAAGACGACTAGATCCAATGGATTCGTTTGGTTATGATAGCCGCGATAGGAGACGAGAAGGCATTAGATCACGACGCTCTGGGCATCGTGGGCAGCCTGGTAGACGAGGAAGAGGAAGAGATCGCATTATAGATGTTGAACCAAGAGGGATGTATGACGATGATCCCTACTATTGAAAATAACAACAATAAGTAATACAAATTATTACTTAGTCAAGAGTTTAAGATTATGAACTACCCCTATAAAAATACCAAGCATTTGATCCCCAATACTTCAATGTTCCCTCCTCATTTCTCTACACTAACATACTCATCCAACATACCACATGCTGCAAGCAAAAGGCCATGGAATGGTGGACTTGGATTCAAAGGACGACTCTTAAACTCCGGGTGGTACTGACATCCAACATAGTATGGATGCTTCGACCGAGGCAGTTCTGCTACTTCCATTCGCGTGCCCGTTTCGTCACGTCCGACAAACTTCAACCCTGCATCATGAATAGCATCAACTCTGTCGGGATTGACCTCATAACGATGCCTATGGCGTTCTGATACCACAGTTGCATTTTTGTACATAATCTTTGTAATAGAAGGACTTCCATCGTCGTGTGTTGGGTGTGTAAAGGCAGTATTACGTGATCCCAATCGCATAGTTCCACCCATATTCTCCTTATCAATCTCTGGCATGAAGAAAACGACTGGATTGTTGGTTTTATCATCAAATTCCGTAGAGTTGGCATCCTCCCAATTTAATATGTTGCGTGAATACTCCACAACCATTGCTTGGAAACCAAGACAAATACCCAGGTAAGGAACCGAATTCTCACGGCAAAACTTTGCAGCCAATACTTTTCCAAGGAATCCTCTGTTGGTGATGGTGTATATAGGGTGAGTTTCATTCATTTAAAGGGATGTTAAATTGGCACAAACATATGACTTATAATAGACTCACCGAGTTCCAAATCCTCCTGGAACAACGACACCATCGGCACTCTTCATCTTTGCCCATGCCTCGGCATACTCCTTCTCTCCGCCCATTTCTTCATTATCAAAATCATCCTCAAGATGAGCAGCCTCTACCCAAATTAAGTCAAGTTTACGTTCCACTGCCATACTTGCATGCTATTTTGGATTGTTGAACAGCACAAGTGAGATGATGATATCTAAACATTTCTCAACTCATATACCAAACAAACACATACATTAAACTAACCTTCAAACTTTTAATAACACTCAAATATGAATCCTGCAATCCAGTATACTTTCCAACAATAACAATCTTAACACACTCTTCAAACCTATCCAACTTAAATGCCATACGTGCCCAATCAATCATACTACGACTCATCCCACCCATAACATCTAAATCTTTATTATCACTAGCATTTGATAACATATCCATAACCTTTTCATTTGCAACTGATTCCTTCGATTCACATAAATTCCACATTGTTGATTTCTCTTCCAATCCACCCAATGTTAAATCCAATCGATTACCAAGTGTTGCAATTTGATCTAATTGTAACGTCTCGGCTAATATACGATGTAAATTCTGTTCCATTAATAATAACGGTACATGATATACATTACTAACATCATGTACTGACAATACACATGACGGACCATTAACGTGACAAAAACTTGCAATTTTCGATTTCGTACTAGTTTCTAATACCTCACGACATCTACAGAAGATGACAGTTGGACTTAACCCAACCGAACGTAAATCGCGTACACCATGTTGTGTTGGTTTCGTCTTTTGTTCATCACCCATAATTGGGACTAATGATACAAATGTTAAACAAAAGTTGGTTGGGCCGACACGGAATTGGAATTGACGTAATGCCTCTAGGAAGACTGATGATTCAATATCACCTACGGTACCTCCCACCTCAATTAAACATATATCTGCAACTTTAACATCATCAGATGGTGCACCTTCATCACTTTTTTCATGTTCACTGCCGTCAGTATTATCAGCCTCCCAATGACGATTGCCTGCATCATCCACGGGAACATGTGCCACCTCCTCGATCCATTCCTGTATCTCATTGGTAATATGTGGTACGACCTGTACAGTTTTACCTAAATAATCACCACGACGTTCTTTCCCAATTACCTTACGATATACTTTACCGGTTGTTATGTTGTGATTACTTGTTAAGCTGATACTTAAGAATCGTTCATAATTACCCAAATCTAAGTCTGTCTCGCCACCATCGTTTAATACGTACGTTTCACCATGTTCGAATGGGGACATGGTACCAGCATCAACATTTAGGTATGGATCAATTTTAATGGATGTGACACGTAATCCACATCCTTGGAGCATACGTCCCATTGAGGAGATTGTAACGCCTTTACCTAAGCCGGATACTACCCCTCCTGTTACTACAATGTACTTCATTGTTGTGCGTTATTTATTACTGTTTACTAATAGAGATTGTATGGCATTGCTGTGATGGTGCATGTGATTTATCATTTTGAATTTTGTGATTTGTTGGTGTGGTATCCTTTTATGAGAGTGTATTCACTTTCATCAGTCTTCAGTCGGCAATCGGCAACGATGTTGATAAATCTGATGTTGATACAGTGTGGCAAGAGATAATGAAGCCATATATACTACCTGCATTCATAGTCAAATCGTCACATAATGTGGCATTATCAACGAGATGTAGTGGTCATAAGATTATGTGTCAACAAAAAACATCATTGCAACAACAAGTATAAAAGATGATAGTGGTAGTACTGCTACTGCACGGCCGCCATCATCGTCATCATCATTATCAGGATTTGGTGCTGATGCACTAAACGATGCATTATTTGGTCGATTAACATCAACTAGCGCCACGCCAAGCGATACGACAACAAAAACATTTGCACAGTCAATCACCTTATTAGATGATACACCAACAATTTCTTCGTCTGATAGTGCTATTAACAAAGCACAGAATGATGATGGTATGAGAAGTAGTATCAATTATGCCGATGAAGAGACTCTTACAAAGATTGAAGAGTGGCTGCTATCAATAATACCGACGTTAAATCCGAATGATGTGAGAGCATATGCTTTTGGATTAGATGAGATAGGGTTCAAGCCAGACTGTATTACTCAATGTGAGTTGAGATATGAAGATCTAACTTTTATGAAAGTATTACATAGAAGATATCTTTTCAATGAGGTCACTGGTGTAGAGCATCCATTTGAGGTATAACAAGACAAAGTCTTATTATAATTGCAAATACATTAGGTATATTTCACTTTATATCCAATGAATTCAGTTTAGTAACTCTTTGAATGCCGGTAGTTGATGTTTCAATGTAAGATAAGAGATCCAGTGCAAATTGTAAACAGTTCTTTCCCCCTATGATACGTAGCTCTTTGAAAATAGTATCACTATTCTTTTCTTTGAATTGTATTGCTGTTGATATACCATCAGCTGCATTGCATGTTAGAGATCCAATTGGGAGTAGTATTGTAATGCCTTTCCCATCCATCTGATTATTTGTGCTCTTCTCATAATCTAGATTATTGTTTGGTATATTAGAAGAAGATGTCTCGTATCTTCGATATCTTACATTACCAGGAACAGCTTGCAAAGTAGATATTCGTGAAATTGTTGAAGGATCTAAAGGTTTCTCCGGTAGGAAATCAAATCTATGAAATTGCAACTTTTGTTGTTTGTTCAAGAATGTTGCTGATAAATTGTTGTTCCGTCTGATATATACCGTATCCATAATCATCTCTTCGCTATTATTTCCATCTTCATCGACAACAATGATAACCTCAACGTGTAGTGGTATAAATGAAGGGCCGCCAATGAGTGGAGAAAATCGTAGAAATACATGACCATCTTGTGTTATTGATTCTGTATTGTCTTCCTGGTATTTTACTTGTGAGTATATTGTTGTTGATTGGTAACCTTCTCTCCGATGTATGAGTCCAAAAGGTATGGGGAACGCTGCAGATTGCAATATAATAGCAATTGCAAAAACTAAAACATTAAGTAATCTTAGCATATCTGAGGAACTTTCCACAATATTGAGATTGACTTGGTGCTCACTAACTATTTCATTTCAATTTGTTGACAAATCGCCTCAACGGGATGGAGACCGGAGATTGATGTCATTCAATATATACACAAACGATACTATCTCCTATTTCAACACTCAACCTCATTCAACATAATATGAGATTAGGTACACTCGTATCGCCCATATATCAATATATCACACTTTCCTCTCATTTAAGTGGGAGTCTTTGATAACTCATTTAAATGGGACATTGACATTGACTAATGTAAATACCATACATACATACCTCTTGCTTGCGTAGGTGTAGACTGCAGTGCAGTTGTATTGAGTAATAGTACCATAGTGCTAATGCATATCTATGGAGGATTATAATATCATCTACGCCACTTAGCTATCCACGCTATCCACTCAGCTGAGTTATGATGTGATAAGTATGAAGTCATCATGGATTGGTGTTAAAAGAAGAAACATAGGTGGTTGTTTTATACTAATATTTATTATTAGTTTGATTAGGTTATATTATTCTCCCTATAATGTGTCCTCATATGAGTATGAACCGAGACTACTCAATGAATCTTCAAGGAATCATACCGAGAACAACAATAAGAAATTGAATATTGTGCTTTTATATGCTGATGATGTAAGTTATCGTTGTTCCTTCGTTATTATTAGTAACATAATATGTATGTGCATGAACTTACACTATTGTTATTGTTTAAAAGTGGAGTTACAATACACTTGGAGCAATGGGAAATGACTACGTCCAGACGCCTCATCTTGATGAATTAGCAAAGCAGGGAATATTGTTTACGCATGGTTGTGTTGTTACCAGCGTATGTATGCAGTCGAGAGCAACACTTTATACTGGTCAATACTCAAGTCGTCACAAAACATATCAGGTGTTTAACAATATTACAATGTATGAAGCAAATAGATGGAATGAGACTTTATACACAACAATGAAACGTCATGGTTACTTTGTTGGTTTCTATGGTAAATGGCATCATAAGTATGATCGGAAAGTTCTGGGCAATTACTCAACTTTTAGTCACTATCGATTCTATGATGGAGACCATATCATCAAACGAGGAAATGTCAGTACACATATTACAAAGTTGAATGAACAGGACGCATTAGAATTCCTTGAAAAGAGACCAAAGAGTCGTCCGTTCTTTCTGACTGTATCATTCTTTGCAACACATGCCATTGACAACAGTGAGGAACAATACATACCTCAAAACAGTAGTTTGGATTTGTATTCAAATGACCCTGTACCAATACCGAAAACAATGAGTGAAAAACACTGGAAAGATCTGCCATACTTCTTCAATGATGCGAACTTGGCTCGATCGAGGTTCTTTCAAAGGTATAATACCTCAGAAAATTATCAACATCACATGAAGAATACTCTTCGAATGGCAACTGAGGTTGATACAGCTTGTGGTAATATTCTTGCCAAGCTCAAACAGCAGAATATTCTTAACAACACATTGGTAATCTTCACTAGTGATAATGGCAACTTTCATGGTCAGCATGGCCTAGCTGAAAAGTGGTATCCATACGAGGAGAGTCTTCGAGTGCCTTTGATTGTGAAGGATCCTAGAATGCCACGCAACAAAGTTGGAACGAAGAATGATGAATTTGTTCTGAATATAGATTTAGCGCCGACGATTCTATCGGCGGCAGAGATATCGGTACCATCTGTCATGCAAGGGGATGACATTGCCCAATTATATCTGAACAAAACTACTACGACAACATCAGCATGGAGAGAGGACTTCATTTATGAATTCAGAGATGGCAATCCGTACATTCTAAACAACATGGCACTTGTACAAAAGGACTTAAAATATATATTATGGGAGGATTACAATTACTCTCAGTTATTTAATATAAAAGAAGACGGGGCGGAAGAAAATGACATCAGTAATCAAACAGATAGGCAGTCTCTTTTGCTCAAGATGCAGTCGAGAATGAAAGCTCTAGAAATAAGTATAATATGATATAAAACTCTTTCCCCCTGTATGTTGCACAAAAGGATTACCGGTTTTGTATATTTGGGACCACCACCATTGAAAGAGCAAATAATTCTACCCGACCAATACGATTATATGTACATTCTGACTACCACAACGATCACAGACAAGAGTGTTTAACTTCATAGTCACAAATGTATGTGTAGAACGTCGCTCGCTCGAGATATTGGATACAAACTTAGGATACCGGAGGTGTTTTTGTGAAGCGGAAGCGTGAAGCGACTGACTATCGTAGTATTGCTTAATTGCCTGTGCTGTATGAGAGGATCGATAATAATATTATCCTCACGCCATTTACAAGTAAACGTAGTCGTAAAAAACATTGCTTAGATCGAGGCATCTCTAGAGGTATTGCAAATTGTTTGGGAGTACTAATTTAGATGATAACAATAATATTATGAAGAAGGTCAAACAAAGTATGATATTAACTCTTCTTCTCTCAATGATATCCTGGGTATCGGGTGATAGAGTTTGGTTTAATGATAATACAGATACTCAATTAGATATAGATCAAGACTATAACGATCACAATGTATTCATTGTAAATGGTACAACAGTAACGATGAATGACGGTGCAATAACAGCTCCTAGTAAAACTGATGATGGAGAGGATGCAATAAGAGTTGAGGATGCTACCTTCATTGCTAATAATGGAACTATTAAAGGTGGTATTGAAATAGGAGGTACTGGAGTGACAATTAGCACTACAAGAGGATCTGATACACCTGGTATTGCTACTTTTAATGACGGGGTAGTAGTCTATGGAGGTGATGCCACACGAGTTGACACTACAAAGGCGGGAGACGCAGTTCAAATCTTACAGTCTGGATCCAGAGCAACGTTTAATGGAGGAAGATTTGTCCCCGGAACTGGATGTACCATTAAGACATGCGGAGTTGAAACAGATAATGGTAATGCTATACAAATTATTCAAGGCGAAGCAATCATTTATGGAGGTGCATTTGAGGGTAATATTTACAATTTAGGTGGGGATGTCGAAGTACATGGTTGTGTCGAATATGATGAAGAAGCTAGTACGATTACAGGGACTTTATTTGATGGATCTTATATTGATGTGAAGTATGTCCAGCCCAATGGTCAGGATAGGCAACCATCCATTGTTTATCTAGAAGAAGTGTGTCCAAAAGAAGAAACAGAATCAGTGCCGGCAAGTGATACAAGTGGGAGTATGCTAGTGACTTTGACAGCATCAGTTTATGTCTCTCTGGGCTTTCTCTTTGGTACAGTGTCTATCAGATGAATGTGACAAGAGATAGGATAATGTACAGTGTATGTATAAGCAGCTTATCATTTACAGTTCAATAGAGTTCAATAGTTACGGAAGCAAGAATCTTTAATCATTTGTTAACAAGTTACTTTTTAAGTATGTTGATACTAACTAACGAATCATATTCTGTAGAAACATTGACAAGCTGAGAGCAAGTTGAGGGTCGGTACTCTTTACTGTAACATCAACTCGTGAGCTAGTACCGCCTGGTAAAGGAGATATCTTTCCATGGACTAAAGCTACCGATGAACCGCCGCCAGCCATACAAGCCGATATACCCTCGTTCGTTGCAGCAATTTCTTCAACTTTATGCAACCCTGCTCGTTCACAAAGTATCATAAACTTCGCTAGTGTATGAGCACTGGTGGAAGCGGAAACATTGATAGGATTGGTATGTGGACATTGACCCCATCTTTCACCAAATTGTCGAGTGTTGATAGTCAATGGCGCTATTGGGGCACCACCAAACTCAAACTTGGCAGAATCGAGTGCATCAGAAAGAGTTGGAAGTGGTGCAGGTTCTGAGAAACCATCCAATAGACCAGCGGCAGCAACTGTATTTACAACGCGATAAGTTAGAATTTGGTTAGAAAATTGAGCATGAAAAGAACTACATAAAATGCATGTTAGAATATACTTACATGGATCGGCTGCAGGGGGTGGCGGAGTAGGTTCTGGTTCAGCCTGAACTGGAGGTTGTGGTGCTTGTACAGTTTCGACCATTGGTGTAGGAGTCAGCATATCTACTGAAGTTTCAGGAAGTTGTGTTACCGTTGATACTGATGTAGTTCCGCCGTCGAATCCTACTCAGAAATGTTAGTATTGAAGAGTAGAGTGAGCAAGTGAGTGGTGAAAGTAAATGAGTGGTTAAAAGTACATGTGAGTGAGTGAGTAAACACTACTAAACAAGATACACAAGAATATAACACTTACCCAGTAAATCGACCTCGGGAGCAGGAGCAGGTAGCTGTTGAGGTTGTGGTACAGCAGCCGGTGTTGAAGGGGTAGGATGAGGAACTGAGGGCATTTGTGGTGTTGCCATTTGTGGCGTTTGTTGAACTTGAGGTGGGGGTGGAGCAGGGGCGCCTGACATTCCTCCAAACAAAGCTGCAGCCATTCGTTCCTTCTCCACTGTATATGTTGTATATTGTGATAATGAATAAATTAGTTATAAAATAGAAATGCATATCATATAAATATGAAATAAGAACTTACATTGTGCTGCAGTTTTTACAGGCGCAACAGGGGGTGCAGATGTGGTTTGATTACTAAATCCACCGCCATAGCCACCACCATAACCTGCCTAAAGAAGGTTTGTGAGTAAAGAAAGTGCAATGTGAGTTAAAGAAAGGTACAGTGTGAGTTTTTATTATTGTGAACAGTCAACAAACAAACAAAGAAACAAACAAAACACACACACAATTCAAAACTTACTGCCGGTGCTGGAGCAGGGGTATTAGCAAACGATGAAGTAGATGGTACAGAAGACGATGCAATGGGTGCGGCTTGAATTGGGGCAGCCTTCTTTCCCCAAACGTTGGCTCCGACATTACGAAGAGCGAGTTGAGGCTCGCCAGTACTCGTAGGCTGTTGTTGTTGATGTTGAGGAGAACCAGGGCCACCACCTCCTGGCGGTAAAGTAACATTTGCGGTTCCAGAAGGTCCCATATTTGTACTTCCCATACCAGACATTGCACCCTGGCCATAAGTTCTTTCCTGAGGCTTTTCATACGGAGTCATTTTGAATGTGCTTGCGGCTGATGATGCAACAGCATTAGTATCGTCATCGTCGTCATCCTCTGGTTTCTGATAAGGCCGGGCTCCATTAGAGATTGCCTCCGAAACAAGACCATCTAAAAAGCTCATGTTCGTATCCACTTCAACGTCTTCAAGGCTAGCATCTACGGGGAATACTTCTCCTAACAATTGAGGAGATTGTGTCAAGATTGTTTGAAACTCAAGACATCTCTTCTGTGCATCTGGATCCGAACTCTTTGTGTAGTCATCTATAACCTTTGCAGCAGCCGTTGGACAGCTACCAAACTGAGCAACCATTTTCATAATGGCAGATAATACTAGTCGACGTGTGGAAGGTGCACCACCACCCAACCTTGCTGTACTTCCTGACTCGAGTAACTTGCACATACCATCAATAATAGCGTCAAGCGGCATGACAGAACTGAGGTAGCCATATTCTCCAAGAACCCATGCGAGTGTTTCAACAAGCACGCGTGGCATACGGTTGGCAGGATTACTTAACAAGTTGACATACAGCTCCACAGCTTGCTTGCGCAGTACCATATCTGCCTCTTCGTCATCCTCTTCATTGCCTGTTCCCTCTGCAATCAAAGACATGAGGTTGGTTGCCACTGTCGTCTCTACCAAATCACCCGCAATCTTGAATAGCTCTGTGATGGTGCGAACGTACCATGCATTGTTTGGAGCGTATCTTTCAGCAATTGTACAAATCTTGGTTGTCAAATCTGATTTAAGGTATGGATCAGTGGAGCCACGCAAGAAGTGTAGTAGACGATCTGTGATAAACTCCACATTGACTGGGTTTGTCATCCTATACAAGAGATCCAAAGTCTTTCGCAATAGAGTTTCATCTTGATCCTCAAGACATTCAATCACTGCCAGCTGATGATCAGCTGCGTATTTGGGATGTTTCTCAACAATCGAAGCTAATCCAGTAACACCAAGGTATCGTAAATTCTGAGATCGTGACGATAGGAATCGAGAAATGGAAGCGCCGGCAGCATCCAACAATACAGGGTTGGGATAAATGCTTGTGATACATCTGATACATTCGTACACAATCGCATTTGAGGCATTGATCCCAGCCTCATCTGCTTTTCGTAAACAATCGCCAACAATCTCATACATTCCCTCACTGCATTGACTATCATTCTTTCCAATTACTGATAAGATTCTTACAATCTTCATTTGCATCCATGGAGCAGGAATGCGATGATAATCATATTCACTTGGCAATCTCCTTTCACAAATTTGCTTCAAGATAGATATCAAGCTTGATACCAAATCCTTGAAAGGTTGAACATCCACACGTGCCATGGCCTCAATAACATTAAGAGTTGCTCCCATAACAGCAGGATCACGATCACATAACATTCTACGAACTTTTTCAATCAATTCCTGTGATGTTACAATGTCAGGAGATAATTGATGAAGTCTGTGTAGGGCAATAATCGCCTTCTTACGAACAGTTTCTGCTGAATGTTCCAATAGACCAATCACTTGTGCACTAACAGTTCCTACTAAGTCAGAAGTAATTAGACTTGTTACTGCAAGGAGAGCTCCGCCACTTTCCAACAAATTGGATGAGATTAAATCTCTTTGCATTTGATTAACAAGCATGAAACGAAATTCATGATCAGGAGATAGACAACAGGAGCAGACTAGATAGCCAGTTCGTTTGTGAATAATGGATTGAGATGCCGCAAGTTCCTGTTTGGAATTGAAGAGTTGAGAAAGGATGAATTAGAACATAGATAGAGCTGTCAGTTTCAGCAATGGTATATCTTCAATAAATGTTCAGAACAGATCTTGGTATATTTCATTATAGTCGTCATTCAGCTTCGATAGAGGGATACAATATGTTTATAAATACAACTTACCACAGCCTTAATATATCCAAAACTTCCATCATGTCCCAACATTTCTACATATAGTACCCTAACAAGAAACTCCCTAATACCAATATGTAGTGTATAGTAAACCATAAAAGTAGAGGTAAACAAGAGAAAAGCAGCTGCACTATCTGTAGAAATAAACTTACCTAGCCTTCTTCTTATTGGTATTTAAAACATTTGCATCCTTACCACTTCCCGGTAATGGACTACCAGGTATCATACCACCCATACCACCACCAGCATTACCTGCACTACCGGTTTCTAATTTCTTTTTCAATGTAATAACTTCTCGTGCAATAATACGATCTTCTTCTTGTTTCGACTTGGATTCACCAATGGCCTTGATTAGTTCAAAGAACTCACGGCTAAGGTGCATACCACTCATGATTGAGAGCTTAGTTTGTTGTTTATTATTGGTATACTATTATCGTTGTTGTGTGGGGAGTATTTTTTGGAAAGAGGATAGGTTAGTTGTTTATACATATCATAATATGCGCAATTGCAATTTTTTGACAAACACAATTCAAACTCGTACATATAACTTACGTCTTTCGGTGTAAGAGTGTCTACTACGTCTAAGAATGGAGGCATCCACTGCAACCTATCACTATTAATACCAAGTTATGTTTATTGTAGACTCAGTTGCAAGTTGCAACAACAGAATATTGTCCCAGTTACACTACAGACTCCCAATAATATTCATACCTAGAAATTATTTATTATCAGCCTCAATTTCAATTGCAAATAATTTGCTGCATATGAGTTTTGTTAGAACAATATTGAGGAGATCTAGTGTGGATTGGTAAGTTGAATGGGTGCTATTATGTGGCAATATATGCTGCAATTTTCCGTGTATTATTTGGATGCCGACGCGAGTTAATCTCATTTTAATTTTTTATCTTCCACCCAACCACAAAACACCCTTGTTAATATACTACAGGTCATCCCCTGTATTCAAGGGTGATACCGAATTATCTGCAATGGTTGCCGGTTTCCGTGCCTGGACGGCACAAGCCGATTCCATGGCAGAGAAATATTCAGGACCACCTTCTGCAATCGATTTTGCCTCGGCAAAAAAGTCTGTCCGTGATAAATCACTTGTGGAATCACTTGAAAAGATGTATAAATCATCCTCACCACCACCATTAACATATGAATGGAGTGCTGAGGAACAAAATGCTAAAAGTCAAATGATTGAGGATGCCAAGGAGGAATTAGCATTTACACAGGAAATGATTGAGGATACAGAAAAGGAAATTGCTTTCTTGAGGGTTAATAAAACTACACGTGATATGAGCTGTTCGGATATGAAGGAGGTATATCCAGACATTGCTGATGAGATTGAAGGTGAAATTGAAAGACGAGAGTGGTTCAAGGACACGGTCTCGAAGTAGAGAGAAGCCGGGCAACTGTAACTTCTGTGGCTGGAAAATATAATACTGTATTTTGAGTGGGGATTTTGTAATATTGGGGGTGGCTGATACTTATTGGTATTTATTATTAGGGGGGTGCAAAAAATGTTGTTCTTCTGTTAGAAGTAAATGCTACTGATGCTGCTAGAATAAGGAGTTATTAATAATTGATATTAATATCAAACCTTTGTGAAATAATTAATACTTGGGGTATTCCTATTTTATTTTATTATTTAATTTATTTGTCTATTATATCGAATATTGTAAAGGGATAGATTAGATGGGGAATGTAGATATTATATGGCTGGGGGATAGGGGGTGGTAACTAGTTTCGGGTACTCTTTATACCTGATCGTATACAGATACACGGTTACTATTGCTCGTTTATCTATTTAATTTAACTATCTAACAAACCCTTTAAGACTAATCTTCTTCTTTGATTCTCGCTGTGGAGCTGCGTATCCACTCATGTCTGCTCTTACTGCAGCCTCTAGGACTGTTCTACTCTCTGGGGAAATGACACCCATCGTTGATTTGAATACTAATGGAGTAGTTCGAGCAACATGTACAAAAACTTGAGCACACATTCTACCAATTGTTTCATCTGCTCCAACTTTACCACTGGGGTGATTCGGCAATCCGTTGTATCTTATATTCTCCACAAGAACTTCAAACAGTGTGGATATAAAGGAAATCAAGTTGCCTTCCTCTGCAGAAACAGAATTAAGGTATTGATATGCCATAATGTTCACTTTCACTGCCTCGGCGACTACTGTGACACGATTTTCATCAAAGCCATGCCCAGATAAAACGCGCGTGCCATGAGCTTTGAGTAGCTGCAGGATCTCGAATCCAACAGATTGTAGCACAAAACATTGCAAGGATGGGTCGTCAACACTGGCAGTTTGCAATGCAGCGCGCAAGGACACAAGAGATGCAGTATGACGAGGGCCGGACTTGATATCTCCAAGTGATGTTCTTAGGGCATCAATACTACACTTGATACCAAGTCCTGGTGGTAAGGATGAGCACACAATAGCCCATGCCTCCCACAGTCCACGAGATGCAGTGAAACTGGAGATTTGCCCCCATTCTTCTTGTGACATCATCGTCTTGTTGCAGCAAGCTTTCAGTAACGACAAACATGCTGCCTTGGCATCATGTCCTTGTTGCTCACTAGGAAGTAATGCCATGACTAGTTGAACCAAGGCTTTTTCGTATTCTGCACGACCTTCTTCTTCCTGTCGATTCTCAAGTAATGACTGACTAGATGTGATGCAGGAAGATATTATTACTCCGTTGTTATTGGACTGTGACAAGCGATTCTCTTGTAATGCTGCCAGAGGAGTAACAACTGCTTTGGTAAGGATCTTCAAATCAACGCCGATTGAACAATAATTTTGGCATAAGTCTTCAATCAAACCGCAAGACTGTTGAATGAGGACTGTGTCAGAAACTGCCACTAGTAAAGACTCATCTTCGCCATCTTCAGATATTCCAATAGACTTGAAGACAACAGATTCCGTTACTATAGTCGCAATATCTCCAATTTCCGCAGGGCAGAGAACTTCATCATCTATAAGTTGGCTCTCTTTCACAAGAAGTCGAAAGGCATATAGCAACGCGGCAGTTTCCGAGGCAGGCAACATCTCTGTCGTGGACGTACTTGTAAGGGAATTGCGTACGCCTGATACTATTAGAGGTGCAAGTCGTGTTAGCCATTCCTTGATATGTTCCTTTTCCTCGCTTTCTTCACTAGTGGCTTTTAGTGTTTTGACAATTGATGCTGTTGCCGCTGCAGTTAGTGTTGGCCAAGTTCCAATGAGTGCTTGAATAACTGACTCGTCCAAGTTAGCAATGTTTTTGTAGGTAAGGCCAGAAGAAGTAGACGATGAAGATTGTTGAGAAAGAAAGAATCCATCAATTGCAGCAGCAGCACAATGAATGGCCCTCCCCAATTCTTCCTTCTCTAACTCGCCAATAATCATGGAACTTGTAGACTCTTTGATTTGTTTTAGCACAATCAGCATAGATGCCTTTGCAAGAAATATTAGCTTGGATAGCTTAAACAGTGGATAAGAACGCCCGTCATCTGTCAGATGGGATGATTTTATCAGCAGAGAATCACGCTCGTTTTCTTCGTCACTTGTTGGATATTGAACAAAGGGAACGTCTTTGGCGGCTAACATAACTGTTTGAAAGAGCCGCCTTATGACCATTGGGTCTGAAATAAGGTCTTCAGATATCATGGCAAACAGTGCATCACAACCAGCAGAATATAAGCTGTGAAAATTTGTCCCCAGCGCTGATTCGTCAACCAAACTCTGAGAATTTAGTGCATGTTTAACTGATGATATAAACTGTGATGAGTATTGATCTAGTACAGAAGTGCCGTCTTTGTTTGATGGGTCTGCCTGACTGCCAAATGCATGGAACAATGAAATCAAGAACCTCAATCCTGATATCTGCACCGAAGGTAGCTCACTGTGATTCGATGTTGCCGTTGCTGTAGAACATGCAGTCTTGATAAGCTCTTCTAAATGAAAGATTGGTTGAGAGTGCAGATCAACACCATACGACAAGTTGTCTTGCTTCCTCAACATTTCAGTGCATCGAGACTGTGCACCTTTCAAGTTGAATATAGAACTGCTTTCAGTATTGATTTTGTCAATATCTAGAAGCATCATCATTGCGATTGACGATATGTTGGCTGAGACACACTTTATCTGCCATCGAGGAGGTGTTGAATACTGTAAAACAGACAAGGCATTAGCCCTAGCAATACATCTTGCTTGTTCAATCAACGCTGATATAGAGGGGTATGAATCGTCACCGTCCTGGGATGCTTTACTTTCTCCCGAGGCCAAACACCTAGAGAATAATAACCATTGAAGGAGGATGAATAACTTTTCCTTCTCGTCTTTCCCAGTAATTTGGACTTTGAGTACAGCTTGAATCAAATCAATTACTTCAGCCTCAATCATTTGACAGTCTTCAAAGTAATTCACAACGCAACGAGAGAGCGCTAATGATCGAAAGTTGTTAAAGTGCTGAAATCGTCGACGTCCACATCGATCATGAAGGAATGCAAACAAGGCCTTTCCTACGCCAAGTGTGAATTCATTATCTCGGCACTTGGATGCATTACACATCCGTTTCAGACATAACACAGCAGCTCTCATAGCATCAATTGGGCCATGACAACTGAAATAGTCAAGCTCATTATCGGCAACAACCTTTGCGTATGGTGGCTGGACAACAGAGAGTAAAAACGGCAATGCTATTATGGTTGTGTTGTCGGTTGTAACAACACAAGAAGTACTCGCACTAACAAGATGTTCTTGGTGTTCAATTAAACTCTCAAAGAATACAGAGCCCTCAAAAAGGATGATTGGATGATTTAAGCTAAACTCAAGTATCGTAGAAGCATATGCCGCGAATCGACTTGCGAGCCAACAATCTAGATCCTTTAGCTCGATGAGCCACGGAAGAAGTGTAGTCATTAGTCTCAAAAGAACAGCAAGGAATGCAGGCAGTGTAGTCATCTTGTCTCGCTCTCTACCTCTGCTGTTATCAGAAACGACTGCTGACCAAGCACTAAGGAATGAAGTCTCAACACTCTCAACTGCCTTCCATATAATTTGAACTTGATCTGGGGATAGCTTTGTGCCTTTTGGTATAGAGTTTGTTATCAAAACACCAAACGAATGTAAGGCATAAGTTCTAGTGAGGAGAGAGTCCGCGTCCATGTTTTGAGTGGCTAGAGAAGGTAGAAGTCTAGTCATCATTATCATGACAGGCGTCCTGTCGTTCTCTGAGTGGTCAGTATCACGTGCAACTGATCGAGAGATAGCTCGTTCTTTTTCACTCTTCTTCATCCGTTCTGCCGCTCTTTGAATACATGCCAAAGTAAGTAGTGAGCCAGCTTTTGCGTATGTAATTGCTTCAGGATGTTGTGTCTTTGCTCCTGCTCCGCCTGGTGCACTAGTTCCTTGCATAACCTCGTCTAGAGAATGTAGGATAGTACTCTGTAATGCATGGGCATCTTCGCTTACTCCAAGTGTTGCAAGAAGACTAAGTCCCTCGGCTGCACCACGTCGTATTATACCAGATGAGGAAGGCAGAAGACGCAACAAGAGAGTTGTAGCCCGTTCCATCCATGGAGGGCCGCGATCGACGAGAGTGTCATGTGTAGATTCGTGTAATGGGAGTGCCTGCAGACAAGCCAGAACACTTGCAATAACATTACATGCAGTCACATCTTCCTCTTGAGGTTTAACCTTGCCTTGCGACTCACTAATTAGCGAGGTGTTAAACCGATTTGCTTTTTCATCTTGTCTCGCGAGGTAGACAGTCTCAAGCATTCTCAAAGCCTCTGATTGAGTGTGCCCGTCCTGTAGACCAAATGTTGCTGCAAAGACATGAATACTTGTGTCAAGAAGTCTTACTTTCGATGTGCCAGTCGGATCAGGCGGTGTTTGCCAAGTTCCGACCTCGTGCAATGGTGTTGGTATTGAGTTCTCATCTCCCTCTCGGAGGTATAAGCTAAATATATTGTCATGACTGCTCATGCGAAACATTTTCCTCCATGCAAGGAGATGCATAACAGACTCTCTTTCATTGTGATGAACAATATCTGATGAGCGTATTGATATGTTATTGTCGAGTGTTGTAGAGCCGCCAACCTGTCCAGGACCTACCGCGCGCTCGACCGAATGGGCTTCTATTAACTTGTCCTCGCTGCTTACTAAGCTGTCAAGTATAGAACATAACACGTCATTTCCACTCAATTCCTAATGTCAGATTGTCAAATAGAAAGGTATATGAGTTGAGGCAGATATATTGAATAACCAAGGGACACGTGCAGACTTACCTGGATCTGAGCCGCAGCAAATGAAAATATACGATCGGCAGAGAGGGGAAATGAACCTGGCGGAAGCCAAGAGTAAGCCTCAAGGACAGATGAGCGTGCGCTACACAGTCTTGCTTTTTCAACAGGCCCGTGTGATTCTCTTTCAAACCTACCACCCTTTGATATTAGAGGGAAGACTTTCTCAAGGAGGGCAGTAAGACGAGTCAGTGCATCTGGCACTGCAAGTAATAACTCCGGACTAAACTTGAGAAAGGAGACAATGGAGCTTAACATTGTTTCAAGCCATAGTAAATCGTGACTACTTGAGAACTTTGAAACACCCGGCTGCAGGTGCATAGAACTATTCTGCCAAAACTCAAATACTGTGGAGACATGCTGGGGAACAACAGCATCTAGACCCATAGACAAGGCACCTGACAGCATACAATATCCAGCTCTGATGACGGTACATGCTGCAGTTGGATTCGACTGAAGAAAGAATAAGCAGGAGAAATAGAATGTGGGCTCGTGTATATGATGAAAAAAGATTAAAGTGCACACTAAAACAAACAACATGACATACCTTCACAAAGCTGTCGTTAAACTGACATTGTAATAGTTTCCCAATTATATCAAAGACTTTACTAACAATCACTGTCGCTACTCCCCCTATAACATGTGGAAACTCATGCATTAGTAGAGAGACGGCAAGAGCGTTGCCATGCAAAGTAGATTGATGTTTCATTAACTCGTCGGCTTGAGCATCATTAGATTCATTGTTTGATCGGCCAAATCTACGCAGTCTTGGAGCGGACGTTGAAGAAGTTGATGCCACTTTAGATGCTAGACTTTGAATAGCATCTAAATTGCAGCTGAATGTTCCTAGACTTTCAATAACAAATACTCTTCCCTCGGATGGAAAGGCTTGTGCTGTTGCAGCATATACTGCCGCGGCCTCGTGTCTAACACCGTGATCGGGGTACGATAAGCAATCACGGAGAACTGGCATCAGATCCTCAAGGGATGAAGCCCCGGCCTCCCCTAGTCCAACAACTAAATGGGAAATTTCAATCAAAGCGACTTGCAGTTGATGTCGGTTAAGCTGTTTTCCTTCCATCTCTGAATCATTAGCCGGTCTGAGTGAACCAGTACCTCCATCAGCTGATGTTGGGTCCACAGATGAACGGCATGCAGATATGAGGGCACGCAAAATCATCAGCTGAGACAACTCTGAAAGATTCTCGGAAATTCCACATCTAACAACATTTGATGCTAGCATCCTTCCGATACTTGAGTCAGCTGTAGAGTTTGCCTTTGTATTCCGTTGTAGAAACATTGTAGAAGATTGGGGTTTCTTTTGTGGTGAATCGCCGCGAGGAGAAGATGGTGCATAGAAATCCATTTGGTTTATTAGAGATGATCCTTCCTTCTTTCGAATTTGCTTCTCGAATGAAGCACCCACCATTTCGAGTACTGGTCCGAGTGCCTCCACTAAAGAGAAGTCACATTTAGCTGCCTGCAAGCGCAAGAATTCTGTTAATGCATCAGCATATCCAATTCTACTAGCACGGCCGCCAATAGAGTGAGATCCTCCACATCTAGTCGATGTTGTCTCGCCACCAGTCTTGACAAATTGTGAAGTAAGGTAGGCAATTGTAGCTGGTACTGATGAGCAGGATGTAGTTGCAGCAACCACTCTGCGAGAATCGCTAAATGCTTTAAACTTGGCAGCAACACCAATTCCATCCACAGATGACGGCCCGGCTTCATCGTCGACATCTACACTGCGGTTCGATGCTTGTTCCTCTGATTGGGCACTGCGTAACCCGGCACCGTGCTCCGCTGATGCACATAGACATCTTGCTAGTGCTGCAGACCAAGCGGTTGCCACTCCAGCACTTTCATCATCAATGTTTCTCATAGCCAATTGTGTAACATCTTCTAACCATGATAAAGGATTTGCATCTCCATCTCTACCTGACCCTCCTCCTCGCTGTGATCTAGAAATAGGAACAATTCGAATCAACATGGGAGCAGCCAGTCCAGCAAAAACTGCAGCACTGATTCGTACTTCTGGATACTTGTCTTGTGTCGCTCGTTTCATAAACTTCATAACTTCCAAAGCAACTCTTTCTTCCAATACCCCAGGAGCAGTAAACGATTCACCAGAGACATTGTTTGAAATACTAGGTGCACTGTTGGCTGCTCTTCGACATGCAACCAACAAACGACATGCAGTTTTAACACAAGCAGCACGATAACCAGGTTCTCCCGCTCCGCCACTTAACAATCCCTTGTGACAACATTGTAGTATCTCCCAAGAGTAAGGTGCAGCTCTCTTTGCAAGATCTGTATTTAATATACATACTTGTCCTAACACTTGTAATGTAGCCAATCGAACACCACCCGCTGCATGTTTAGACTTTGGATTCCAATTCGTAATCTCCATTAACTTTCCCAATATACTATTAACATCCGTACGCAAATTACCAGGCAGTGAACAACCAAGTGCAAGACAGAGTGATATACATTCTACCCATATATTCCTCAATGGCGTTGATAAGAGTGGTGGTAATTGTTTATGTTGTTTACTATTCTTGTTATTTGGTATATGCTTTCTCTGTTTTTGCTGCAAATGTGGTGATAATGATTTAACAACTTTGGACATTGCTGTTGGATCTAATATATCTGAACTATTCATATTATCTCCGCCGCCAGTTGCAACTGCAGAAGATGCCTCTAATAACTTCATTAATACTGCCAATATTGACCGTGCAGCATTAAATGGTTCGTTAGTCTTCTTTTTCTGTGAAAAGGATATACCCAATTGATTATTTATCTGTATATGAAAGAGATAATACATAGGTAAATAAGATATGGTATTGAGTTTGCTATTATTCAATATTGCATATCAATATATGAACATATAATTTTCACTTACACTATCATCATCACCCAATGAAGAAGAAGGCGGGTCGTCCAATCCTGAAGCATGCCATCTAAGCCAAGCCCTCAAATTGCATAACCTAATAAACAATACCTGATTGGGTATTGGTTCTTGTACTGTGAATATACTATGCATACCCTGTGGTGGATTGGATTGTCCCTCTTGATGTTTTAAAACTACATTCGATGAGGAGGTATCGAAAGAAATTTCAGCACCAAGAAGTGCAGCTGCCTCTTCACATGATGATGGAGGGGCATGTTTGTTGTTTTCTTCGATACTACTACTTTTGGTACTCGCCATTCTACTTTTAATAATTTGGTTAAAAGGTAGAAGTGTGAAGTGTGTAGATTTATCTCTCCTTTGCAATGTTATACCGTCGTCGGAAACCTTCTTAATAACAATCTTCCCTGGTTAGCTGCTATTATTAGTAAATATTATGACTACTAGTTGTAGGTTTAAATAATGAAAGTTTCTAGAAACTAAGAAGTTTCTATTTCGACTGAATGTACCTACGCTTTGGTAAAGAGGGAAGTTCCGAGGCAAGAGTGTAATACTACTAGAGGTATATGCTGTATGTATTGGATTTATAGGTTATTATATCTAATACTGACCATGTCCCAAGCATACAACACTACAACGCCCATCCCATTAGATATTATTACAACACATCTGATGATCCACCTTCAGAGGCACTATCAGTTGGTGAGTACGTAGGAAAATATGTTGGGGCGTCAGTTATACGAGTATCTAACGATTCTACTTGCATTGTATTTCTAGCGGTTCTTGCCAACCAGTCCAAGTTCTATAAGAAGAGAAATAAGATGATAAAATTAGATCCAACAAATTCTTCTCTGATTTCAGATTAGAAAACAGTAGTTCACTTACATAAGAGATTCCCCATGGCTCTGTATATTGACTCGATGGAAAGCCATCCTCTGTATTGTAGAAGCGAATATATGGGCGGAAGAACATGTGTCCTACTCCACCGATTGCAAGATAAGCGTGTGATTCAGGCAGTAAAGCTTCTGGATTCGTTGAAACTTCCTTTGCTGCTTCGATATATTCTTCAGCTAAATACAAAGAGTGGTTAGTAAGTGATATAAAGCATTGCAAAACATTAGGAGAGATCTTACCCGAAACAATGTAATAACCACTTCCTCCTCCTTCACTGCAGTTCAATCTATCTCCACAATCGTACCCGCTGGTTGCTTTTTGCTGTACCAATACCTCGTTCACGTTGCCGTCACCAAATATATCATCATTAGCGCCAGTGAGACTTCTCCTCCGTTCACGAGGTAATGCCAAATTTTGAGATTTGACACAAGAGAAGTCTCCTCTAACATGTGGATTGTTAATTCCATTGCCGAACAACAGACTGATAAGAAGGCAAGTAGATGTAAGATATATAGTATCATTATACTACTTTGATATGATAATGTGCTGAGATACTTACTTAGCAGTGACTCTTTTATCGTAGTTGTGGGCTAAAGAAGCTAACTGAGCTCCCTGACTAAAGCCATGTGTTGAAATACCTTGTGCATATCATGAAATAGAATGACAACATAAGATATGAGCAAAATGCATCAATCATTCTCAGATCTCATTCAAGCTTTCTTCTTACCTAAATCACAATTTGCTAATGCATCAGATCCCTCACACATCTGTGAAACGACCGAGTTGTCATCGGTACTATCAAAAATTGCTTTAGCCTTATCTTTAATGCCTTGGAAGAAGTAGCTTGATTCGCATCCGGGTGAATTTACATATTCAAACAGAGAATTGTCATAGCCGACATTTACTGCTACATATCCACGCTTGATCATCTCGAACTGCATAACATCATCCCAACTCTGGTGATCGTTGGAGTCCGGTGTGCCTTGGTGCATTGAAAGAGGTTAGGTGTGTCTCATCTCAAATGATAGATATGACATACATTTATATATATTCTTACCATCCATCCATATGTAGAGCGGACAACCCTCCTCTGGACATGCAAGAGAGCCTTTGGGTACATATGCCCACCATGGCATATTGCAATGCCCAGACTTTGCATCTCTATCGGCATAACATCCAGTAATCAATTCACAGATATCAGCATTGTCACTGCAGAGATCAGCATTGCAACTGAGTATAGACATAGACAATATCACTCCGGCTAGAAGTTTGAAGTAGTAGGTAGTCATCGACATTGTATGTCTATCACACCACATCTTCTTATCCTTTACTTAGCGTCTTCTGTTCTAGTACTACGCAGCAAAGGAGTAGTAGTTGCATGGGCAATGGGCAAGTAGTTGCATGTGTGCTTAGATTTTAGATTTTGTAGGTGCCATATTTGAAACTTCATCTAAACTACATAAGAAGAAACTTCAAGATCGTAGCTTTTTATTCAAAGAAAAGCTTTTCCAACCACTAAACTTCACACCCTAAGCTTTTTTTACTAACAAAATGTAACTCTCTCAATATTTGGAATTTTT
>Ga0075437_10038_pt1 | contig 24564 bp, 18 predicted proteins | sample MintriMetagenome_FD_74266 | JGI IMG/M metagenome (GOLD analysis project Ga0075437, IMG submission 74266) | Marine eukaryotic communities from Monterey Bay, USA to study complex ecological interactions - Minidiscus trioculatus and... | ecosystem: Environmental > Aquatic > Marine > Unclassified...
TGAGGTCATTGCGTGATAGTCATTTGTGTGTTTTCTCAGGCGTTTTGTTGCATTTTGTGCGCCAAGTAACGTGATTTGGTTGCACAGTTTCATGAACAGGCAGTATGACCGTGGCCCGCCCATCAAAATACTTCACAAGTACCCTGAAAAAGATCCTGCATCCACTGCTAAAGCTCTGTGGCATGAGGTCATTGCGTGATAGTCATTTATTGTGTGTTTTCTCAGGCGTTTTGTTGCATTTTGTGCGCAAAGGCAAAACCTCACTTTGCTGCACAGTTGCATGAACAGGCAGTAAGACCGTGGCCCACCCATCAAAATACTTCACAAGTACCCCAAAAAAGCTTATTCAACTTGAGCTGATGCTTTCTGGTGGTGTTATACCACTACTTGATGGCCATACTTGTGTTTTGGTGTTTTTGATGATTTTTTGAAAAGTCTGTTTTCTTGTGTTTATCTCATTGATACTGGTGTATTATGTGTTGCTATAGTTTATACTGATCATATAGATCATCTTTGATTGGTTGTTTATTTCTTAGTTCTAAATATTGACATAGATATAGGCCTTTTAGTATTTTTCATAGGTGGGTAGGAAGTTTTGTGTTGGCATCAAAATAGAGTTTCTTGTAGAGTTTCTATGTTTTACAGAAAGATAAACATACTCTCATAATTAATGTGCAGCATAAGTAACATATCGGTATGATAATTATTCAACAAAAAGATAGCATATGATGATCTCTTTTGCAATACTATACCTCTTTACTGTCATAGTATCTACTGCATTATCATTTACAACAATAACAATGAGCCCATTGGTGATATCGCAACATAAACAAATACCATTAGTTATGTATAATAGTCAAGGTAGTGATGATAATAATATGTCAGATACTCAATATAAAACAAGGAGAAAAGTTATACATGATTTTATTATCGGTGCCACAACATTCTCTAGTACCAAGTCAGTGTGCAACGCTGTTATGACAGATGAAACTACATCATTTGCAAGTCCATCATTAGATTCTTCATATACACAACAATCTCCATTATCATCATTATCACAATCTGCACAACAATCGGTAATATCATCAACACCAACTGATGAAGTATCATTTACAATAACTAAACAGGATTTACAGAATATGAAAGGTGGATTAGGACTGGAGTTAGGAGAAGTATCATTCAGGACGAACTTCAGAGTGATTGTCAAATCTGTTGCACCCAATTCATTGGCAGAGAAGTTGGGTATACAACCGGGTTATGTAGTGGTATCAGTTAACGGCGCTGATGGTGAAAGAACTAATGCCTCTGGTGTTACAATTTATTTTTCTCAAGCTGTCAAATCAGCGCTAAAGGCACAGGATAATACACCTGAATCTAAGTTGATATTGGTATTCAGAGATCCTTCCAAGTTTCGTTCTGATTTGGAGAATTTGGAAGCGGATGGTACATCTATATCAACAAAGGTTGCGCCGGCTGGTGATACTACACAAAGATATGGAGATGGTAGCTTAAGACCTGGAGCATCTGCTACTGAACAAACAGATCAGGTTGTTACCATATCTCAATTGATCCCTCCTAAAATGTGTCAAAAAAGAGCTTCTACTGATGATTTACTTGAATTGAGTTACATAGGGAGTGTTCTCGAAACTGGAGCCATTTTTGATGGAAGTGCTGTGAAAATAAATGGAGAGGCAATAGCAGGTAGGGGTAATGATATATCAGTATTCATGGTTCTAAAGAAGCAACCATTTGGACAGTTCCCTCCCGGATGGGATGTTGGATTAGAAGGCATGTGTGTCGGAGAGAGGAGACGCTTAATCATACCTCCAGTGCTTGGATATGGCTCTACTGGTGTACCTCGAAGAGGAATCCCACCAAACGCTACATTGCAATATGATGTTACCTTAGTATCTATCAATGGGCTGGCAATACCTCAATGATAATTCTCATGAATAGAAAGATATAGAACGCTTGAATGCTAATGCACTTTACCACTCATATCTAGCTATACAACTTACTAAAAAAGCCCAGGGAGTGTGTGAAAGCAAAGAGATTTGAGTACTACTATGTTTACATATATTTAGTTGATCTAACTAAGCCCGATCTCGTTTATCATTAGTCAAACTATAAAGATAATCGAGAAAGATTAGTACGCATATGATTAGTATAAATATGACACATGGTATTGCACTTACTTTTCGCAACCATTATGACTCCCCGCTCCTAAAGCACCACTTTCACTACGTCTCTTCTGTTGGGCATCATCATTTCGAAGAGAATGAAGCTTTGTGAAGTAGTTATCATCAATCTTCTCCCCTGTCACATAACTACCACTGAAACAACTACTTTCATAGGCTAAGAAAGATAGAGCAAACAAAGCAAATAGGTTAGTAAACGAATGCTAATACATAAGCTTGAAACAACAAACCATGTAATCAACATATTTTTCTTACCTTGGTCAGCAGATTCACCACATTCCCTCACAGATTGTTCCAAATCATTCAATCTTTGATAAATTACCCAATCACATCCAAGTTTCTTTGCAATCTGATCTTCATTCCTTTCATACGCCACCAACTCCTGTCGAGTGGGGATGTCAATACCGTAGATATTTGGATACCGAATAGGAGGTGCAGCACTAGTCAAGTATACCTTATTCGCACCAGCCTCTCGTGCCATTTGAATAATCTCAGTTGCCGTCGTTCCCCTAACAACTGAATCATCAACTAACAATACATTCCTACCAGCAAATTCTGATTTGATAGTGTTCAACTTGAGCCTAACAGACTTCTTCCTAGTTTCCTGTCCTGGCATGATGAATGTTCGAGCAATGTACCTATTCTTAATAAACCCCTCACGATATGGCCTACCCAAAACATATGCCGCCTGCACCGCCGACGTCCGTGACGTATCAGGAATAGGAATAACCACATCAATATCATGTTCTGGATACCGTTCCATAATTTGGTATGCCAACTTTTCTCCCATTTTCAATCGACTTTCATATACACTAATCCCATCCATGATGGAGTCTGGACGGGCAAAGTAGACATATTCAAAGATGCATGGTGCATGCTTAACTTGTTCGGCAGGTAGACACAGCCGAGTATGTACTTTACCATCCATTGTAATAACGATAGCTTCACTGGGTTCCAAATCACGAACGAGATCAAATCCAAGCGTATCAATAGCAACTGATTCACTAGCAAAGACATAATCAGTCAATGCATCCCCATTCTCAGGTGTCTTTGTTTTTGACTTACGTGTTCCCATAACAATCGGACGTATACCATGCGGATCACGAAATCCAACCAAGGCAATACCATTTATTAAATACATTCCTGCATATCCCCCCTTACACGATTTCATAACAGTCTCCACAGCCGAGAATATAGTTTCTACCATGTCACCCCCTTTGGATGTCTCACCCTTGATTAAACTATCTGCAAATATGTTCAATAATACCTCCGAGTCGGAATCAGTATTGATATGTCTATTCAAATCCTTACGACAATGTTGTGCTAACTCCTCGGCATTTGTCAAGTTACCATTATGTGCCACACATATACCATGTGGAAAGTTAGTATATAGTGGCTGAGCTTCAGCACAGGAACTTGACCCGGCGGTGGGATATCGGACATGTCCCAATCCAACATTACCCCGTAAGTCTACCATATGATGCGTGTGGAATACATCTTTAACTAATCCATTATCTTTCCGAAGGTGTAACCGACCACGTTCGGATGTTACAATCCCTGCTGCATCTTGACCTCGATGTTGAAGGACAGTCAGTCCGTCGAAGAGCATTTGATTTACATGCTCATCTTCATCGGCTAGTAATAATCCTAATATACCACACATTATATTATATATTGTATTATTTGTATTTATATATGTGTATTAATGTATTGAGTATTTAACTATTGTTTACTGATGGTTCATGTCATTGCAATAATTTTTGTGGGTTGGTATCCTAAATCCTATTATTTTGTGTGGCTAACAATTATAACAATTTCTGACGCCCAATATAATATAATAATTCTATTTGTCAATATTGCACCACCATAATTAATCAATAATGAAGTACAGTGATATATCAAAGCCCTCCAAGGATTTATTGAAGTGAGTAAATTATATGGTCAGTTTTTATTGCAATTGAATTGCAATAAAAACATTGATAATGCCGTTATTGCATTTTCGTTATTTTTACTACAATACATCATCTCAATATTACCATACTACCTCTATATCAGCGATGACTACACATCATCTGTTGTCCTTAAATGTAAGAGTAAGGCAGGTCCAATTGGCGTTACTATTGAAACTGAGCGTTCAGCCGCAGGTACCCTAAGCTCGAAAGTTGGTGGTAAATTCTCCTACGCTGGTCTTAACTTTGACAAAGTCCAAGCCAAGGCTGATGGTTCCAACGTACTTGAAACATCATTATCACCATGTGCTGGATGCAAAATGACATTCAAGGCAAATAAGGGTGCTGATCTTGGTGTGGAATATACCGCCGGATCAATTACCACCACTGGATCATTGGATGTATTAAATATGTCCAAGTTGAGTACCTCAACTTGTATTGGTGTAGCCCCCGGAGCATTCGTGGGTGGTGATCTATCCTATAACATTTCGGGTGATAAGGGTGGTCTATCATCATACAATGTTGGTGCTAGTTATGCCACCGGTCCTCTCTTTGCATCACTAACTTCTGCATCAAAGTTTAGCCAATTCAATGTTGGTGTTTTGTACAAGGTTAACTCCGACTTGAGCCTTGCATCCAGTACTACACACTCCTCTGGTAAGGCATGTGACGTCCTTGCTATTGGGGGATCGTACAGTGGATTGGGAAGTGTGGGAACACTTAAGGCTAAGGTTGGAAGCAATGGTGTTACATCCGCTTGCGTTATTAAGGAGGTTGCTCCTAAGGTCAACCTTACCGCTAGTGGATCTATTAGTGGTGCTGATTTCTCAACCCTCAAGTATGGATTTGGTATCACCATGTAAAATGAATTTCGTTTTGAGGGATTGGGTTGGTTTGGAATTATTATTATTTAGTTTGGGATTGGTTAGTGTTTCCGGATTGGACATTATTAGAGAGAGATCAAAGGATGTCATTTGGTGGATGGTAGAGTCTGCGGTGTACCTACAATTGTTGATTATGCCAGGTTATTGGTTCCAATGGTTGAGGTTATATTGCAGATTAAGCGTTAGGTTATAAAGGGATTTAGTGAAAAGAATTGCTTCAACAGGTTGATGATGGGGAAGCTGTCTAAATTAATGTAAAATCCTGTCTTGATGATTTTACTTTGTGTTATGATATGTAATTCTACATATACTTAGAACTATACATAAGGAGGAAGAAATAAGTAGCATATTAATATGGCTACATATGCCTACGCTGAGAGTCAAGAAAAGATTTGAGTAGATGATACCATATTATTATCACCTTATGTTATGCTAAAACTCAAAGTCTTTTCTCGAAACCAACTTGAGCACCTCAAAGGCTGCACTGAGAATAGATCCCCAAATACTCATGTGCACTATTCGTGGAGTCAAGCCTTTATAGAGACCGGGCGTCGAAACAAATTCTCTTGCCATTGATGCCAGAGATGTGTTTGGCTTCATACTCATTGTCTTTTTACCAACTTGAATTCTTGTTTTGATAGTATCCAGTGGCTGTGTGGTTATCGAGGCTGCTACCGCTGCACTCACAGCTGATGCTACTTGTATTATCCCTTGCTGTGCCATCACCGGTATCGATCTTATTCTATCATTCTCTATCATCAACTTATCTCTGCAGCCTGCATATGTTGCCCACCAGATCGTGCCCGCAGGCAAGGATGTGAATAAGCTTAGACCAAATCCTTTATATAATCCTCTATATCCGTCTCTTTTTATTATTGATCTGGCAATTTTGATTGAACTCCCATCCCGTTTGTATGCATCGTTTGGCATTACCATTTGCTTTTGTGATATAACATCCATTGGTACTACTATCATTTGACTTGCTGTAGCTGCAAGACCACCAGCAATACCTCCCGATATTGGAGTTACCAAAGGAAGTAAACCAACCAGATCATTATTGTATGGTCTCAGTATAGTTGGAGGATTTGCAATGAACTGTCTTACATTCATATCGACCAATTCTCTTGAATATTCTAATGTACTGATATATATGATACGGGAAGGTATTGCCAATGTAAGTACCACTCCTAATCCTCTGTAGTATTGGCCGATATTGTTGAAAAATGAAGAGTTATTTGCAGCTGATGCAGACATTGGCGCTTGGACTTGCTTCCTAATCTTTGAAACTGTCAGCGGATGAAGTGCCACTGTCAATGCTGAGTACATTACTGTGCCTATACAGTTGCAATATATCCAAAACATATGTTTAGAAGAAGGTAAAAGGTAAGTAAGAAGAAGAAATTTGCATAAGTCGGTGCATCATAACTTACCTATTGCAAACAGACGCGGCTTATTGATGTCCGACCATTTGGTATCTGCTCTTCTATCGTTCATACTGCTTCTATATTCTTGAGTGCTGCTGCTAGTAGTGAGGGAGGACATGGTGGTAGATCACAATCATCAATTCGTCATCGTCAACTCTATCATCACATCCTTGTCATTCTGTCATTGATAATGATCTCCTTTTTGAAAAATGATCGGGACCATCACCAGTTGAAATATTGTCTTCCAAAGGGTGTATCACGCATTCATATAGATATCAGTAGCATTCATTTGGTATATATCCACAATACAATTACTCATCAGTCGAACTCTCTTTTGATTATTGGTGTGTTTAATATATATCTACTCAACTCTCAAAAAAAAACATGATCAGCATGATCACTAACTCAGAGTAGGTACATTTTGATTTGTTGGATAGGATATGCCTTATCCATCTTGAGTACTACTTGATAGACGGCAAATCTCCTACTATAATAATTAACTGAAGGTACAGTGTAGAAGACGGTATGACAGACAATAATAATGTAGAGTTCCTAGAACTCACCTCCGACTCTCAAGCGGCACAGCAATCCCACCGTCTCCTCCTCTTGGATATCGAGGCACGTAAACGAGCTACAACAGTAGATGTACCAACACTACCCAATGATGTACGTGACGCGTTACGAAATTGGGGTGAACCCATCCGTTTATTTGGGGAAGACCTTGCGGCTATCCGTGATAGGTTGCGTATGGTCATGGCACGATGGGAGGTATGGAAGGAACAACAGGAACAAGGACTTGTGGATAGTCAAATGGAATTACCTCAACCCATGCAGGTTGGGTCTGAAGGTGTTGGTGCTGGTGTAGAGGAGGAAATTACTGAAACTACATATACACATGCCAAACCTGAATTAGTTAATGCACGAAAAATTATATGTGATTATTCATTAAGTAGATCAAAATATCGATTAGATATGGAAAGACAACGTCGTAGGGGTATGATACGTTGGACACGTGGTAAGAAGAGAGCACGATTATTCGATAAGGAAGATGAAGGAGATGCTAATAATACTGGAAGTTTATATTGCGATGAAGGATTGAAAGAAGATTCATTAGTTGTGAAAGAATTGGATAATACTTGTGAAACAATGTACAAGTCGATCCGAAATCACGCCCTTGAAGGATCACAATATGGTGACGTTCGACCATTATCTGCAGTTTGTACATCATCTGTAGTATCATCAATGGGTGATGATACTACTATTGCGAGTGAAACGCCAAAACTTATTGCAACTGGTGGATGGAGTGGTGGAATTAAAATCTGGAATGGCGGAGCAGATCACTCAAAAGATAGCGATGATCAGAATGGAGGACAAGAAGGAGAAGCAGCACCTTTGGATTTATTGGGGGCCAAGAATATTGTACATGAAGATCGTATCATGGGGATTGCAATGAAATCATATCTTTCATCAACAACGTCGACAGACTCGCTGACAATGGTAGCCACCGCATCAATCGATTTGACAGCCAAATTATGCAAGGTTACAATTAATGAGGAGGCAAATACAAACAGTGATGATATGGATGTGGAAAATCTAAATACAAAAGACAATCCACTTCGTTACAATATTGAGGAATGTGCTCACTTAAAAGGTCATCAGGCACGTTTATGTAGTGTAGCGTTCCATCCGACGGGGAAATATGTTGCAACTACAAGTTTTGATCATACATGGAGACTTTGGGATGTTGAAACATCGTCAATGGCTGAGGGGAAGGAATTATTACTTCAAGATGGTCATGCAAGAGAAGTTTACGGCGTGGGTTTTCATCCAGACGGATCATTAGTCTCGACAACAGACTTTGGAGGAGTGGTTCAATGTTGGGATCTTAGGACGGGCAAGTCCGCTTGTCACTTTTTAGGTCACGCCAAGCGTGTCATCTGTTCAGAGTTTAGCCCAAATGGATTCCAACTAGCAACCGCAGGTGATGACGGGACAATCAAGATTTGGGATCTTCGTCGTCGCAAAGCTTGTGCATCAATTCCTGCACATACCAATCTCATTACTCAATTGAAGTTTGCACACTCATCCCAAAATGGTGAGTTCCTTGCATCATCAAGCTTTGATGGCACAGGAAAGATTTGGTCAACAAGAGATTGGAAGTTGTTAACAATGTTGCAAGGTCATGAAGGTAAAGTTATGGGTATTGATGTGCTTGATGGACCGCGATGTGGAGTTGTAACTTGTGGATACGACAAAACATTGAAGCTTTGGCAATAATAATCATCAATTATCACTTATGTTATTATATTGGATTGAGTCGTCGTCTACACTACATTCAAAACCGGATTTGTTGACTGCAGCAATAACTTCATCTACAATCTGATCGATTTCCTCTTTTGTTGTGGCAGATATTAGAAGCTCAGCCTTTCCACCTTTTGTAGAAGTATCAGTTAGCCAAGATGTTTCTTCTATAATGTTGGCAGATGATTTGCATTGTCTAATCGAGCTATCTATTTTGTTCACACATGCTACACAACCCATTGTTGGACAATCTAGTGTCAGTTTAGCTGACGCCCTAGTTTGTTGTATATCATTATTCTTTTGTTGCTGCAACTTTCGTGTTCTTATTCTGTTTAATATGTCAATGCATTCAGGCAAGAATGCTAGGAATAGCGAGAGTGTTGTCCATCTAAGAGATCTATGTGGCAAAAGCTTATATGTAGATAAGAGTAATAAAGGAAGTAGCAGTGGTCTAATAGGTCCGAGCAATATATTAAATCCAACACATCCAAATCCAGTAAGAGCGTTAATGATGAGTTGGATTGCACAGCAGCTAGATGAAAGCAGCGGTAAGATAACGGAGGTAGCCAATGTTGTTTCAGTATTGCATGATGATCCATGGGAAAAGAATATCTTCTCCAAACTTGATGATGATGTACTACTGATTAGAGCATGTTGTAGAACTAACCACATGACTGAGCTGATGATAAACTTGTACCAAAATGTTGGCGACCATATTAAATGATACTTGCTTCTGTTTATTATTATTTTATTGTCTTCATCAATAGTACTATCAGTATTTGTCGCATGTACATTGATATTATTAGCAGTCTTTGTAATTTGAGAATGTCTTTTGTGCACAAGATGTGCTGTAGGCAATGTCCTCTCATAAGCAAATGCATATGCATCATGAGCTGAGAGAAGAACAGAGAGCAGGATTACTACACGCCGCATTTATTGCTTACTATGAACTATGATTCAGTCAATCTCCGCGATGAAAAGAATCTCTTATATTCCACATGTAACTTTATTTCCGATTTTCAGCACTCCCCTGCCATTTCTTTTGCATTAAATTGTGTGTCGTTTTGTTGCCATCAATATCATGTCTTTCTTTTCAATACTGACGACGCTACTAATAATAGCGGTGGCCAGTGCTTCTTCATCATCATCTTCTGGACCTATACTTTTACCTCGAGGGGCGTTGAGTGAAATCAGAGCAATAATTGATACACAACATTCATCACCATCAACTCAAAATGTCGTTGATATCAATACATTATCACCACGAGGTGGGGCTATATCCGCAACTACATCACAGGATACTGGTAGTAAAACTAATATGAAACCTATCAGGGTATGTTTCCAGGGCGAGGCCGGTGCTTACTCCGAGAAATCATTACGAGAACTATTAGGCAAGAATGTTATTGCAGTACCACGTCCAAACTTCGAATCATGTTATCGTGCCGTGGCATCTAAAGAATGTGATTATGCCATTGTACCAATTGAGAATTCATTGGGTGGGTCTATTCATGAGAATTATGATTTAATGTTACGGTATGATTTAACGATTGTGGCAGAGCATGATTTTAGAGTACGACATTGTTTATTAACCAAGCCAGGTTTGGATGTGAAGGAGATAAAGTTTGCTATTTCTCATCCACAGGCATTGGCTCAATGTGATAATTACTTGAGAGCACGAAATATTACGCCTATACCAACATATGATACCGCGGGATCTGCCAGTAAGCTTGTATTGTGTTTGATATGTATATATTCACGTGATGTACAAATCTCACGTCATTGCAATGTAACTCAACTATTCACAGAGATGATTTGTAAATCAATATTAGGTGAAGCATTTGGGAATCAAATGCCAGAGGGATGTACACCGGAGAATACTGCCGCAATTGCATCCAACTTAGCAGGACAGACATTTGAACTTGAATGTAAGGAAGAGGGTATTGAGGATGACGATAGTAACTTTACTCGATTCTTATTGTTAGGACGGAGAGGGGTTGTTCAACATTTGAATAAGAAGATACCATCCAAAACATCATTAGTGTTTACATTACCAAACAGTGCAGGGGCATTGTATAAAGCACTTGCATGCTTTTCATTACGAGATGTGGATATGTCGAAAATTGAATCTCGTCCAATGAGTGCAGCTCTTTTGAATTACCTTCGCTTTAGATACACAGTAACACAAATGGGAGGATCATCATCATCGGCATCTTCAAATAATAGGGGCAAGCTACCACGTTTCCGATATTGTTTCTATTTGGATATTCTATCATCAGAATTAGATGAAGGAGTTCAGAATGCATTACATAATTTACGCGAGCAGAGTGATTATTGTCGCATCTTGGGATCTTATCCTGCAAACTCACGTTTGGTAGGGCCTGTGGCGGATGCTGTGGAGGCATTGGATGCAGCTAATGCAGGAAAGAAACATACTACTGACTTACGATTAAAAAGTTTACCTAGTGATGATGAAGAGGCAAGGCAATTAAAGATTGGTTTTGTTGGCTACGGTGCCTTTGGTCAGTTCTTATCGAAGAAATTGTCCGAGCAACATAATCTTCGATGTATTGACAAACTGGATAAGTCAAAAGAAGCAGAGGAGAACAATGTGGAGTACTTCCCAACATTTGACATGTCTAGCTTCCTTCAAGGACTTGATGTGGTTGTTATATCAGTTCCAATGATTGAGTTGGAGGAGACTTTGGAATCTCTTCCACTTGATAAGTTACGCAACAAATTGGTTGTAGAAGTATGTCCGCTCAATGCCTATCCACGAACAATCCTTACTCGTATGCTACCGGCCGACACTGACATTCTATGCACCAATCCCATGTTTGGACCAGAGGTGCAAGGTCTTGATGGGGTTCCCTTTGTTTATGAAAAGGCTAGGATACGCGACACAAGTCGTGCTAGTTGCTTCCTATCAACTTTTGAGCAAGCACGATGCCAAATGGTGGAAATGGCATCGGAAGATCATGATTCATATGTTGCCGATGCAGAGTTTGTCACTCATTTAACAGGGCGGTTGTTAGATAGGAATTTGCTACCCGCATCTCCTGTTAGCTCAAGAGAATATGCCGCTTTGTGTGATGTTGCAGATATGACAACGAATGATACCTTTGATATGTTCTTTGGTTTATTCAAATATAATAATCGTGCTAAGGAGTTGCTGAATACAATGAGGGATAATCTAGCAAGTGTGGAAAGGAAACTTGCAGCGAAAGAGGCATATTTGGCAGCAAGCGCAGAGATGAAGAATACAGATCGGCAAAAGCTACTTGCTGAATGTAGACTGCTCTTGAGGGAGATGTCACAGTCTACTGAGTCAAAGGAGTCAGTATCGTCATCAATAGAACCAAAGGATGACAAATAAAACTAGTCAATTCTTAATAGTACATACATTTTGAATATACTGAAGTATATGGTAGGGGTTGAGAGAGGATGTGCAATAGGTACCATAGGCCATGGCGATCGAGAGGTGATGATTGGTACCGGCCCCGTGACAGTCCTTTAATGCAAAGAATGAATGGCAAATTAATGGCAAAGAGATCAAGCAAGATCGTGAGGTTTAGAAGTTACCTAGAGGCATTTGAAGTTAGTCTGTATACATATTAGTGTCTGTTAACTATATTTTAACGATATTCGTTGGTAGTTGACCAGGCGGTGGCGCTGGTTCGAGATAAAAGAGCAAGTATTAAAAGCAAAAGTCCAAATTAAGTGTTGATCGCATCATAATGTCATCATCAGATCAATCATTCGATCCACCACCTACAAAGTTGGAATATATTGCAAAAGATGAGGACTTTACTAAGATGCCAGATGAACTTGCAAATATAGATTGGTCTAAACCGATATCATGGGGCAAATATGCTCCATATCCACCATCAACATTATCATTATCTACTACAAGCAAAGAACAAACATCTACTCATATAGCACTTCCACTTACATCCGAAGACACAGTACCAACATTTCAACCTCCACATCGAGCACTAGAGTTTCATATACATGCCACATCAGGCCGAGCACGATATACAACAGTACATCTACCTCATGGTGGTGTGAAGACACCAGTATTCATGCCAGTCGGCACCAAAGGGACATTGAAAGGACTCTCTCCAATGGATGTCATGCAAAGTGATGCATTGAATAATGAAATTATACTTGCAAATACATACCATTTGGCATTACAACCTGGTACAGAGTTAATTCGAGATGTAGGGGAAGAAGAAGGTGATGGATTGCATGAGTTCATGGGTTGGGATAGAAATATATTAACAGATAGTGGTGGCTTTCAAATGGTATCATTACTCAAGTTAGCAGAGATTACTGAAGAGGGTGTAACGTTTGAAAATCCATTCATTAATAAGAATGAGAATGAAGGCAAGCAGACTTGTACACCTACAGAAGAAAAAGAGGATGATAGTAACAATAAAGAGGGCACTACTTCATCTACTAGTAGAAAACGACAATGTCCAAATGATGTCACTACTGTTGACACATCAAAATCTCAACGAATGCTCCTCCGTCCAGAAGATAGTATATATCACCAAAACAATATTGGTTCGGATATTATGATGGCATTAGATGATGTGGTATCCTCTGTAACAGACGACGACACTCGTTTTCGAGTCGCTACTTATCGGACTGTAAGTGCTTGCTTAGTTGAATGTGTCATGTTTTTGGCCGTATTCTTCTTATCTCTCTCACTTATCTGACTCATCATGTTTCAAGTTGAGATGGCTAGATAGATGCTTTGCAGCACATCGTCGTCCACATGATCAAAATCTCTTTCCCATTGTGCAAGGTGGCTTGGATACAAGTCCTGGAGGACTGCGTGATATATGCCTTGCAGGTTTTCGATTGCGAGATGATAAAGCTCCCGGATATGCCATTGGCGGATTAGCTGGAGGAGAATCAAAGGATTGTTTTTGGAAGGTAGTTGACAAATGCTGTCGTGCATTGCCTGATACCAAGCCGAGATACTTAATGGGCGTAGGATATCCTTTAGACTTGGTAGTTTGTACAGCTTTAGGTGTTGATATGTATGATTGTGTCTATCCAACTCGTACCGCGCGATTTGGCGTGGCATTGGTAGATGGAGAAGCTCCAGGAACATTACGTATCAAGGGTCATGGATGTGCAGATGATCAGAGTGTAATAATGGAAGATTGCGGCTGTATGGCTTGTAGTGGTGGATATACAAAAGCTCGATTACATGCAATGTTAAAGAATGACAACCCACTAGCTGTTTCATTGGTTACACATCACAATCTTGCATACATGATGTCATTGAATAGAAAGATGAGAGCTGCAATCAAGGCTGATGCCTATGACAAATTTGCAATATCGTTTGTCAAGGATCAATATAGAGGAAAGGAGAATGGAGGTCAAGATGTTCCGTCATGGGTCAAGGACGCATTGAATGCTGCAAGTATTAAACTTGATTGATAGATAAGAAGTGATCGTCAACGCAACTCAAGGATCAACTTAAGTCGCAGTCGGGGTCTTTTACGAATGCTATAAACAAGTAGATGTTGTTGTTGTCGTATAATCTAGAGCTACATAATGAAATCATATCGCAGTGTGAACACTGACTTTCTTTCACCAATCAAGTATGAGACGGTTCTATCCTAAACTTTATTTGAGGACCATTGAAGTTGGAAGATATTTTGATGGCAAAGATCTATCGCCTTTGTTTATTTATGGCATCGGCAGCAGAATATCACGGGATAGATATTAAATACTATACCAATCATCCTCAATATCTAGAAAGAAGTAGCAATGCAGCAGATTATATCTTTCGCACTCGTTGGCCTTGCCATCAGCGCTTTGACAGCCCATTCTTTTACTCCCTCACTTCACAACTTTGCATCTAATCAGATAGTATCGGCTACTAATATTAGGAACAGTAAGCTATACTCTATGCCAGATGATGATTATCCATCTGACTATGATCCAGAAGATCTTGAATCTGTCGAGAAGAAAGTATCAGTTGATATGGTAAGCAAATACTCACATAATATTTGAATCATATGATGTGCACAAATTATGACACAATATCTCACATATTGTATATATTTTAGGATGAAGGTGACGCAACTATAAGAGATGAGCTGAAAAGAGAGCTAATACTGTTGGCATCTGTTACAAATCGTGGGACGTGTGCATCTACAGAAGAGGAGAACTTGGTTGTTGATCTTGTCACACAACTGGAAGCGTTAAATCCTACTGCAAATCCTGCAGATAACTCGCAGGGTGATTGGGAATTATGTTATTCTTCTACTCAATCATTTCGATCTTCTCCTTTCTTCTTGGCAATTCGTGCATTCCTCGGTGAAGAGAAGGAAGTGGCGGAGAACTTGTTTACAATTCACGACAGAGCAACAACAGGTAAGACCATTATCACATATCATATCTATATCTTTACATATGTTCATATTATGTCCACTAACAACAACACTATGCAAAAAAACAGCATCACGAGTTGGAAAAGTACGCCAGATCATTGATGACGATAACAAGGAATTGATCAGCGAATACGATTTGAGTGTAGGACTACTTCCTGGTCTTCCAGTTAGAGTGAAGGGAACAGTTGTTACTAGTTCAGATTTGTTAGTTAAGGGTGCAGAAACTTGGGAGATGACTGTCCGAGGGTAAGTCAATACTTCTTTGTTCATATTTTGAACCCAAACTATATATTCTAACCTTTCTAATACTCATTGTATGGATATGTTGCAACAAAACAAAACACAACAACTGTACGATAACAGAACCAAAGTGAATGGATCCAATGTACCCATTTTAGATGCATACCTGGATAATAACGCTGTGGAAATACCTGTTGGCGAAGCATACCAGGCTCTTAGTGGTAGTATTCCTACCGCTATATTAAAGACTTATTATGTTGATGAAGGCATGAGGATAACAAGAGATATCGACGAAAATATCTTTGTTTTCACAAGGGCATGAATGAGCAACAACTTGTTGTACAAGTACTTTAACTTTATTAATTTACAGTCTTCTTTACACGTTGTATACCATCTACTTTCAACTATTCACTGCTAAAGAAGCTGTTATAAACCGCATTGATTGTGGATACCACCATAAGAGGAGCAAATAAAATAAGCATTGCCCATGCCACTGTCCTTGATATAGCCCATCGTTGAAAGCCCTCGCTTCCTCCGTCTTGAACGTCTCCGAATCTCTTTCCTGAAAGCTTGAGGTAAGAACCACAAGGGATTATAAATGCTAACATGATACTAAAAGAACTACCAAGTAGATCCCAAACAACATCTATGCTGCTCACAGAACAAGCTAAAGTAGCCGCCGACCAAAATATCAACAAAGCTACCACTGTTCTAGCCGATTTGCTATCTACATCTCTACTACCTATTTGCTCAGATGATATTGACAAGTCTTCTACAAACTCATCAGAACTATCATCATCATCCAAGCCATCACCAGATAGACCTAATACAAGTAATGGATCTTCCAAGTTGTTTCGAGGCTGAGCAATTTCCATTGGCTCGAACTCAACAGTTGTAAGCCCTTCATCTTCTTCATTGCTACTAGGCATAGTTGACATTGTCTGATTGGTACTTTGCTTGTTAAAACGCCTTCCAAACCGACTACCAACTAACGATCGAACAAGTATATCTCTTGCAGGTATCACCAGCATTGGAAAAGCTAGCGTAATAGTCATGGCTAGACAGAGTCTACCAATCAATAAAAGTGGATCTGATTCATCAAAATCTAGCAATATATTTCCCTGTACTTGATTTGACGATGTACACTTCGCCATCAGACTACCAGTGAAACCAATCATATAGTAGAATAATGTTGCCGACCATAATGATGTTCGCACCCACTGTCTAACACGATCAGACGTAGGACATCTCAATTCATTGTGAATGGGCAGCACATTAAAGTGACATATATATGATGATATAAAGAGAGGAACAGCATCTAACAACTGTTTCATTGATAATGGAAACGCTCGAATGCCATCATTATTTGCATTGGTATCTAATCCATCACTTTGTTGATTTATTTCTCCCAATTGACATTCGATTGATCTATATGCAACAATTAACCCAACCGTTAAGACTGATAACATTGATGCCGCACCAACATCTTTTAATGCGGTTAAGTTCTTCCAAGTAGTCAAAGGTGTTATGCACAAAACCACAAATAACATTGCTGCATTTCTAGCAAGAGTGGGGCCACCTCCAACACCTTCTGGTGGTATTAGTATTGCATCTACTATCGGTTCTAGCATATCACGCAATAGTACTGCATATCCCACAGTGCCAAAGAAGCAACACGCGCAGACCAATGCCATTGCAAATACTCTCGCACTTAGACCGTAAGCTGCTCTTGCTGTATTTTCATATGTTGCCGTACCTGTATTATTACTAATTGTATTGCCATTTGCTCTTTGTTCTCTATTATTAGAAGTTGTTGAATACACACCAGCCTTGATTAAGAATAGAATAGATTGTTGTGCTAATATGCTCGTTATTATCAATATAACTGGAGCCATGAATAAGTTACCAGTTTGATGAAAAGCCAATGGTAAACTAAGTGATCCTCCACCTACCATACTTGATAGTAGATTAAAACGAGCAGATGATATGGTACCCTGCCGTTTGTTATCACTTGACATGTTTGATAATTGTATATCTGTTGTAAATGGAGATCTCTCTGCTCTCAAAACCCAGTCTCAATACTCCATCAGTAAAGCATATATCACATTATGGCATATTCTGACTTGCAACAATAAACTCCTCAATTTTTAATTTTTCAGAGTGCTAAAATAGAAAGGATACCGCCGAGTCCGCAGTCCGGGATGAACAATGACACACTTGTGCTACCAGTGCTACTGTTCTAGACTACTTCAGTAAACCTAAAGCTCACTGTTTCGCCTTGCTGTATTAATAAGAGAACATAAGTTGCTAGATACAAGAAATAACAATGCAATCTCAAATACCAATCGGTGGTTTACGTGATACAACCATGGAAGACCAAAATACTTCAATTGAAGTTGGTGAATTGATTTATAATACCATTGATCCACTCGATCCACGTAAAGTTTCATTTGATATCTTTGAGGCATATTGTCATGAAATGTTAACAACTAATTATGTTGGTAGGAGGGCATATTTGATTAGTCAAATGAGGGTAAGTACTTTTTATTTGTTAGGCTTTGTTTTTTGTGACGGTGCATGTGTTTTATGTGTCACCCTACTGTCATTGGATATCAATAAGTGTGGCAGGCAAGAAGTATTGTTTGAGGTGCAATTATTATTAATGAGATATTATATTTATATCGTGCAAACTAACACCACCCACCATTAATCATTTTTTATTATAGTACATGATCACAAGGCTCATTGGTCAACAGATGGATTATGGACGGTTGTATAATCGTACATGTATGGCCAACATCGTATCACGTATCACAGGTCGATATCCATACGAGGTACCCGAGGAAGAAATGGAAGAGGATGATCAAGCTTATCAAATGGAAGGTTGCCTTGTGGACTTTACTCCCGATAAATGGAAGAAGTGTATCTGTATGTTTGAGAATTTACGCGAGGGTATGGTACGGAATGATGCAGCATTGATTGTCTTACCAAGTCAGTTTGTGAATGCTGATGATCGTCAAGTCGATGATAGTGATATTCCCGATGCGGATGATAATGTGAACGAGGCCGTTAACAAACATGTTGATTTCCAGAAAGGATACAAAAGGTTAATGGATTTAATGAAGTTCCATGCTTGTTTGAGTCATCTTCAACCGCACTTTGAAAAGGCCATTCAGAAAGGATCTGCCGAGGGTGTTGAATCAGTCGTTATTCCACATGATAATATTGTTGCTTTTGAGTGAGTCTGTTGTATGTGTTCTTTTTATCTCTTCGGCACCTGATTATACTCATATCTTTACACCACCACCATTTAATTAAAGCTCGGCCATTGAAGAACAATTTGAAGATGATGAGGATAGCAAGTATGCACGTATTCTTAATGATTTGTTGGAAGTAAACAAGAAGATGAACAGATCTAGTCGATATGGAGGTCTGCACTTGAAGTCATTTCAGGAGATTAAGAAGATTTATGAATCTAATTCACGTATCTTTGACCTTGAGAGTTTCCAACACAAGTTCATCCAGTTGATGCGTCGTTGGACAGATATTGTCTTACCCACTCCTACCTTATCGAAGTTGGCTTATGGTGCCCCTAAAAAGAAAGACGAGGAAGGGGCAGCGGCTGCTTCACCAAATGCAACAAAGGCCGCCGAGGCAAATGATAAGGAGAATGTAAAATCGTCACAAGAAGATGAGGTTCCACCACCCCGAACAGGACGTGGTAAACGTGCCAAACGAGATGAGAGGAAGCCTCCTCCGCCTGCAGTTGATACTACAATCGAGGAGAATGAAGTAAACGATGAGATTGAATCATCATCTTCATCAGATGAGGATGCGTATGAGGAGGCTGGGAAAATGGGTGCCAGGGAAGCTCTTAAACGTAAGAGGGAAGCCTTTGTGAAGAAGATTAAGGATCCTATGAAGGATATTGTAGCAGCTGCAGAAGGTGCACGAGGTGGTCCAAAAGAAGAAGAAGAAGAAGAAGAAAGTGAAGATAGTGATGACGATGAAGGTGACAATTCAGGTGATGAGGGTATTGCGAAAAGGAGGAAGGGCAAGACACCCTCTTTTCGTAAACAAAAGAAGTCCGCACATCAACTGAACTTTACAGACTCAGATAATGACTCTTCCGATGAGGAAGAAGATGGGGTTGCACTGAGTAAACTTCCCACAAAGTATAAGGCAAAGCAAGAAAAGAAGAAACCGACAAAGATTCACATTACTCGAAAGAATGATACGGTTAAGAAGAGGAAAAGATTTACCGAGGAGGAAGATGGAGCCATTCGTTTGGGAGTTGAGAGATTCGGGGCTGGCAACTGGGCACAGATCAAGGCATATTACTCAATGGAATTGATTGATAGGACTACGATCAATCTCAAAGATCGTTGGCGTACACTAAACAAATAGTATGCGGTGTAGCACGAGGGGGACTTGGTTTGTAGTAATAGTAGAGCCTTTATATATAATGGACAACTTCTTTGTTCACAATGTAGGTATACTGTTTATTACCAGTCTTTAAGTTATATTACCCTAAGCTACTGCTAGAGATTCAACAAGTCTTCTCCAAACAGCATCTCTATTGTCAGAGTTCCACTGAAAATCATTCTGTGTGTCACTATCTTGCTTGGATATCTCACTCTCGTTGTCTAGGCATACATCCAATACACAAGTTATCAAATTGTCCTTTGTACCACTTTCATTAACCAGAATCTTTTTCGACACTTGAAAGATGTCAAAGAAGACAGTATCACTTACACCTCTTAGACGATTCTTCATTGCTTTCAAGCCGCATTCACAACGTTGTGAACTCGACGCAAGATTCCGCGCAAGCACAGCAACAGCCAACAAGTAAACAAAATCATTTCGTAACAGCTCTTTGTCCGTCTTCTTGAGTAAAGTCGAGAAAGAATCAAGCACACTGCTAGGATCGCGGTGAGATGAATCGACATTGGGTAAGCCACCACTGATTGAGTGGGACAAGTATACATGCAGGGTATCTTTATCCTCATCTTCAATAGTGAGTACATTTAGAATTGGATGCAACTTAGTTAGTACATTTGATATGACTGTGGATGGAAAGTCATGTCGTAGGAAGAGACGCATAAAGAGTGTGAATGTAGCGTATTGCCCCCCGTATTCAATATAGGCATTACACATATCATCAACAAAGTCATTTAGAGCCCTCATTTCATCTTTTGAATATACTTCTGTTGAAGATGAAGACTTCTCCCCGATGAGCATCTCTTGGAGTTTCTTCTCTGTATCACCTGCCGCTTCATCTTGTGAATGTTTCTGCTTGGTTTCTTTTGACAAGCGTGAATGCTGAAAGCATGCCTTAACGAACTCACTAATCAAAGATGAGGAAGTGTCTGTTGTTTTGTGTCCAAAGCCTATGCGCAGCTGGAAGAGTGATCTGAGTGACGACTCGATTCCTTCATCACTTAAAATCATCTCTGGACAAAGGCAAACATTTGTAATATGGTAGAGCTTTGTCCCATCGCTAATTGACTTGGTATAACACTCTTCCTGTTCGACCATTTCAAGGTGAAGAAGAAGACAAAGCGTCCGAGATACAATATCCAGAAACTGCTCTTCCCGTTGTGCGTCTGGAAGTGCATTAGTTGTGGTACTACTTGATAGTACATTCCACATCCAAAGTCCACCTAGTGGTAGGAAGAATCTGTCACCATCAGTATTACTTGACCCACCAACAAAGTCTGCTACACATCGTAACGAACTCAACGAGTAGGTGTTAATATTTTGCATAAAATACATGCTTGAGCTATGATTCAACTGAAGTCTGCGGTCACTACTTAAGTTGAGCTCTGCCAAGAAGAGTTTCCGAAGGCTTTGGCCTGGATCTATCTTGTTTCTAACCTTGAACAATACATCTTGGCTAAAGATGAAAGCAGCCATTGCTTCGTGCCCAATGTTTAAGCGACCAATCAGAGAAAAAGCAAATGTTGCAATCAAGTGCCAACTAGTGTCATCTTCTTGAATAAAGTTACTGTCTTCACATAGAACCTTTAGTACTGAGAACTCCGACTCTATCAACCAAGATTGTCGTGCAGTATGAATGTTACATTCTACAGATTGAGTCAATGAATAGTTTCGTCTACTTGATTTTTCCAAGGATGCGAGTATCTTCTTGAATAACTTTGACTTCACATCACTTGACAAGTTGTTGACTCCAACAACTTGAACTAATGTCATGACGGATGACACAAATGCACAACTGACGGCCTCGACTTCTGAATCCTGAGATGTATTTAATGACTTGTTCCAATTCGCGCTGAAAGAAGCTCCAAGAGCTTTACTCAGTGCATCGTCTAGCATGTTAGATGTAAGTACAGACGAAATGACTTCAAGACAAGACTCCTCTGATACAATGGGTATAGATTCTGTATTCATGGTTGGTGCAGCTGTTGATATGTAAGATGATATTAATTGCAATTGGGATGAAAGAAGCTTCATGTAATCATTACCAGAACCCTTTTCAGCTGATTGAAGTGATGTGATACAGCCCCTTACAGAAGACGACAACCACACTCCAGACATTGCCAGGCTATCATTTGCGTCTTCTGATATAGCTTCCAGATTCTGACCATTGTTGGCATTCATTGACATCACCTTTGATGCATCACAAATACTAGCAAATAACATCAAGCAATGTGCTCCAAGTCTATGTTCAGGATCCATCACTTGAACACGAGGAGCCAGAATACTTATAAAGGATTGCACGTGCTCAATTGCAAGATTGTACCTCATAAGAATTCGCAGGAGGATAATACTCCACATTTGTATTCTTATTTCATCATCATTTCCTCCTTCAGTGCACAATATTGCTTGTAGATCAGGTATAATTGTTTGAAATGGCACTTCGAGTTCAGCAATATCTCTAGATTGTCGAGCAAGATGACACAGCATAATCAATGTTGGCAGGGCCACTCCTGCATTAAACAGTTCAACATTATTATCATTTGAAGGAGAAAGACTAAATGAAACAAGGAATGGCAAGATGCCTTTATGGCGTGTAATAGCACCAGCAGCTCCTGGACTTCGTACAGCCAGCAGTGCTAAAATACCACAAATACTTTGAATAGTTGTATTTGATATGGCCATCTCTGTCGAATCATCGACTGATAAACAAGTAATGACATCCGATAAACAGGGTAGTATACGCATTCGTGAAAGTAACGTCCATGTAGGATCAGTATAGAATGCCTTTGAATCACTTTCTGCCGTGGCAGCGGAAGAGTCTGCCTTATAGCAAGCCGCATTATTCTCCCCTCCTCCATGATCAAGAGGTTTGATTTGTGTTGGTGGGTACAAACTAGTGCCCGGGGGAACATGTGATATATCACTCATAAAGCAAGTTTGATATAAAATAAATGGATCATCACATCCATCTCCCACTGGACAAACATTAACCACATGATATGGATGAACACATAGAGTCACGAGAGCATGGATACATCGAAGGACAATAGAAAGGAGTTGACGCCCGCCTGACGTCTGATATGTAGCGATAGATTCATCAAGAAGACATCGGATGGCAACCGGTAATAGCTGTGGATATTCTTTTTGAATAATTTCCCTTTCATCACAAGTTTCTGAATATGCATGTGCTCTTCTCTTATTTACCATTTCATTTACATCCTCTTCCAAGATTTGACACACACTCCTAACACCAAGTAATCGTTGTCTTGGCGAAGTTGAACGAAGTAATGATGTGGCAATATGTAAATTCTTCAATCGATCATTCATGTTGTCGTCGGCATCTATCCCTCCAGTGTCTACTACTGAACTTGACGGTAGTTCTGTAGCAAGGCCAATTTGTAGAGCCTCTTTGTAAACTCGATCCATATCCTCAGGAGAACGTACCGACGACAACAACTGTGCCATCTTTTCTTTTTCCTCGTGTGCTCTCTTTTCTTCTAATTGAATTGCTTCATGCTTTGATAACTTTATTGTTGTATCATTATCCAAGGGTTGTGCAGATGAACTATTGATGATATTTATTGATTCTTTAGACTTTGCCAACTTCTTTTGCTTTCCCCTTGATCGTAAGAATGCAATGGATTCAGCTGATAGTATTGATTTAATTTCATCTACACCATCCTGTATATCATCAAGTGACATATTGGCCAACATTGAATCTGACGCTTTCCCGACACCACTGTTTGCTCCATTTAATGTTTGTGTATTGGTTTGTGTATTTGCTTGGTGTATGTTTGATACATTCATAAAATTATTACCTAGCGGTGGGGATTGCTGAACATGAGCAGAAGATCTACCCCTTCGAGTAAATGTACCAACAGGTGCAGCATCTAAAGAAGGGAAGCCCCCAACGGTTGGTATATTACTTCCATTTTTGATACGATTACGTTGTTTGAAACGAGATTCTCTCTTTGTTGTACTTGTATTATTACTATCATTTACTGCAGTTGATTTAACTACAGGACGTTCACGAATACACGATGATAACATTACTGGTTTATGGTTTGGTTTGTTTGCGTGTGAATCGTAATCTGATGATAAACTCTCCATTGGTTCATTATTTTTTCCCTCTTGTGTATCTGCAGTATTGTTATTAGCGGTGACGGCCTTTCCACTTTTTCTCTTTGATGATGATTGTACCTTAGGTGCCTTTGAAGATCGTATAACAGTTGCGGACGGTGCTTCTCCCTCACCTAATTGTTCCATCATTTGCTCTCTTCGTGACAGTGCTCGTCGAGGAAATGTATGAGATTGTTTAGATTTACTGCCGCTGATACGATACTGCTTCTCCTCCTCTTGTGATGGCATTGCCAACATTGAAGATACTACTTCATCACTCAAACCATCTGTATTTGCCATTGTATATCGAATATGCATTGGTTTGTAATGATATTAATTGCAATGCAGTTACCTCTTGTTGAAAAATAATTTCTAATTATATCTCCTGTGATTTTAAGATCATACAATAACCAGTTCTGTTCATATACCAAATCTAAAGAGCATTAATAACTGATAGACTAGATGTATATGCAACCGCCTTATTGCCAAGAGTCTCCTCAATCAATCATTGGTCTTCGATTTGTGATTTGTGGTCTGTGGTGAAGATTTGAGATAAGCTGCCACCGAACCACCACCATTGTAATTTTCTTTTATAGAAG
>Ga0075437_12577_pt1 | contig 24542 bp, 22 predicted proteins | sample MintriMetagenome_FD_74266 | JGI IMG/M metagenome (GOLD analysis project Ga0075437, IMG submission 74266) | Marine eukaryotic communities from Monterey Bay, USA to study complex ecological interactions - Minidiscus trioculatus and... | ecosystem: Environmental > Aquatic > Marine > Unclassified...
TAGGCTTGTTGATATAGGGGGCATATTTCAAGGTATAGGTGGGCTTCGCCAACGTGGGCCCAACTTGGTCAAATGGCACGTGTTTTGTACCCGTATATCCCCTAATTGTACCCGTAAATAGGCCATTTTACTGCCATTTGAGCTCCAAAAGAGCCCTACAACCTGTGCCGTAGGGGGGCGTGCCCACCTGCCCACTAATCCAAAAGCCTACACTAACAAAGATCTAAATTGTACGGTGAAATTCAATCATTAATACCGTATCAGATACGGACTTGCCTCTATTAAAATTGAATAGTCGTCATTGAGTTGTGTTAGTTGTTACAACTTGGTTAGTATATTTGTCGCTTTATTGCTATTGTAATATAATACATAGGGGGTGAGCGTAGTCGTCTAGTGCAGCGGTTATCGGTTAGGAAGTAAGTGAATGCAAAAAAAGTGTTAGGTGCATGCATGTTAATGTTATAATTTTGTTGAATGTAGATATTATTTCATTATTGCAAATCGTATTAGTATTATACCAGAGAACGTCAACTAAACATACTTATTAAAATCATATTAAATCATAAGTTATGGGTAAGGGAAAGAAAAAGAACGGCGGAAAGAAGTCCGAAATTGATACTATTGCAAACTGCGTCTCAACAAAATGGGATGGGCAAAATCAACTTTCTATTGGCACCCGTATCGAATGCACGGGATCTACTCACAATCTATCATCTAATGTCTGTATTGGAACAATAGTAGAACACAATGCCAAGCTCGATAATGGAGCTATGGCACCCTATCGTATACGTTTGGATTGTGGCACTTCATTTTTGCCATCTGATATTGAGACTAAGAAACATATCCGATTATCTAGTAGTAAACCAATGGCTGTTACATTTGAGGTCGGGGCACGTGTTATGGTAAAATATGGTGATGAGTGGTTTCTTGCATATATCACAGGCTACAATAAGGATTGGTTTGAGAGGGATTTACCACCTTATGGAGTTCTGTTGGATTCCAATGATGTTCAGGAGTATACATTATTTTGGGGACCTGCCGAGAATATCAGGGATTGTTACCTCAGCAAAATCCCCAAAGATCCGAGAGATATGCCAAAGTTACGCTTCAAACGGGGTGACAGAGTAGAGGCATGTTATGGAGGAGGTGTGTACTTTCCTGGGCAAATCATGAAAGTTTGGTACACTGTTGATAAAGGTGACGGGGATGGGAGTGAAGCAGGATTAGTTGTTCCGTATCAAATTTGTCTTGAAGATGAGGGAAGATTTATCTATGCACATAATGACAATGATCACAGTGTTAGAAGAGCAAGGGTCCAGGCTGGTTCTCCCTTATCCATTGCAATTGGGGGTAGAGTGGAATGTGTATGGATGGAAGAGACTCAGCGAATTGGCACAGTTACAGGGCATTGGATTCAACAATCTGATGGATTGATAGTTCCATATCGAGTGAGATTGGACAACGGCAAATATATTTGTTGTCGTGATCAGGAAGAATCAATACTTCCATCTAAGGCACCCCCTCCCGAGTTAAACTATGGTGTTAATGATCGTGTTGACTGCTTTCTGGGGATAGATAATGGAATGGATGTATGGGTTTCGGGAACAGTTATAGCATGTCGTCATGACTGGTACAAGAATGATAAGAAACCTTACACTATCAAGTTTGATGATGGTCGAGTATTACCATTTTGGCCGTGGAATCCTGATCGATGTCTCATTCGAGCAAGTCTTGTCGATGCTTCTGGGGATATGGAGCTACGTTTTGATGTTGGGGATCGGGTGGATTGCCGTACAAATCAAGGTAATGGGATGGAATGGTTACCTGGAACAGTGGTCAGGACGAATTATACCGATTGTAGCTTTGAGGGTGAGTGATAGCTATCTGTCTCGTTTTACTATGACCATCCCTTCCTAATGAACTTATGTCTGTCTTTTGGATCTCTAGATGGGCGAATTGCACCTTACAAAATTCAGCTAGATAGAGGTAACCACATTTATGCTCCATTCGATCAAGCTTCTTGCATCAAAGAGTCAACTGTGACACCTCCAACATGTTGGATCTGTTTTGACAATGAACAAACTAAAGACAATCTAATTGTTCGGGAATGTGCATGCCGAGGAGAAGAAGGAAGTGGCTTTGTGCATATCAAATGTCTTGTACAAAATGCTTTGACCAAGGTGGATAGGATGGACAAAATGAGTTTGAGTAGCCAGGTAGACGCTGCATACATCCCGTTTTCTCAATGCATCACATGCAAAGCAAGTTTTGACTCTGACTCGATATCCTTTGCCGCACTTTCTGAAGAATGCTACAATATGTATGGATCAAACTTGAAAAGTATTTGGAATCAACTTGCAATAACAAAGAAAGTTACATTGTTGAATCAAAGTGAGGACTATGCTGGAGCTCAGAAGATACTTGAAACCGAGCTGAAAAGAAACCAAAAACTGATGGCTACTTGTATTCAACTTCAAAAGAATATCCCAGATGCGCCTCTTCTTATTGCTTTCTCAGTACAACGAAGATTTGTCTACCTGATGGAGTTGATTGCCGTGCACGAAAAAACAAAGTCTCTAGCTGAGATGAAGTCAGCTCTTGATGATGCATTCAAACTGGCCGAGGATGAATTGTTCAACACGCCTTCTGATCGTATCCCCCTTTTGATACTTCAAGCACGACACTCATATCTCTGTGGCGACAAAGATGAAGCGCTGAAGCATGCCGAGAAAGCAGTATGTCTTTCACGATATGATGAAGTAGGCGAAGGCGAACGCCAGGCTGCTCTATTGAAGTGTGGCAACTACAATTTACACAATGGTAACTTGGAAGTCGGTGTTGAACAGATTTCTGAAGCAGTGCAGATCCTTACTCGTATTTATGGACGTTCTGATACCACAGTACTATCATTGACAAAATATTTGAACAAGATCCGTGCAGGGGAAATAAAGACACTTCCAGACGGATTGATATTCAGCAATTGAGGAAAGCTGTGAACCTGTGCACAGTCCTAGAGATTTAGAATGATAATGATATGAAGATTCAGTTTATTCAGCAGTTCTTTATCTATTACTGGTGTTCATACATTCAATCCCTATCCAATGATTCAACAAACTCTGCAAACTCATGTTCCGTCAAACTCTTACTACCAAAACCAACGTCGTTCACATCTTCTTTTGTCCAATTTAACATACCAACAGTATTCAACCAATGTAACAACTCATCAGCAGTAACTTTACCAGATTTATGTACATCCATTGCTAAGAATAATGAAGTTTCTTTCATACCCGAACCAACACCATGTTCACTTTCTCGGGATGTATGCGACGTTAGTAATTGACGTAATTGTTGTCGTTTTTGTTTTATTACTTGATTTTGTTGTAGATGGATTGACTTCTCCCTATCAATACCAGTAGTACTAGTATCAGTTTGAAATCCTACTGCTGCTGCTAATCCAGATTGAGATGTAGGATAGGATGACGCTGCTACTTCTTGATAATAATTTGCAAACTCTGCATAACTTAATCCAATGGTACCTTCTTTATTATTTGGTATTCTACTGGATAATATATCCTCTTGTTCTTTTGTTATATCTATACCTAATTCATTGTGTAATACTGTACGAACATCAGAGGGTGATATTATTGTGTCTCCGTCTACATCGAGTAGGAGGAATGCATCGCGAGTAGATGTAGTTTTAGATTCTAGTTTCCGTACTAATGCAATTTCAAATGGTTGGAATGGATATTGCTGGTGTTGTACGGCTGCCATGTTGTTGTATAATGTTGATTCTTTGATGTATGTTAATTTTTAGTATTTGTTGGTAGGTAGGTATGGTGCACTTATGTTTTGTTTGTTGATGGGTTTTCTTTTATGGGTGATATTAAAATAGACAATACTCGTATATTACGATTAGATCTATGGTGATCATTTGATATAGGGCCTCTTCACAGTTACCATGATTGTTGCGCTCCAATCCTTTGAGGTGATGGCAACTCCGGGAATTGCAAAAGGATGCCCCGGATGGGAATTGCAAAAGGATACCGTATCTTTTTGACATTAAGAGATAAATTGACCATCAATATGGCCGAGGCAAATCATACTACTATGCTTGATCTAAACGCCCACTGTGGCGGTAATGCCGGTCCAAATGCATGGGAGAATCCGTCATTAACAGGCATAAATCGTCTACCACCGCACTCCAAAAATATTCGTAGATTAGCCGAGACATATCACAACCACCAACGTGATGGCTCATCAGCAGCAACATCATCTACACATCAAACGCAACATCCAACTGGGCCACAACCATGTATATCACTCGATACACCAAGTAATAGGTCAGGATGCAATGAACGTCATAAACGAGCTACGATATTTCAACCTAAACAATATAACACATCAGATGAGGATACCAATCTATCAACAGTTCAAAAGGTGCGTGAAGAAGAAAGGTCACAACATCCAAAATCAACAACAATACAGACAACTCAAAATGGATGGAAGTTCCGGTTATTTCCAAATCCAACTTCTATACCAAAAGATTACATCCTACCAAAATCATTACAACAAACTTCTGAAAAAGAGTTATCATATTGCAATAAAGATACAACAATACCATCTAATTGGACAATGAAAGATCATACAGAATGTTGTGGTGTACATGATCCACCACGATATACTAATGTACAAATGCCATTTGATACTTTATATCCACATGTCCCGGTAGATAATCCAACGGGTGTATATCGATTGGAGTTTAGTGCATTACCCCTTGGTTGGGTAAACAACGAAGTCAATGGCACTTCCATAAGAAGAAGAGTTGTATTACATTTGGGTGGTGTAGAAAGTTGTTTCTTCGTTTATATGAATGGTGAATTTGTTGGTATGGGAAAAGATTCACGATTGCCGAGTGAGTTTGATGTTACTAAGTTCATACATCATTATAAAACTGATGAGAAGAATGAGAATCCATCAGACAATGTCCTTGCCGTTGTTGTATTGAAATGGTGTGATGGTGTCTTCCTCGAGCAACAAGATCATTGGCGTGGCATGGCCGGGATACATCGATCAGTCTATTTGTATTCAACACCTGCTGAGGCATTTATCGAGGATGTCTTTTGTCAGGCGACGATTACAAATCTCAATGAACCAGAGGGTAAAGCATTTCCACCTAAGCATAAGGGATTACTCAAGATTCAAGCTCGGATTGGAAGAGATGATATGACACGTATCACGGGAAGAAACATCTACTACAACGAACAGATTGAATGTGCACGAGATGATGATGCTACATATCGATTAATGTTTCAGTTGTATGATAAGGATTGGAAACCACTATTTGAGGAAAAGATTGATCCAACCTACGAGGGCCACAAGCTAGTTAGTGATGCACATTTTCGTTCTGGCTTGGTGGCATTTCAAGTAGAGGTACCTGGCATTATTCTAGCTTGGTCGGACGAATCTCCAACGTTGTACCGTCTACGAGCCACACTAGTACAGATCAATCCAACGAGTGCCAACTTGACAACTGATATTGACATCTTTGATTGCAAAGTCGGATTTAGAAACATTGAAATATCAAACAGAGAACTACTAATCAATGGTCAACCCGTGTTGATCAAGGGTGTGAATAGGCATGATCACAGCTCAACAGGAGGCAAGACAGTTAGTCTAGAGGAGATTAGAAGTGACTTGAAGACGATGAAGGAGTTCAACTTTAATGCCGTGCGGACCGCTCACTATCCTAACGATCTATACCTATATGAAGTGGCGGATGAACTTGGCTTATATGTAATTGACGAGGCCAACATTGAATGTCACGGACATTACGACATGATATGTCGTGAACACACCTTTGCAGCTTCAATGCTTGATAGGGTACAGCGCATGGTAGTAAGAGATCAGAATCATCCCAGTATCATCGGTTGGAGTTTAGGTAATGAAGCTGGCTATTCAATGAATCATAAAATGATGTATGGCTGGATTAAGGGCTATGATAGCTCTCGGTTTGTCCAATATGAAGGTTGCAATAGACCAGAATGGGGACAGACGCAACATGATTACAAGAGAAGTGATGCAACACAGGGTAGTGATATTGTTTGCCCGATGTATCCTACAATCAAGGAGATGATTAATTGGGTTGATAATATTGCCCCTAGTATCAATGAAAAAAGGCCTTTAATTATGTGTGAGTATGCACATGCTATGGGCAACTCGTCTGGTAGTTTATCTGATTACTGGAAGGCTATTAAAGAGCATAAAGGTTTGCAAGGAGGATTCATTTGGGATTGGATTGACCAAGGACTGCAACAAAAGACCGAGTCAGCCAATGATTGGGAGATTGAGGTATGGCACAAGTATGGAGGTGATTATGGAGATATGCCGCATGATGCAAACTTCAATATTAATGGTATGATTTCTCCCGAAAGGAAACCTCATCCTGCAATGTATGAATTCAAAAAGTGTGCTCAGCCTATTGACTTTGGACTGTATTGCGAAGAGGACGAAGAAGGTCTAAGATTTAATTTGGAATTTACTGTTCAAGTCCGCAATAGTAAATACTTTACAACCTTGGATGGTCTTCTTCTCACATGGGGCCTAAACGTTGGAGGATCAATGGTGAAGAAGGGTGCTCTACCTTTGCCAAAAATAGTTTTGCCACAAGACGGTGTTGATATTCTAGTACCAGAGATTAAGGCAGCCTTTGAAGAAGCTACCGATGAGCTTGATGATTGGGTTGATGCGGAAATACATCTAGATGTGGGTATCACAACTCAAGAATCCTATGACGCACCGTTTCCAAATGAGAATATTGCGTCAGACCAGTTCGACCTGAACTGCTACTTCCCATTCATCAAACCTTCTGAAGTGCCTCCTTACCTGAAGCATATAATGCTCCAAAACGATTACAATGAATCGGTCGACGTAAGGAATGAAGAAGGAAACGTCAGCCTATCTTCAAATGGCTTCACACTATCATTCAAAGAAGGATCAGTACAATTTGAATACTCTTGTGGAAACGATTTTAGTGGAACTAGGAAATCGTTAGTTTACGACATGACTCCAAACTTGTTTCGTGCAGCCACCGATAATGATGCAGTCAAGCAAAATGCTGACCAGGCTAGTGACAATTCAAAGCCTCTTGGCAACTGGTTACGATTCGGACTTGACTGCATTCTTTTACAAGACGTATCCATTGAGAAAGGAACTCGTAGCATCGAGGGTGCTGACTATCCATCGGTGATTACATCAGCAACCATCTATGGTCAACCGGGAAGGAATCGATACCCTGGTATTGCCTTGGCTGAAAAGGTTGTGTCATCTCTGCAAGACAAAGATGCACCTGTCAAACTAGGCAAATGGCAACAAAAAGTTACCATGCATAGCAATGGATGTCTCTTTGTTGAAACTGAAATGGATCTGGACATGTCGTTGAAGGATTTGCCACGCGTAGGGATACAATTTTCCTTGAATGGTACAATGTCAAGCGAAACGTCGTTTGCAGACGGTCCATGGGAGAACTATCCTGATCGACGCTTAGCAGCTCATGCCGGTATTGTCAATCGTCCATATCTCGAAGAGTATCCAGCAACATACTGTGTACCACAGGAGCAAGGAAATAGAATGAACATGCGATGGTTATTTCTCTATGAGAGAGGGGATCAGGACAGCAAAAAGACAACACCGAAGAAGGCAAAGCTCACCATACCCAAGAAAACTCTTGATAATGTGTTAGAAGGGAAGAGGGGTGTCTTGATAGTGCCTTCGGGAAATTTACTACAATACAATGTGACTCGCTGCACTGATATTCAAATGTTTAAAGCACGTCATGTGCACGAGATAGAAGTATCAAAAGACAAAATCTATGTAAAGTTGGACGCTGCTCAGCGTGGACTTGGATCTGGAAGCTGTGGCCCTCAAACGCTACCGGAATATCAAGTAAACGGCGGGGTATACAAGATCAACTTCTGGATAAAGCCAATTGGTTAAGATTAGTTGCTTCTAAAATAAAGTTTTAAACATATCTATTAATTCTTTCTTCTGTGTAAACTTGCACAATGATTATAGTTTAATATCTATCTTCTATTCATGGCACTATTACTCTAAGGACGGTCTTTAGATCTGGCCTACATCTATTCTATTCAACTTCTAATTTATCATCTACTCAGCTATTCACTTGTTTTGGTGTCTTCTTTCCTAGGTTCTTCGTCTCTTGACCCGACTCTTCCCTCGGCGATTAGTCTTGGAAAGTGTTGTGGGGGGACACTGCAGACATAAAACTTCTCGGTAGTGGGGAACCCGTTGAATGTACTTGCTGCGGCGGAAGTATACGCACCCATGTTTTGAAAATACATCCAGTCTCCAATGTCCATCTTTGGCAAAAGGACACCTCTACTGAGGACATCCATCGAGTCACAGGTGGGGCCAAACACGGTGGAGGGGTAGAGAGTCTCGTCGGTACGAGGAGCGGCCTCTTCTTCGACAACCTTGATAGAGCGAAGAGCAGCCTTGCCTTCACCCTGACCAACTTCAACAATGTGATGCTTGGAAGAGATTGCATTCCGAAGCTTACGAGGACGTACTGTGGCATGATCAAACAACAAATTGTTGAAGGCTCCGTACACCCCATCGTTGATATAATAAGCAAAATCATCTTGAAGTGGCTGTGTGTTGGCAACCGCTTGTCTGACAATGCCTGATACAGCCGCCTCACCAGCCGCGGCGAGGACACATGGGATATCTAGTCCAATATCTGACAACTTGGAATGCTTTGACCCATCAAAGCTTTGTCCACGAGATCTCATACCAGAAATAGCTGAGGCATCATCATCAAACATATCAGCACAGCCAACGACGATGCCAGCTTGCATACCTTCGACAGTATGCTCTAACTTTACACCATCTTCAGTACATGGCTTACCAGCCTCCATCTCTGGCGGCTCTGCCATGACCCCCTCTGTTTCATGTGCATTAATATTATCTAAATACACATCAACCTCCTGCTGAGCCAAGTTTGACCGAGCAAAGCGTTGTGAATAGTCGGCCAATTCCCCCACGAGATTTTCAATGATGGGATTTTCCTCCTGCTCGAGGACACGAGCGTGACCTTGCACAATCTCATCTTCTTCAGCGCGGGTCACTAAGAAGACATTATCAGCCGCAGCCTTATCGGATATGGCTTGCATCTGAACGTCGTCACTTGTACGATTATTACGAACACTCACAACTGATGCAACAAGTGTATGAGATGCAGCAACGAGATATCGGCCTGGTTCGGCAATAATCTTGATACCACTCGAGGGTGGGAACATTTCATCTAGCATGGGAGCAACTGCCTCGGCAATTTCATCAAAGTACATGTATTGGCGTTCCTTTTCTCCTTCTAAACTCTCCTCATCATTCGGGTCTTTTCCTTCCTTGGCCTCAATCTCCTCATCGTCTTCTTCATCATCATCATTCTCCTCTTCCTCTTCAATAATATCAGTAATGCCCTCCATTACTGTAGGCTTTCTACGATGAACAGCAGTTGAGTCGGGACCTCGTTCGTCCGCTGTGGGGTCGCCAAATGCCTAAGAAGTGGGTGGATGGAAAAAGAAAGTGCATGAGATGTGAGCAAAACTCATTTTATGCATAACATGTGATCAAATCAACACCAAATCATTATACACTCACCTTGACAGGACTCCATAAACTATGTGTCTCTCCCGGAAACCCGCCACCAATATCAAGTATCTTCATATCAAACCCAAACTCCCTCTTAGCCATGTGAAATAACTCCTTGCAATCTTTTAATGCCATTTCATACCTAGTAGCATCTCTACAACCACTACCAACATGGAAACTAACACCGACAACATCCAAACCAACTTTCTTAGCCTCACTTAATAATGTAGACCAATGTGATGGCGGCGCACCGAACTTACTTGATAATCGACATTGTGATCCAGAATCATCGGTTATTATTCTCATTATTAATTGTATCTTTTTGGATACGGCTGCACATTTATGTATCTCGGCTACATTATCAAATGTCATTAGCCGTACGCCACGACACACAGCATCAATTATATGTCCACGTCCTTTACATGGATTTGCATAGACTATTTCAGGTTGTGTAATACTATCGGGTAATGTTGATGATATTTGTTGTACAATTTCAATTTCATTTCGTGATGCACAATCAAAGTTACATCCTAAGCTCATTAAGGTACGTACAATTGCTGGATCGGGATTGCATTTAACAGCATAGTAGGGTATAACACGTGGGAATGCCGCACGCCATCGTGCTAATTGTGTAGAGACTATACCTAAGTCGACAATGTAGAATGGATCTTCGATTGTGTGTTGTACTCCTGGTTCAAGTGCTGAATCATCCCAGTGGACATGTCGTGATGTTGATGGTGTATTAGTAGTAGACGATGGTTTAATATCCTTGGCACTACTACTATTAGTGCTATCAGTGGTAGTAGTGGTATCAAGTAATGATAACGAAGATAGCTGATTCGAACTACCAATTAATGGTATATTATTTGGTGCACGTTTATGTAAATGATATCGTGCTGCTAATCTAAATCCTTTTCCGATTGCCGAGCCACCTAGATGGGCATTGCAATTCCGTAATGTTGTTGTTAATGCTTCTAATGTTGCTTGTTCTATATCACTGTTTGATAGATTATGATCATCATCCTGCGTGGCGGTAGCTGGAGGAGAGGGGGTTCTCGAGTGACGATGATTTTCAGGTGCCATGGTTTTGCAATGTGTATGAGCTTAATTCAACCAATTATTCTACTATATTAGAGCAGTACAGTAGCATCTGTATTATTTCTTCATCGTTATATCGTTTGCAAGAGTGAGTCAAACTCGAAGATGGAATCAGAGCTCTTTTCTCCAAGAAAATCAGAAAGCATCTGGAGCACAGGCCCACCATTATCCTAATCTGACGTGATATATACTAGGTATACTCAGCTAGTCATATAGCCAACAACAAAGGGATATGGCATGAGAATATTATATCAGATTGGACACATATTAACATACATAGAGTTTAGGTAATGTGCCTTCAGTGATCCAGTGTGGCCTTAGGTCTTTTGACTAAAACAGAGTTTTCCCGATACTCATTACATGAAAATACAGCTGTGCAACTCCGATCCTATTATTCCTTGTGTGCTCAATATACAACTAATATAATGGTGTCACGATCGTGCTCTAGCTGCAATAAAGACCTACAAAAGGTCGAGTATAGTGCCAATCAATGGAAGAAGGGTCCATCGGCAAAGTGTAAGGGTTGTATTGCAAATGGAGGCCCACCAGCTTCAACTGTAAAACCAACACCAAAAATTGATGAACCATTACCAACCTCGAGGGAAGAGAAGACACCAGCTGCTGCTGTTGTAGTTGATAATAAAGCGGAGGAAGAGGCGGCGGCTAAAAAGAAGGCTGAGGAAGTTGCTGCTGCCGAGTAAGTATATAGTTTTTTGTGCATATGATGTGTGCATATGATATTTAAGATTTATATGAAAAAGATAACTAACCAGCCTAATGTTGTTACACAATGTGTATTATGTACAGGGCAAAGGCTGCTGCCGAAAAGAAAGCAGCTGATGATAAAGCTGCAGCAGAGTGAGTTGATATATTGGTATATGATATAATGAAATTGCAGAAAGTGTATCATTTATAATATGATGTGACAAACTACTAACGGTGCATGAAATTCTGTGTAATTTTAATATTCATACTTTATCAGAGCAAAAGCAGCTGCCGAGAAGAAAGCTGCTGATGATAAAGCTGCAGCAGAGTGAGTTTAGATATTGTCAATTGGTAGTTGACGTTGTTTATTTCATGCAATGTATTATACTTGCAGAAAGTTTATTGGGGGTAATTTACTCAACAATTTGATCCTATTTTATGAACATAAACTACGATAAAACAGGGCAAAGCTTAAGGAAGAAGAAGAGAAAGCTGCTGCTGAGAAAGCTGCTGCAGAGTAAGTGTATATATATGATATTTATATTATGTATATCTAATCAAAATCTAACCTTTATTGGTTCCCAATTAATCAAAAAACATACAGAGCTGCCGAGAAGAAACGCATCGAAGAGGAGAAGGCTGCTGCTGAGTAAGTTATAGTTGCAATATGTGCATTATGTAATGATGATTGTATATACTAAATCTTGAATGTGTATATATTTCATATACAATAGGGCTGCTGCAAAACAAGCTGCTGCTGATGAGTGAGTTCTTTTTGGCATATCTGATACTTGATTCTATTTATTATATACCGAAATATAATCCCAATTCAATTACAACAATACAGGGCAAAACGTTTAGAAGAAGTTCTAGATAAGAAACTCAAGGATGAAGAAGCTGTTGCCGAGTAAGTTAATAGTAATGAAAGTTGATCAGTATGAAATCAACTAATTTCTAATATCTGAATCATTGATCAGGGCCGAACTGAAAGCGGAGGAAGAAAGACTTGAAGCGGAACAGAAAGCTGAGGAGGAAAGGCTCAAGGAAGAGGAGGAAAGAAAAGCAAGGAAAGCGGCAGCTGAAAAGAGGATGGCAGAGGCAAAGGCTAGAGCTGAAGTGAGTAAAGTTTATTATGAATGTGTATATGTAATGCCATATACAATCAAACTAACATACGTCGTGTAAACATTAAAGGCCGCGGCAAAAATGGAAGCGCAGGAGAAGGCAAAAGCTGAAGCATTGACGAAAGTTGATGATGATTATGTTGTTGTGGACGAGGCGGAAGCAGCAGAGTGAGTATTTTTGTACACAAGATATGTATCATGATGTTGACTGCTTTTCTGACGCTTGCGTATCAAATCTCAAAATCATTTGGTATAGAGCAAAGCAAAAGGCAGACGAGGCCGAGAAAAAGCGTGTTGAAGAGGAAAAGGCGGCTGAAGAGTAAGTGTTATTGCAATGTGTATTCTCGATGTATGTTGCTTGCTTGCTTTACTAACCAGCATCTTGTTATTTCAGGGCTAAGAAAGCAAAAGAGGCTGAAGAATTGAAGGCAAAGTTGGCAAAAGAAGAGGCTGAGAAAGTGGCTACGGCTCTGGAGAATGCACATTCAGAATCTCCTGCGAAAGAGAATGCACAACCAGAACCTACGGTAACAGAATCTCCTGCTAAAGCTTTGACAGAAGCGAGGAGCAGTGAAAAGAAAGATGAGGATTATGTGAAACATGCAGAGTGCTGTATCATTTCATAAAGCTTATGCTTCATTTGTGATGTGTTAGTGGTATGTATCATGTTGAATGTGCTTCTTGTTGGGTGTTGGGTGTACTGATGTTGTTAGACTCTTAGATCTATAATTACTTTGCAAATAAATGTGATGAAATGTTCATCCTATCATTCTATTTTATTCAGTATTGAGTGTTGTATCATTTCGTAAAGCTGTGGCTACTTATGTGTTTAGTATCTATGTCGGCTTTTATGTGTTGCTGCTAAGTAACTTAGTTTCTGAAGTAGTTCGTTCTTTATTTTATACATAGAAATCATCACGATAACAATTTCCTCTTATCATAACCTTATGAACCACCTTTCAAGACTAGCAAACACTATCGATTCATAGCTTCTTACTCTCCTTAGCAATTTTTTGGAGTATATTCCATTTAGCAGCTTCTTCTCGTTGTGCGCTTTTCATAGAATCTTTTGCATCCTCGTGAGCTCGTAAAGTCGCCTCATATTCGCTTTTGGTTTAATGTAGTTTTTGAAATAACTAGAGTAGCCTTTTGTGACCTGATCCATACTCTTTTCACAACCGACTTTGGCAGCAATTGTATAATGTTTCAGCGCCCTTTTCATGGGAACTCCATTGACGATACCAGCTTCGACGAGCGCAGTATCAGAAGCAATTTTGAGCTCCATGTGCCCCAGCTTGGCACGTGCCTGAACATTCCCCCCCATAGCCGCAATATTAAGGTGGTACTTGGCTTTGTCCATATCTCTTGTGTAGTACATTTTAGCGAGGTTAAAATGTGACTTACATGAGCCAAGCGCTGCCCCCTGTGTCCACAGATTTGCAGCCTTATTCATGTCCTTCTCCATACCATACCATCCTTTACTGTATATATTCCCTAACAAACGAAAGGCTTCAGCATCGTTGACATCCATACGCTTCTTAATCCTCTTGATCATTTCCGCTAGAGGCTGGGTATTATCAAGAACTGGAGTTCTACAATAGGGACAGAGGCAATCATCCGTTTGGACATTTACCTGGTGGATACATCCGTGGCAAATGTCTTTTCCACAGCAAGATTGGTAAAACACTTGAGATTCATCTATCGGTACTGGCAGAAAACAGATGGAACACTCTTCCCTCGGTGGTGGGTCCTTGAATAGATCTTCATCCCCATCATGCATACGAAGTGCATCTTTCCCCTCCCATTCCTTCTTTTTCGCCTCAAATATCATATTAGTAAATCCATGTAAAAGCCCCTGGGTACGAATATGATCCTCTTCATTAGACTTTTTACATTGACCACTATTGTTGCAATAGAAGATCGGGTATGTCATCCCTTTCAACTTCTTACATAAGTCACATTCACATTGCAACAAATTCCCATCCGTGTTACCACAATTGGCACAAACTTTGGGATCTTTTTGATAAGATGAAGAAGACGTACTGCTTTTTTGATTTGGTGGTATCTTTATTACTACTATATTTTGCAACGAGTTTCATATTCTTGGGCTTAACACAAATAATACTATGATCATCATGAAGTAATACTTGTTGACGCCCATCATTAGTACCATCAGGATTTGATTTTATGACACCATGTTTACCATTGTATTTTGATCCCTTGTTGAGATTTTGCAAGATAACTTTACTACCGATTGGAAATGATGCCGCCATGATATGCACTCTATTGTAGGTGATAGAGATTAGATGTTGATATGTCCAATACAGTATGTAGGGTTGCAATATCAAAACGTTTAGGCAGAGATAATTCAATGTCGCAAGTGAAAGAATACCAAAATAGTTAAATAGACAGAGGATAATGACAATTAATTCTTACCTGCCACTTTCACCACCGAAGTACTCGACCGACGACGATACTACAATAATAAACAACTAGTGTACCGATAGGAACCTGGGTTAAATTGAATAATATACTTGACTTCTTCGTACGTACAGTAGTAAAGGTAGCCGCCAATCTGGTAGCTCCTAGGATACCGCTACCCACAAAGTCAACATCAATTAAACTCAACACTTCACTTTATTTTGTTCTACCAATACTTTGGTTGGCACCTATTATATGCTTTATGATTTGAAATGGCTCGTCTTCTTGTTACTCTATTACTATTGAACTATGCTGTTCTTCGGTACACTCATGCTAAATCATCGTCGATATCAATCGATAGAAGTAGGCGTACTCAAACATTACCCATCCATCAACGAAATTTTCAACACGGTAGTTTGAATGATGCCCTATTATTATCATCAAGCAGTGTTGCTAGGAATACCAGATCATCAAGTTTGTACTCTTCTAATGCTGTACTGGAAAGATTAAGAGGTGGCGGTGCCTTCCTAGGTGGCGGTAGTAACAATAACAAAGATACTCCAACACTATCAACAACGAAAACATCACAAGATGATGTACCAGCAATAACAAAATCAACAGCAGTCGCCCTGTTTACAACATTCGTTGCATTGGGCTATTTATTGGGTCATCTCAGTACACATTATGTTGATAGAGACACATTCAAGACATGTCTTATTCTCAGTATACCATTGACCTATGCTATTCTTCAGCAGTCAATTCCAATGTCAACATTAGCCATGGTCGTAACATATATTGCATCGGGCTATCTATTAGGCTATCTCTCTTTACATGATGTTGATATTGACACATTCAAATCAATAATATCATCAACAAAATCAACACTATCAACCTTCTTTGATAAAGAACGATTCCGATCAGCAATTATCAACAATCTAAATAACATTGCATCGAAAGGCAATATAGGTCTATTTATATATACATTTGGATTCATCTTCTACGAAACTTGTGGAATGCCAACATCAGTCGTTGAAACATGTGCGGGTATGGCATTTGGTTTTAAGAATGGATTAATGTGTAGTTTTATTGGCAAGACATGTGGATCAATATTAGCATTCACACTCGGTAGGACACTATTATCAAATTATGTTGGTAACAAGATGAAAGACAATGAATCATTTAGTTTAATTGAAAGAGGTGTTGCCAAGAATCCAACACAAAGTGCACTAATTGTACGATACTCGCCTTTCCCTCAGCTTATCAAGAACTTTAGTTTGAGCTTAACAAAGTCTGTTTCATATCCAATATTTCTATTGGCAATACTGATTCATGGACTGCCGTTCTCAATCCTGTGGGCTGCGTTGGGGAATGATTCTAGTATGAGATTAAGAGCATCTGATGCTGGTGAGATTATGGCATCGAATAAGGTATTGAACTGGCTATTAGCATTTGTAACATTCTTTGGGTTCGTCGTGTCACCAGCTATCACAGGTTGGTGGCTAGCTGATTTACGCAAAGATAGTTGCTAGAGAAGAGAATAAATGTGAATATCTACTTGAGAGATTGAAGCTATGATTAAGTGACTGGACACGTATGAAGATGTGTTCTATAGTGAATGTTTCAGCATCTATGATCAAGGGGTATCCATTGCTATTGTTAGTAGTATCTTAGTAGTATCTTGGCTATATAACGAGATACTTATTCAACAAGTACATTCATGTATCTATGTCTATCTACTACTAACTTCTTTCAATACAAGGCAGCCATTCTCTTACATCTATAGTCAACTCAATCAAGATCTATTCTCCTTTGCTGCAAGTCTCATGAATTGTATGCATAGAACTTTTCATTGACTCAATCATTCTATCAAAATGAAAGATGGGAGCACTATAATGACATGTCAACTGTCTATGATGAGCAAGATGATCCTCGGGAGAAACAAACAGTCATGGCATATGCCGATGAAACTTTTCTTCTAATGCGGGAGTATGTATTATCAAGTTGGCGGTAATAACCATGAGAACGGCCACAACAGCTGAAGCTTTATCAGACGAAGATCCCCATGCTGCAAAGATGAATGGTGTGTACGCTAGTAGGAATTCAGGGATGCTCACAGCACTAGCCGAACTTGGTAGCACAATGTAATTGAACCGATGATGAAATCTGTGGATCGGATACAGTTGACGATGCATCCAGGAACATCACAACTGAATATGCCTGCTGCCATAGTGTTCTGTCATAATCTTTGTTGATAAAGCCGTAATGTATAGTAAGATAATATGTACAAGGTCCGAACAGAAGATGATTGAATATCGTGGCAAAGATACCCGCGGCATGCAACTCTTTTCCACCCTCTCGAGCTCTGAATCTCTTGACATCATCCATTGATATGCAGAACTCAAATAATAACATGAGAATTACACCTGTTGAGGAGAGTAGGAAGCCTTCTACAAGTGGCAACATGACGACGACGATGATACGAGACGATGACGATATGAGAGCGACGACGATATGTGAATGATAGGTACTTTCTTCTAATCTTAGTGTATCTTGTGTTGTTTGTATATGCACTCGAGGATATTGTTGTTTGCCACTATCTAAACTTGAAGATATGGAGAAGACTGCAACTATGATAGAAGAGCTCCAAGCTTTGTGTTCTCATATCATAAGAAGCACATCTATCACCGAACTAACCCCCATTTCTTTTGCAATTGATGATGTGACATGGTTCCCACGAAAAGCTCCTCTTTCTACATACATAGTGGTGCGTGGTGGACTCAACTCTCAACGCCAGAGAGTTAGCTAAACTTAACAGTAACATAAATACTGCTACTCTAGTGTTGCAATTGCTCGACAATATATAGTTACTACTCTTCGATACCAAGTATAAAGGGACTAATTACATAATTGATATCATTGCAATTACTAAACATAGCAATATACACGCGCGTGGGTAGATATCTTTTGAGGGGATATCAATGGTAAAGATATGGTAGGCCGCATTCCCCAAGAGCCGGGATTCTCCAACTTAAACCCAAAGGTCAGAAGAACAGAAGATTTATCAATATCATCACGAGATGATGACGGAGGAAGTAATCATTCAATATCACAAATATCACCTATATCCTGGCCACAAGCTTTAGACTGTACTAAACTCAAGTCTGATAAAAATATATGTAACAAAGAATACAATGCAATCATTCAGCAACATATGCAAGAGATATCACAAGCTGGATTAGAAATAACTAATTCCGATCAAACTCCAATGGAATTAATATCAAAACGTACAACTAAACATGGTGTAGTTATACAAGCTGAGAAATGTAAAGTATTAGGAGTTGATATACCTCATCTTGAATGTGTAAGGCATACTGCCGAGTTTGATATGAATGCTGAGAAAGTTTTTGACACATATGTCAGATTGGTGAGTTTATTTAATGATTATTAGTTATATTATTATAATACTTGGAAATACTAATAATTTCCTTTCTATGAAACTTGACATATTTTATGTTTGATAGAATTATACAGAAGCAATCGATGCATATACATACCTTGTCGAACAATTGGAAGAGATTGATACGTCTTCAAATAATGAACAAAATAGTTGGTCTCATGTCGTGTACACCGCCGATAAGATTATACCAGGATTTGCACATCGAGAGTTCGTTACATTAGATTTTGTTGATACAGAGAATCTATTATTGGTTAGTAGATCATGTCAACATCCTCAACGACCATTGACCAAAGTACCAAAGCTCCGACACTGTATTAAAGGAATGTTTACAAAGAAACCTCCAAAGAGGAAGTTACGATCTCCGTTGTGCTACTTTTTACATGTTGTTCCATTAAGCAAAAATAAGTGCCGTGTTGTGCAATTTCAATACAGTGATATGGGTGGCATCATACTGCCGAAAGAACAGACAAAGGCGGTAATAAAGTTTGGATTAGACAACCTCGATCGGTTTTATCACCTTTTGAATGAGGTAGAAAGAAAAGAACTTGATGTTGGACCAAGCACAAAGAACTACTTGGCCAATCCACTTCAGAATGGTTGGAATCAATCTGTTGGCGATATGATAAAAGGATTATGAGCAGAGAAGTAGGAGAGTACAAAGATTACATAGCAAGTCAAGGGTTTCCAAACGAATGGCAGTCTGAACAAAGAGAGATGAAACAAGAAAGATCATTCTGATTATTTTACTGATTTATCAAGGCGTTGTGTTGGTATTTACAAATCCATTTGAATTATACCATATCATCCTTCCCTCTCACATGTTAATCTAGAAGAATGCATACAAAAATAAGATAAATGCCTCATATGCAATCAACATCAAGTGCCATCTCAAATCCAAACTAGCACTCTTAGCAGCAGGAGTAAACAGTCGTAACATACCCAATAGCAATACATCCCCTAGTGCTTGTGCCTTCCAAATCATCTTCGACGATACCAATCCACCCCGATCGACATTATCTATACCGCCATGCATGCGTCGATTACCCTTACTCCAACCCCAAGCCGAGAATAGTTTATACATACATCCCAAAGCAAGATAGAGACCAAGCAATTGTGATACAAACTTATCACCAGCAAACAATGGACTCTCTAATCCATGTTCATCTGCCTCAATTGTATCAGGTGGATGAGAATGTAGAAAAGCACCCGTCCATTCCAGGTAGATATCATCACGAGGGATGAATGGTAGAATCATTCCAGGGAAGAGTGCATCACGTAATGAAACTACAGATATTAATGATGAAACAATGAGTACAGTCCGTGCAACAATACGTGACGGTAATGCATTTGGATCTTCATTCGGATCATATCCCTCTTCACCTCTTCTAATCACTCTTTCTGTCATCTTCTTTGCTTTATAACTCATCCTTCGTTGAATCAAGTACATACCAAAGATAAATGCCTCAATTAAACTAGACATGATGAACAACATAGCCAACCCACCAGCATTTGCATTCTTAAGATCATCCAATCGATTTAAATAAAATGTAGCCAAACATACATTACCAATAACACCTAATATAAGAATAGGATCATAATGTCCAGAGCTCCAACTATTACCACTCCATTTCCCTCTACTACCAATAACTTTCGATGTATTAACATAACTAGGTGCTGTTTGGAAAACAATGGGTAATAGCTTTGTTGTATGATAGGCTATTCCTGCAATACCTACCATTTTACGTACGAATAATCCACCCATATTATTAGCATCAGTTGTTACTGCTAATATTGTTGATAATCCACCTGCTTTTGACTTCCATCCTTTGGAATCATCGTACCATTCTGTTGATTTTGTGTATTGCTGTGTAGAGTATAAACGTATTGCAAAAGTTAGACCAGATGTATGTGGTGTAACAAAAAGACAAACAATAAATACAACACAAGTAAACGTACCAAATAGTTCATATCCGCATTAACATCCTCACCCCAAATTATACTACTTAATCTATTATCATAATCCAAGATGGGTTTACCCGTTGCCATAACATCTCTAAAACATACTATCCAATAAAAACCTGAACATATCAAGACAGTTAATACTAGTGGTAGTGGTATTAGATGATGTATTGATGATCCTGCCGCTGCTTGTGTAGAAGATGGTTTGTTAGTGGAGGTAGTAGTAGTAGATCCGTTGGTTTTCGATTTTGCAGAAGGGTGCACCTTCGTACTTTTAGATTTGTTGTTATCATACTCATCTTTTTTAGTTGATGATGCACTTTCTTCTTTAGCAGCCTTTGACTTTGAAGAACCATCCTCGCCTTCATTTAAGTGAGGAAATATCTTCCTCCTTCGAGTAGTTGCTGCCATATTGCAATCTCAACTCTATTTGCAAAATGGTATGATGCTAGAAAACTCCTACTCTCATAAAAGGATACCGAACAATCTGAAAAGTGGTATCCTAAATTTTAAGCCACAAAAATACAAAAACACAAGATGGTGCAACCAATGTTAGTAAGTTGATCAGCCGCCATCGTATACATCCAGTTATCCTAGTGATACTTGTCCATAATGTACTGCAATAGAAGAAGAAGCGAGGTATCGCCAAGAAGCGGCGGCGGCATATCTACACTTGCCATAATAGCACTTTTTCTATCCATCACAAATTACATCAACAATGATGTTCAACTCCGTTTCATTGGCGGTGTATCAGCATCAGCAGTTGCACCTCCTGTTATGACTGCTAGATTGAAAAAGAAGAGTCGACGAGAATTATCTACTGCCGAAATTATAAATACTTCATCCACTGCAACAGCAACATTGCAATCATCTGAATCTTCTACTGCGACAATCTCTGAACAGCAGACATCAACTGCAGATAATACATCAACATCTACTACTGAAACTAAGAAGACTACTAATCCAATTGGACAATTAGCAAACTATGTCAAAACAACAATAGTTAACTTTAAGAATGGATTAGGACAAATGAATACAGATCACAAACGATGTAATAATATACGAGCAAAGCAGCGTACCTACGCCATAACACAGGGTACCAAACGTCCACGAGGATTAAAAGGTGTACAAACTGGTGGAATAACCTACGAGGAATATGACTTCCTACGGAAAGGATTGGTAGATCGGAATAAGTTGTTTGCAGTTGTTATGGTATCATTATGTTTACCAAATTACTTTGTTTATTATTTATGGAGTTTCCCTGATATGATGCCAAGTCCATTTCTCAAGGGTACAGATACATGTGGTATTGATCGTGAACGAAATCATGCAGTTATATCTACATTACTTGATATTGAAAAGGGTGCAAAGGTAGCGCCGTGGACAAGTAAGTTAAATCCATTCGGACGTAAGGCAACTGAACGAGCAATGGCAAGATTAGATAACTTTATCACAGTGGGATGTAATGCCATGGAAGAGTATGGTGCATCTGGACCAGCAGGGGGTAGGTTGTTGCTCAAGAAGTTAAAGATGGAATTATACACTTCCACGCCATTAACGAAGCAACAGAAGTTATTGGCTGGTAATATTATACCCAAACAGATAATGAAGGGATTGAGTAAGGCAATTGGTGCAGATCCCTTGAATAAGGGTTCATCGCCATTTGGTGTTGGTACTGTAAAGCATATTGAATCAGTAACACTGGCAGATGAGTTTCTAGTGAATCAAGGTGTTGATATTGATACGATAAATGATCAACTATTAGCAGAGGCATGTTCGGCACGTCTAATTGGTAATCCAGGTTGGTCAACCGAAGAACGAAGAGAGGCATTAACATCATGGCTCCAAGAAACTGAAATTAAACCCAAAGAACGAGTAATCCGGTATAAGAATAGTGGTGATATTCATGTACATTATAATGCTAATCTGGCAAGGGCGGCTTTGATGTGTTATAATGCCGTGGATGGGACACGTGATGTTCGTTCGGATGCGAGATTGACACGTACCATGTATCAAGGACAGCAGAAGGAGTTTATCTTAAACTAAACTAAAAGGAACGGGGAAGGCAGCAAGGTTGAACCATCGACTTCTAGAGTCAGTATAGGTTAATTTTTGCCCATTTTCTTGCCTTGTATGTGTTGATCTTAAGGGTCTACATCCTCGCTCTTCGTCACGGGTACATAACAACGACCTATTGAAACTTGCCCCACCTTTAGTGGTGAGGTTGGCTCCGCCCCATTCATTCAACATTGAGAAACATCTAAACCTGAATCGGAACTTAACTTCCCAAGAAGAAACTTCTTCATAATTATGGAGTTTGAGATTACGTCCTTGGTTTGTTTGCGTATCGTACGTACCTATTGTTGTGTAGGTTGTTTGTTTGGTATTGATCACTGGTGGTCGTCATTAGTACTTTGTATTGTACAAGTAGAAGAGAATATAGTGCTTAAGATTCTGGTCTATGTCTATGTGTGATGTTCAAAAGTTGCAAAGTATGAATTATACATATATTTAGTGTGTCGTCATTATGTTGGAAGTAAAAGAGAATTTGGGGAGATTTAGTAGCCAAATGACGAATTTGCATACAATATGAATTCAACAATCATAAGCATTACTCTATTTCTGATATTAATAATATCAACGGTAGTATCAGAACAAGAAAAGGAACAAGATGATATCATTACTAAACTACTCCGACGTATTGCAAACATCGACAATGAGCACATAAAATCTGAACTAAATAAGAAGTTGAGTCAAAGCATTGGATTTGGGGTTGGCATATCACTCTTTCCAACACATAATAATATAGATGATGAAGAAATCTACTACAGAAATAACACACACGATAAGCAGAGGAATCTAGCAGGAGATTATAAGTTTACACCCTGTTCTAATGAACGACCTTGTAACACTATTATTGCAACATATACAAAACAACAAGTTAAAAGTATATTAGAAACAATACTCATCAAATTAATTAATGTCGATGGCTGGAAAGTCCGCGTTAGTATTATTTTGTGTGATATGAATGTGTGTGTTCAGTCTAAAGTCTCGACGACTTGACTGCTTTATTTGACCCTAGTTTGCCGTTATTGATTGCCCTGGCATATCATAATTTGTACTAACATATGCTATAAACTGTGATAACGCATATCTTCCAGTCTTGATGAATACTCTGATTATTATGGTACATGCAAAGTTGATAATAATTGTATATGTCCCACTTTTATAAACGAATTGATCTGTCCTTTTGGATTGACATGTTTGCAACCAATATGTCCAAGTGATTGCTACGAATATGCTTTCAAAGATACGTAAGTTACATATCATATGTGCTTTTAGTTTTGTTAACCTTTTTGTATCTAATCATATCTAATATCAACATATGATAGTATTGACGAGTTGGTACAATATGGAGTGCAGGTACGAAAGATTTGTTCATCTTGTCAAGAAGAAGAAAAGTTTGGTCCAATTATTGACAAGGATGATCTTGGTTATTGTAAAGGTGCATATGGAAGGGAGGCAATGGTATCCGGTTTGATGGTTGTTCCGATCAATAGTCGAGGCATTAAGTTTGGTGCCATGACATCAAATATATGGAGTCATGTAACGTCGGCTGCAACATGCAATATCCCATCTGCCTTCAATGTTAATAAGGCAACCCCTACGAATGTCGATATCAATGCTCTAGTACCTCTATTGCTTGGGACTACTGGCAGTGCATCAATTGCTCCCGATAACATGGGATACGGCTATTCTTATAATTACTTCAAAGGTTATCTTCATAAAACACAATATCAAACATCATCAATGCCTTTATGGCTCAAAGCCCGTCGTTTAGTTGCAGAAGAGACTTCGTGTAGAAGTGAAATTGGAAAGGAAGTAGTAATTAATGGTTATAGTGAAGGAGGTTACGGTGCCGTATCGATTGCTGAATCGATGGAAAGCTACGGCGCACGCTTCAAACTCACAGCGGGAGGAGGTCCCTATAAGATTAGTTCGGCAGTAATTACAGAAGGATACAAGGATGTGACTAGTGGCAACTATCCTGAGTACCTCCGCTTCTACTTCCCACTCGTTGCTCAAGCGTACAGCTCAACTTATCGAGGGAT
>Ga0075437_11905_pt1 | contig 24524 bp, 18 predicted proteins | sample MintriMetagenome_FD_74266 | JGI IMG/M metagenome (GOLD analysis project Ga0075437, IMG submission 74266) | Marine eukaryotic communities from Monterey Bay, USA to study complex ecological interactions - Minidiscus trioculatus and... | ecosystem: Environmental > Aquatic > Marine > Unclassified...
ATACCCGAAGTGATACTAAGATTATCACTCCCCCTGATCACGAGAAGACAAAGACAGAAGAAGAAGGAAACGAAATCATGGATGACAGCCGTAATGTTACCCGAAGTAATGGTGCTAACACAGCTGATATGGGCAGTGCACTAGCAGTCACTGAAGATGACGACAGTAAGGAGACCAAAGGAGGAGATAACGAGCCGACTTCTCACTCCTCTATCAGTTATGAGGACTTGAATGAGATTCTCAATGTAAGACAAATACAAACACATGTTATAATGGAATTGTATAGAAGCATCTAACACACCACTTTAGCCCTCCCCTACATCATTTCAGGATTTCAATTTTGACGAGAATTCATTATCTGCTACTTCCAGCCTAAATCCTTGGTCGGGTTCGCCAACAGATAGTGGTACGATGCAGCGTCTCGAAGAATGGACCAGTTTTGCACATCGAGATGGGATTGTTCAGTCCAACAATGGAGATACAATTCCCGAAATGATATTCTTCAGCATCAAGTTGCTTTCACTTCCTATTCAAGAACGGGATAGCCATACGATTGAGTTTTTTTATGGTGTAGTATGTCATTTGTTGAATGTAAACCATTTACTTGGTACTTGCCGTCATGTATTAATGTACTATGAGCAAGTAAATGAGGTAAAACGTGAAGAATCTATATTTGGGCTGACTTTACCTCTGATCGGACACTCACAAAATTTTAAGGGCCGATCATTACTTGCTCTGATGCTTCAATACGAGAACGTGATAACTGAAATGAGACGTCTAAACGTGTTGCATCACAGAGATGTAGCAACTGTCATGAAGTGTGGTAGTTCCAACACAACCACGAGTCCTGAATTCAAATTTGAAAGCCTCTTTCACTTCTTGATTAGCCTTGATCTAATCAACACAACCGTCAGGCCTAACCCCGCCCTTTCAAGAAAGACTACACCTGAAGTCAATCACGCCTGGAGCCTTATGAACGAACGTTACCAAGATGCCTTTGAAGAAGCAGCATTACTTCTCAATGCTGTGAAAAAGAATCTCGGCAGGTAATTTTGACAGGAAGAATTATGGGAGACCAATGAAGAAGATGAAGTACTGGTCCAGTTGGATGCCATAGTGGCAATGTTTTTGTTTGATTGTAGTATATGAATATGAAGTTGTTGTTGTTTTTTGTTTATATCAGTCGGGAATTGTGTACACCAAAGAAACGAAGTAAAATAAATACATGAGTAAGTAGATAGTGGAAAGAAGACCTTGTCAAAGTAATCTACATCTCTGCTAAAGGCACTTAAAAGGCACTGCCAATGAGGTCAAGGTGACTGGTCTTGTTAGACCTGAAACAACTTCCAGCCAATGGTACTACTATGTGAAGTAGTATCGACATCTTTTTCTGTATGCAGCTGCTTTGTCTCTCTGTTTACTTTTAATCTCATTCAAGTATGTTTGATATAATTGTAATGCTTTGGTATAATCTTCTTTTGTTGCAAGTCCATTTGAGTATAGACGTTGGATTGCAGTTAACGATTCAGCATCTCCATCTCTCACTGCAATCATGTAGTGTTTCAATGCTCTTTCTATATTACCCGCCTCTTCATCCATCTCACCTAGATTGTACCTTGCAATTGGATCTCCTCCAATAGCTGCTAATTCATAATAATGCCTTGCCTTCTTCTTATCAACATCTACGCCTTCACCATTATTATAAGCATAACCAATATTGTTGTATGACGCGACATAACCAAGTTCTGCTGCCCGATGATATAGTTCTAATGCTTTGGCATGATTTTGTGGACGACCGCACGTCCCATCTTGATAGTCACATCCCATATTGTAGATTGCAATAGGATCATCTAGCTCCACCCGTTTCTCTAAACTTTGGACCACTTCCCTATTTGATTTAGGCCATCTTGTTCTACAAAAAGCACACTTTCGATTATCAACTATATTGCCTAGGTCATCGTACCGAGGTGCATGTAAACATCCACTGCATATAACTTTTCCACAGCACATCATGTATTTACGCCCTGTATAAAGTGTAGGAAGACGAAGAATACAAATCGGACAAACCTCCATTGTGCACTTGTATGATGTATCATTTTTTTTGTTTGAGGTATCCTGTGTACCCTCGGTTGATGTACTGCAATTGATATCATTATCCTCGTCTTCAATATCATTTGATGATTCCGATATAAGAGGAGAACTAGGTCTTGGTTTCTTTGATGGTGGTAGGAAGAATCCACGTATATCTAGCCTCTTTATTCTATTCATACACTTATCAGAGGAACACCTACAGCCATCCCCACACGACAGATTGTCCTTCTGACACGGGCAATGTTTGTCATTGCATATACCTCCACATTTGCAACCAACCATCCCATTAATGTTTACTCGTTTATTACCACGCCCATTTAACTGGAGATATAGTAATACAGACATTATATCTGATACAGACTGGCAATACAACAAACAGACAGACAGAAGACAAATTCTGTCTGCATATTATCTTCCAACACATAAGCCCAATCGACGGTTAGAATTGAGCATTGACATGCTACTACAGACATGACAGAAGCCTCTCTACATTTTGATGAAGCACAATAAACACACACTCATTAACCAAAAACAATATGCCTACTATTCATTATTTAACCAACAAACAAGGAAAATTGCAATGGGTGTTGACAGAGATACCTCGGCAATACAAAAACGAATTGAAAGGTTTGAATCAAAACTTAATATGTACTCCAATTGCGTCTATCCCTTCACAATGCACAAGGTCTCGTGTTAAAGAGGGGTTTGGTAGCAGTGGTAGTGAACAATATGCAAATGATAGTGAACGTACAGATATTATGGACGAACACGACTTACACGACAAATCTTATTACATTAATTTATGCCGTGAGTTTACAAAACGCCGAATAAGAGATAAAAGTAAAATCAGAAATCAAAGAGGAGAGATCAAATTGCTTAAACAACAACTACGGGCTATCGTTAAAAACTAAGTAACACGTGTTAACTGATAAAAAAGACACCTTCATATCTGGACAACCAAATCTAACCCTGTTATAAAACAAATCAGCAACTCTACTTTTAATCCATCACAACGTAAACACAATTGGTGGTTTCGTTGAACCAAATAGATGCATTTCCATCCCAAGCTGTGTATAATTACACCTCATTAATTCCTTTAGATCCTCATATGAAACGACATACCTTAGACCACACGGCATCTCATTGAAACTGAGTAGAAACGAATTTTTGTCCTCCGAGTACCAAGCAATCCGCCCTTTCGCATAGAGTGAATCCCCAGAAAACGCGTCTAACAAATAAGTTGGTACTGTTATGTCTAAACCCATTACTCTCTTCATCCAGGTTGAATCAACATTTAACTTTGATTCCTCGAAATCTTCCCCCGCCCTCTTGAACAATGATTGCAGTTGATAGACTGGAGTAGTCCCATCAGTCGTATCATTACGAACATGCTTTGTATCGAGGTTTACTCTAGTTTCCGTCTTCATAGTACTGTGCAATGCATTAGCCTTGTTACCACAAACTGCAGAGTAAAATACTGCACTGATACTAGAGGTACTACTCAGACTAATGTGACATTTTTGGTATCCAATTGTATCACCGTTGGTATTCTACCTACAATACTAAAGGAGTACGGCCATTTCAAGTCAATTGATGAGTGATGGTGATGTTGTTATACATAGTAGAGTGAATCAAGGAAAAAGGAAGAACGTCTCGAATCAATAAAACAACTTCAATCATACGACAGAGATAATGGATATCAAATATCGTTATTTAACATTAATACGTACTTGTCAACCCTAGATACCGACCTCCTACAGACAGGACAATTGGATTTATTAATCCTGCACCATTTCATTATACACCCAAAACAAAATTGATGCGAACAGCAACTTAGCATCGATAAACGTTCAATATGTGATACACGCTCCTTGCATATCCCACATATGTATACCAAAGGCGAACCAGATGACACAAACCTGTCAAGTATCAGCTGCTTCCCCACTTCAAGACCCACCCCACCACACTTCTTTTGTCCTAATTCATCGGTAGTATCAGAGTCAGCATACACCACCACTTCGTCTTCCTCTATCATGTCATCATCTGATAAACCCGTATCGTAATCAGAGTCAACATAAAAAGCATCATTCTCTTCGGCTATCAAATGAGCAAGTCTAAATGCATCATCGTCTTCGCCATAATCCTCGATGTGCCTGAAATAATATTCAACAAGAAGCTCATACGACATACTACGAAGACCTGGGTAATGTCTGCAGATTTCTTCTTTAAGATTTTGACAACCTTTGGCATATTGATGAACATGACATCGTGAAATACCGCTGCTTTCACTAGCTCCAATGAAGTGATGGCTACCCTCAATGTATGGGATAAACTCGAAATAAAGTAAAGAGTATCTGCTATTCATACTACAATACAACCACACGTGTATCTGGCACAAACATCTGGCTGTGACTATAATGATAGTGTTTAGCGTATTATTGATTTGGTCTCGGGCCAGAATTATTTACATCGGATACCACCCGTTTGTCCTATGACAATTCTCGGGCGCGTATGAGCAATCCTTATCCTGTCTACACTAGGTGGAGGCCAGCTGGTGAATTATCATTGTCTAAAGGACTGCCAGGTGCCATTTATTCAATTTTCTTGCGTGTGATATGTAATAAATTTCTGCAGCCGTAGCGCTAAGCACCATTATAATATTATTATTATCATCGGCATGTATATATCATAAGTTACTCGTTTGTTTACCATCTACACTACACAGGGATTACAGGTCTGTTTTTAGTGACTTTCACATGAAAACAATTACATATCACCCACCTTAGCTACACCCAAAGTCACAGATTTATAAATACACTCTGAGATGATCATTCACATCAGATAAACAGAAGGGACATACAGACAACTGCTCTCTACAAGCTAAACACACGACATGGCCGCATGGGACAAATGCACATTTGTCACCTTCTAGTTCATTGCAAATTTTACACTCCAATGCACAATCCAACTCTTCTTCCATTCTATGTAACTCCTTTTCCAGGTAGGTTATCTTCTCTTTAAATTCAACAAACTTCTTTTTCTTCTCTCTTTCTTCTTTTCTAATAGACCTGCTCATGATACCAATACTAGTCGCTAACAACTTATCATCTGATATATCATTTCCAACATTATACTTTTCACTACGACCAGAACCATGTCTACTATTGGTACCTACATTCTGTAATTGTGATATCAACCTGATAATAGCTAATCTAGTGGATAGTTTTGTTGGTTTGCAAATATACATGGTCAGTATTGTTCTTCACTGTATTCAATTTTCAATCAGCGATTGGGAATTTGCAATCGAGGGCAGAGCAATTTCTATCTAAACTCTTTGGACAGATATAGGATAATGGGTGATAATCTTTTCATTTTTCTTCACGGGGAAATGCTTTTGGATATCAAACCGCCTTCCCACCGTGTCACACTTGAACTATTGGGGGGTCGTATTTTGTCCATATAATATTAAAATTTACTTGTCTGGACATTACCCAAATCAAAGCTCAGTATTATATAAGATCAGAAGAGAGGGATAGGATGGCATAGTAGGTTAATATGTGTTAAGTACCTACACTCTCGCAATTGCATGCCTCCTACAGCCCATACAATAAAAATACCATACATAGCTAATGACACAAACCATAAACCATATCGGTCGGATCTAAACTATATTGATAGATAGCATGCAATCACAGTATCAACCACCGCAAAAGAAACGACAACCCTATAGTCAACATTATTGTGACTGTCAATCACCTGAATGCAAAAACATAATAGATAAATCACAAGAAGCACTCAAATTACATTGGCAAGGGTATAATAAATTTGGTCTCAATAAGAAACAAAAGGAAGTATTAGAATTGTTGAAACCAGCCAAGAGATTCGAGATAGGAGTCGATTATCTAGTATCACACAAAATACAGTTCAATAGTATAGACATAACAAACAATAATGAAACCGAAACACTTCGGTTATGCCCCCTCCACTTAACAGAACATTTTTACGCTTATCAAAGTAATCGGTTAAATTCAAGCAGGAGATGGACATACAAAGGTGCTTGCAAAGACACACATGACCCAATTGTTACATCTGACATAACGAAGGGACCGAAAATTAAACTGTTAAAAACGACAATTGATATGATGAATGAACATATCGAGGCGAAAAACGATGAGGAATATCCACACCATATTCCAACACGTGAATATAAAAAGAGAATGTTAGAACAGAACAAAAATAAGGACAGGGATAATGAACTTTCACGGCTAGTGAATTATTTAAAAGAACATAAAAATAAAGTACAAACCGAGGTAATGATGGAAGAGATAAAAAAAACCAATGACAGTATAACCAAGGACAAGTTAACAGAGGAAGATCTAATAATGGTTCAAAAATATAATTACATACCAGGCTCTAGTGACATAGATCTTATTCGTAAACCACAAAAGATCGAGAAAGATAGATGTAAATGCGTTGACATTAAAAAGATGAGTCCGCGGGAATTGTGGTTATTAGACACGAAGGAGGGCTGTTGTTGTAGTAGTGAGTGTTCCAATCTCAACCACACTGTCGTAGATGGAGATGGTAATAGTTTCACCATGCATATCGAATGTACTCCTATGAACTGCTGCACCGGGCACGAAAAAGGATGCTTGAACAGGTTTAATGAAAAGTTTCGACATATCAAAAACTGTGAAATAGAGGAACAAGATGGAATGGGTTATGGTGTCATAGCAAAGGCGGATATACCCAAGGGCGAGATCATAGATCGATATACAGGAAAGTTGGAAAGAAGGAGGGATGTTCAATTATCATGCTACACTTTGGCGTGCGATGTGGACCATAAATATGTTATCGATGCAGAATACTATGGTAACGAAACTCGATTCATCAACCATTGCTGTGACCCTGGTGCTAATTGCGAGTATATTAATAGGTTCATCAATAATCTTGAAACTTTTTGGGTGGTAACAACAAAGGATATTAAAAAAGGACAATGGTTATATATTAATTACGGTGGAGAGAAGAAAATACGCAAGACAGATATGCGTCATTTCTTTGGTACAGATCACTGCCCATGTGAGATTTGTAAGAATAAGAGTAATTAGTGTAAGTTAATGGACCCCTCTTTATGTATTAATCTTTAATAACTTAGAGACTCTAGTGACACTCGACGGACATACATATATTTTTTCAAAACCACTGACACGGATATGCGAAATGTCAACCACATTTTCCCGTAACATTTTCTACTTCTCTTGGCTGAAAAGTAAGCAACATAACACATATGACACTCATCCTCTATCAAGTCTAACTTCCTCTCCCTTTTTACCAGCCCCAACTAGGAACTTGACACCATCGTACGACGCCCTTGTTTTAACACTCCTTTGTGTGGAACCCACCCTCTTATTTTTTTCACCAGAGAACCCATTCTTCTTTCCGCGACCTGCCGCTCTACTTGCCTTTTCATAACTCCACGTCAGAGTCCCATTTTTGGCAGGATTGTTCACGTAACATTGAAAAAACATGTCATTATACCTGTTTCGTCTTAACCCAGTCACATAACGGACAGTCGCCCAGCCGCTCACATTGATGAGTAATCTTATATGATCCCCACTCCTCACTCGTGATAATGATACAAACAGACCCTCCCATGTCATTTTATTGAGGTGGAATGAATGCTCTAGAAAATGCAAATCCACGAAAGAGGGATAGGTTGTGACATGTGAAAGTTATGCATTTATTTATAAGACTTCTAAGCTCAAATGATTGAATATTGCAATTCACAAGTTAAATAACCAACATATAGACATACCTGATACTGATAGGATTATTCGACGAATCGTTTTCCCCTGGTTTCAAGTCTTAGCTCTGTTCTGATTGAATATATACAAATGTTAACCCAAAAGCTTACTTACCTGAGCCTTGTCTATTGTAATACTGAATGCTGGTTCGATAGGAAAGTAATCTTTAGCCAACAGCTGGGAGTCCGGGTAGTACAATTTCGATTCAAGAAGGTTGCGACCTGGCACATACGTGCGTGTATATTTGATCCTCGTCCCATCCTCCCTTGAAATAGGAACAACCACACGTCCATCCCCAACCATACTCCCGCCACCATTCTGTAACCATTTCCTCCTCGACTTACGCTTGAGTTCCTTTTCCGACTCAGAGTCACCGCTGAAGTCTGCAAACAACTCGACATTCACTGCAATAGGGATAACATCAATAGAAATGACATCACCTGGCTTGGCTTCTTCGATTCTCTGCCTTACACGCCTATCTTGTGCTCTATCTTCAAAAGATAAAGAATGGTACTTTATTTCGGTCCCATTGGCCAGCCCATCGTCGACATTGATACCATATGTGTTAAGATAGCCCTTTGCATTAGGAACGAAGAACTCCCAGAAACAGCTATTACGAAAGGCGTCTACTAAACAAGCTTCAGTCTTGGGCTTTCCTTTCCACTTGTTCTCATTTCTCATCCGCGCCCAACGAATAACATTGACTTTGTGATAATCTGCATACCTTCCTGCCTGCCATGCGTTTATATTTCTTCTTTCATCATTACCAGTGACAACTATCGTTGCAAACCGGAAGTCATCACTGGTTAAATCCTCACTGGACAATTTCTTATAGGCCTTCAGATCACCCACAGACACCCTACCAGTGTCACTCATCTTGTATAACACCGCTGTATGCTCGGGATCCCCTGATCTATGCTGTTGGGTAAGCTTGATATATAAAAATTTCGAGAACAAATAACCACCAATTTGCCTGGCGCCAAGCTGCTTTGCCTTGTCCTCTGAGAGAACTTTACCGTCTTTTGATACTGTAATGCCTTTTTCTAGTGGCATCATCACTGATCCCGGGAGAGTATTCCCCTTACCACCCGCAGTAGGGGGTTTCTGTTCGAAATCACCTAAGAGAATGACAAGACGTCCACCGAAAGGTTTAGTATTCTGAAACATTTCCTGCATCCGATCATTTAGATACGCCAACATGTATGGCTGCATTGTTGATACCTCATCTACAACAACAGCACAGATATTGTATATATTGTGGCCGAATCTCCTCTTAAGTGCTTGCAACTTATTGAGATTCCACCTCCGGAACACATTCACATCATTATTATCATTGAACACTGGAATATCCCACGACTTGAGAAGCGTCGTACCCATGATATTAACAGCTGCAGTGCCCATATAGGCACACTTCATCTGTTCTCCCACTTTCATTATCTCCGCCATCCCATCGAATGCCTCGATGAGCTTTGACTTGCCACAGCCAGGTTTGCCACATATCAGTAGATTTGGGGCAATATAACCTTTCATCTCAGCTTCTCCGGAGCAAATAGCACGAAAATGGTCATATACAAGCTTAACAGCTATATTCTTGTCTGGCGACAAATTCAAATCATCAATATATCCCTTTACAGCCCTGTCCAAATCAGGGACATATCGGTACATACTTGGTACTTTTCGCAATGGAGTTTGGTCCTCATCTTCGTCTTCCATACCATCCATTGCGGGTCTTCTCTTAGAATCATCCAAGCCACTATCAAACGAGCAAGTTAAAACATTGTCTACAATTGGACGACCCACCTGATTCTTACTCAAATTACACTTAGTATTCTCATCGTCTTCAGTCGTAGACACGGAAGCATCACGCGCAACTAAACTATCCAATGTATCGAGCAACTCTTGACTATGCTTGAGGATTTTTTTTGCATTTTTTGAGTCGGTGATAGACATATCAGCGACAACTGACGATATATAGTCCATACAATCGCCACTTGTTTGGCGACTTGTAGCTTTTAAATCGCCATAATAGGACTTAGCTACTTCTTTCTCTTCTGGTGTCCATTTTGTCCTTGCCCTCCCACGAAAAGCCGCAAGCATTTCCCTCCTCTCCGAGTCCACCCTCCAGCTATACATGACATTCTCCATCAATTTCAATTTTGCCATGATTTCAGGTCTCTTGAGACTATGAACTACAGACTGTTTGTAAAAGTCAACAAATGCTTCATAGTCATACTTGTAAGTGTTCACTTGACCCCCCTTGTATAGCCTGTCTTCTTCACGAAACATGACTAAATAGAATTGCGAAAATGCATCAACTTTCCTTTTCCAGAGCTTCACCTTTCTCTCGTACTCTTCAGTAGATTCTGCGCCTCGATTGGGCATAACCCCAGGAAGCGCTGGGGGGGATCTTTTGAATTTGGGTGTCAACTGCTTGAACCTTAAGACCTGGTGGTGATACTTTGTCATACATAGACCTTCCCCAAACTCAAACACTTTACTTCTTGTATCCCTACCAACACTATCAACCCTTACAAGAGCGGTGTAGAGATATCTGCACAAGTCCTTCAGACCCTCACCACGATACCGATACAAAGCAGGGTACGACACAGGCTGTTTAGTTCCATCATCCTTCCTATAAAGACACGAACCACCAAACGAAGCATTGACGTGATTAAGATCCTCTTCCTTGGAATCTTCGTTTTGATTTACCCAGAACTTTCTCCTATTCTTGTCCAATATCATCCTTTCCTCATCACCAATATTATCGTTGAGTGTCTCAAACATTGTATCACTGTCCCGATTTTGATAGCCTCCGCCCTCCCCCAAGACATCTCGCTCGTCGTGATCGTTACCCAATTCGTCATCGGTGTCTTCATATTCATACATATCCTCCCCCTGTCTCTGGAGCTCATTTACAACATAATTTTCATATGCCTGTGTATCACAGGTCACAAATTCATCCGAACATAAACTTGCCCCCATTTTCAATAGACTCGCCGAAGCTTGCGTATCTGTAACCTCCACGAGGTTGTTCATTTTATTGACCGCTCTTGTCAATGTATGCTGGACACGCCTCTTGTTGGTACCAGTATCCTCAGCTATACTTGGAAACACGAGGGTGTGCTCATGGGGCTTCTTCAGTATAGGCAAAGCATCTATGATCTTTACCCCATCTTTGTTGATATATGGACCAATATAAAATAGAGCAGCCTTACTCTGTTCGGTCGAGCCAAGATGTAAAAGATTGGTATTACTTCCGAGTAACCCAGTAAGGACAGGATTGTAATCGACAACCCAACCATTTCGTGCAGGGAGCGCCTTTGCAACCATATTATACAATAACACCAAGTCTTTGGTATCAAAAGCCTGTAATCTATCAATGATACTTTTCAACTTTGGAGTGAATAGAGTATACGTGAATGTTGGAGGCTTGAGTTTGGCGACTGTCTCTACGTCTCGATGCCTTGATGTATCTTCTTCATTCAGGGTACGGAGTAGATGGATGGTTGGCCTGTTCTTTCCCTTCGCATTATCGACATATACTCGAATTAACTTGTCACCCCTTTCAATGTATATTGCAATATTAACACCCTGCGTCTTTGCGAAGAGATACACTTCAAGCTCCCCACCTGCAAAACAATCATCTCCACCAACATTCAACATGACACGGGAGTACATCTCTATCTTCTCCCTGAAACTTTTTTCACCCACAGACCCTTTATCGACGAGTCGAGACGTGATATGCTGCTCAACAGTCTTGTCTCCCAACTCAAGATTACATGCCAAACTTTTCAAATAATTCATGAGTTCACCTCTTAAACACTCAACAGATTTCCCACCAGGTGCCAAACAAGAAGACTCAATCAACCCCATTAAGAAATTATAGAATAGATTATTCTTGTCTTGCACGAATTGATGTAAATCGATCTGTTCCATTGTCAAACAATTACAGCCATCTCTTACTAAAGATATGTTCTCTTGTTTAGGAGTATTAACCATCTCTTTGTACAGATACGAAATAATCCGCTCTTTTGTATCATCTGCTGTAAGTTCGGGTAAACCATTCTCCTCGGTAAACTCCGGTCTGTTCAATTCCCATACAACTGTTCTAGTTGAATCAGCTCTCAGTGGATGTAAATTACGCTTGATTTTGTGATATTCTCCCGACGGTCGGACAAAATATTGATCATCAACGAGCTCCTGCCATAACAGTGTACCATCATCTTTTGTTTCACAGACCAACTCTATTGGTTTGGTACCATTGACCAAAGCTTTCGAGTAGCACATTCTACATCCATGCCACCCCTTTGGAGGCTTTCTGCAGGTGAAAGAATGTGTATGTATATTACCACAGGCACATACGGTCGCAGCGACATGTGACTTATATTCGACCAATCTCTCCCTCTCGGGAGGAACTAAAATAGCTCTCGGTATGGGAGGTTTCGAAATGAAAGATTGGCGATTTGCATCACCAACAGATGAATCGTTCGACGAAGGAAGTGGTTTTAGGGAGGGGTTCAATTCAATACCCTGCAATTTTTCTAAGCCTTCGCATTGACAATTCTCACTAACACATCTTAATGTCTTCTTACAATATCCAGCAAAAAAACCAGGAGATGACAACGAATTATCCACTAGTTGACCATCGGTAACACAATCTTTAGACAATATATATATATAGCAGATGTGTTAAGCTGGGCATCCATCATTGGAAATATATACCTAAACAGACTCACCTTTTTGAGTACCAGATAAAGTCTCAATTTTGTCCGACTTATTATCACACGAAACGCCATTATCAACCAGACCTGATACATCTTGAGACGACTGCTCTTGGGTAGGAGAATCAGGCACAAGATGTGACACCTTTTCAATAGACACGTCAGAAATATTACAGATAACATCAGCTTCTTTCGAATAGCCGACAGAATCCTTCCAATTGTCACTTCTGTCCTTGAGAAAGATGAGATAGTTGTCTTTTGATATTACATCTTTTTCATCAATAGAGAAACACTCCTCATCATCCAACCTGTTCCATTTACCAGTCTGTAGATTCTTCACATTGGCTACATAATGACCCTTCTTCGCCTTATCTCCTTGGTGGTCACACACGGCAAATGTCTCATACGTAGTGTCACAACCAGCAAATTTGACATTTTGAAGGTCGAAATCAACACAGGTTTGAATCTTGGTATCATCCTTACAAAATCTCTTAAAAGACATCACAACAACCCTTGGCATGTTGTACAGGGTTACTTTTCTCTGGTGTTGAGTTTTCTTTTCACAGCACGGACATTCGACAGCATCCTCACCAACTAGCACTTCTGAAGAAGACATTACCTCAAGACAGCGTCCAAGAGAACATTTCCTTGGTGGCTTTTGTGTTCTGTTGTCCACTGGTAAAGGGAGTAGAAGAATTCGCGACTCATCAAACGTCGACGTCTGCTTCCCACATCCTAAACACTTCTTAACAAACTTCAACTGACCACTGAGCATTTCATCAATTGCACTATTCTCTCGTCGTCGGAATGCTTCACGGGACAACTTAGCAATTAATTCTTCACTTTGTCCCTCTTCTTGCTCGGAGTGTAAGTTATTGCAACCATCTAACACTATCTTAGTCTCGTTATGAATTTGATCAATTAATTCTGAGTAGAATTCTTGGGCATCCTCTTGCCTTCCTTCAGTAAACCGACGACTCGTAGCACAAAGAAAGGAAGTATGGAAGTCAGATGGTTTAATGTAAGACGTGTCGGTTGTCTCCATCTGAATAAACAAACCACAAAGCTTGGACACGAGTCTTGTGTGTGATTGTACCGACATTAGATGATCTACCATTGGCTTCATACAACGGATTGCCTGGAGAGCTGCATTCATATAACATGAATTCCCAAGATTGAACAAACCAACACAGTTATCAAATTTGATATTTGGTCCCAATGCCAGCATCCCGGTAGGGACATCAGAATCAGTCGAGGCAACCTGTGGACCAGCTGTGTGATCTTCTACTGATGACTCAACCAAACTACCTGCTCCTGTTAGCCTTTTTGTCTTTATACTTTTTACATATCTGATATCCTTTTGTACCAAATCCCGGATATGATCATGTCTCTCGAGTTTAACACAATACATTGAATCCAACACTTCTGCAATGGTTTCACATACCTCTTGTATATCAGCGAAACATTCTAGCAATTGCGGAGACAAGCCTCCCCATATAACGACATGAAAATGAAGAGATCCACTGCCGGTAGTCTCTGTCTTCCCAAAAAACGCCCAAGGCGACCCAATCAAACCAATATCTTTGTTTATCATCGACTTACGCGTTGACGAAACTCCGCTATGATTTGATGGCTTGATACCAAAGAGAATGGTCATGATATCACACACCACCTCCTTGTAAGCAATTGCAGCCCCAACTGGATTTTTTATCATGACTTGGAACCGTTCACCCCAATTAAATGGAATATTTCCCTCACGCTCCCTGAGTTTGATGCCATGTTTCATTTCAACATCAGACGCACTCGAAACAACAGCAGGGAAGTCTTGATTGCTCGTACTGCGGAGAGCAAACCTAATCGCCTTAGGATGATTGACATCATCAATCCCGAACGTCAAAAAAGCAGGTGCACAGCCATACCGACGACCCAACGCAAGGATCTGGCCTGCACTCTCATTCCTCTCAAATGCCCCAAAGACTGACTTCCTCCCAGCAAATGTCAGAAGCGGTGTAAGCTTATTTAGCACATATTTCCCTGTCGGACTATTTGGATTCTTCACGGCAGCCGTAAGTTTCTCTTGAAACTCATCAGTCGAGAACTCATTCGCAAATCGTTCAAAGCCATCCGGATTTGATGCTACATGAGCATGCATTCCCCCGATCACACCATGCCTCCACTTTGACTCAAAAAGATTAAAAAGTAGGGGTCTATTGCACGCTGCTGCTGTTGTGTATTGTAAAAGAGAATGCTCAATCTCCTTATTGGTAAGTGTAGGACCACTGTTCCCATATGCATCACCGTATACAAACACATCAGGAGATGATTTAGCAATCAAAATATCACCACAATCATATTCATTACATGGATTCCTCCCTCTTCTGGCGTTATTGGTAATCGATTCTTCCTTCTCCTCTCTTGTATCCAAGGCTCTTGCCGCACTCTCTAGATAATCTCGATCTACATCCGTATCAAGTCCATTAGCGTATTTTGTTGAAGATGTAATAAAAGAACACTTCAAGGGGAAATCCAATCCACCCGCTTCTTCATACTCCTCATTGAAATCAATATCACAGTCCCCGAGGTTGCTACCGACGGTCCTAATTCGTCTAACATCATCTTTCGTTATCTCAGTCTCTCTCAGTAGACCCTCATCATTGACGCATTCAGCGTCTTTGACAAGAGCTTCATTTGCCGATTCTATTATAGACTTGACCTCGTCGAACTCAGGCAATGCATCGTCGTGCATATAATGAATATTAACTTCTCTCAAAACTTTCAACCATTGATAAATCACCCAAGCTCGACCATACACATTGGCAGAACCGAATATCTTCCTTGCCAATGTATCATACTCACCATCTGGTCCAACAAGATTCAGAGATACATCTCCGTTGATATTATCTCGTGAAAGTAAATTAGACACAACATGTGGACTGTCATCATCAAAATACACCCCACATCCCTTGACTGCCGATTGACCTTTCTCTTTTGTTCTCTCGTAGTCGATGTTACTTTCAATCTTAATAACCAATAAGTAGTGACGAACTTTGGAGATAATTTGACGTTCACGATCTGTTAGAGGCTCCAGACCGATCCTATTAACGTCTCCAAATTCAACTCCAGCGGCAATTGATCTACGAGGGATCTCATTATCATCAATACTCTTTTTGCATTCCAAGCATATCATCGTGGTGTATCTCTTTTTGTTATCCTCGATGATTTCGTCAACGAATTCCGGATGTAGATGGTAGTAGATTGGCTCTTCAACCCCCCCCTCACCATTTGGTACACGCTCCTCAAATAGATAATCTGGGAGGGATCTCCTCTGTTCTTTAAGCTCATCGGGGCTCATTGCTGGCCACACAGACGACATTCTCCACAACTCTACTTTCTTCGTGTCACCTTTGTCATTGTATGGTATTGTTATCGGTTCCAACTCCATAGACCTTATATGACTTTGCAAAGTCCTTGGACTTATACCATAACACCTATCGACATCAACTTCTTCTGTGTCAAATCCAGAGCAGTCTCTCAGCCGCAGAATCTTCCTGAGTTCAATAGAATTTGCTAAGTCAACTTTAATATAACGCCTTTGTGTACCATTGTCTTTGCTAGCCAAATTCCTTATACCACAACATGCACATGTATAAAGTGGCGTAAACATCCGATCAACCTCATCAGGAGCCCAAGGTACCCCGATCCCCTGAGACCGAAAATACTTCAAAGTCGTATCATCTATGTCTTTGGGAGACAATACCTGGGACTTCATATGCACTTGTACTTCTTTGATAGCATCTTTATAGAGAACATCACCCTTCTCACTGAGAAAGAATATAAGAAAATATTAAGAGACTGTGGGGGTACAAGATATTGGGGCCCTAGGAGGGTATTTACCTACTCAGAAAAACGTACCTTGATGGAGCTTTGAAGTGTCATTGGGAGGATGAAAATGAGTAACATCAAAAATAAAACACAAACATTGTTATGTCTGGGTACAACAACTTACCATTCTTGTGATTCTCTACCGTTTCGTTGCATCTTATATTGAACTCTTCATCGTATCGACCCTTGTAAGGGTTATGAGCTTCTGGTAGAACGTACGAATGAAAACCATTCTGTGTCCTATCAACATATCTCACGACGTCCTCATATGCCATGGCGTAGCGGTTTATTTGATCTGGGTCATCAGGATCATGATCCAGACACTTAAGATTGAAATGCCTCTTTGCACCGTCTTCGGGTATGATAGACACAATTTCACACAGCCATAACTTATTACCCCGTAGCTGCTTCCCAGTTGCTGTATCCGTAAACCAAAAACTGGGTACTTTCAAATGCATGCCAACCAAATGCATCCTCCATTTGTTGATTTTTTCCATATCTTTCTCTTCCTTGGAAGGTAGCATCTTCCCACGGTCTTTGACAGAAGAGGTATCTTTGTACATATACCATTCAAGCATCGCTTCCTCTCTGCTCAACTCGACACCTTCGTATTGCCACCTCATTTCGTCAATATAATCATATTCTGTGAGTAATTCTTCATCACTGAATACTCTAACTATAACTTCAGCAAACGTCAACCCATGAATCTTCCCCAACAAATACAGACCATCCAGCTTCTTGATACATCCTGGCTTTGTATCCACAAATCCTTTATCCACAAATCTTTTCCGCACATGTATATAAGCAGACAACCACCCAATCACCCACTCGATATGGGAAACACATTTGAAAAGAAATAACAACTGTGCAGCGAGTGCACTATCGGTATGACGACTCAAACTGTAATCCTCTCCAGGTACTTCATACGTCTTAGTATCCGATGTGGGAGGAGGGATACATTCTGCTATATAACTAGAACGATGACGATCAGCATCTTTGTCTTGTCTGTACTTTCTTTCCTCAGGGGTCTCGTTGGCTCTGGTCGTAGCGTTCCTCTCGGCATTAGCTGATAGTCTCTTCTCTCGTTGTTCAGGCGACTCGTTGGCTCTGGTCGTAGCGTTCCTCTCGGCATTAGCTGCTAATCTCTTCTCTCGTTGTTCAGGCGGCTCGTTGGCTCTGGTCGTAGCCATCTTCTCGGCCTGTGAAAGGAGACTATACTCCAAGAGAGGAAACCCCTCCACTCTTTCACTCAGAAATTTTTCAATCATAGCTTCGACTTTCAATCCTTTAATAGATACTTTGAAATCTTTCATCATCTGAGATCTATCATTTTTCCCCATCCTCAACCAAATCATACCGGCAACCTCGTCGTCAATTTTATCTCCACCGAACATATCAACCAGCTTCCACTGTTTCTTCAACTGTGAAAGTCTTGTATCAAAACTGGATACCCGTGCAGACACTTCACTCTCATCATCCAACCTTAAACGTGACATTTCGATTGTCTCATTGTCTTCTTCTTCCATGAATTCTCTTTCATCACTGCTATCGTCACACACTGATCTACAACCTATCAATCTATTGCAATATACAGCAGGCTCTCCTTGCTTTATACACGACGGTTCTATGTGTGTTACCACAGAATCATCGTCAGCAACATCAACGTCCATATGCTGGGATGATGTGGCGACAGTACCGACATCGACAATATCTTGCATGCTTACATCGTCCACACTCTCGATTATACCATCCTCCTTGTTTGGAAAGGACTGAGCACGACGATGAGGATCCATGTCTATAATCCTATCACTTCAAACTATTTCCTATGAAGACCACACCCTCGTCAACAGAAATTAAAGTGAGATTGGTTTGATTTATGAAGCAAGACAAACCATAGGAGGACATATTGCAGATAATTGCTTGGTGAACAAAAATGTGCAATAGTTCAAGACATATTACAGACTGTGGATACCACCGGATACCCTAAATGTCTGCATATTATCTTCTCAAAGAATTGACATAACCTAAGCCTTCATTTTATAAGCACAAATACAAAACATACCAACCTAAACATCGCATTACATCCACCCTACTGTGATTATCCAATCAAACCTACAACACACAAAAGTACACTATGAAACTCTGTGCTTCATGTTTAATATGTCATCCAAGAGATCATTTCAGCAACAGGCAATGGAAGACACATAAAAGCATTTGCTCGACCTGTGTCGATGACAAGCAGACAAGAAAGATCTGTGGTGTCACTCCCCCAAAATTGGAGGCATCAGTAGCCAAGGATGATGATGATGAGGATGATTTGTTACAAGCTCGGTTCCCCCACATGCAACCAATGATCAGTACTGCAGTTGTAGGACTGGGTGATAGGACCAACGGAGGTACAAACAAAGAGTTACAAGATGCTGATACAATGTTCCCAGGTTGTTTCACGGCAGCCTCTGATTACAGCAACACAAATAAAGACATCGAAGCTTTGCTGGCTAATACAACACACAAATTAATCAACGAATTCGAATATATCGACTTCTTTGAGAACGACTACATCTCAAGAATTGTTGAACATTTTGGCGGAGATAGTAAATTGGTGGAACATAAATTGCGTGAAGATGTAGACAGAATGATGGCCCCAATGCATTAATCCAAGAGGACCGACAGGAAGAATTATAGAACTGTGAAAACGATGTACTTGTTTGATTGTAGTGTATGAATATGAAGTTGTTGTTGTTTTTTGTTTATATCAAATATCAGTCGGGAATTGTGTACACCAAAGAAACGAAGTAAAATAAATACACGAGTAAGTAGATAGTGGAAAGAAGACCTTGTCAAAGTAAATTCTACATCTCTGCTAAAGGCACTTAAAAGGGATCCTAACATTTCGCATCGAGCTGGTAGGTTTTGAGCCATTAGTTCCCTCGTCTTGTCTTTGTAATGCTGGCAATCGATGTCTGCATTACATAGCTCACATCTCATGCACCAATCTATATCTTCTTCTTGGGTATCTTGTGTAACTTGAGCAGAAGAAATCTTTCTCTTCCTACCCCGACCACTTGTGGTAACTGTTGTTGCAGCGGCTACTGCAATTGCTGTAGCGACCGCCGTAGTAGTAGCATTTGTAGATAATGATGGTGACGGAGATGGTGCCGAAGTAGATGGAAGTATAAACAACAACAAAAGAAATAGTATCTTCTTGAACTTGTTATTGTTCATCTTCGTCTTATCCACATGCCCACAAAGTAATGCATTATGCCGATCATGTCGATAGGGCCCGTAGGGATATATCAATCGTTTTACTCTTGAATGGGTGTAGAGAGTTGTATGGTAGGCTACCCAAAATGGTACGACGATGGCAAGTACCATTGCAACAAAGTAGTATCCAATAACTGCAATGGGAACAGTTAATAGAACTGCCACTGGATAGCCCACAATATCGATAATATAGTAAATGAGAAGGTCAGCAATATAGAACATTTGGAAAGTTATGACCAATGTTATTGAACAGGGGAGGGAAGATGAGGCGATGACCACATAATACTCATCCATCGTGTCGTCCTATTCTTTGATATCGAAGATGTCAATGTCGATGTAGTCGATGAATTGTATGCGGTAGGTTGTTGTATTATCTAACCTATTGTATTGTTGTAGTAATAGTATACTGGTATCAATGGTATACTGATATCAACCTATGGTGCACCTTGTTTAAAATTCTCGTGTCGATGGGGGATTGTATGGGGAGATGTGATGACGATTTTATATTACGCGGCGGCGGTGTATCCTGTGGCGGTGTAGGATATATTGCACGATATGGTAATGTACTACACTTTAATATTGTGAGTTATGGTGAGTTATTCACTTGTATCATACATGTCTCAAAAGATGGTGCACTTACCTTTTTGTATTCTTTATTGCAATTGCAATATGCGTGTCGAAGGATTTATCCGATGTATCCTGCGGTGGAGTAGGTTGTATATGTGCTGCATGTATGTTAATATATTACGGGATATTGTTGTGAGTTATAATGGGTTATTCACAATGCATTGATATATATCAAGATGGTGCACCTACCTGTTCTATACTGCAAAAACAATCGAGGGGGAGATGAGATATGCCGATGAGATGGAGACCGGCGGCGGTGGCGATTTATCTATGACAGTTAGATGTTATGAGCTGTAGGATTTGGTATGGTAAAGTCCAACGCGGTATTGTTATGATATTGTTTATATGTCAATCAATGGTCCATGATGGTGCACTAAAATTATTATGAGAGGTGCCGCAATAAAAATTCTGCCAAGCTCTTTTTCCCAATTTGTCCCAATTAACACAAAGACTCCCAAAATTTACCGCTTTACTAATTCTATTAGCTTCTTCTCTGTTCTTTCTTTCTTATGTCCTTTCCGCACGACTGGATAAGTTGGCATTTCATGGCTTGGTATCCTCTTGTTCTTGTGCTTGTTCTTGATGGCTTGGTATCCTCTTGTTCTTGTGCTTGTTCTTGATGGCTTGGTATCCTTCTTGTTCTTGTGGAGTTATGGAGTTGAAATGTCACAATTCCCTAAGGGACGACGATAGATAGAAGTCCTCGCCAAATAGTTTAATTAGATGTGAGATTGGACTAAAATATGGCAGGCCGATGAACTCGTGGTGTGTTGGAAGCGTTAAAGACATGTCATTCTTGTTTAGTGGTATGGATACGTTTAACGAAGATATCAATGGGTGGGATACCTCGAGCGTTACTGATATGAACTCCATGTTCTATGATGCATCGTCATTTAATCAAGATTTGTCAAACTTTAATACCTCAAGTGTTACTGATATGTTTGGCATGTTCAGTGGTGCCAGTTCCTTTGACAGAGATGTGTCAAGCTTTGATCTTTCGAGTGTTACTGATACGAGCTTCATGTTCTATGGTGCCACCTCATTCAACAAAGATCTTTCAAACTTTAACACCTCGAAAGTTACTGATATGTGGCATATGTTCAAGGATGCAACTTCCTTCAATCAAAATCTATGCTCATGGCAAGATAGCTTTCCATACACAGCCTTTACATGGGATATCTTCACCAACTCAAACTGCACATATCAAGATACACCAAATGAAACTCAGAAAGGACCCTTTTGTGCTTCTGATTGTCAATAATAAGTGATATCAGTGTGGATAGTGATGTAGTGAGTGAGACATAAGAGAGAGAGAGAGAGTAGATATTAATATTAGATAGTGAATGTTTTAGACTTTAGATGTGAACTGGTGAACACTTACACTTAGACTTTTAAAATAAAGTTGGGGCTACTTAAGAACTAGAACAAGAGATTAGTTTAGGGGGTCCGTTATCTAGTTACCACTGTAGTGTAGTTTTGTAGGTATAAAGAGGTATTAGATGAATTGTTGCACATCTTAAACCTCCCATCAACTTTGGCAATACCCCAACTAAAAGATGTGTTCGGAGGGTTCTATCTAATTTTATGTACTTCCACGAATCGACCTTATTACTCTCATACTCATAATCCGCGCCACCCCCACAGCCCACAACACAATCAAACATAGCTTGACTGGTACATAGTTGCCGTATCATTATAATTATAACCCCAATAAACATACATAACATACACCAAACAAACAGATAACAATGGATATACGAAACTTCTTTGGTGGCTCATCTGCTAAAAAATCCACAAACTCAAACAACAATGATGCTAGGAAGTCATCAAAAGACAATAGTGATAAGAAGAAGATTATTAAAACAATGGAACAAATTGCAAATGATCGTTCCCCTGACAGTGATAGTGATACTGATATTGACGACAACGCTACTAGTGGCAACATTGGTAGTGGTATGAAGGTTAGTGGCGGCGGTGGTAAGCAAGAGGCCACTCACAAATCGAACGGTGCACCGTCTAAACAAGTTGACAGTGATGCTTCCACAACCGACGATGACGACGTAGTACAGATTAAAAAGAAGAAGAAGCCACCACAGGCATCTCCAATTAAGAAACGCAAGGCTTTGGATAGTTCGGATGATGATGATTCAGATGGCAAGGTAAGAAGAGAAAGTTTTATATATTTTATTATTTGGGCATTTTATGTGTGGGGTTGATTGTGTTGGGTGGTTTTGTGTGAGGGGGCACTGCCGGTATATATACGATTTATTGTTTTGTATATTTGTTTAAGGGTGTGGGTATTGGTTGGTAATATGGGAGAGGCATATTGAAACGTGCCGGTTGTGTGTTTTGCAATTATTGATAGGGTGAGGGGGTTATGCTGTGTCTCATGGTATATGGGGATTTGAGATCTACGTCTGTATTTGGGAAAAGATATACTTTAAATATATATTGTAAAAATTGCATTTCTTTTTATGTGTGGGTATGGGTATTTGTTGCAAATAAGTTTCTTATCACAACATATCCCTTACAACCTCTTTCCCAACACAAGGCACCAACCTCTGATAAGAAGAAGGCTAAGCGTAAAGTTATTGATAGCAGCAGTGACGAAGAAGAAGAAGAGGATGAAACAGATTTAGATGATTATTTAGAACAAATGAAGAAGAGAAGAGCCGAGGCAATGGGGAACGGAAATGATGATACGAAGAGTAAAAAGAAGGCTAAACCAACCAAAGCAGCTGCCAGTAAGAAAAAGAAGAAGACTCCACCTCGTAAGAAATATGTGGATAGTAGTGATAGTGACGAAGATGAGGTTATGAAGGATGTTGAGAGTAATGATGATGACAGTGATGATGATTTTCAACCGAATAAAAAGCAGGAGAGTGACAGTGAAGAGGAAGAAGAGGTTGTCGAAGTACAACCCAAGAAGAAGAAACCCAAGGCATCACCCAAAACATCACCCAAGCGCAAAGCTGCCGCACCCAAGAAGAAAAAGACATCACCCAAGAAGGAATCCGAACAACCATCTGGTCCACCAAAGTATCACCCGCCATCATCGAAATTAACATCACATATACCCTACCTTGAAACACAAATTATCAAAAGTCATTTAACTAAATCTGATCTTCCCAAGTTACCAAATGATAATCCAAATTTTTCAGATATTGAATTCACACCAGGATGTTTATCTGGATTAACATTTGTCTTCTCCGGCATTCTATCCACCAATGATGTTGCCACCACAGCCACAAACACAGCCATGGCAATTAATTCACCAACCAAAAGTGAATATTACATCAATCGATCATTAGATTGTTCCAACATTAATTGTGAATTAAGTCGAGATACAGCTACGGATATTATTAAAATATTGGGTGGCAAGGTAACCACGAGTGTTAGTGGTAAGACTGATTATTTAATCTGTGGTAATATATTAGAAGATGGACGACAGTTGGAGGAAGGGTCGAAATATCGTAAATGTATGGAGTTGTGGAGTGGTTGGAGAGATAAATGGCGTAAGGAGTATACCGGTGAGGAGAGTAGTAGTGACGACGATGATGATGATTCGGATAATGAAAAGAAGAAAAAGAAGGCCAAGGGAAAGAAGAAGAAACTAACCGCTGCACAACTCAAGGCTAAAGATCCCGATACATTAGTTGAGGTTATTCGTGGTATATATGAATTTTATGGTTTGGTTACATATTTGAGTGAATGGAAGAAGGGTACATTGCCCGAGGGTGAACGTATGGAATTGGAGGCACGTCAACGTGCTCAACAGGCTGGGGAGAAGGAGGCCGCAGCTCCGGTTGTGGGTGTTAAGAAGGAAGAGGTGAAGATGGAGGCCAAAGCACCAGCCAATCCTTATGCCAACAAGGCACCACCGGCTAACCCTTATGCTAATAAGGCACCTCCGGCCAATCCCTATGCAAACAAAGCACCTCCAACCAATCCATATGCCAAGAAGGCTCCACCAGCAAATCCATATGCCAACAAGGCACCGTCTACTAATCCATACGCTTCCAAGTCGTCGACATTTTCATCTGGTAATCCATACGCATCAAAACCAGCCGCAACTGCATCAAAAACAGAAAATGGAGGTAATATCAATCATCCAGGATCAGGTAAAGAGTTACGT
>Ga0075437_12691_pt1 | contig 24489 bp, 16 predicted proteins | sample MintriMetagenome_FD_74266 | JGI IMG/M metagenome (GOLD analysis project Ga0075437, IMG submission 74266) | Marine eukaryotic communities from Monterey Bay, USA to study complex ecological interactions - Minidiscus trioculatus and... | ecosystem: Environmental > Aquatic > Marine > Unclassified...
AGAACGCCATTCAATACGGTCTTTGTCACATCAGAAACATACAATGGTAATTTAGGCGGCGTTGCCGGTGCTGATGCAAAGTGTCAAACTCTAGCCAACAACGCCAAGCTGCCCGGAACTTATTATGCTTGGATCTCTAGTGACGACAGTAACAGCAGTCCTTCCAAACGCTTTAAACGGAGTCCCTATCTCGATTCACTATCGTACCGCCTTGTTGATGGTAGGGAGATTGCTAATAATTGGGCAGATTTAACAAATGGAAGCCTCCAAAGGCCAATCAATATGGATGAAAAAGGTTCGAAGAGTGTGACTGCTTTCGTTTGGACTGGTATATTTTTTTACGGGGATGTTTTTTTTAGCTCGTTCAACTGCAATCAGTGGACAATGGGTGGACATTCTAACACGCCTTCAGCGTGGAGTGGTGTAATTGGGACTTCTGGAAAGGCCAACAATGAATGGAGTGCGAACACATTGGCTAATGGTGGGTCTGCCACCTGTAACCTGTCAAACCGACTTTATTGTTTTCAACAACAAGAGGTAAGTTAGTATCTTTGGATATCAAATTATCATACATGCCAAACCAAAGATGCTTTTGATCTTTGTGCCGAACTTACCCCTAATCTTCTTCTTGCTAAATATTCCCCAGATTGAACCAGAAGAAACTCCTCTTAATACCAAACACGCAGTTCGTTGTTGTAAGGATGACTCACCCATCATTGATATCGACGCTGAATTGTGGTCACAGAAAAAGGCAAGTTGTCCCTTTACAATGAAGCAGTTATGGACCGGCGAGTCTCAAGAAGTGACATCTCAAGATACCTTTCTCGGGTATACCCTTTATTCTAACCGGAAATGTGACGGTAGTAATACTGTGATTGGTAATGAGAAGTCACCATTTTCTCCTGCTCAGTGTCGAGACCTTTGCAACGAGGATTCATCATGTGTTTCATTTGAGTATCAGAGAGAATCAAGCATATGTATTCTCTCGTCATCATGTAATCATTACGACCTAACTAAAACACACCAAAAATTCAACTGGTATTTTAAGCACTGGTCAGTTCTTCCACCAGGATATACAAAGTATGAACATCGTAAATGTGATGGGGGTACATCATTTCAGACAAGAACGACACAAGAATGTGCTAATAAGTGCAGCGTCGATCGAGAGTGTGCCTCCTTTTCCATGAACCTTGAAACACAAAGCTGCAATCTTTCAAGCATTTGCACCCACTACGCAGAGACGACAGAGGATACTACTTCTTCCTTCAACTGGTACCTGAAGCAAGACGATGACGATAAAGAAAATGAAGAATGCCCATTCTTGACATATGACAAAGCTAAGGTGAGTATTCTACAAGCTCAGTGTGCTTGCAAATCATATCATGTAAATGATTCTCACACTTTGTGTCTCTCTAGGAATACTGTGAGGATGCAGGTGGTCGTGTGTGCACTAAAGATGAGATTGAAGATGGTTGTGCTGAATTCACCGGGTGTAGCTTTGACACGTCACTTGTTTGGTCAAAGTCAGAAGCATCTCCAGAGGTTTGTCCCGCTACAAGTTACCACAGTGGTGGGGAGTTTGTCACTGCATTTGAAACATTGTATGAAGGTCGAAATACAAGCATGTTTGAGGCAGGCAATCCTATGCGCAAAAATCAGAGTCAGGCTGCCAAGTCTGACTTTTTCAATACTCAATTCCCAACAGGTTTTGCTCAGGATGTGACTCTACCTCATGGAATAGCAAAGATTGAGGAAGTTTGTACATCTGGTGTCTGTCAGTCAGTTTATTTGTATGAGTATGAGAACATCTTGTCAACCACCAAGGATCTCTATTGCGATGCTAAAATCGGGCCTCCATCTTTATTGGCGAAGGCAATTGATACATCAATGAACTTTCTCCTTGGCCCACGTGTCTCCATTGGGTCACTCAGATCTACAGCAAATGCAGTCACTAGTTGTAAGTTGACTATGTGTGTTTATGAGTTGTTGTCTGATTTAGTTTTGATCTCACCCAATTCTTCCAATCACAGTCGACCCTGATGAGAGCCCTCCTGAACCTCGTTGGCTTAGTTGGTACACAAATCTAACTGATAAAGACTCAATCGACTTTTACAATGAGTGGACTTCAGCATACGAGAAAATTGAGGATCCAGAAGTTGACCCAATTTGGCTTGGTGACTACCTTATTATCAGAGACCCAAATTCCTTTATTGTGTCACCGGCAAAAGATCCAGAGGACCAGAGTGTACTGGATGAAATTTATTGTGTCGATGAGACAGTTTTCAGTGGATCAGTGGAAAACTGCCAGGAATATTGGCTTACAGATGATATCAACCCATATGAAGACCTGACATGGTACACAAGTATTTCATATCCAACCAGTGATGTTGCTCCATTTGATCAAGCCTGTGATGATGCTGATTTCTGCAAAGTTGATTGGTTGGAGAATGCTACAAATCCATTTGAGGAAGAAGATGCTGGATGCTATGCCTTTTATAATGATTGTCGAGAAGCTGACCCAGGAAGATATCGCTGTAAAGGGTTTTGGGATTACTGTAGAACTAACCTCACTGACTCTGTTCCTGGCTGGAAGTATCCTAAAGAAAGTTGCAAGGATACTAGCATATCGGAGCTGGATTTTGTCACGTGTCCATCACAATGGCTTAATGATACCAAGAACCGATATATTGACGAGCGTGAGCAAAATGAGAGCTGCTACAACTTCTGGGATTATTGTCGTAATGAACTTGATGAAGAGTATCCGGAGTGGAAGTATCCTCGACCTTCATGCAGGGATGATAATGGTATCGAAATTGGCACTTGTCAAGAATTATGGTTGGATGATGAAACAAACCCATATTCTTCCGAGGACAATCTTGCGTGTCATGACTTTTGGGATTATTGTCGTTTAGAGCTAGTTACCAATCATGAACGCTATGCTTGGCCTCTTCCTAAGAACCCAACAGTTGATGACTTCATGCCTGGCTATTGCTGCCGTGATAACCCCCTGACAGCTCGCACAACTGAATTTTGGGGAGATCATGTAAGTAAAGATGTCCTGAGTTACATCTTTCATGTTACATTCTCTTTCTCATTCATTCTTCTTCAAATCTTCTATCATCAGTACACTGAAGATCGTGCTAATCGTGGCATGAAATGTAAAGATCGAGGCGAATGGCATATGGGCATGTCTCCTGAGGCTTGTCACCATGGCGGAGGTGAATTCTATCGCTCGGCTTGCATAACTCTGAAACGTTGCATCGATTCCAGACCAAGAGAGGGAGAACCAGGATATAGGAGTACCTTTGAAGAATGGGTCAAGGAAGAAGAAGTTGAAATCTATGATCCATATACCGAAGAGCAGTGTGATACTGCAAGAGTAGCACTTGATTATGAACCAGACCATCTTGATGATCAGGAGATATGTGATACATTCAACGAGTTACTGTGCGATGAGTTCTTTGAAGATTTACAATGGTTAGAGGATGAAGCCGCAGAAGGCCCGGTCAAGTTTGAGCAAGTGAAATACACAGCCATTGAGTAAGTTGACTTATGATGATGTTGTTTTAACGATTGGTGAACTCTCTGCACTCACAAAATTTACTATTTCTCAAAGATATCCCAAAGATACACCTCTCTTCTTTAAGCCATTACCTAAAGAGAAAGAATTCATTAGAAGAAGCGACAGTGCCAATGAAAGCGAAGACTGGGACGACGTCGTGGATACATTGGAAGTGGCAAAACGTTCCCTTGGATTCATCAAGGGTAATGCAATGGATGCCATAAACAAGTATATTGCTATTCAAGAAAATAAAAGGAAAGTTGCAAAGGTCAAATGTGATAAGTTCCAAATCATATATGATGGTACCTTGAAATTTAAGGAAGCTACACAAAATACTTGTTTTAAGCTTCTAAAAGTGGTTGCAGGTGTTAGCAATCCTGTTTATAATATATGCTTGGCAGCATTTAAAACAACTATTGTGAAATCATTCGCAGCAAAAACAAAACTGAGAAAATGCAATATAGTGAAGGAAGTGGGAGCTTACCTATCAGATACACAAAAGTTCACGTTGTGGGCGGTCCATTATACACTCAAATTAGCGTGAGTTCACTGTGTATTTATTTGGGTCTTTTCATATATCTCACATTTACTTCCCCAGGCATGAAGGAGTTGACACTGCACTTTTTGCTCATAAATTGAGGGAAAGCAAGAAAGTAAGACAGTATGAATATGTTGATGCGACTTATCAAAATGTGATCAACCACTTTCAATGGTGAGTTTACGATTCGTGTGCATTAAACATAGAAAATCAACTTGTTATTTGTTAATTATCTTCATCTTCTACCCTGAAAGGACCCATGATGCGCTTGGTGTAATGACAAATAACACTATCAATCAGCATACACAGATGCGTCAAGAGTTACAAAACAGACATCAGGACATTGCTAATGATATGGGTCAATGTAAGTAACCTATCGATTCACATGTTGCACAAACAAAAGAAGAAGAACTAACAAACAATCTATTATAGACAACACATGCTTGTCCAATCATCTGGGAAATGAGATCTTAAGGGAACTCAAAGCAAAGACCGGTCCACTAAGCCCTCTGTGCAGCAGATTATTAGGTTTTGGCTCTAATCGGCGGCTTAACGATGATGATGAAGCATTTGAATTGACGGCTGTATGGGGAGGAGACTCGTTGATGGGCCAATTAGCTGAGTCAATTGGTAACGAAAGGATGATTATGTCAAAAGAGAACGAGATTATCGACAATCAAGTTGATATGAAAAATATTACTCAAGCAATGAAAGATCGAATGGCAACCCTTCAGGAAACAGTTGATAATATTGCAAAGAAGCTGGATATTAACCCCACCAAGTCAGATGCCAAGTCAAAGAAGTCTAAGAAGGCAAAATCACAACCCAAAGAAGCCCAAGATTCTGAGACAGACGATGCTCTGTTCCACCGTAACCTTCTTGCTGTCGAGGAAGCGGTGATGGATAAATTTGATATGATGGAGAGCCAAGCCAAGTCAATGGCGAAGACGTTTGAAGGTAAGGTCGAGTCAATTGAGAGTAAGGTTGACAGCATGGAGAGTAAAGTTGAATCGATGGAGAATAAAGTCCAGTCTATTGAAGGTAAGGTTGGCAACGTGGAGACTCAAGTCCAGTCCATTGAGAATAAAGTCCAGTCTATTAAAGGTAAGGTTGACAACATGGAGAAGACAATGGAAGAAATGAAAGATATGTTATCTCAGTTGATGATGAACAGGGGAGCAGCAGAGGCAGATGCTTAAGTATTATATACAACAACAAGGAAATAACGTATATACAGGAAATAGGGTGTAATCACATATAAATATCTGTTATTAAATACAAGCGGACCACATGAAACAATTGGACAGATAGATTACGCTCTCATCGCGTACGTTCTTGCCGGTATCCTTTTACTAACCAACTGTCAAAAAGTGAGATGATGAGTTGATCAGCGAGCTATGAAACAGTGGAGAGTGGAGATGTATTGTATTAATATAATGTAGTACAGACGACGTTAATAAATAAAATATAATGACGGTGGAATTATTATTCAATCAATCATTATCGGCGGCGACGGCCTCGACCAATGAATCAACAACCACCAACAAACGACGACAACCTCTCTCATCACTAAACTCCAATACACCCAGAACACCACTTGATGGTAAGAATAATAATAATAAATCAACTACTAACGATATTACCAAATCAAAAAGGAGACGATCAAAGAAGGTACGGTCACGTGAAATTTATACCCCATTGATTGTTAATCAACAATCAATTTCTACTACACAGAATAATAAGCAACGGTCAACTGCTGTCAATGATAATGGTACTTCAGCAATATCACCACTGCAGCCGCCGACCCTACCGGATAAACAGGCGGCGTTGCCTAAATCTATAAATAAATCATCTGAAGAGTTATTATTGGATAAGGATAGCAGCCACAGTAACAATAATCAACAATATATCAAACCCTCAGATGATGATATTATTACCACAATACAATTATCAGATTGTAACCAATCATTACAATCTAATACAACAAAAATATTAAACTTTGGGTATAATGCAAATATTGTTGGTAAGGTACGTTTATTACCACTCCGTGTTGTGGCACCGTCTACGTTATTATCCAAACATTGTCATAAGGAAGAAGGGATAATATCTGTGCAATTTATTAGTGTACCAATACAATCAGGATTTGATACGTTAGATGACGAATATGATGATATTCAGTTTATGGCAGGGAAGGTATTATCACTAAAATTGAAACAGAATGAGTCAAAGATTATACATGTGCTTTGGACACCTAAGCAAGAGGGTGAAGTGCGCGAGAAGATGGTAATGGTAACACCTTGGGGTGATAAGGTTGATATATCCTTGATTGGGATTGCTCGTGTCAGTATTGATAGTGGGGAGAGTGTTAGTCAGGAGCAACCAGCACTTGATATATCGTCTGTTGCTCAGGGCGACGAGGACACGAGTGAAGATACAACAGCAGCAGTCTATCAAGGCAGAGATAATATTACATACAATGCACAACAATGGGAAGATGAGCAATGTAAAACCTTCATGACATGGCTGAACAACATATTTCATCCACTTAACAACAACTCAGTGTCACCAGTGGTAAATGAAACTCAACTAATAACAGAATGGCAAAATGCCAAAACACTATTCAACTCAAACAAAATGATGAATATACGAAGTGCAATCGATCGTGAGGTCAAAGAAGGTCGATTGGCAATTACACCTCGGAGTAATCGTAATGTACTTGATGAGGTTTATGTTCAAGAACAGTTGACTAAGTTATTACTTTCGTATACACCACGGTGGTTGCAGTTGGGGTTGGGTGTTGTACTTGCTTTGGATGATGATCAGTTTGTCAAGGTAAGTTTGCCTTGCTATATTTGTACTCTGTAAGACATGTTTCTCACCCTTCAGTCTCCCTACATCATTCGTATACTTGCTGATGTAAACAGATGAGTAATCAAATGACACGAGAATCATTGAAGAAGATCATACTCCAACGTATACTCTCAGAACCATCCACGGTTAAGAAGTATACTGGTGGATTATGCAAAACACCCTCGGGCAAGTTTGAAAGTCAAATGCGCATATCAGTTCATCAACATGCATTGTCTCAGATTATGATACTAATCTTTTTCCTTGATAAGGCCAAGATACATAATATCCTTACAGACAACCCGTGTCTCTTTGAAAAACCGTCCAACATGAAATCATCCGAGGAAGTTTTACTTTCATTATGTCAAGATTGTTTTTCAAAGCAGGGGAGTACTATTCGTCATCTTGACTATGAGGGAATCTCTGTTACTCATTGTCAACATCCACTGGACGAGTATGATTTCATCGTTAAGAATTTAGCAGTTGACTTAAAAGATGGAGTATGTCTAGCCAAGATGATTGACATTATCACCGAACATAGGCCAAATCTACTCTCATCAATGAGACTACCAGCATCTACACGTGAGCACAAGATGTATAATGTCAATATGGTACTTGCCGTATTACGTCACTTGGGAGTACCTGATATTTCAGACATTACTACTGCACATATTGTAGCTGCTCATCAACCACGGGTTATTCAATTATTATGGTCGAGTATTATCTACTTTGATATACCAGAATTCAAGCATGAAATTATTCAATACAAATCTTCAAGATTGATTCAAAGTCACGCAAGGAGGTTCATGTCGACAAGATCATATCAACTTGCACGACGGGGATCAATCTCGTTTCAATCACTACTCCGTGGTTTCTTAGTTCGGACTGCGTTCAAGAGAATGAATGATGCATCGACATTACTACAAAAGATTTGGCGAGGTCATCATGCTAAGGTGTTATATGAAAGAGATTTAGTGAGTATTATTGCAACACAAAGCTTATGTAGACGATATATAGCACGGAACCAAGTTGAACATATGTCCAGAGTAATGAACAGTGCATCAACACTCATTCAGAAGATCTGGCGTGGATACGTCTGTAAGATTGAGTATGGCTGTGATTTAATGGATATCATCACTATCCAAACCATTGTCAGAGGTAGAAGAGCTCGACAAGACTTTGCCCATCAGTTTGGAAATATTCTACTGATTCAAAGAGTCTCCCGTGGATTCATAGCAAGATTAGAGAGTCACAGGCGGCAATCTGCAGTATCAACATTACAATGTGTTTGTAGAAGCTTCATTAGTCAAGTTCGAGTTGATAGGAGAAACAGCCTTATGAACAATGCTTCAATCGACATCCAGCGTATAGTTAGAGGTTATTTTGCTAAGCTTTCGTACGGATTTGACCTGATGGATGTCATTACAGCACAAAGTGCCTGTCGACGCTTCATTGCCAGAAAGAGAGCAGCTCGACTTCATTCAAGTGCAATCAAAATCCAAAGTATAGTAAGGATGAGTATGTCAAGGCGATTCTACTCCAAGTCAAGAAGAGCTGCTTGTACGATACAAAAGTATGTCCGGAGGATGATTGCATTAAGCCAGCTATCTTTTCGCGAGAAGCACGTTGTTTGCTTACAAAAGGCTTGTCGAGGTTGGTTGTGTAGAAAGCAATTTGCACAAAGAGTAGTCGTTCAATCAGTAGAAGATGAACTACTTGAATCTGTTATCCATGAAGAAGACGAAAGAGAAGAATTAAGCGTGGCTAGTAATTCTGTCTTTGAGACAGCGACTCATTCATTGTCATCACAAAACCTATCACCACGCGACGATTCTTGCTCTCCGATTGTCAATTTGGACCATGAAGTTAATCATGAAGAGGATGGTGAAGAGATTTCTTTTTGTACTAGACACGCTCGTCGTAAGCGAGATGTCTGTTCAGTAGGATTGATCTCTAATATCGTTGATTGTGACACGAAACAGGTAAAGGTTGAAAGTGATAATCAACTTGGTAATGACATCAAAGACGACGCTGTATCATCTTTGTCAACTTTGCCTTCCACAAGTATAGTTGCCAAAAAGAGAGGTGCTCTGTGCAATATATCAAATCTCTCTCCAAACAAGTCAGACTGCGCTGTAGCTAAGGAATATGAACGACTAGATCATAAACAAGTAGCACTTTGTAAGGCTGGAAAGGAAGAAGTCGAACATGATTGGCGGCTGAAAGATTCAGAGATAACCGAACAGGAATGTCTACCTGTTGCAGCTGGTTTGAGGAGGAATGTAAACGATCGAACAGACGGAGAGACTCTGGTTGCTGACGTTTCACCAAGAAGAGATGAGAATGCTATTCTGCAGGATGATACTATTAGACATATGAGGGAGATGAATATTGAGAAGGAAGCAAGTGCCACAACTATTCAATCATTCTTCCGACGTTACTCTTCTCAGACAAAGCACACAACTTTGAAAACTGGCGTCCTTCTATTTCAAGCACGTTATCGTGGCTGCCTTGCAAGAGCAGTATTTCGAAACATGAACATTGAAAGGAAGAGAACGGCAGCGTTGACAATTCAGAAACTCTATCGAGGACATGCAGCAGTAAACAACTTTTCCACGATCAAGTCTGCAGCCATACTCATCCAAACTACAATCAGGAAGTATCTTCATACGTCAAACCACTGCTACCTCCGAAAGTGTACTGTTCTCATTCAGGCTAAGTTTAGAGGATTCCAGGTAAGGCGTCAATTGGTAAACGAGCAGTTCGAATTATATCAGAAAGTTTCGTATGATGCAGAGTCACTACAATACAACGAATCTTCTGCGGCAACACAAATCCAACGAGTATGGAGAGGCTCTACTATTAAGCGTATATTCGCCGCCAAGTTGGAATTGTGTCGAGACATTATAGCTGCGGCGACTTTAATACAAAGTAAGCAATCTTCTGCGGCAACACAAATCCAAAAAGTATTTAGGGGCTTCAAAATCAACGTCGAATACATGCTGACTGTCATTTCAGCTATCAAAGTTCAGTCTATTGGCAGAAGCCACATTGTTAGTAGCAAGTACCGCCGTATTCAAAAAGGCATCACTCTTATTCAGGCTAATTTCAGAGGTATAAAAGCAAGACGAGGTATTGCCTTGCTAGAAGTTAATGCAGGCATCATTCAAGCCACTGGCCGCCGATTCTTGGCAAAACTAGAGTCATCTAGAGCAACTGCCGCAGTGACAACACTGCAACGTGGTGCAAGAAGAATGCTCACTCGTATGCACAGCGAAGTAGAGGATTTTGCAGCTACAGAAATCCAAAGAATATTTAGAGGCTTCAGAGTAAATGTTGACTATATGCTTACTGTCATGTCAGCAATCATTATTCAATCTGTAGTCAGAGGTAGACAATCAAGACGCATCGTCAATATTCAGAGACAAGCTATATTAACAATTCAAAGTGCGGCGAAGAACATGCTCATTAACATGCATAATGAAGTCGAGTGCTTTGCATCAACACTCATTCAGAAGATCTGGCGAGGATACAAAGCAAATGTGGATTTCATACTATTGGCAGTATCAGTTATCAAAATACAATCTCTTGTCAGAGGTAGACGAGCTCGACAAGTCGTTGCGCCTCAACTTGGAAGTATTCGACTGATTCAAAGAGTATTTCGTGGCTTCTTAGCAAGATTAGAGAGAGATAGGCGCACTGCTGCAGTGTCGATATTGCAACGAGCTTCAAGAGCCATGATCATAGGTCGTATCAATAGAGAGGTGAAATATTACGCAGCCACGGACATACAACGAATATTCAGGGGTTACAGAGCAAATATCGATTTCATGCTGACTGTCATGGCAGTTATCAAAATACAAACATTTACACGTTCGATTCTAGAGGCAGCGAATGCAAAACGGCTAGCTAAGGAGGCATCAGCGAGAAGACATGCATTAGCAAGACAGGCTGAATTGGAGAGATTGGAAAGGTTAGAAAGACAAAAGCAATATGCTCTCAAGAAGGCTGAGAATGAGCGACTTGATAAGGCTAGGTTGACAGCCGAGAAAGCCAGACAACAAGAAAGGGAGAGGAAGATTGAATTTGAGAAGGAACTTGCTCGTCAAAACGCTGAGAATGAAAGACGCGAGAAGGCAATATTAGCAGTGGTCGAGTCAGCAAGGCAAGAACGGAAGAAAAGAGAAGCAGTATTAGTAGGCAAAGCAGACCCGACGAGAAGTATTAATGTCTTGTCAGAACATAAACAGAGTGGGTCAAAGGTCAACGAGAAGAGAATAGTTGCCACAAGAGAGAATAGGGATCATACAAGTCTCAGGACACCTGGTTCATGCAGCACTCTTAGTTCAATTAGTCGTCAAAACATGGTCAAATCGATTCGTCGAGGTAGTAATACACCGCCTTCTTTCCAAGATCATCAACAAGAATCAGTATCGACAAGATCTAGATCATCTCCAAATGATCACAGCAAACACTCATTGAAAGTTGAAAGCAACACACCCAGAAGCAAGGCTGTACAAACTATTCAAACCAGCAAGAAGTTTAATGAAGTGCTGAAAGCTGTTACAAATTTAGAGAAGATTACTCAACAATCCATTGAGGATTGCGAGTTCATCGTTCAAACAAATGTTCAGAACAAAATGATGACTATACTTCGAAGATGCAATCGAAGCTCACCACACCTCGAGCTTATCCGTGGTATCCTATCAGTCTTCATAAACATCTCTCAACACTCTTCAACTTTATCTCGGCTGGCAAATGAAAAAGGAATAGACATTCTGACAGACGTAATACAAATGTTTAGAGACAAATCGAACATCTTTGCTCAATCATTAGAACTTTTAGAAAGATTTCTACTAAGCAGTGAGAGTTTGATATTGAAGTACTCTACACCCGAGAATAAGAAGCGTCTGATAATCGTCCTTTCGACGAGTCGTGGACAAGTAGAAGAGTTTGATGATATACAACGAGGAGTCCACATCTTGGAGAGGGTTATTAACAAGCTATTCTAATTGTGTGTTTAGGTTTATGAATCATTAAAATAAGATGAGTAGTGTTAAGTACACAACTCATGTCTTCTTATCTTTCCATACTACTAGACGATAATCTTTACCTCTGCCGCCATTGCACACAAAGCCGTCTGCCTTTTCATTGACTATTGGTATCTCAATTGGAGTGTACCGCTCCTTCATTAACCTTTCAAATACGTCGACACCTACACGAAAATCTGGCAACACACCTACCACACATCCTCCAACTTTCAATAGACTTTGTATTGTTTTATTCAACACTACAGCACACTCTTCATTATAAATACAATCAGCAAATATTATGGTGTCAACCATCATATCAGTGTCTCTTTGTTCATTACAATTTATGTAATAATTCCAATCGATGTGCTTCACTGTTATACATTCATCAAGCTCATTATCTGAAACATTTATACTTAGACCTTGTACTATTTCATCAACACCATCTGAACATATCAACTGAATATCTTCAAGTATATCGGTACTGCTTTTTATCTTTCCTAAAAGCAAAGAAGGCAATCCAGACGATCCGGCACCGAGCTCTATTACCGTTTTATTATTGCCAAAAAGCATGCTGAAGTATTTGTTTTCATCTATTTCTTTCCTGTTGGTATACTCTCCTGCCCAGTGACATATCTGATCGGCAAGGATAAGACCTCCTCTCCAGGGGTATGTACCTGTGCCACCATGCTCTTTGCTTTTTCGAATAGTCAATAGGATTGATGTATCGACACGATCCTCTTTTCCTAGTATATTGAGTTTCAATGTCTGCTTCTCCATTTTACTTTCAGCATTGACGTCATCACTTTCAATAGGGCTTTGTAGTACAAGTTGTGATCTGATATGCTTGCCGGCCGAGCTCGTAATTTAAATGATATGCATCCATTATCATCATTGTCGCATATATTGCCCTCTTCATCCATTGATACTATCATACCATCAAGTGTTGCAATTGCTTTATCACGAACATTCTCTATATGCAACTCAATAGCTACTATGCAGCAGTCATTATCACTATTGTTGCAGGTTAGGAAAGCAAACCTATCAACCCAACAGCTATTTTCCTCTACAAGATCTTTCAAACTATCCTTAGCTTTTGGTAGACGGCTGATTGATAATGGTATATCACTTAGGACAAACCGATTTTGCATATTCAAAGTACTATATCTTCCTGATTGATTGTACTTAGTTGATGCACTATAATGAGAAGAAGAAGAGAGAACCTACAATAGCACGCACCTGCAAGATCATGGATTGCGTCACAAGCGTTACGGTATGCGTCACGAGCGTCACGAAGCGTTACTTAGCGTCACGAGCGTCACGTATGCGTTACGTTGCGTCACGAAGCGTCACGAGATACCAACGAAAAAGCAAGTAAAGCGTCACGATGCGTTACGAAGCGTCACGAGCGTTACGAAAACGTCACGAAGCGTTACGATGCGTCACGGATCGTCACGATAATAAGCGTCACAAGCGTCACGAAGGTGGTATCCATGATCTTGCTGTACCCCGCCGATATACCCCGATATAAAGAGTTTTCCACATGTAAGCAAAAAAGCTCAATTTCATTTCTATCTTTATTTGCAATTTGCAAAACACAACTAAATAAACTCCCCTCCGTAGTTAGTAGCCTAAAGCACCGCTCTTACCACAATTACTACAACAATATCATTATTAACAATGTCGACAACAGCAACTATTGATTCAGCCTCAGCCTCGGCCGAAGGCGCTGATGCCAGCAGTGGAAACACTTCAAAAGATGTCGTAATGGGTGAAAGTACATTATCTGCTGATGAACTCACCACCAACCCACCTACCACAACTGCAACATCCTCAGCAGATGATGACGGTTCAGATACCTTCCTCTTTACATCCGAATCAGTTACCGAAAGTCATCCTGATAAATTATGTGATGTAATTTCCGATGCCATTGTCGATGCATGTTTAACACTTGATCCAGCATCACGTATTGCCTGTGAAACAGTCTGTAAAACAGGTGTTGTTATTGTATTGGGTGAGATTACAACATCTGCCTCTATTAATTATGAACAAGTTATCCGGGATGCAGTACGGGATGCAGGATATGATGATCCAGCGAAAGGATTGGATTATAAAACATGTAATGTCATCGTGGCATTAGAGGAGCAATCTCCCGATATTGCACAATGTGTCGATGCTTCGAAAGTTGAAGATATTGGTGCGGGAGATTCAGGTGTTGTATTCGGATATGCATGTGATGAAACACCTGAATATATGCCACTAAGTCATGTATTGGCAACAAAACTAAGTGCTCGATTAGCCGAGGTTCGTAAGGATGGTACATTAGATTGGGTCCGTCCCGATGGTAAGACACAATTAACAATGGAATATGGATATAACGATCAAGGCGTGCCAGTACCCAAGAGGGTACACACTATTGTTATCTCTGCACAACATTCCGAGGAAGTATCCAATGATAAAATTGCAGCAGATTTATTGGAACATGTTGTTAAAGTTGTTATACCCGAGAAGTATTTAGATGATAAGACATTATATCATATGAATCCCAGTGGAAGGTTTGTTATTGGTGGTCCACACTCTGATGCCGGTATGACAGGAAGGAAGTCAATTGTTGATACCTATGGTGGATGGGGATCCTTTGGTGGTGGAGCATTAAGTGGTAAGGATGCAACTAAAGTTGATAGGAGTGGATCATATGCCGCACGTTGGGTGGCTAAATCATTAGTTGCCGGAGGATACTGTACACGATGTAAGGTACAATTATCATTTGCTATTGGATTGGCACATCCAATTTCAGTTAATGTGAATACATATGGTACCATTAGCAATAAGAATGGATTGGGTAGTGAACGTGATTTGGTAAAGTTGGTTGAAGAGAAGTTTGATTTACGACCTGGATGTATTGTGAAGGAATTGGATTTGAGGAGGCCTATTATGAGAAAGACTGCGGCATATGGACACTTTGGTAGGGAGGAAGAGGAATTCAAGTGGGAGAAGGTTCGTGAATTGTAGAAAGAAGAATGTGTTTTGTGTTTAAGCTTTTAAAAACAACTCGTTAGTATCTATAGAGATTTAGCTATGTTCTTATCCAATATTCTCAGGGCGTACCAACTTTACACACGCGCAATTTGGTACTTCCAATCGATTAACAAATGTTAGCGTACCATCATTTTTATTAACCCGATAAGAAGATAGGTCATGTGAATGTTGGTTACAAACAAGGATGTGCTCACCACAGTTAGATATACAAATACATCGAGGAGTGACACCAGTTGAGACTCTTTGCACGAATTCTAATGAAGGTTGGTCGTCTAAACGAAAAACCGATATTGAGTTGTGCAGTCTTGCTGCAGCATAAACATATTTTCCATCAGGAGACCACACTGCATCACTTGCCCATCTTCCATTGTTGTATTGTTTTTCTTCAGATGAATCTATCGGCCAATTCTCAGGATATATTGATATTGGTTTTCCTAATCCTTTAAAGCTACCATCATCTTTCTTTCCTATAAGCCAAATTTCACCAGACATCTCAAGAGAGACAACAGCAATTTTGTCATGTACTGGATTGATGCTTAAACTTCGTGGTCCTCTCCCCGGAGGAGAAGCAAGTCTATTCCTTTCAGTACTTTGCAATGAGTCATCTCCATCAGTATTGGAAGTAGTGGTAATTTCATACTGAATGATGGCATCAGATCCTAAATCACAACATACTGCCACTGTAGAAGAAGTTGATGTAATGATAGTTGTTGAGTGCGCATGTGATGTACCCTGTCGATCGACATCAACATTTGATCCAGTGGTACCAAATGGAATGCAAACGTGTTGTGTGTATTCATTGCCATTGCTTGATCCAAAGATGGTTAATACACCTTCCTTTTCTCCATAATTACAAACAAATATACTCTCCCCATTTCCAACATCCGAGCTGATAATATGGCAAGGATATGAACCTCTTGTATCTAAGCGTTGTCCAATAGCTTTTGCTTGTATTTTAGTACCATCAATTTGAATAGAGTATGGTTGCATCTCTCCCTTTTCGAGTTCAGATACAATACAGAGACCACCATTTCTTAATTCTAATGGGCGACACTTATCTTTTCTACGTTCCAATATACAAAGATATGACGGGTTTGGTAATTCATCTGCTTTGATTATTGGTTCATTGTTTAAGAAAGATATGTTGCCCAATGAATCTACTCCAATTGCAAGAACACCAGTACCAATCTTTGATCTATCATGAGGAATACCACCATGAGATCCTTCAAATGGGTCGGCCTATATTCATTGTACAAGCGGTACATAAATAATTAGTGTGCATACTCATATCAAAGACATATTTCAATGACATCAAATCATATCTTTCAATGACATCATCAAACATATCTAATCATATCCAACACATCACATCATATCTTATCTTTCAATGACATCTTAAAATGCTACTTAAAAACTCACCTGCCCCTCTTTAGTATAACATCCGACAAAACCAATGTATTTATACCCTTCCATAATATATTCAAAAAGACATGTGCATGATCTATATCTTCCGCCTTAGCTTCCTGCCAGCCAAACAAACAACTCACACAAAAGTTAAAAAAAAAGTCAAGGATACCCAACTTTGATGCTCCGGTATCCTTCCAGCATTGTTTGTTGATTCCAGGGTTTACTGTACTCATACAGTGTTATACCTCTCTAGTATACAGTAATGTTTACTGTCATATGTTCGTCTCTTGATTGCAACAGTTCTGACTCTGATATATAAAAGGATACCACTACCCACGCACACCTCAAAATTTGCTTCTTTGCTAGGTAAGTGTACCTCAAACCTACTTTTGATTCTTTCCCCATGCTTTCCCACAACTCTCTATCTACTATCTAATCTATACTCCTTCATCTCAGCCTTAATAACTACGATCCCGATATGTGATGACATAATCTAGAGAAAAAATGGCGGGCAGTTTTGGGAGACATTCTTTCCTTATTGACATGTGTAGGCTTGTGTAAAATACTGCTGACAGTTCAATGTCCTTTGGAGTTTGTGGAGACCAAATTTTTAATAGTAGGCAGTTCCTCATTTCATTAGAGGGGCACTTCTATTATCTCCTGGGATACAGATCGGCTAGTTGAACAATATACAGTTGGATAGGCTAATCTCGATAGCCGTACCACGGTGTATTGAAACGGTAACACATGGAATAAAAGAGAGTAAATTGATAAATATCTTTTGCAATAGATAATGAAGAGGAATCACAAAAGAAGACGATGCCCTACGACTACAACAGTGGCATCGTGCCTTCTATATGCTACTGCTACACACGCCCTTCATCAACAACAATATGATGAGCCAACAATACGACCACAACAATCAGTAGTACATCACTATCCATGGCAAGTTGATAATAAATCATCATCAAATTATAATAGATCAAATGAAAATATATTATCAAAATGTTACAACGCATTACAAACATCTGATATAAACTCGGATGGTAAAATACAAACAAATGAATATACACAATTTATATCAATATTAAGTAATGACTATTTTACAATCGATGAATATACCGACTTACCAAATATATTCAAGGTTAATTTTAATTATTTAAGTTGTCGATGTAAATTCTATCCAATTAATGCCAATGGTGATTGTTGTCAGGGTAATAAGAAGGGAGTGTGGTATCGTCCAAATTCGTCATCATCATTTATAGTAGAAGAGACATTAAATGATTATGTATCACAATTATGTTCGGATACATTAGAAACTATACATTATGAAGAACGACCATCAATAACACCTAGTATATCAATCTCTCCATCTACTACACCACCCACAATTACCAACACCCCTACAAAATCATGTTTAAATACACCCAATTATAAAGATCAATATGGTGATACATGTTCATTCTATGAAGATGGATATATGGCATATATGGTATCATTAAATTTGGGTAATGTACATCCATGTTTGGTATATGGGGAACAGGATGGGGGGAGTATGGGAACGCCGAACGAGAATTGTTGTGTATGTATTGAAATGTTAAGTGAAAGTGAGGAAGAGGTTGCGGAGGAGGAACCCATGTCGGCAATAGAAGAGGCCTTGTCAGGGCTGGCAATACAAGTATCAAGTTCGTTAACGCTGTCCCCAACGGGGGAGCCAAGTTTACGACCAGAAGAGACCAGTAACAGCCCAACAACAAGACAACCTGTTATAATACAAGAGGGGACTATTAGTCCGTCGAGACAGCCAAGTGTAAGGCCGATTTCGAATAGTCCATCAAGACAGCCAAGTTTAATGCCCGTTTCAACGAGCCCATCAAGGAAACCAACCCTCAAGCCTGTAACAGATACTCCAAGTAATAAACCAAGTCAGAAACCTACATCTGAAAGTCCAACAAGACAACCATCATTACAGCCAACATCATCAAGTCCAACAACTTCTGGACCGACGATAAGTTCAAGTCCGACAATAAGTGTCAATCCAACTTATATGCCCACAACAAGTCATCAGCCAACGAAGTATGTATCCAAGGCTTTAACTATGGAGGAGATTATGGCACTGGCTGCTACTAATAAACCCAGTCCAAGTCCAGTTATACTGGAGAATAATAGCACAATTGTTGCAATAGACGAAATGGAAGAAGAAGATGATGATAACTCATTCGTTATGATGGGTTCCATAATTGCAGTTGCAGCCGTACTCTCCCTCTGCATATCTGCATTGGTATGTATAAAAACTAGGAGAAGGCAGGGTAGAAGAGTGTTCGATGAAAATTGTTGTTCAAAGGTATTCCGGGATGTATCATACACTCGAAAGAGTAGTCGAACAGACTTGGAATATACCTCTGAACAAACTCAAAGGAAAGTTAAATCATCTATACGAGTTGGTAAGATGAGGATAACAGAATATGAAGATGATAATGATATAGAATCTGGACCTAGACAGGGGAGTGTAGAGAGTACTGATCCGATGGGTGAGTTACACCGCACACAGCGTATTGCAGCATTGACGGGCGGCACGAATCCTACTTTGGACGATGCCCCAGTTATACCGAAGAATAACAATATTTCGATTGAAATAGCATCATCTAATGGGTCAGTAGTTTCTGACAAGTCTTCTAGTGTCTCGGCATGGTCATCTAGTGCCGGCGACTCGGGATGGTCTTCGAGTAATGGTGACTCTGAAACTTTAGAATCCGCCGAGGTGAAAGAAGAAGAAGAGGAAGTTGTAGAAGAAGCAGCTCCTATTGATATGCATTGGGAGGGTATGGGCCGTATTGCAAGTATGCTTGCCGACGACGATCTATTCGATACAAAAGAGATTAGTGACAAGAAGAAGAAAGGAGGGTTCTTTAGCCGATTCTCAAAGAAGAAGAATCAGGACGAAGAAGAAGAAAACTTCATCCCTGCCATTGATGAGGAAGAGGAGAAACGAAAGCGTAATGCTCATATCAACTCGTTACTGGCCAAGGGTGACTTTGAGGCTGTTGCAAAATATTCTGAAAAGTATAAGTCGGTCGGTCACCATATCAGTCTTGCTCCAACAACACCCGAAGCAAGTCCTCGGGGCGTATCAGAGTTGGGATATGGTCGTAGCAGAGGTCCTCCGAAGGTACCAAAACTGACTGTTGCTTCAGGAGGTTCTAGTGTTTCATCGGGATCGAGTGGAGTATCAACCCCTGCATCTCACTTTGCTATTAAGAAATCAAAATCAAAATCGACACCAAACTCCTCACCATCAACACCGGGTCAATATACAACGGCACCTAAGCCTCCTTCGAGGGTGAAGAGAAAACCAAAGCCACTACCACTAAGTAAGCAGTACAATGCACAGCGCATTAATATGAAGCTAATAGAACAGGGAGCGGATGCAACTACAGCAACTAGGGTAGCCAAGATCGTACAAGACCATGCATTAGACTGGAATAAAAAGAACGCCAACCGAATGGGGGAGGGTATGGAAACTATCTTTGATGTTGACGAGGTGATGACGGTAATGTCCGAATATGGTTTGGATGGGAATGATATAGCCAATGTCTTTGAAAAGACTCCTAGTGTTTCAATGATAAAGGCTCGAGCTGACGATGGGCTTCCTAGTGAAGAGATGTGCAAGGCATTGATACATGTGATACGAGGGTCGTCAAATCGGTAGTGTACTAGGGATATAAATAAAAATAGAAGTAGAATTAGTAGGAATATCTCTTTGATACTAGAGATAGAGGTGATAGTCGAAGTCGTAAATAAAGGTGTGTGTAGTGTTGCTTCAGCTGGTATCCTTTTCACAAAAAAGGGCGGCGGGCGGTAATCCTCCTGAAATCAGAAATCATCCTGTACTCATCATAATGTGATGTCGAATCTCTACGGTGCCGAATCTCAAGCGAACAATAATATTATGGTAGTATCATAATAGCAGTTAAAGTTGTTGGTCGGCTGAGGAATCGATTTATAAAGTGGCTTTAAGCTGCATTATCATTGATACCCATCATAGAATTTTAGGATGAAGTCTCAAACAATATCAACTATCCATCGTTTCCTGTTATTACCGTCACATATTCTAATTATACTGCTACTAGAATTTCTGAACAGTTTCCGCTCTTATGGTATCAGATTCGTTTTGTACAATTATATTACAAATGAGTTTATTAGCAGTGATGGAAGTAGCAACAATAATAATAATATATCGGATACACAAGCTGGAACTTTATTAGGCGCTAAAAGCTTGCTTGATATTGCATTTGGTTTGTCAGGATCAATATTAGTAGATTATATCGGTGTACGACGTGTCTCTTTGGTAGCATTATCAGTGGCACTTGTATCCAGAGCAATCCTAGCATTAAGTAGAACTACACTTCCATTATATGTGGCATTATTTGTATCTTCCTTTGGGGATGCATTGCTCAGTATTGGTTTGTATCGCGTTGCATTGAAGAAGTTAAGCACTCCAAAAACACGGCCACTTTGCTTTGGATTGAGTTATGCTTGCTCAAACATGGCTGGCATCTGTGTAGCCGTTGTCGTTGATTATATGAGAAAGAGTCTAAATGATGTGCATATTGATATACATTCAAGTTTTGTGGTCAATAGTATGATTGGAGGTATCTATACCCCTATTAGACAGTTCATCGTCCTGACATGGCTCGTTCTATTCATAACATTCATTATTGCCTACTTCCTCTTGGAAGATTGGACCGTCTTAGATCTAGAGGATCTAGATGAAGAGTATTGTAATGATGATGATATGAAAAGAATACCTGTGGATATTTTGCCAGCCAAGCCAATGGTACGCCATGACATCTTGCAACAATATTTTACTCATGAAGCACCAGGTACAGATGATGAAACTTCAATGTTGAATATCAGTGCAGAAGGAACCAAAGATACATACAAGTTACCAGATTACAAGGTTTTCCGAACACAATATGCAATGTCTAATGAAAATGAAGAAGGAACACAAATTCATCCATTCAAGGGAGTTGTGCATGTTGTGAAGCAATTTCTAACAATCATTCAATTGAGAGCTACCTGGAGAGTGATCGTCTTCTCTTTTGTTTCGGTACCTGTTGTGCTTCAATGGACAGCATCTGACATGGTTCTACCGCCTTTCCTTGAGAGACGATTTGGAGAACAAATACCGATTTACACAATACAAAGCATTCACATGCTAGGTTGTTTGGTACTGCCTCCATTTGTACAGGCGCTAACAAGTCAAATTGAGGACTTTCGGGTAATTATTCCAGGATTGTCGCTGATGGCGGTATCTCCAATCTTTGTTGCTGTACATCCAAACGTAATGGGAGCATGTTTGTGGCAGTTATGTATGACATTAGGCCAGGTGTTTTGGTCTCCAAGACAAGATTCATGGACAGCAGGGCTCGCTCCCGTCGGCATGGAAGGCTTATTCTTTGCAATTGGTTCTTCTCGGGCACTACTTGCTCCTCTTGGTGACTGGATAATGGGTGTTATGAACTCAAAATATAATCCCAATTGTATAACGTGCAGGGACAGTGTTGGACACTTTTGTAGTAATCCAATGACCATCAGTGGCGACACAGAGACCGACATTGAACTTATTGAATGTTGGTCGGTACAAGAAAGATGCGATATCTACCTCGACAGTTCACAGGATTGCCCACAAACTTGCAACGACTGCCCAGATTGGAACGCTACTAATCCCTCAACAGTTTGGCATATACTAGTTCTAATATCAATCACATCTCCCTTACTAGGTGAGCGGTTGTTTGTGTACTATATACATTTTCATGTGGGCTCAGTCTGCTTCTACCTTTCTAATCTCTAATATATTACTGTACTGTCAATTGAAACCACAGCATGGGTCTTCTTACCATTCCTACGAGGTACGAAGAGATAGACAAGAGATCATCTAAGACTTTGAGGATCAAACTACCAAGTCACATAATGTATATAATATAAAATAAAAGATTAACAAAATATTCCATTACATATATTATATATTTTCTATGATAAATCATTACCAATCAAGCTTCTATCAATTGAGCTTATTCTTCAAGTGTAGCAAGAGTGTGAGTAGATGCAGCAGAGATTTGTGCTGGCGTGTCAATTACAACCTGAGTCAACGTATTGCGATTATCAGTATCACCCACTCCCAACTGTCCTCTATCATTCAGACCTGTAGCATATGTGTCACCATTGTCGTTCACCATGAAAATGCTATTAGAGGACGGACCGACTCCTAATTTTCTTATTGGCGAATCATCTGGTAGAGGATCAATCACTGTTCGAACTCTATCTTCATTTGTACCGTCACCTAACTGCCCTACATCGTTCTTACCGCAGGCACCCACAGAGCCGTCTAGGAAACTAATGTATGACGATGATTGTATTGCCTCAAAGGTGGAAACTATAGTGACGTCGACGTCTGATATGAGCTCTGGTGCTGTGACATCAACGGCACCATTGTCAATGCACAAGTTTCCAAACTCGTTGGAGCCCATGACATACAAACCCAAGTCAGACTTCACAAGAGAGAAGTCTAGCCCAGCAGACATGCTCGTAACATCACTCAAGCCTTCTATTAATGTTGGTGTAGAGACATCCTGAATATCATTGAGTCCAATTTGACCTCTTGAGTTAGAGCCACAGCCATACATAGTCCCATCATCAAGGAGAAGTAAGGTATGCTCACTTCCAAGAGCTGCACCTATAACCGTGCCATCAATTGGTATCCGTTGAGGTAAAAAGCGATCCTCATTGTCTCCTAGACACAACTCTCCTTTAGAATTACTACCAAACGCCCAGGCTTCTCCATCTTCACTAATCAGCAGAGAATGGATCTCTCCCGGTGTTTCAGCCGTATCAGCACCAGTAAATGACAATAGGAAAGAAGGTGCATCAATGATTGAGTCTGTTTCTGCATCAAAGACACTTGTGATTGGTTGGAAAGCGTTTAGACCTGTCACTTGATCTTGGGGTATTCCTAAATGGCCGTGATATGTATCTAATGACTCTACAAAGCCTGCCGATTGTGCAGACCCATCGGCAAGGACTGTCAACGAATATTCGGGCCCTGCGGATAGGTCAACAACTTGAGTTCCACTAGATAATGGACTTAATATCTCATCTGATGCTTCCCCAATCGATCCTGATGATCCCCAGTAATACATTTCAGTACCTCCACCTTCAGGGATATCAGTTCCATTAGTTCCCGTCTCGGTTCCGTTTGATGTTGAATTCGATGTCGGAGCATACGTTCCATTTAAGACAGTTGGTAACCTGGAGCCTCCTTCAAAAGCGGTTGGATTCATCGTTGGCCAAGCTGTAGTAGCAGGCGACGTTGGACCTATAGTTCCATTCAGTATAACAGTAGGGCTTAGTGTTCCATTGAGCATCACTGATGGACTCAAGGTTCCATTCAGCATGACACTTGGTGACATAGTTCCATTCATAACAGTCGGTGACATTGTGCCATTCACTACAGTTGGTGACATTGTACCATTCAAAACAGTTGGAATATTTGAAGATTCAGATACAGCAGCGGTAGGAGATGTTGTCTCAATCACAGCTAAAGGCAAAGTGGGTGATATCGTTGGAGACGTGCTCTCAACAAACACAGTCGGACTTGCTGACGGAGCAGTGGTAGCCAAGCTTCCTGTGACACTACCTAATGCAAGCGTATGTCCATGTCCTGCAGAGATCTCAACTAGAAGGACTTGAGACCCAAAGTTGACCATCGTTGGTAGATTTCTGTTTTCAATATCACCCACTCCTAACTGTCCTCTATCGTTCAGACCTGTACCCCAAACCATCTCCTCTGTTGTTACAAAGAAGACACTTTCAGACGAAGGCCCAACACCAAGCAGACGAGCAACATTGTCAGCTAGCTGGACTTCTGAAAGAATCTGATCAGTATTAGTACCATCACCCAACTGCCCAAAGTTGTTCCTTCCACAGCTTCTTACTGAACCATCCTCATGCAGTATGTACGACGACTCCTTGATGGCCTCAAAGGATGATACAGCTTCTGATATGTC
>Ga0075437_11812_pt1 | contig 24449 bp, 17 predicted proteins | sample MintriMetagenome_FD_74266 | JGI IMG/M metagenome (GOLD analysis project Ga0075437, IMG submission 74266) | Marine eukaryotic communities from Monterey Bay, USA to study complex ecological interactions - Minidiscus trioculatus and... | ecosystem: Environmental > Aquatic > Marine > Unclassified...
TCCAAAACACTTGATAATAGATTAGTAGCGGCGTTATTCACTTCAGATGATAAGAGTTTGATCGGCGATGTAGTGAAAAGAACCGTGTTGGCTGGTGTATTGAAGTTCACTGGCAAGTCAAGCTATGAGTCGGGCGACATACAAAGAACTGTCCAGCAAGGTCAAGAAGAGGGTAGTACAGAAGATATGCAACTAGATCTAGAAATTGCCGCGGAATTCGAACAATGGGATAGAATGTTTGTGGACAAGATACAATCAAAAGAAGAACAAGCAAATGAAATGAAGGAAATGGATATCAAAATAGCCCAAGCCTTAGAAGAGTGTGAGGCATTATCACAAAGGAGAGTACAATAGCAGTAAATGAAAAGATAATGTATAGAGTTGGCTCTTGTGTATAGAAGGCATGTTACACATATCTATCTTTGATTAATTTACTTGAAGATGTTTTGTCATCAACATTTCTTCACAACTCTTTCTCACTATTCACTCTAATTGAATACCTTAGATGGTATCATCACTAATCTCATTCTATTGTCTAAACCTCAAAATCATACATCATAGGCGTCTAGCTCATTGCCATTTTGATCTCTTTTTCAGGGGCTGGAAGGCAAATGCCATGATAAGACCTTGTGACCACAGTATCTCCATTCTCATCCGTTTTGGCGCTACTAGCAATGCCCTCGTTCTCAGCATAACCAGAACAACACTGCCCATCGAGGTCCGATTCATCAACTTGTTTTCCCACAACTTCACCATTGATTGTTTGCTGTTCCACCATTACATTTTCACCATCCTTGATGCAGTCAGAGTCAGGCTCAGGTGTGTAACAGGTTCCTGTGTAAGATCCATCATACCATTGATGACCATTCTTATCAATACCGGTACCAGTAACAGCGTGGTCGTTAGTGGCATATCCCGAGCAGCACTGTAATCCAAGGTCCTTCCTATCTGTTTGTTCTCCCGTTTTCTTGCCCTTGCCTTTGTACATGTCCATGGAAACCTCTTCCCCGTCTTTCTTACAATCCTCCGACGAGGAAGAAGAATCTTCCCTGACACACATTCCATGCCCAGGCATATTAACTTCCCTCATCATCTCACGAATAGCCTTGCGGTTTCCTTTCTTGTTATTAGAACTAATGGCACAGCATGCCTTTTCTCCCTCTTCACCACAAGTATAAGGTGACCTACCACGTGGACAGTTATGATGTCCTCCAAAGTTGCATTGGATATGAGCACCAAGATCTAGGAGATTAGCCTCAACCTCCTCATTATCAATGTTCATATCCCCCTCTTCCCCTGGCGGCCCTTCAGAGAAATGTGTTTTGCGGCATGTTCCAAACTGTTTGAAGGTACCCTTCTTCATGTTACTCCTATTGCAACATAGTTGTATGCCGGTATCACACGAATAGGGAACTTCATTCTAATAGAAGAAGAGGAGGAGGCAATGGGTTAGACATAGTTCACATCTACCATATCACGCATCTTATGCACAAAGCTATATACTTACTCCTGGAAGACTATCACACACTGATCTATGTCCCTCTCTTCTAATACGACGTTCCTGAGGAGCAATGCATTGGAGAGAATTAGCTGGCGCATCTGGACGACGATTGGTTGGTTTGCGTGTTGGACGAACAGGAGCAGGAGGACCGCCCGAAACTCGAGTACACATACCAAAATCTTCCATATCTGGCTCGTTGATATAACTCTCTGTACAACAAACTTGCCTGCCGTCTTCACATGAATATGGCCAGTTCCTACCATCATTTCTACGATCACAACGTTGGACGATATTATTTCGATTATTTCGACTATCCCATGTGCAGGAGATACGGTTGAGTGGATTGGCATCGACGATTGATGTTGATGATACCAATGCCAAGGAGGTGAGTAGTAGTAGTTTCATGTTTTGGTTGTGTTTATTATTGCAATTGAGTGGTTGATTGATGATATTATTATCTCTGAGATATAAGATATATGTTGTATTTGCGCTTTAATCTGATTTATGAGACCGACTATACAATGAATCATGACCAAGGCTAGCCAGATCTTGCTTCCATATCTTTTATCGTCATAAACAAGATATTAACTTCTTGAAATGGTCCGCTCACATTTATTTAGACACCTGTTGCGGTATCTTTTAGGGTATCCTTCAGATGAGTATAGAGCCGGTTAATTGTAGCGGTAAATGACGCTACAAATGTTTTTGAATACCTTGATCAGTATAATATATATATATAGACTGAGCGGAGATATTAGTACACAAAATGGTTAAATAGACAATCTTTAAGTTTATTGACTTTGGGACCCCTCATACCGTATCTTCTTGCACGACTTTTTCTAGCCGATGATACCTCGTCACTTCTACATTTCAGAAGGACGGACACATTGATTCCTAAAGTCTTCAAACGATGCTGTATAGTTACCATCACTCCCTAACAAATCCATAACATCTGTAGGGCCACGATATGATGATAATGGGTCGTATGTCATTGACTTCATATCCTTTGTTACCACTCTCATCTCTGCTACTGGTATACTGTCTTGAACATTCACCTCCTCATCATCATCACCTGCTTGCTGAGGAGAATGGTTGTTGATTTCATTACTATGAGTCTGAGTTATTCTTGTCTTACCCAACTCCGTTAGATACTTCCAATCAAATAATAATGCATCAGTCCTATCAGACCAAACATTAAAATCAACAATCCATACACGTTCTTGACTATCAAGGTATAAATCTACTACATATTTGTGTATATCGCCATTTGCAAATCTTCGTTGGATATATGTTTCGAAGAATGCATTGATTATAACTTGTGATGGATGGATTGAATTGTCGAGTGGTGGTTGTAAGTGTGGATAAAACTTACTAGCTTGACGCTGAGATATTGCAACTGTGTATAAAAGATATGTCATGATAAGATAGGATGTACCGTGAGTTAGAAATGCAATTGAGACCATACATTTTATCCATTACACAAGATAAACAAACCAAACTCACCTAGTTCATGATCATAGACAAAGCAACGAAACTCCATACTCGGATGTAGATTGCACCATTTCCTCATTACCAATTCATACTCGAACTCATTCGACTTTGTATCGCTGCATGATTTACTATCTTTTGTTGTTGATGCTTTGGTGTCGGTTTCTTTTTCGGAATGATCATTGCATTCTTCAGTTATTGAAATACAATTGACCATATCATTTACTTCCTCTATACCACATTGATTCCCAGCAGTATCGTCATCATCTAAACAATCATCCATATTAAACTCCAAATCACTAACAATGAAATCACTACTCTTCAATAACAGGTATATATCACCAACTTTTGTACATTTTAATGATCCACAATTCATCCATGTTGCATCTTTGGGTGATGACCAATTTAATTTTGGCATTATACCTAAATTGTTTGGACCGGAGAGTGTTGATAAAGCTTCTTGTATTTGTGATGTTAGTTCGGGAAAGTTGTACTTTTTAACTTTTATATTACTGCCATCTTCATCACTGTCTTCATCTTCATTTGAAGAAGAGTTATAACTATCATCATCAGAAACATCATCGTTCATACAAGAGGATACCTTCTTGGCGCAATCTGGTAAACACACTCCATCACTACTCAAGTATTCAACAAAGTCTGTAGGTAATGGACGTATTATTATACTTTCAATTGTAACATTTTTACGTATTCGTTTAGTTGTAGTGTTTGTTGTGATGGTGGATTTATCTATGTTGCGAAAGCTATGATACCAAGATGAAAATTGAGTTGCTTGTGCTTCTGACTTTGTTGGTTTAATTGGTGTGTGAGATGGTATGTCGCCACCACTCTCATCGTTATTATCTATCTGTTGAGACGCCATATTGCAAAGCTGGTAGTAAGTTAGTTCTCTCCTCTAGCAAGCAAACTAGTTTGTTGGTGGGTGCAGGATTCATATGGCGATCAAACTGTAGATAGGAGCAAATCTGTTTCGTCTACCAACTAACAATATGCCGTGATGAGCATACAAAAGTGCCGTAAGCATGGTAGTAGTGGGATGAGACGATATTCTAGTCTCGTATTGCAAGCTGCTGTAATTTTGTGCATATCTTGTGTTGTGGCGAATGCAAAACTTTCACCCTCCAACAAATTATTGTTGAAGATATCTTCTAACAATGATATGATTGATACTACTACAACTCGTATCAATGTGCTATCAAAAGTTAATAATATTAGGGCAGGTGGGGGTTTAGTAAAGGTTAAAAGAGAAAGTAATAAGCCAGCCTCTACGGATACCAACGTTGTGTCTACTATATTGTTAATTATTGATCAAACTATCAATCTTTCAAGTGCTGCATTTGTAGCATCAGGATTCTTTGGTGCCTTCGTTGCTTCATATATGATATCTAAATTACACCAAATTATACCAACGTTAACATCCTCGGACGGTCTACTAGGCAGTATCATTAACAATGATGCGATTAGTATACAGTATAAGATTCACACTAATGTTATATTGCCGCGATTAACAGTCTTGACAATTATTGGTATGCTATTGCTGAATTTTATACCAGGTATACAAATTAATAATTCATTTGGTAGACTAAGCGATATATCCTTCATTGCAATATTATGGACATATTCAAGGCGTTCTGATCCAATAATGGGAGGATTAATTGGATTTACACACTTGACAATATCAATTCTATCCAATATACTTGGGAATAGACGACTTATCAATTCTCTAGATCATTTACAAGATGTAAGATTGAAATCACTGTCTAATGAATTAAGAGAGTATGAAGATTATGTGGACCCAACAAAGAAGGAAAGGGTATCACGAGAACCTATTATTATAGCTGGGGGCGACGAATCATGGAATACAAAGTTTACTCTGTTGATATCCAAAGTGATGAACTCTGCATCTTTCTTGGTCGTTTGGCCACAACTATTTCTCGGGTTGTACATGTTGCTTGGATGCTTTACTGATATCAGCAGTATGGGAATACGAATGTTATCAAACCGTCTAGTGGCATTGTATTGGGGAGTTGCTTTTGTTAAGATGGTCTTGCATTTAGGTTTTTAATTGATGCTCTAGTTTGATGGGGGGTCTAATTCTTATATTAACCTCTGGGTCTAATAGATGCTCAGCTTGGTGGGGGGATAATTACCGGGCACATTATAGCTAGCGCTATGTAATATTAACCCCACCGAAAAGAAGTACAACAATCATAATCAACAACCTTCTACTCTCTTTCTTTTCTAATGAGTTTCAAGACAACTGAAACAAACCTCACACTCGGCATCTTCCCGACCCGTATTCAGGCTTGATTGCAGTAGTATTTGCCGCAACTTCTTGCCGAATTAATGTCTTTCAATTAGTGATGGTCCTCTTGCCATTGATTGTCATTAGAGAGAACGTGTTTCAACCAGAAAGAATGAAGTGGCCCTTACTTCTCATTGAAGTAGTCATTGTGACATAGATGGTGATCGTTTTATTACTGCTGGCATGTCAAGCGTGATACCTCATTACACCCCACTGATACTATGTATTCATAGCGGCTTAGTTTATTACGATTATATACACGATAGCATACCACTACTGACGATACATAGCAGCAAAGCTATTTCCTCAAAGCTAGTATTATTTGTTGATCACATCTTGTGTCATTAATTGCTAAAAGTATCTTCGACTCAAATATCCAGCAAAGCATCGTGCAGTCATATTTGTATATCAATTTGTATAGCTCCTATAATGTTACGGCACGGAGTAACTAAACGTGGTGATACAATAACACCACGAACAATCACACCAACAGCTACACATTCACAAGATGGTATCATCAATAAAGATAGTAATAGTCATCATGCTGCGGTACATTCAATATTGCAAAGTCGACGTGATGGACGTACTACTACTACTAAAAGAAGAGGTCGCAGTGCATCATTATCAGGTAGTAGAACTCGAATACTTGGTAGTTTGAGACATGTTAGTCCTAGTCCTACTTCTACCAATAGTGTAACACGGTATACACAATCAATGACCAATGTTACTTCATCGTCATTAGTACAACATCTTGACGATGATCAAGAAGAATTATTGCAATCAGCTGAATCTATTGCAGAATCACTACCAGCCTCTGCCGCACAAAGCAGTAGAAGAAGAGGACAATCGTTATCACGTCTATTACCAAAGCGTAGTAGAGGAAGAAGTTTACAACCACGACATACATCAAAAACAGCTTCGGGAGGGAAGAGCAATAGTAATCGTAGATCACCATCACCTAATCAATTGTATTGTAATGGATTACCCCGGAGTGAGGCTGTCCCATCATCATCATCATCTCTTGCTACTATGAACAATCACCCTGTCGATGGCAATGAGGAACAGAAGGCTGCTACTTCAGATGATGATATTATAGTCTACCAAGTCTCTTCAACTACTCCCAACAACATCTCTAACAAGAGATTGGCACTTGAAACACACTTACAATCTACTACTTCTCCTCCGACTACCAATCCACAATCACATACTAATCAAAATATGCAATCAAGTTACAAATCATTACAAACTACAGAAGAAGAACAGAGTAAGTATTCAATATTATCAGCTGATACTTATAGTAGCAGGAAGGTGCTGTTGGACAATGAATGTTCAATTATGAAGAAGGTAATACCAACAGAGAAGGATAAGAAGAAAAAGAAGAGTGTTTGGATGACAATGAAGAATGGATTCAAAAAGAAGAAAAAGGATGGTACTAAGGTGTCTGTGATGGGATCTCAACCTACTACATATGACATCTCCAAGGATATATCCTCATCATCACCAAGTCGATCAATAACAATAGCAGATGAAAGTAATCGTAGTGGTAACACGAACATAACATCGCCATCATTATCGGGATCAATTAATGATTCTCTTCGTGGTGATAGTCAATATAACAATGGAGGAGGTATTCAATACAAGTACGAACACGAAGAAGAGCAAGAAGGAGGTATTATTAATGAAGAGGATGACAGTGATGCACCATGGTTCCCAACAATGAGTATGTTATTGCAAACTGGACAATTGGATTGTATTGAAAGTGATTCTGATGAGGATAATTATGATAAGAGTAGTAACCTTGATAGTAGTATGGAGGTTACACCTGAAAGAAGTTGTGGAAGTGTTCAAGAGGAGAATGGTAATGAGTTGTTAGTTACCGCCTGTGCTGCTAGTGAACATCAATTAGTATCGGGACATGTATTTGAAAATAGTGATGTTCGACTATTCAAACGAGATAGTTCCTATGAGGTTGAGAATGTTGTAATTGATAATGATACCAAGGCCATAACAGAGAATGAAGATCGTACAGCCGATCCAGATGAATTCATGATGGACAGTTTCTGCAACCGTGTCGCGACATCCTACATGACGAAACGTAGTTTAGACGGCACAGATATTATACACTGTTGTGATATGGAAAGTAAAGCAGATGAAAGCACGTTGAGTAAAGAGGATACAGTGTATTCAACATCAGTTACACAACAACAGCAGAATACTACTACAAGTAGTAGTAGTCGTCGAAAGTCAAGAGGAAAATCCCGTGATATGATACGTAGTTTAAGTGCAAGTATAACAAGGAGGGGACGTAGTCGGGGTAGGGTAAAGAAGAATGAACAGCATCAAATGATTAAGAGACGAGAGAATGGTATTACTATTCATGAGAATCAAGTTCATGAGAGTAATGAAGAACCTACATCTTCATTTAGTGAACACGACAAGAAGAAGAGCACAGGATCAATCACGGCTTCATTGTCAACTGCCGATTCGAATAATAACCCTACTACTGCTGTTAAAGTATCTGCTTCACGCCGGGGTAGGTCAAGATCCTTGTTCCGTAACATTCTACCCACAAGGTCCTCTCGTAGTGGACGTGGTGTTTCACTAGACACTCGTGTTCACACTCAACAAGTGAACGAGACATATGGATGTCAAATGATTGTTACGAAGAAGCGTGATGCCCAGAGTCTTCCCCGTCGTTCTTCGACTACAAACAAGCCAATCATCCCCAAGGTATCAAGTCTTGATTGTAGTAACGCTAGCTCTCTCGCCGAGTTATCAGTTCTCTCATCTGGACTAGAAGAAAGGAAGGCACCCAAGCGTAAGAAGTGTCTAGTCTGTCGTCAAAAGATACCCCGAGGTGAAGGTATACAATATATGAACAACTTTTACTTTTGTTCCAATGATTGCTTCCAATGTTCACTGTGCCATAAGCAACTTGTTGAGAATGATGATACTACACAGATTATATCGAATGCTAGGGGTAGTATTGTCCAATGTGATGTTTGTGCCAAGGCAATTATGGGTTATCCAACTTCTCTAATTCCTCAAGAAGCCCCTGCTACTACTACTAATGATGTTGAAGCTGATACCAATACTCAAGTCAGTACTTTGAATGAATATAGTATCCAAGTTGATGAGTCTCAAGCAGAAGATACTGTTACTGCGCCAAGACTCTCGACTTTATCAAGAAAAGATACCGCAGAAGTATTAGCAAAGGCCACTAAGCGTATAGCAGAGAAGGCATCAATCAAGATTTCTCTATCAAGTGATGGCGATGGTGATGATCAGCAGCTATCAACACTGTACTTTACACAGAATGAAGATGAGAAACATCAATCGAAACGATCCTTGCGTGTCAATCGCGACAAGAGTAATGTGGAGGGAGAAGACTCTTCTGCTGATCTATGTAGCAAGATCAAGTATGAACTAGATGCAGATGTCTATGGGAATGCAAATTATGATGGTTATGAATGTAGTATTAATGATATGTTTGACGAACACGAACCAACCGGTCCAGCTCGCGTTACGACACTTCGCTTGCCCAAGTTGGAAAAAAGTGACGAGATTGATGGCAGCATAAGTCAGCAGCTGTCAATCGAATTATGCTGGGTTGATGATGACGAGGATGAAGTGGGACCTTATAGACCTTCCACTGGCACACCATCTCCATGGAATCAAGATATCATGGTTCAAAAAGACCACTGCGGAGACTTTATACAACCACAACGTTGTGGTTATGCCAAGTTATCGATTGAGCAGTTTCAAAGTGAGGGCGTAACGAAGAAGGAACAAGTCATGAAAGTATTACGACAAACATGGGAATACAAAGAAGAGAATGTAATATATACTTTTACATTTGCCGTACCTTTCAAGGTCATGTACATCTCATGGGATATTTGTGACGGTGATGAGTTAGACTTTACTAAAAGCATGCTTGATGTGTCGATAAGGTATGACGTACCAGAAGACATTGAGCCCGAGGCAACGATTGAGCCAAGTGTTTCCATTATTGAATCTGATTGTGCAGCTATTCCTCAGAATAATTCTCCCGTAAGTGGTAATGCAATTAAGATGACAACTGAGAAGGATGATGATGTCAATACACTGGATGACCATTCGATGCCCAACGCCGTGTATGTTAGAACAGTATCTGGAGATGACACTCTCCTATCTTCTACGGCCGGGCCTTCCTCGCACCTCATTTTACCAAGGAAGAATAGGGGGTCAATTGACCCGGACCGCGATGAGAATGACACCCTCTCCGAGTTATTGTCCGTTGCCAGCTGCATGAATTCAAGTATTGCTTTACCTTCTATTACATATGTCAAGGTTGAGAAAAAGAAACACGATGAGGAGGTAGGTCTATCATTAATCGAGAAGAATGGTGCCACGATCGTAGCTGAAGTGTCAAGGAGTGGTTTATTTGCAAACTCAAAGCTCAAGGAGGGAAGCGAGCTCTTAGCCATTAACGGGCATTGCGTACGAGGTCCTAGAAGTGTGATGCGTATAATCAAGGACTTAGTTGGTAAGGTAGTTATTATGCTGACGGATAGTCCGTCACCTCCAGGATGTCGTTTCGTTGTGAAGAGACACAACTATACCGGATTTGGTACAGTTTCAAAACTTGTCGAAGACATTACACTCGAGTCTGTCAACTCGTTGGTTCGTGTGAGAGGCATTAAAGAAGACGGTATCTTTCAGGGATCACCAATATGTAAGGGTGATATTTGCCTTTCCGTTGACGGCGTACCAGCAGTTAGTGAAGGAGTAGCCGCAAGAGCCTTGGGTCGATCAAACAGTATGGTTGCACTGTTAATATTCTCACTTCCAGACTTCTGGAAAGGTATGGTTGAGTTCAGTATCGACGAGAAGTACAATCGATGGTGGAAGAAGGATAACCTATGTGCATTGCTTTGGGGTAATCAGGATTGTGCACCAATTACATTGAACTTTGACGAATCAACAGGATTGTGTTCCGCGAGTGGGAATGAGGAGAAAGACGTAGACTTGAGATATATCAATATTACGGCCGAGCGTATCATGAAGCTACTGACGAATACTATTAAGGATTACCAGGCTACATCATTCAATAAGAAACGTCGAGACTCAAGCCGAAGTTTAAGTGTAAGCCCTTCGGGGAAGATGCAAAACAGGAGTGATGTCTACAGAAGAGCATTAATCAAGCTCGATGAAATGAGAGAGGCTGGAATGTCTCAGGAAGAGTATGAAGCTGGTCGACAAGCCTTGGCTCAAGTCGCTATCTCAAATGCCTCGTAGGAGGTATGTGTGTTTTATGTTTCACTAGTGTATGATAAAGACTAGAATTGTTTTTGATAACGAGAGCAAATAAAGGATCCAAAGCTATACCAGTTTCTCAACCAACAAGGGGCTGTAAAAGTGTTGCCGTCATCTCTAGACTTGTGCTGGGGGCATTCCACACCTTGTTCTATCAATATATTGCTCAGCCGTCATCTCCGAGAGGCCACTTTATGGCCAAACATTGCCCAATGAGAGCAAATGAGGATACCGAACCATCTGAGGAGGCACGTCGCCGAATATCATACTGTGATGAGCAATCTGTAGGAGGTATGTCATTCGTAGATTAATTTACTATGTTACATACGACTATCAGCATTAATCTGCGCATCAATCGTCGTATTTCCCCTCTTCAAACAAACCCACTTTCCTTTTTCGGAATCTACATTATGTGGTTTATTCCCCCCCCCCCCCCACCCCCACCCATCGAGTGACGCTGTTATGACTCGATTATTGGACAGCAATTGCAGCAAGTACATTCCACCTCTCCTTCTTTAATATCTGCCCAAAGCTCTAGTAGTGGACTTGAGGCATTTTTATTCATCCCTCCCGGAGCTTCAATCGGCTTGAGAGCATCACACATGAATTCTATACTACCCGTGAGATCATTGTAGTTGAGATAGATCCATGTTGCCTCAGTTAACTGGGCCAAAGATTCAGGCACGGTACCGTATAGCTTATTACCTTCGAGACTAAGCCATCCACTTAGTTGAGTAAGCTTGCCAAGTTCAGATGGGATAGTTCCCGTCATCTCATTGTTATCAACCATTAGATAGGCTATGATGGAGAAAGAGTAGGGAAAAGGAGAAACGGACAAAAGGCATGTTAGATGAGAGTTGAGCTATAAAACATAAAACATACCCCCATCGTATATGAATTGCACTTACTAAGCTTATTCAAATCACCCAATTCGGAAGCAACGGTTCCAGTAAATTGATTGTATCCCAAGTTGAGATATTCCAAATTCTTCATAGTATAGAGTTCCGGTGGTATTGAACCAGATATTTTATTGGTTAGTAAATCAATTGTTCGTAAATCAAGACTTGCAAGTTCTGCTGGAAGCTCTCCGGCTACATTGTTTTGCCCTGTTATGTTTGAGTTGTAATGAAGTAGAAGGTGAGTTTAATATAGTATACCAGCAGAAATGCATGCAAAAAATGACAACAACACATAATATACTCACATATATTAATCAAAGCAACCTTTCGTTTAGTATACCCATCTTCCTCTTCTACTACCTCGTCACATTCAATACTTGGCCAGCCATTATTTAACATTTCACCCCAATCACATTCATGCTTATCATTATTTAAATAATCATACTGATTCTTCCACTGCTCGCCATTCGTTGAATAATATAATACGGCTAATACATATCGTTGCTGTACTTGCCATTCAACTGATAACTTTGTCGGACCTGTGATAATGTCAGTTCCACCACCGGTTGATAACCAGTCAATTGCACGTGATTGAGGTGATTCAGGAACGTCAAGTAAGGACATATCAGTAGTTACAGATGGCGCAACGATTGATTCAATCTCCTCACGTGTCCAATTGAAGCTTGTATATTCTTCTTCTTCACTTTCACCTTCTTGTGTACTAACCAACATGACACCTTCATCCTTGATAGTTTCATCTTCCTTATTCTTATTATTGGTAAGAACTACAGCAGTCGGGACAATAATAATAGTTAATCCAACAACCACTAGTAGTAATAAATGCCATTTTTCAAATCGAAATGATTTACCACATATGTATACACTCCTATGATCCATTTTCTCTGCTTGTATAGGTTCTTCTTGATAATTACCACTCTCGAGATAAGCGGGTGCTGTATTGATAGATGGTCTTCTATCCGTAGTAGTATCTCCAGAAGTTCCATTTGGTACAGTTACAGCATGTGTTGCATTAGATCTATTAGCTGTTTCACTTTGATCAATACTGTTTTGTACCTGTGCATTAGGCAAAGCTTGTGGATTACTTTCCAATTCTTGGGTAGTAACAGAAGGCGCGGATGGATGCGGTGCGGGAGTGTACGGTGTGGTTATTGCGCTAATTGCAACACTTGCTGAATCGTCTGCGGCACCACCTAACCGTGCCTCATCATCCCATCGTAGGCCTAGTGTATCAACACCTGTAGATGTTTCATTATCCTCGTTATCGTTTGCAATAGCGGGGTCATCTTCTTCTTGAACTACTAACGTAGCCTCGGCTATGATATCAATATTGGGTGGTAAATTATCATTCGTATAATTATGACCAGAATGATTATAGTTGTTAGTGTTGTTACTTTCGATGCCCGGACCGGCCACGGGAAATGCCCCCACGGCATCTCGTAAACTATTACGTGTTGCCTGTGCTATATCAGATTGACTTGTTGCTTCAGAACCATCGTTAATAGATGTTGTTGAAGTTGGTATCGAAGTCGAGGCAATAGATGTTCCTTGTGTTGTTGGGAGTTGATTTTTTACTGGGTGCTTTCCTCCGTCGTTATTATCATTATCACCGCCGCCGCGGCCTGGGGCGTTGTCTCCTTTACTATCCATATTGCTCATGTACTATTCTCTCTTATATCGTTTATGGTTCCTAGAGTTTATTTCTAATACATTGTATTTGAAGATTTGAGTCAGAATGGACTTCACCTGCTGAAGAAAGTTCACAGTTTTCGGTTAGCAAGCCCTCAACTAGGTAGGTTAGACCACTGTTCAGTTGGCTTCAGTTTAGAAGAATGAAGCCCAACACAGTAGGTTGCTTATTAACCTTGTGGGTTCAAAAGAAAGTATGTGATATATATGCCAACATCAATTCATTTACATTTATATACACAATCGTTTCTACTCTAGATGATTTCATTCTCTGCAGCTTCCTCCGACAACCAATTCGGCCGCTCAGGCTTTCCATTAGCTGGATTGCCATTATCCGAGGAGGAATTCTTACTACCCAACAAACCAAATCCTTTACGAGAATCAGACGAAGACGATGAAGGAACGGTGTCCTTGTCAACGTTATTCTTCTTGCAGCAAGGAGAATATGGATCATCTTGTGGTAGACGACAAGCCAAGACAATCATGAGAGCATATAGAACAATTGCAATAATGGAAAACAGTCCTCCTTTCCCAACGACACATGGTTCTTGATTCAGGATCTCATTAACAATATCCCCATCGCTAGATTTGGTGTATGGCAATGAAATGAGAGTTGTGAGAATGATTCAATGAATTGGCACACTTTTATTCCAATACAAAAGCAACTCAGTATAACTCACCAATACCTCTCACTATTAAAGAAGAGAAAGGTGATTCCTTGACAGATACATGCACACAATGCAATGAGACCTATAATCCACTTCTCGCAGCAAATAGTCCACCCAACAATACTTTCAATCACGAGGATGAATGCCACCATTGTTCCGAATATTGTTGCCATAATTACTGCATTCCTCGCAAGCTCTTCGGATGAATTCATATCTGATTCAATGGCAATTGTATTTTCAAGATCGGATAAAGATCCTTTCCACAGGTTACTAATGGAGAATGACCTTTCTCCATCACAGAATAAACCAGCGTCACCTGATACCTGTGCTACTGCCTCTTCATCCATTGCAGAGGCTGTACTAGTACTACTACTCGATCCATACATACCGCTTTGTTCTGTGCCAGGAGTATCCTCAGATGTCCCTGACGATGTTGATCCTTGTCCTGCCATTGTTGGTTCACCAAATGTATTACTACTTTCATCGTCTTCGAGGGCACCAAATGATGTACTTTGATCATCCTCGGGCATTGATGCAACCTTTCCGGATCCTGTTTCGTCAGATCCTTCACCTGTCGGGGCAGCAAAGTCTGCTGCTTCATCTTCTGTAACATCATCAGGAGATGGTGCTGCAATTGACGGAGCTGTTTCATCTTCCTCTGCTATTACAGTCGAAGAAGCTGGTCCTTCATTGGCTATCCCATCCAACGCCGAATCAACATCCATAGTTACTTCTGGAGTTGTTATTGTAGCTGGTTCGTCATCGGCAGGCTCGTCTTCAGCGGGTTGACTTGTATCCTCAGTAAGAGCAGTCACATCAGGACCCAAACCCTCGTCTAATACAATATCATCCGGTACATCCTCCACCATATCGGCCAATTCATCCGGTGTCATTTCATCCTCTGCCATATCAGATTGAAATGCATCTTCCATCATTTCATCTGCTGTTGCATCAGCAACAGCATCGGCAATGGTATCTTGCAATGCCCTATGATAATTATCCAATTCTAATGATAATAATAATCTGCCATCACCTTTATATTGATGATCAAATTTAACGAATGCACAACTCGTAGCTGACATAATTGTTAGTACTAATGCTGAGATACTAATAATAACAAAGATTGTGTGGTATATGGTAGAAAAGAGCCGACCCATGTTGTTTTTCTTCTTGTTTTATTATATATTTGATAATGATGCTAAATTGTAGTGATTGATAAGAGTTGTTAGAATTGATATTACAATTCATAAAAACAAACTTTTTTCTCATGCTAAACGTCAAATGATAACTTTGTAATGCATACTGGATGTATATAATATTACTATACCACCGCCTTTGCTTATATTATAGGAAAACAAATATCATGCATGTGTACTGCCCAACAGTAAAGAAAGAGTATTATTGCTTGCATGTGCACAAGATGTGTGTGAAGCAAAGATACTCAATCGCCACAAAGTTTGAACCGCAAAATCATATCCAGCCAACAAACTCACCCTCTTCTTTGCAATTCTCCTTCGTATTACTTGGCACCTCCTAATTTGCAGCACAACTCTTACAATAGGTAAACAACAAGAGGATTGAGAGTTGAGAGGCTGATCTACTCTTACAATACTTTGGTATCCTAAAACATCACAAAATTTCACAGTCAAACCTTTGAACATAAAATCTACTACGATTTGCAATACAACCGCTGTAAATAATGCCGACGGTAATTAATAAAAGTAATAAACAAAATGCCGCCAATGACGGTGATGTCGGTGGCAAGGCGGCTGACAATAATAATATATCTAAAAAAGTGACAAAAGGTATGGTAGGTAGATAAGATTAATTGGTATGTTGATGATGTTGATGTGTGGGATGATTACCATATCAAATTGAATAAAATATTGGCAGAATAGATATGTTGGTGATTGCAAATTGTATGAGGATTTATTGTTTACATACTGATCACATCAAATTGGATATTCAGATAACTAACACACTGACAAAACATAACATCACTCTTTCCTGCATTATAGAAGTAAAGTTGAAAGCAGATGATGCCAAGAAAAAGACGAATAAGAAGGAGTTGAAAAAGTCACTAGAGGAGACTAAGAAATCATCAAATGGAAAGGTATCAAGCAAATCTCCACAACTATTAACACTTACTGTATCACCCGGTAGGCTTGGTCTTACATTAGTTGCTGTACAAGAGGGCGGTGGGGTGATGATTACTAATATTGATCCAAAATGTACTTTTATTGATCAGGTATCGGTTGGGGATAGAATAGTTACCATTGATGACAAGTATGTATTGTCTTTGGAAGATGCCCAGCGTAATAAAGATAAAGTTCGAAAGTTCGGTATCATCAAGAGTGGTAAGCCATCGACTTCTATCAAGGCAGCACCACAACAAGTTGCCATAGCTGGTCCTCGGGAGCGTGTGACTGATACAAGGAAGCAGACATTTCCATTGTTGACACTACTTAATGCTAATGCTACCAACCGAGGTAGTGAACACATACGAGAAGACCTAATGACTGAACTCTTACAGTTTAATAAACGAAACGGAGTTAATACACAATGCAAGATGGGTGCAGCTCAATATCAAGTACTATGCGTACCGCTTAAGCGTCGTCAAACGTCTGGGAAACAAGGAAAGGAATTTGACAACCAAGCCTTTCATGCTTACAATAAACAAACCAAGGTATTCAGCAAGTTCATCGATGCATGGGCTAAGTATTGTAATGGCACAGATGAGGATGCAGCCGATATGATTCTACACTGGATGTGTAAGCAATATCCACAGAGTTATGTAAAGAACTTTGACATTGCTGCAAAGAAGAATGAGAAGATCAACGGACCGGCACTACCAAAGGACTTTGTTAGTTATGATGGGACAAAAGATATCAAGTGGAACTCGAGATATGGAGAGCTTCTCAAGTACCATGCGGAGAACGGCGACTGTAAAGTATATACAAAAAGTGACCTAGGCAAGTGGGTATCGTACCAGCGGTCTGCAAAGAAACAAAATGTCAAGTACTTGAAAAAGAGGATTGAGTTACTCGATAACTTGGACTTTGCATGGAATGGCCTCCCTGAAGGCCACAAGCAAGCTATCCCTGGAGGCGATCCAATTCAAAATCGTGCAATTGCTGCCTATATAGCCATGCCAGGGTTGACCATTCGTGAGGCGTTACTGCTTGCCGGTGCCACAGAAGAAGAGTTGCAAAAAGTCAAAGATCCAAAGCATACGTGGCGTACAGGCTATGTCTATTATAAAGATCAAATCATCAAAAAGATCGAGAACTATGATAACGGACGCAAGACGGCTGCACGGAAGAATCAGGAAAATCTAGTGGATGTGTTAAAAGGACAAGACGATGATCGATTTGAGAAAGTATTTGGAGAAACTAGTCATCTCTTGCCTACATTCTTGGCCAATGCCGAAGAACGGAGGAAGAATGGCAACATGGAGGAGCCAAGGAAACGTAAAAAGAAACGTACAGTGCATGAAGCTGATGAAGAAGATGAACAACGAAAGATGCCTCGTGTTGAGGATGCTGCATCTGTGCCTTACCCTCCTCAGCTGGATGCTGCCCAACTACCAGAACAGCAGGCAGCACAGAATCTTTATTTACAGAGGGTAGCACAGATTCATGGAGGTTTGTAAAGACACAGCTTGTAAGATATAGTGAAATAACTTCTCTGTACACGTAGCAATGCAGTTTGCTGCTATTCCTCGCTCATAAACAAGGGGGATACCATATCAGAAAATGACCTCTAAAATGAAGATCAATGACTTTTGAAACTACATACTGCCAAATCTCTACTACATTTATTATTGCAATCAATTGCAACATTCATCTCCGCCCACGAGTAGCCCTCCCTTTGGATAACATACATGTTTATCAGTATCGGCAGTAGAAATACAAGAGTAGTGAATAAAACACATAACATATTATCTAATATAATTTATCACAATCACAAGAGTGTTGTCAATTGATCGTGAATTACCATTTAGAAGATTAACTATACTATACTATCAGACTGTGTATAGTTCTCGGGCAATATATAATAATATCAACCATCATATAAACAAGGCTACTAAGATATACCGAACAATACTGACACTGATACAATCATGACCGCTGACATCAATCATCTCACGCGTCTTGAACATGAAACGCATGAACAATGGAAGGAACGTTTGTTAAACATTGATTCTATTGCTGACTCGATCAAAGAATCAAACACTATTGATATTGCATCATCAATACAAAAGTCTGCAAATAAGAATAGAAGAGAATCAGCCAAGGAGGGTAAGAAGAAGAAGGGTGATAAGAGGAGAACTAGTGCATACAAACGTTTAAACAGACGTGCTAGTAATGCCACGATGGCGGCAGGATCTGTCTCGATTAAAGATCGAATGGCAATGTTACAACCAGCTGATAATAGTACTGAGAAGGAGGAGGATGGAGTACCAAAGACATATAAAACATTCTCTACTCCTAATAACAAACCTACTACTCAACCCGTCAAGTCCAAGAGTGGACGTTTGAGTTTTACACGTCGACTAAGTATGGAAAGAATCGCATCAGGATTGAAAGAGCTGAGAAGGGGAAGTACAGCATCAGAGACAGTTGACGAGACATATCCCAGAAATGTGTCATGGATCTTCTTCCGGTAGGATACCGATTTAGGGTGTACCGTGTGATATAGAGATTCACATCAAAACCAGCGCCAATACTGCGCATACCTTTATTAAATACCTTAACTAAGAGGGATATAACATCTAATTTTATTTCACACTCGGCGGTCTATTGCAACCACCGATATCGTGTTATTAAATTATGCCACGAAATTTGCAAACCAATGCACCTCAGAGGGACAAAAGCGTTTCTTTTCAGCGGGCAATTGTAGGGCTCCACCCAAGGGTGTTGCCACTACAATCTCAGGATACTGAGAGCCCACGGGCAGAAAATGCATTAGTACCACTAAGGGAAAATGGGTTATTGCAAATTGATAATAAGCAGTTAACAAATGATAATCAATCCGCCTCAGCGGATGATTCTGCTCGGTCTAATCCATCAAAACGTCGATCAGATGATACTGAATCTCGTGAAATTGTAACATACCAACCGCAAGTTGGATCCAAGCGACGGAAAACAGCACAGGAGGCGTATCAGCCTCCATGTTGTTCATGTAGCAAAGGGTCGACATGTACTAAGGGTTGCACCTGTGTTAATGCAGGTAAGCCATGCTTAAACTGTGATCCTGGTTGCAAATGTACAAACACATACGAGGCACACAATCGTCGGATCAGTCATAATAGCAGATTGGGATCATCATCAACTGCTAATCGTCTACGTCAATATATGGGTTTACAACCACACCAGCCTAAACTATTAGTACCACCGGAGGAATATGCAAATAAACCACCGCCTTCTTCTAGTACGTCAGGTGAATCAAATAAATCAAATACATTGCAACAATCCACTACCGCCGTAGGTAGTGGTTCATCTACATTAAGTGGTAGAAATAATGGAGATGATACAGATGGTAGTTTATTAAACAACAATAACACATCTGAAACTACTGAAGAAGGGGGTAATGCTTCGGTAGTAGGGACACCATCAACACCTGAAAATGATTTAGGAGGCACGCCCAACAGGGTACCCGCCAATGCACAAGCCCAGACTACTGGGGGAGCTGCTGCGGCCGGTGAGGAGAGTCACATGAGTGAGGAAACTACTGCTTCAGAAAATGAAAATGAAGGAAGAGATGGTGGTGGAGTACATGGCACTACGCCAGCAGTACGGGGAGACGGCGGGGATGATAATAATGGGGAAACTACAACCAGATTTGAACATCCTATTATTACTTTCTTAAGAAAGTGGGCGCCGGAGAGGAAAACAGAGGAGCAATTGAGGGAGGAAGATTCTCTACTTCAGCATCTCACTGATGCTGATAGGAAGTTGTTATCACTCTATGGGGATACAATCCATCAAAATGATGGTTCACATCTACATGGAGGTATTGATGCAATTGAGGATCGTAAAATGCAACGCCTATGGCAAAAGGTAGCCGGATGTAAGCTGCCTTTTTATAAACTCCCCAATGGCAAATATGCGCATAAGTTTTTGGAAACTTTAACATCCTTATTCAGGGATGTGAGGGAGCGAAAGTGCAACTCAGAAGTGCCATTGCTTTACTGTGCTGTTATTCTTCGTAAAAAGAAGAATGCAAAAGGATTCAAGGAGACCAAACCACTCATCTGGGCAAGGATGAAAGCTTGGGACGATGGCAAGATCTGTGCATTGGTTAATAATGTCATGGACGATGCCGCCGAGGAAGGCTGGGGTATGGGTCAAAACCGTGAATCTGACATCGAATCTGATGGGAAAAGATTCAATTCAACGTTGTTGGATGGGGAGATACGTGCGGCGGTACGAAACCTCACCAACAGAGGACAAAGTGGCTTGCTAGCTCCGGATGATATAGATTCCAAGACTGGCAACAAAGTCATCAATGTTCTTCAGGCCAAACACCCTGAACCTGTCATACCATCCATTGACCACTTCGATCATTACGACGACGCCCAAGAAGGTGAAGGTCTATTTGATGTGTTGGATACTCTCTACTATGAGGATGATGTTGCTAAAGCAGCTCGTCGTCTGTCGGGAGGTGCAGGTCCTTGTGGTGTGAAGAGCCAACAGTTGAAAGACTGGTTACTTCGTTTTGGTGCTCATTCTGAGGCTCTTCGTGTGGAGATGGGAATGATGGCCACATGGTTGACTAATTCAGCCGTGCCTTATGCTGCAATTCGTGCACTCAATGCCGTTAGATTGTTGGCAGGAAACAAGGATCCAGGGGTACGTCCAATTGGATGTGGTGAAGTCTTCATGCGACTCCTTGCCGACTGTGATCATACACAGTCGAAAGGCAAAGCCACTACGGTATGTGGAAATGTACAGCTCTGTGCTGGACTGTCTTCGGGAATTGAGGCAAATCTACACGCTGTGAGGGCCATCTTTCCTCAATCGGGAGGATGGGAGCATGACGAAGGCATAGTGGAAGAGGATGATGAAGACGTGGACGATCTTCCCGATCCTGGATCTCGAAATGATCCGCTTGTCGATCCGGGTGCGGATCCGAGTGTCGAACATGACAGGTATCGTGAGAACACAGGCTTTGGTGCAACTCTGTTTGATGCTGAAAATGCATTCAACAAGTTGAATCGAATTCTGATGTTGTGGAACGTCGGTCACCAGTGGCCCAAGGGAGCCCGCTTCACATTCAACTGCTACCGCCACTGGCGTATCTGTATCGTCGAGAACAAGCCTGGGGATCCCCCTACCATCGTTCACTCGAAGGAGGGAATCACACAAGGTGATTGCCGAGCAATGTCGGTCTATGGTGTGGCTCTAATGCCCCTAGCTAACAAGATGCTACAGGCGGTTCCTGCAGCTGTTCAGCCGTGGTATGCTGATGATAGTGGCTCTGTTGGAGAGGCACGTCACAGTGCAGCTTGCCTCAAGTTCCTAATCGAGTATGGCCCGCAATATGGGTACGTGCCTGAGCCGGAGAAGACAATCCATGTCTGTAAGAAGCAAGATGAACCCATGGCTCGACTCGCATTTGAGAATGAGGGTCTCGACAGTGTAAACTTTTCTCGTGGGGAGAGATATTTGGGTGGATTCATTGGCAGTGGAGCTAGCAAACGTGTCTGGTTGGAAGAAGCGTGTGCTAAGTGGACTTATGCGGTGGAACGACTCGCTCTAGTGGCAGTCAAGTACCCCCAGGCAGCTTATGCTGGGTTCACCATCTCACTTCAAGCGGAGTATCAGTATGTTCAGCGTGTCGTACCAGGCACTGCTGAGTTCTTTGCGCCTGTTGAGGCTGCAATTCGAACGCTGTTCATTCCTGCTCTGTTGGGGATACAAGCCAATGAAGTGGATGCGGATCTACGGGACATTCTTTCGCATAGCGTGAAGAATGGAGGAATGGCGATTCGTAATCCAGTGGGCAGTGCTGAGCATGTCCACGAGGCGTCGAAGGCGGCGACCTCACACCTCACTGAGTCGATCGTAGACCCAAGTGTCGAGTTTGACATTTGTACCCATCGTTTGAAGAGTGCCGAGGCCCTCAAGAAAGCGAAGGAGAAGAGACTCAAGAGGGAGGCAGCAGCTCTAGCGGAACGACGCGAGGGCAAACCTGCCGTGGGAAGGAGGGATACGCGGAACTGCCATAATGGTTATTGGCTGACTGTCGTCCCCTCAAGGCTTAATGGCACGGACTTATCGGCGAATGAGTTCCGTGACAACATCAGGCTACGTTATAACTTCAAGCCCCAAGACATGCCGTCACGATGTGATGGATGTGGAGCCAAGTTCACCGTCGAGCATGCAATGAGCTGCAAGAAGGGAGGATTGGTTCACTGTCGACATGACACTACGGGTGATGAGTTTAGACATCTAGCTGGATGTGCACTCGGATTCAACAAGGTAGAGCGCGAACCTCGTATATATGGCGCTTCTTCCTCAAGAGTACGAGCTACACACAACGATGATGAAGCCACTTCCACCCCACCAGCCAACACACCACTTTCAACTGCTCAAGCTCACGATCTCACTGAGGAGAGAGGTGATGCAGCGGTAGGCGGATTCTGGCAGCGCAGACGTGATTGCATCTTTGATTTCCGAATCACTGATACCGATCAACATTCCTATAGGAATACTGAGCCCCAGAAGTGCCTTGCCAAGATGGAGAAGGAGAAGAAGGACAAGTACCTTCGATCCTGCCATGAGCAGCGGAAAGACTTCACCCCAATGGTCTACTCCATCGATGGTCTTCGAGGGAGAGAGGCTGCATTTGCGGAGAAGAAACTTGCGTCTCATCTGGCCGAACGATGGAAGAAGGACTACTCCCAGATGGCATACTACGTGAGAGTTCGTATGTCTTTAGCGGTTGTAAGGTCTAATACCTTACTACTTCGTGGATCACGAAACCGTCAGCGGCGTCGTCCTCTCATGTCCGACGGGTCTGCCATGTATGATTGGCTGACCTGGAGGGATTAGATGCCTTTGGCATCTAACATCAAGCATTAGCTGCTTGATTGTCGATCAGTCGTCGACTGGAAATGAAGATGAAATGAATATGCAGTGGCTGTACTACTTGGGAAGGCAGTAGGATATGCAGTCGGGGGATACATTGCACAGACGTGTCGGCAAGTGGTGTTTACTTTAGCTAGCTTGCCATAGTTTTAACTCCTAGTAGAGATATATGTTGAGAGATTAAAAAAAAATATATACTAACATATCCTGCCGCAGGTTGGGTGGTATCACCTCAATTGTGAGCACAGTAGCTGTCGGCAAGTAGGCGGCCATGATTCTAATTTTCAATTTCCTTAAGTGGCCGGAGGCGTTACTTTTTTAAGTGGGACAGTATAAGTGGGACAATGTAAATTATACCTATTTTAGACTATAAGTGGGACGATCCACTAAGATAAAAGTAACGGTCACAATAGGTTTTAAACTCGTACTTAGTATCATCTCAATCCCTCAGAAACAGTGCGACGTTGATCACTGTCTACACAGGGCATTCTTGATCTGCAATAGCATCTACCTTTGCTATCCTATGTCACACACGGCAAACCAGTGCAACTCTATTATCAGACGAGGGTGTGGAGAGTGGTGCTATGGGATTGGGGATCAGAAGTATGTAAGGGGTGAATAAGAAGGTATTGGTGTTAGAGACTTGGGGTGGGGATATTTTATATTGAGTATTGATTTGAGTGTTAGTTTGTGACGAATGTCGTAGTTTAGTAATTCGTAAGACATTGTAAAGATAAGAACATATGAAACATCTAAGAATGCAACACTACCCATTCGATATGTGCACCAATTACCGTAGCGCTACCACTGTCTTCTCCTTGTCAACATCAACATTTACCACTGTCTTCTCGTTATCAATCATGTCATCGTCCTCATCTTCCACTGTTTCAACCTTATTAGCTGTACCAAGTAACTTCTGTAAAGCAGGAGTCTTGGTAGCATGCTCTTCAATCTGTTTGAGTAGACATTCTCGAACAGCGCTTGATTCTGGCTCGCCAAGAAGGCATTGAGCCAAGATTAGACTGCTCTTCTTTCCCTTCAACACTATTTCTAGTACCATACTCATAAATATTCCAACCTTATCGGTGAACACAGCCGATTCAGATTCTGCCTCAACAACAACCTTACGAGTAACATGAACGATTGTTGACATTACTGTCTTTAGTAGGCTCTCGTCACGCATGGATAGAAGGGATGGCATCGATTGAGAAATAAGACTCTCTTCAGTTAGACTGATATCAACCTTGCGCATGCTCATGAGAATCGTCTTAAACAAGGTTGCATCATCATCGTTCCGGAGCTTAATTCCTGCAACATAAATCAACAATGGTAATAGTACTTTCCTGACAACCTTTTCATTTGAACTCTCGAGAAGTTTGCATAAATCAATGCATTGTTTAGACACAAAAGAGTCGTCAGTGTACCGAAGTTGCAACCATTCAGCAAAGATACGTATGATAGAACTGATTGCTG
>Ga0075437_14796_pt1 | contig 24345 bp, 17 predicted proteins | sample MintriMetagenome_FD_74266 | JGI IMG/M metagenome (GOLD analysis project Ga0075437, IMG submission 74266) | Marine eukaryotic communities from Monterey Bay, USA to study complex ecological interactions - Minidiscus trioculatus and... | ecosystem: Environmental > Aquatic > Marine > Unclassified...
CTTCACATGCTGCTCAAGGTACACAAGCAAGAGGGGGTGGATTACCACCCTTAGTGGATATGGATGAAGATGTTTATAGACGGTACCACCAAGAACAGCAACAGCAGACAGTCCCTTCTGCTTTTGATCCCCAAGATCCCCTCATTCTTGCCCAAGCTAGGGAACTTGAACGTCTATCCCAAGAACATAAATCTGCCCAAAGTCTTAATGATGGCAGAGGTAATACTACTGCTTATCCTACCCCCTCAAGAAATATCAATTCTTTTGATGTTGTTGCTACTCCCTCAACTCCCCCACTGGATGATCTCAAGCCTGCAGCTCTCAAGAAGAAAGATGATTCGAGTTTATCATCAGAATCATTCTATCTCGCTACACCCCAATGTACACAATATAATACCCAACCGGTTATATGCTCTCATTGCCAAGCTCTTTTACATACACATCCACTTGCCTTGAATTACTTCTGTCAACAGTGTTGTCGAGTAACAAGAAAGGTTGAAGGGGGTGCCGAATATCAACAAGGTCAACAAAAGTCAGAATGGGGTGAGAGCAAGTACGAAGAGAAGATGATGGAAGGTGAAGATTATTTCGATCAGGATGATATGATGGGGATAGGATCGTGGGCTTCAAGTAGATGATGATGATACCCTCAATTATATGTGCTATTTTTTTATGTATCAATGGGTGGTATAGTAATCACCCAGCAATTTTGTAGGAATATATATTTAGATTAATGTTTAGGTATTGCTGTTTAGATAATAAGTTAGTCTACCTTATCTTTTTTTAGTCGTCACTACGAAATGCCATTCTATTAGTTGACAGCATATCGGAACATACATCGTCCATCTTAGTTGCCATTTGGATATCCTGTAAGGTGAGGAAAGGGCAATATAAAAGCATTAGTGGGGATGTATAATATGTCTGCTTTACATTACATAAGAAAAAACTACTTACATTTGTGGATAAGCCATTACAATCATGTGTTGTGAGTGTCACCTCTACCCGATTATAAACATTGAACCACTCCGGATGATGATTTAACTCTTCTGCCAATACTGCAACTTTCGACATAAACTTCCATGCCTGAGCAAAGTCAAGGAAGTTAAATGTCTTCGTTATAGCATCTCGATCTTTGAGTCTCGTCCACTCTGTTCCATCATTCTTTGATACCAGTTTTTCAAGTAATGTAGATCGTTGTTCTGGTGTTAGTGCTATTGGATCAGATGACATATATCGTTTTTGTTGATGTTTACTTGTATCATGTTGTAAATAATACCCACTCAACTCATCATATTGTAAATAATACTGATGATTTTGTGATGATACCATTGAGCATGAATCATTTTCATACGCCGCCGCCGGCATCACCACCGCCGAACAAGACGATATCCTCCTCCTCACCAATCCATAAGCACGAGCAATTGCAACCCTTGACATCTCTAATCCTCACCGACAAATGAAAATGATAAGCGCGCGAGCAATACTAACTACTCAATTTGGGAATAAAAGTCTAGTGGCAATTAAATAAAGAGGACACTCGAGTTTGAGATATTTGTTGTGGTATATATTATTGAGGTCAGTGTGGAGCTAATTGTTCATGAAGTGTACAGAAGTATAGTGATATATCGGTAGTATAGTACTTTTATATCATTGGTGGTTGAAAGTTCAAGTAGCAACTACCACTTCCTCTCACATCACAATTTCCTTACTATACGTATTGGCTTGCTGGTTGAATATATTTGTTTTGAATTGAACTATGCCGACATTACGATCATCAGATGTTGCCAATACATCTCCATCTGATATGACGGGCATTCTAGCCTTGCTGAAAAGTCAAGCAGCTCATTTCAGGACAATAAATGAAGGTAAAGATGAAAAATGTGCTGCTAATGCCGAGTATACCATTTCATTACGTGTACCATACCAAGATGGCTCGATAGCTGTTCAAAGCATTTACCCACATTGGAATAATTACATGGATGCACTCCGTCTATACAACCCTGATAATCAAACGTGGCGTTTTGATAAAATGGATTTACCACCCAAAATGTTGAATGCTTTGAAATCATTGATGTCTTCAAGAAACATTCACAGACTGGTATTTGACAATTCAGATGACATTAGTACTGGACTTTCCCACCCTGAAGGAACTTTTGATTTACTTCTTGATACACTTGAGAAGAACACTACTGTCAAATGTGTCATCTTACGAGCTAGTTTTACATTGGGGACGGAGTTATATAAAGCAATAGCAAATCATCCATCTTTAGAGGAATTGCACATAAGTGATATGGTATTGGTAGAAGACGGGACGGACGAGGAAGCATTATATTATGAAGATTTTTACACCTTATTAGTATCATGCAAAAAGATGAAGTATCTCAGCCTTCATCACAGTGCTCTTGGAAAGAGAGGAGGTGAGACCATAGCTGAATTCTTGGAGCTAAGCTCATGTTCTTTGGAACACTTATACCTTGGTGATACGGCAATCACTGATGACGACGTGGTTCAAATCTCAGCAGCACTACAGACTAATAACAAACTATGTGTTCTTAGTATTGGTGGGAAGGCAAACAACATTACTGCTGTCGGCAGAAAGGCATTGACCAAGGTATTGTTTGATACGTCTAGCCTGGATACAGTTGCCAATTCGAATCACACTTGCAGAGTGGATACTGTTAGTAATAATCTTCCACCATCATCGGATCCCTGCCCACACGAGGATCTTCTCGATATCCTCAACTGTAACACTTGTCCAAAGGATAATCGTAGATGGAAGGTTCTATCTGTTTTGTATGCTACTAATGGGATGGGTATTGAAGATGAATTCAAAACATATCAAAACTTGAAGGTGATTCCCGAGGTATTGGCATTCATTACAGCTTCTTTTGAGGGTGAGGAATTACATACTGGTGAGGATCAATCAACCAATCAAACATCTGAGGTACATGATGGTTATGGGAGTGGGGCATCACCTGCTGCTCCTAGCATCTTCCCAAGTTTGAGTTCTCTCTTCTCATCATCTAGTAGTAAGAAGAAGGAGGAGGCAGATGGCGACTCTTCTGATGATTTATCGATAGAGTCGGACCACTCATTTGATAGTTATGATTCAGAGTTGGAAGAGTTAGACGATGCATTTGAGGAGGAAGAAGATGAGGCATATGAAAACTTTGATAAGTCCTTCTTGGATCCTGCATTCTGTGGTGAACGAGCAAGGCTCACGGTTATGTTTCAAGTTGTTCAGAAGTGGGGCTTACCCTTGCTAGACAAGTCCCCGTCTCTAGCTGAGGAGCCTGTGGCCACTGCTGAAACTGAGGATGGGAAGCAGAAGAAGAAGCGAACAACTACGTGGAAGTGCGAGCCTGGCAAAAAGGGGAAGAAAAGAAACAAAAAGTGTCGGGAGGTTGTAATCTCCCAAAAAGAGATTGATTCTTTAGCTGATTGAATTCGGATACTTGTAGTATCTCGTCATTTCTAGCAGAACTAACTTTACATATCATTTACATACACCTTCACTTTACTTTACTTCGGATTATAATGTATCTACTGTGTACAAACATACAAACAAATATATATTCCACTCTTCTTCTATCACTTACACTCTTAGGATTTGCAACTTATCTGAAAATACAATACTAACCCAATCAGTCTGACTACTACTCCATTGTAAATTATTAACCTCCCCCTCGGCATTATACGCCAGTATAGGATCGTCGACTGGATTTTTAGACATGTTACTAATATCCCAAATCAATGCCTGCGAGTCATCAGCTGCGGTACATAAATGACACGAGGAATGTGGTGCCCATGCCACCGCATTAAGACATCCCTGATGTCCACCTAATATAGCAACAGGTGTGCATGGCTGTCGTATATCCAATACAATTGTATGTGGCGAATCCACCATAAAGGTTGCCAAGTAATTAGGATCTTGTTTATTCCATTCCAATCTTAATAATGGTTCCATATTGGGTGTTTCATATATAATTGTCGAATGTTCTAATGAACGTAAATCAAATAATCGTACTGATCCATCAGCACCCACCGAAGCAAATGTCGATGTATCATGAGCAAATGCTAAATCAAATACTTCCTTATCATGCGCAATTACTTGTGTCTTAACCTTTTCTGTATTAATATCCCACACCGTACACGTCGTGTCAATACTAGACGTAACAATCATACTAGGGTCAAATTCATTCCAATCAAATGATGTTAATGGTGAACAATATTCGGAACTTCGTGGATTATTAACCAGTAATGCCTCACGTTTATGCGTGTATGTACCTTGATCTTTATTATCATCGGATACACTCCATAAACGTAAATAATCACCTGTTGTTGCTAATAAATCTCTACCGCCATAGTTGGTTACCATACCTGTAGTTGAAGTCTTATTACCTTCCGGACTCCATAATATTTTTGTACATGGATATGGATGATCAATTTCACATGCTGAATAAATTTGCATTGCTGGATCACCCATGGATGTGTCGCCTTCTGTGTTGGTACGTGTTTTTAATATTTGGACTGTATTACTGTATTGTTCAATGTAGGATCCTATTGCTAATCTAAATTGTGAGTTTTTATCAATTCTATAATATTGTATTGTATTGTTGATGTGTTGAGAAAGAAGAATGACAAGTAAGATGTGAGCAAAGAAGATAGGATACCGAGACATTCATATTATATACCATACAATACGTACCGATTACTCCAAGCTAATGAAAACACCGTCCATGGTGCCTTATATGTATATATCTCCTTACGTTGAGGCTGTTGTTCCGCCATTTTGTTGATATGTTCTTTCTCTGACCTTTGCAGAAGTCTGCCAGCTCGACTCGATCTTTTGTTGCAACTCTTGAGTGCGATTCAATATCTTGAATTAACCGCCACCGAACAACACAAGGAAGTCTCCTCGAGGATACTTAATGTAGCAACAACTGCATATGAATAGGACGCCACGGTAGAGCTAGATAGCCGCCACTACTCTTTACAAGCGTAGTGACCGGCCTCCTCAACGCTAACCCAAGGGTAGAATAAATAAGGGTCAATTTGTACCAGATTTTATATCCCTCGCTTAGCTCCACAACTTTGCAAATTTGCAAAGGAGGCTTGAGTAGAAGATAAAATGGTACGTGATAATGGTGGAATTGTTATAAAAGGGTGGTTGATATATTTAGAAGTAGTTGTAGCAGTGGAGTAGTACGGATGGGTATGAGGAGTGTAGTTTAGGCCACAAGTAGTTGTAAAGAAAACCTTTTGCAAATCGAGAGAGAAACGTAAAGCTGCCGCCTGTTGTACTTTAATTGTATACATGAGTATGATACATAATTGAGGATATTCTGGATTGGTTTACGTAGGTTTAGAGGTTTCAGTGGTTTTGCTTTTATGGTGCTATTTTGATACATAAGATATGCACAATTCAGACTCTTGGTTTATTTTGCAACTCATCGTAATTCTAACAATACATCTTCTTTCCATTGGTATTGGGATATCAATTAATATTATCGCCGGGTTTGTGTGGTGGCGATATTTTGCATTTATTGGGGTATCAACATACAATAAAAAAACAAATCACACAAACACACAACACATAAACAAATAAAAACAGGCGGAAGAAGAAGTAGTAGATCATCTACCAGCCTTAAAGGCTGAATGTGCCAAGCACTGTCCAGCCCAAAAGAAACAATATGATGCATGTGTCGGTCGTATTACGAAGTTAGGTGAAGGTGACTGTGAGGCATGGTACTTTGATTTATTACATTGTGTTGATCATTGTGTTGCACCTCAGGCATTTAAGAAATTGAAGTAAATAAAAAGATAATTGGAAGAATGATTATTTAGTTATCAAAGGTTTAGAAGGGTAGAGACTGATTTTATATCCTTGCCAGTTCAAATCTAATGTAAAGCTAAAAATTATACATCTACTACAATATTACATCACACTGGTTGGATTTGTTACTTAGTTTAAAAGGGTCCAGTCTGTACTTTGTTTTTGATACCGCTAGTTTCTCACAGCTCGAAATGATCATTCAGCCTATCGATCAACTCCTGTTTACGCCCACTAACAGGCAAGCCCAAGTTTCGTAGCCTATCCTTTAACTGAACCACTGTCAAAAGAGAAAAGTCTTCTTGAATTGAGGCATCAGGATCATCTTCTTCCTTTCCTTCTTCTTCTTCTTGATCCACTATGTCCCAGGAAAAATCATCGTCTAGGGTCAGGTCATCTATTTCCATTTCTTTTGCAGCGTGCTGAAACCGTACCCATGAGTAGCTACTCATCAATTGTTCTTTATTACGTCCATTAACAGGTAATCCCAACTTTCGTAGCTTATCCTTTACCTGATCAACTGATAAAACAGACACGTCTGGATATTCTTCTTCTTCTTCTTTTTGATCTACTACTGATTCTTGGTTTTGTATACCTTCTTTTTCTGATGACGTCCAGTGGTAAAGGTTATTAAGTTTCCAACTACTAAACTCTTCTTTTCTACCAACAGAAGCATCTATCAACTTGTCATTGAGATCTTGACGGATAACCCCAGCTTTATGGTATGCCCAGGCCAAGTTAGATATATGTTGTTCATTATAGTCATCCAAGTTGTCCAGTAAAACGATGTGGTCTGCCACTTTGTTAAACAGATCAAGGTGAGATACTTGAGCCTTGGCATATGAATATTGTGTATTGGAAAGATCCTGCGGCTGAAAGTCATTTAGATGCTCTAATGAAACAATATGATCTGCCACTTTGTTAAATAGACCATGATGTGGTACTTCAGCCTTGGCATAAGCAATTAGTATATTGGAAAGGTTCTGCGGCTGAAACTTATTCAGATGGTCTAATGAAAAGACATGGTCTCCCACTCTCTTATAAAGATCTTGATGAGACACGTTTGCCTTCTCAAATGCCCAAACTATGTTTGCCAATTCTTGTGGCTTAAAGTCATTTAGGTGCTGCCGTGTAATGATATGATCAGCCACTTTGTTGAACAGATTAGGGTGAGATACTTTAGCCTTGGCATATGACCAAACTATATTGGATAGTTCTTGTGGCTTAAAGTCATTGAGATGTTCGAGTGAAATGATATGATCTGCCACTTTCTTGAACAGATCAGGATGAGATACTCCAGCTTTTGCAAATGCCCATATAATGTTGGACAAAGCCTGCGATGCGAAGTCATCCAGATGATCCAACATAACAATATGATCTCCCACTTTCTCATACAGCTTTGGATGAGATGCTTTTACCTTTTCAAATGCCCATACTGTGATAGAAATATGCTGCGGTTTGAACTTTCCTAGCAATGGGATACTCTTCTCGGCAATATGATCAAACAAGTTACTTTCGTCATCAAGTTTGGGAACAAATTCCAATAGAGCATATGCATATGCTATATCTTTCAAATACCGTGGCTGAAACTGATGAAGGATGGGCACCGCTGTCCTCGCAATGAAGCTAAATACAGCATCTCTTTGTGTAATTAGGATACCGTGAAGATATTCTTCATAACTACCACTGCCATATCCTCTCTTACTTTCTTGAAGAGCCTGAATGGTTTTAGCAAAGCCAAGGGTTGTTGTGGTCAAGTCTTGCGGCCCATAACTGTGAATTTGGTCCGCTGTTTTGAGAAATATTGCTTCTAATTGTGGTACCAAATGAACTCCTCGCTCTTGATGTCTCAATAACCGCGGTACTACAGTCCAAAATGCGGATATATCACGAGGTGATACCCTATCCAAATTATCATATATTGCCTTGATTGCATCATCCAGTGTACGACAATCCATCATCCTTGGTATTTTGTTTGTGGATTTGCTGTTTGAAAGTGCCAAGGATTTGATATTTTCTGACATTTGATCCAATGGAAAAGATTTCTCACCGTCAGCTCTCCACAGTTTTGCGTTGTCACTTATTGCTACACCGCATTGCTCTAGTTCTTTTAGAATCATATCAGCTTGTTGATAATCGCGTTTTATTCGACACTCCATTCGCGAACGCAGCATGTTATTGATTTCAATTTCAGACAGTGTGCATATAGATTTGTTGAGTTCACCAACTTTAGTATAATCATGTCCATATTCGTTCAATTGCTGCCGACCTCTCTTCCCACTAGTTCCTCTATCTCGATTGTCATACGATCCAGAAGATGTACTCAACTTACGAATCTGACCAACACCACTACTAGTTGCTCCTCCTTTGATATTACTACTCTTCACTGATCTACTTCTACCCAATTGTGTTTGTGGAAAAGAGTTACTACCATCAGCTCTCCACATTCTATTTCGATCAAGTATGACTCCACATTGTTTTAATTCCTCTTGTATCCTATCAGCCTCTTTGTATTCACGTTTTAGTTTATGATGCATTCGAGTACGGATACGTTCATGTATTTCAGTTTCAGATAGGGTGCATAGATATGTATCGATTGGTCCGCCTATTTGTGTGTAGTCATGTCCAAACTCATTCAATTCAGTACTGTTGTTGTCATCTGTCTTTTGCAATACTATTGTTGATGATGAATACTGTTGTATAGAAGTTGCTAATATGTAATCATTACTACTACCGTTTGATGATCTCACGATGGATCTGTGTTGCAATGCTTGATAATGAGAGTAGTTAACAGTGGATACCGACGAAGATGATGTCTCATTAATTGTAGTAGCCGAATTATTAACATTATAAGAAGATATATATGGCAGTATGGAACGAGTATATACCTGGGAGCATCGATACGATGATGTAGATATACGTAATGATAGTCTTTGCAACATGATAATAATTTTGTCAAGGTGTGGTTTGTGTATTGAAAGATACCTCGTACTGAATATCTAAAACAAATCAATATCAAGCCACCACAATCAAAAGATCGTTAAAAGAACTGAGTATCAAGAGTGATTGCCGTGATATTGAAATACTAACACATTAACAACCGCTAATAGCCAATGGCCACAAACATTATCTCATACAGCGTCATCCAGACCACCAATTGAATTCACCGTATTGTATTCTCTCATAATCGTACTGAGATTATAATACGGATAATAGTACGATTTGACGGTGATGCACATTATTAATACCTGCTGATAAAGAAGGCTGCTGATAAAGAAGGCAGTAGTTGCAATAGAGAGAACAGCAATAAGTATGAGAGTACTATGTCTGCATCCCGAGACATCATCGGCATATCAATTTAGTCAAGAATTGCAAAAGTTAGAAGAACGACTATGGACAAAGCATGGTATTGAATTAGTCTTTGTGGATGGACCATTATTAGATGTTCAAGTTGGTACTGCTATTGGTGAAGAGGGTGGTGGTATTAATGCTATTGACAGTAGTGGTGGTAGTAATGGTGAAGAGGAGTGCGTATCGAGAAGATGGTATGTTGAGGAAGAATCTCGACGGGCAATAACGCATCAATCTACAACAAACAACTCACCGCCACCACAAACGTCACAAATTCAATACTCAGGCCTTGATGCATCAATACTACATCTATCACAAATATGGACTCGAGGTGGAGCGAATATATCGAATAATTTAGGTGAATGCTTGCCATTCCAGGGTGTGTTGGGTGTTGGTCAAGGTGCCAATGTCGCCAGCTTGTTGCCATTGTTGAATTATCAAAATGAGGATGAGGAAGAAGTAAATGGAGATTGTGAAAAGGAAAATAGTGCTACTGGAGGATTGGCACAGCATACGAAGCCTAGCATGTTTCAAGGATTGAAATTTGTTGTATCCATTGATGGCAAAGATATCCTGTCCAGACGAGATGTTGATAATGTTAATGGCAGTGAAGAAGACGAGAATGAGGAGGTATATGTCGGACCAGATGGTGTACAAAGTTTACATGTAATCAATACCGAGAGTGATACTTCTCAGAGCAGCCAACAATTGGCAAAACAATACGGTATGAATGCAACTATACATCATTACAAACAACAACAACAACCATCATCAACCAAATCAACAGCAACAAACATCACTCCATCATTATCAAACATAATCGGTAAATACCTCGTTAGTCAAAAGAATAAACTACATTCAAATCCTAAATCACGTGAATTAATATCATTACAAAATCAATTGTCCAATGTAGAGCAATTGGCTACACTGGCTATATCACAGGAGATACAGAAGAATCCACCCAAGGCATTAATGGCCGTGATTGGTCCAACTGCTATGATGTCAAATAATGATACTACTGCTGATGACGAGGGTGATAACGATGATGCACAAGATAAAGAGGTAGAGGCAGAAGCGACTGAGACTCAACACAAACAAAAGAAAGAGAATGTAAAGGTGGTCGATAAAGCAGTGGGAGCATGGCATGGGGCTAGAAGACGAGGGTTTGGAGAGGAAGGTGGAGGTGCACCTTGTCCTGGAGAATTCTTGCTAAGGGAAGAGGAACGAAAAGCTGCACCATCATCACTTGTCAATTCCAAGGACCCGAATGCACGTCTAGTCTAGAAAGAGCAAAGCTAAAGAAGTAATATGTTTATATTAATCCGAGTTCTATTTTAAGATACCAAGATGGCACTGACATCGTCGACATAATAATCTGTTGTAGCAGTTCCTTCTGAATACAATTGAAGACCAGTTATTATACTCCCAGGAGAATCGAGAGCAATATCACCCTCGCATTTTGTCCACTCGGTGTTTGTGACTGCACAGTCACCGAAATTCTTCCAGTAGTGTGTCGAGGAAGAGGGCACATCTGTTGTGATACGAAAGGTCAACTTAAAACTGTCACTTGCTACATCTCCTTTAATCTTAGCGTAACCAGAGACTCGATATGTGGCACCGTGCTCTACTCTGCTTGGGTCTATGTTTTGCTGCACGCCATTCCAGGAAGACACCCTATCCTTTATTAGGACAGCTTTAGTACCTGAATTCACTTCATTTTCTACGATTTCAATCTGATCATCATTACCAGTGTTTATGTACCACGGTGAGAGACCATCTTCAAACCCTCCATTGATAATTAGATCCGAACTTGGATCGTATGTTGGAGGTGGAGTGGGTGCAGATGTCGGTGGCTTTGTGAAGTCATAACACTCCTCAGGATCGCTTGATGGGACACAGCACTTGTCATAAGCTACTTGGCTATACCCTGAAGGGCAAACTTCGATACCTTGGATATCATAGTCCCCTGACATTGGGCAGTATTTACTATCTTGATCTCCCTCATTACAAGCTGCCTCTATCTGTAAATAGCCACCATAAGCTGCTCGGGGAAGGATAATACTACTGAACTCAAATCTATCAATTGCATGAGTTCTAGCATGCCAGCTAACTGTGTTAGGATCATCAAAATTCCATAGTCTCCATTCGGGGGTACTGCTGTAAAGTGAGTCACCCGTGTACGCCTCTGGAGCCATGATAATCCTAACATAAAGTAGATTGGTAGTTGTATCGAAGAAGTATGTGTTACCTTGAGAATATCGGACTTTTGCCAATGAGTCCACACTTATGAACTCCTCTGAACAAGAATGTGTAGTTGATGTTGTACTGCACCAAGAAAAAGCATTTGCCGTGATTGTAAAGGATGTATCTTCTGGATAAGGTAGAGCAAGCACAAGCGGTGTGGCGGGGTCTACTTCGATTTGTCGAATCCTGAGTCTCTTGGGTGAACCACTGTCGAGCTGCATCAACCAACTGAATCCTCCAACAGGCCCAGCCACTTCCGATTGGGCAGTTATGGGCAAACCTCCTGTCTCATCATTTGATAGATCAAACAGAGGGCCCATATGCCTAATTCTACCAATTGCAGGACAGAGAGGATCTTCTTCAGTTCCCTTACTTCCATTGAAGCATGCCGTCTCTCCAACAGTGGCGTGGAGCTCTTCATCAAACTCCATTCTGATATGACCGAGGCCTCGGTCAGGGCCGTTGTCAATCTTGATAAAAGTAAGCGGTCCCTCTGGATCCTCAACAACGCCATCTTCTACACGCCACCATTTCCCAGCATCTGCTAGTCCTGAACCTATGATTGTCGGCTCGTTCAGTCCACTAGCAGATCCATCGATGTCTAACCAATTCTGGATACGTCCACTGACAGATGATAATTCATCATTAGCAAAGTCTGCAAGCTTGAATCTTCGTCCACAGTCTTCGTAAGTTATATCCTTAGTTGCTTGCATAACCTCTGGGTTGAATTCATCGGAGTGTGTTAGCATTCCCCAAACTGAAGATCCGCCCCAGCATCCATCAATTGAGTTGGTATCACAACCACGAGTGGGAGAGTCGTCATATGTATCGTAACCATCACGATAACCACATCTCCTAAAGGTAGCCGACGTGATGATATGTTCCTGTCCAGTATCATACCAACGGAAACCATCAGCTCGACTACTACTTGGTTGACTCCCCTCTGGCATTATCCATTGCTCACCACTCCTACATACTACAAGTAATTGATCTATGCCAAAGCCTGGTTCTAGGGCCTCTAGGCCCAAAGCCACATCGTGAACTTCGAAACCAGTCAACTTCATCCTACCACTCCACTATATGATATGACAGAAGAGAAAGTATGGGCCGTTTCAGTTAGATAAGATTGTAAGAAGAGATAGATACAAGTCACAAGAGTATAACTTACTGAGTTCAATCCAGATGAGGGTGTCAAGAAGACCTTGTTGTTGGTCAATTCAAACCATGCACGCTCTTCTCCTTGATAGCAATGTGACGCACAATTGTTTTCAGTAACACACTTGTCAACCAAACAGGGTTGTCTGTTGCCATGATCTTGATCTCTGCCAGCGTTGTACTCTAAAAGAGTAGAATTAGCATCACTGTAGTAGAGACTGCCTCCACTATAAAAGGCACCGGCGTGGCTCCACCACCAGCCAGTCGAGTGAGCAGTATTACCGTCAAATGTCTTCGTCAAGCGATTACCTGGCCTCATGTTCAAATCTCTGTGAATACCGACAGGTGAATGAAACACAGGTAATGAAAATCCAGCCCAACCTCCTGATGCAGCGTTTCCTATGATATCATTATGCAAGTTAGATATATAGAAACCCGACGCTGTTGAATCAGCCGGCAAGATGAGATCCACACTTTGACTAAAGACATCAATTCTCTGAGTGCCATCTCCATTAGCGATTTCATTACTTGGGGAATTGATATGGACTGCCAAATTGAACGAGATGGTGTTGTCTTCTTCATTTCCATCCTCAAAGTAGTAACAGTATCCTGACACATCGTAGCCTACATTCTCGGATACTGTAGTATTGTGAGTACCGTGGATTGAGATGCATCGATAGAACGACTTGTGAATGGAATTAGCTGTAAAGTAGCAATCGTCACAATCATTATCTAAATCATGCCAATGAAACGGATATCTTCCAAGCAGATTCGTTTGGCCCTGAAATGAGGAAGTAGACATATCTATAGTGTTGAGTTTTGTTTGGACAAATAACAGGTATCTGTCAAACACATACTCACCATTCTATAAAGCTCGACACCTTCCATGTACCCTCTACCACCAGAATATATAATAGTGACCTCCGAAGCCATCGGTATATTGATCTGGACAAACAGCAAAATTAGTTCCATGATGCCATTCACCCGTGGCTTCACAGTCATCTGTACTTGTTGGTTCTGAATCATCGGCAGCTCCTTGTATTACAATGTTTCGAGTAAGCAGTCCAACCTCAGCTTGGTATCCATTATTGGCAATGTGTGCGTAAGCAGCCGGGGTAGACAAATGAATAGCCGAACCAACTCCAGGAACAGGGTTGTTTACAATGTAGTCAATGGTCATGACCTCATTTTGATGCCAGTCTCTTGAATCGTGAATGGCAGTAGTAGTCAACACAATCTCTTGCCCTACCTCCCAATTCACCTCTTCTTGTACAAGTAGATATGTTTGCCCAACAGCTACCGATTCCGACAATCGTGTCCATGTAGGGTAGTATCGTTTCCCATGCATACTAATCACTCCTCCGTCGACGGATATACCCTTGTATGTCTCGACGGCAGTATCACTTCGACCATAAATATTTATATCGGTCGGCCGAGCTCCGTGTAAAGTAATGACAAGCTTTGTCAAGTATCGACAAGTGCCTGAACCAGCCTTTAATGCACCCTGAACATCCATACCGGAAATATCAAGAGTGATTGGAGAAGAGTCATTCTCATCAAAGATTAGTTCCGAACTGGAAGGTATGGTAATTATGCCCAGCTCATCGTCAATACTTTGAGAAATAAGTACTTTCGAATTGGCTGGTAAGGTCACATCCTGACCAGCTGACGGAACTTGTCCACCACTCCAGGTACTTGCATCGTGCCACGAGTGTAGTCCAGCCTCATCTTGAGGACAATTACTTCTAGCAGAAAGTGACCTTCTAGACTCATCTTCATTCAAACCTGCAGGCTCAGGGGGTCTTGGAATCGTCACGAGCTCTGACGAAGTTTCAAGTGTAACGAATGGCCCCGAACCGTATGCAAATGGAGATGATGTTGGGGACTTCGACGGAGATGAACTTGGACTTGTCGTAGGTGGAGATGAACTTGGACTTGATGTTGGTGACTGTGAGGGCGGTGACGTTGTCTCTGGAGGAGGCTGAAATGGATATATAATGGAGGAGAATGTGACAAAATGAGATACAGGTTCGGTTTCAATCATGAACATATCAACAGAAGAAAGATAATTAACTCACCCCAGTTTCTGTAGAGGTTGAGCTAGTTGTCGCCACATCTTGATCAACTGTATTCCCCTGAACAGTAGTGCCAGCAAGAACTGTATTTCCAGAGCTTTGAAAAGCACTTTCCATAGCTGAGTTGTCCGACATAGCCTCTGTTACATCATTCAAAACTTCATTACCAGCAGTATCAGTGGTACTTTGACAATCCTCAGTACAGGTAGTGGTTACTATCACTTCATATTCAACGTCTGTCGTAGATAGGATCCGATCCCTTAATGATCTAATATAACGAACAGAAGTACCACCAATTGAAAGTATATTCACTTCAATATCATTCCCCATAGTTGCCGATAGTCTGGTAAATATAACACCCTCCAGTGATGATATCACTGCATCCCGTTGTATTGCATCGGTAGGGACTGTAATATCACCCAACGATATAGTTCCCGTCACAGTTGAAACAATGGTAGTAACTTCATACTCGATAGCATTTGGACAACCACTCTGTGGAGTGTCTAAGTGTTCACATACACATGCCCTGCTAGTTTGACCGCCATATGCCTTAGCACAACATTCCTCTCCTGTTGAATAATTTGGTCGATCATTAATATTATTATATGGTAAGGGTAGTTTATTTGAACATCCCGATGATGACCATGACTGTTCATACATGGGATACCAAAAGGAGGCAGTACGATCAACATTCGTTGGTGATGTTGTCGGTCGTATATCAATGGGTAGCATACTAATACACTTGCCGGACATTTGACCCGCGTAGGCGCTTTTACAACATTCTAACATGGATGAGTATGACGGCCGGTCGCGTGGATGTCCATCTTTGTTAAGTGCTATACCCTGACGTGTGTTTATACAGTATCCATCTTTCCAATTTAGATCGTAGTTTGGGTAGTATACATCTAATCCGCCTGTATATATACAAGGAATGACCAAAATATGTCAGCAGTGAAACATAAACAAATGATGCTCACATCATGTGCACAATTTTTTTTTCAGACAATCAACTTACCAACACCCGTAGGACTAATAGTAGGTGGATTATCCAATTGACTATAACAATATCCACTAGTCTGTCCTTGATACGCTCCATTGCAACAGCTTAGTTCTGTATCATAAGAAGGTGAATTGCAATCGATTGTATAATGACAGTATCCTTTACTCCAACCTGCGCTATAGATTGGATGCCATGCCGCCGTGGGTGGAGAATCGTTGGTATTGATCCAACAATTTGTTCCTGGATATTGGTATGATTCTAGTGATCTGCTACTTTGTTTGGTGTCAACAATATCATTAGCATCGTGATTTGCAATGTCAAGTCGTAAAGAGTCATTTTTCTCATCGGTTTGGAAAACTTCATCAGCGTAGGCGATTCCACCAACGAAGACGATTGAAATAGATTTAATCTTCATCATATAAAGAGATTCTACTGCAGTAGAATCTCTTTATATGTATTTAACTCTCGACCTCATCAATGCCATTTTTTAGTAGGCCTTTTACTTTTCTAGGGGCTTCTCTGTTTGAGATTGACTATGACATGAGAGTTGGGCGCTACGCGCTCTAGCCCTCCGGGGGCATCTAATGGTGAGTAGAGAATCTGTGCGGGCATCGGGGTAATGCTCTTTGAGCCCCCCGTCTATAATCTGGAAATTAATCATTTTGACGATACCTCACTTATCGTACCTCTAGAGCTAGAGCAATGATAGTCAACCAACAATGAGATATTTCATCTATGTAGAAGATCCTTTGATAGGTTGATTCATTATGCTCACGTGCTCTTAACGTGGGGGATAAATGGGCTTAGATTGATGTTGGATTATGATTAAAAAAAGAGGCAATAGATGATGTTGATGATGGCAAGAGGGCAATTTAGAATGTGGCAGAGATAATATATGGTTGCTTATAATTGGCTCTTTTTATTGCAATAGCAGCAATTCATATTACAAAGCTCATTGGCACCACCATGATTGCCGCCGCTGCTACTGTTTCAGGTAAGATACATCTCTGTAACATATTATGATACGTTATATGTATTGCAAATCACCACTAATATCTTCATTCCCTCTTCTTTGTCTACAGCCGTATCTACTATATCCCTAGTAAGAGCTGTCAGCAACATGAGAGATGATGAATCTATCGATGATACTGCCCCGGAGCTACTCCGAGGAGGTGACGTTAATGCAAACAACACAAATGATTTCAACAGTAAGAAAGATCATGATGGCAAGGCGGACTTGATCTTATTCATTGATATGAATTCGGCAGTAGTAAGAAGAATTTAGAGAATGTATTCCTCGGTGCCATTAAAACATTGAAACAAAGTAGTAACTTCTCGTTCGAGTGGAAGTTTGATAAGGTACAAATTAAAGAACATGTGGATAGCCTGGGATGTGGCACTGGTATCTTGTTTGAGATCTACATATCAGATGAAGATGGAGAAATCGTTTCCAGTCAAACAAGAAGATTGCTGAGATTGTTGATAAGCTCAATGCCAGCATTGGACAGTTGACACCGATCTTCTATCCAAGTGTTTCGGGTGGTAATTATCAAGGCTTTGGACTGGCTACGACTACTCGATTTCTTGTCAATGTCTAGTTAGTTAACACTGTGATCTAGAATGTAAATAATAATGATTGTGGACATCATTGATTGGTTTATAATTATCCGTAGATGAAACCTACGTAGCCCCTTATTTACTCTCACTTCTTCGTAACCATTCACTCAGTACCAGGCACGAGGAAAGGAAGCACATGTTCAATTACGATATCCGCACTGCAACTGACACGGCACTGTTCACGAAAGTCCGAATCTGGTTCCTCTGTCCTCTTCCTCTTCTTGTTGCTCTCTGATTCGTCCATCTTATACTTCCATAGTGCAAGCTCAAGAATTGTCGTGGCTTCCTTTAGTTGATTATATTGAGCTTCATAGCTTGTAAATATTGATCTAACTGTATAAATGCAAAACGCTTTATTGTTGGCTCTGCCAAAATCCTTCAATTCTTTTATCATTTTATCTCGGAACTGCTTCAGGCCGATTGCATTGACACGTTCTGTATATCCATATTGAACCAAAACTTTAAAAGTATCAAGCGAAATTAGCTTGTGGTTGGCAAGTTCAGTGATCCATTCCTCCACTTGATTAGGGATAAACTCAATATACAAATCAAGTAAAGTCCGAATAGCATTATTTGGAACCTTTGCTTTACTTAGAGTAGCCATCATCTCGGTCCAGTTGAATTCATAATTGGGATAGATTGATTTGTAATTTTCTTTCAAGAATTGTATAATCTCCCTTGGTGCATCCCGCCATACTGCATAAAATAGAGGTACAGCTCCCCATCTGTCTTCAGTAACTAAAGTCTCGGGAAACTTTGTAACCAATACATTATACAATTCAATATCTTGTAGAGAAGAGCATGCCATGATATGTAGAGGAGTCATCCCCAAACAATCTGGTAGACTGCCACTTGGATCAACCTTACGTCGACGTCGACTAATGCTGATATTCGTTGCTTTATCGAGTTGATCCACTGTCATGTTAGTATATGATTGGTAATATATCATTTTGTGAATTGGTAGGGTATCAAACCGATGTTTTAAACTGTGAATGAGATGTTCTTCTGAATCAAATACTTGTAGAAGATTTGGACACTCTTCAAAGACTCCATCTTCAATATTAATATCAGTGGTTGATGGTAATGCCACATTACGCAGTGAACGGCAGGACATTGACTTTCTCTTCATCTGCGTCACATTTTCCGATAACTCCAAAGAAAACAAGAATTTACAATTACACATTAACCCCATAGGAATTGTTTTCACGAGTGCTGGAATTCTAAGGGTGGGAATGTTTCCACGAGCAACAGCGTAACCTCCCATTTCTTCCATACAACTCAATTATATCACAGCACGGTACCGATGAATGATGAAGGTGACAACAATTATAAAAGTAGAATGTACCGGGAAGAATAATACAACAGCAGAGGATGGTGAGAGGAGAAAAGTACAATAATGCTCATCAAATCACATCCCATCTGCAAAGAAAGAGGTCAGTTTACCCTACCTTGGGTACTCCACCACCTTTAATTGTGTTCCTCCGTCCGGTCAATTTAAGAATAAACGAAAGTTAGCGAGTAACGGGCGATAAATCTTTAGCATAGCCCAGTGGAGATTCGCAGGTTGTATCGCCGAATATTTTCAGTTGAGCTCGCCAATTCGGGACCACCACCAATCTATTGCAATGCATTTTATTGTATTGAACATGAACTATTTGATTCATATACGATATACGACCACCAATACTATATTGTGTTACTGAACTCTCCTAAGCATCCATGCCTAACGTGCAAATTTAATTCCCGGGGTCGCAGGTCACTACCAATTGAGAAGTATACAGATAGAACTCCGTGTTATATAACAGAGAGCTAAAAGAGCCATAGTTTCAACTAAATGGTTCTCTATATCCTTTGAGGTCAACATTGATCTTTCTATCTCTTCCTATACTACACGCATCCACACAGTTTCGTCATTTTTTTTGTTAATTTAATTGCAAGTACGATACGATCGCAACTCCAACTACAAGGCATACCTTTACCCGAGCAACAATAAGTTATATACTAATACAATACAATATAATGGCAGAAGATAAAGTAACAAAATGGGATGCATCAATGTCTCAATCTCAATTCATGGAACGCGATACAGTCCTAGTACTAAACCCCAACGATATTGTCATTGGTTCAGCCTCCAAAAAAGACAGTCATGTATTCTCCACCACACAACCAACCGGTATACTCCATCGTGCCTTCTCCGTATTTCTATTTGACACATCCGACAATACATTATTACTACAAAAACGTGCATCAACTAAAATTACGTTTCCAAATGTATGGACTAACACATGCTGTTCACATCCATTGCATGGTATGGAAATTAATGAAGTAGATGGACCAAAGGATTTGAAAGATGGTAGTGTGAAGGGTGTTAAGAATGCTGCTGTGAGGAAATTAGAGCATGAATTGGGTATCCCTGTTGGAGAGTTGAAGGTACGTGTTATTGTTTGTGTTGTAGTGTGTATTGGGGATTTATGTGTAATAATTGATCAGGTGCACCTTATTTTTACATTGCTATTATTCACGATATATTTCTTCTATATTTAATATATTATAGGTGGAGGAATTCAAGTTCTTAACAAGGTTGCATTATTGGGCTGCTGATACCGTAACTCACGGAAAGAAGAGGTGAGTGTATACAGATTACACAGATTTAATTTGAGATTAATGTGTTTGGGATTGCTATTGTTTGTCTATTTACTAACCTTATGCAACGTTTATATTAACGTACACCAAACTATACACAGTCCATGGGGTGAACACGAGATTGACTACGTCCTCTTCATTACAATCCCCTCCAAAACCAAACTAACATTAAAACCCCATCCAGATGAAGTAGATGATATCAAATGGGTAACACAATCCCAACTATTATCAATGTTTAACGATAAATCCTTATTATTCAGTCCATGGTTCCGATTAATTACCAATAAGTGGATGATTGGTAATAAGAATCAATATGGTGTGAAGAAGGGTGGTAAGATGGGTGACGGGTGGTGGGATAGTTTAGATAAGACTATGGAAACTGATGTGTTTTGTGATTATGAAACAATTCATCGGTTTGACCCACCTAGTGAACATATGGGAGGCGGGGGCAATGCTGGACCAATGTTGGATAAGGATGGTGAACTTGTTACTGTTGTTGGTGATTCATCGTGAGTAAATCTAGAGTGTATTTGTTGGTTTGATTTGTTAAATAAGCATATCCTTACTTGTTCTAACCTTTTATCTGATTCAATTCATCCCAAAATGGATGTGAATAGTAAGAAGCAGGGTGCATATGGTAAGGTTAAGACACACAAGGAGTCAAAGTTGAAACAAATCTTGCACCTTGATGAAGTTTGGTCGGCCATTACTTTACTCTACCTCCAACCACTCGAGTCTAACCTCGAGAGTGAACGTATTAAGAAGACTTTTGATCCATCCGACTTGGCATTCTGTGATGATATTCTATGCAAGGTATCACGATCATTTGCTGCGGTGATTCGTCAACTACCCTCGGAAATGTTGGTGGATGTACTCATCTTTTACCTTGTATTACGTGCATTGGATACCGTTGAGGATGATATGACATACTTTGCTACGAATGAGGAGAAGGTTAAGGTACTATTGTCCTTCCACAAAACTGCTTTGGTAGATCCAGAGTGGACAATGATGGGATGTGGCGAGGGAGATGAACGTCGTTTGTTGGAGGAATTCCCAAAGTGTCATTCAGTTTATGCCGCCCTTCCGGAGGCTAGTCGTCGTGTTATTTCGGATATTACATTACGAATGGCAACTGGTATGGCTGAGTTTGTTGATAAGGATCTTGGACAGGGTACCACGGATATTGATCAGTACAATCGATATTGTCACTTTGTGGCCGGACTTGTAGGAGAAGGATTGAGTCGTCTCTTTTCAGTATCAGGATTAGAACAACCATCATTGGCTGGAGAGTTACATTTAAGTGATCAGATGGGATTATTCTTACAAAAGACAAATATTATTCGTGATTACTTGGAAGATTATGTCGATGGACGTGCATTCTGGCCTCAAAGTGTATGGAAGAAGTATAGCCCGAGTGGTGATTTGGGATACTTTGCCAACCCCAAGACAGAAGAAGCTAGTATTGCGGGTTTGAACTGTCTTGATGAATTGGTAACTGATGCATTAGAGTTGGCACCTGATTGTTTAGCATATCTATCCAAGCTACGATGTGCCGAGGTGTTCCGTTTCTGTGCTATTCCCCAAGTCATGGCTATTGCAACTCTTGAGAAGTGCTACCACAACGAGGACGTCTTCACAGGAGTTGTCAAGATTCGTAAGGGTATGTCATGTCAACTTATCAATGATACTACGGATATCGTCGGAGTGCACGGGATCTTTAATCGGTTTGCATCTTGTATCATTAAGAAGGCTAATACATTGAGGAAGAAGGGATTCAAAGACCCATCATATGACCGTACAATCAAGGCATGTCAGACTATTCTTGAGTTGACACAGACCGAGGCATCCAAGGCAGCACATGCCTCATTAGTGAATAGTACCATGGTCGTGGCCTCGTGTGCAGCGGCAAGTTGCTTGGCCTTAAAGACTCCAAGTAGTTCATCAAGCACGGTTGCAATTACAACCACAGCAACAGTGGCATCATTTGGTATACTGTCCTTCTTTAGAACTGGTATCATGAAGTATCTAGGCAAGCGATCAGTATTATCCTTGCTGCCTGCAGCACAGTTGAGTAAGAAACAAAAGGTTTAGGTCTAAGTATTAGTAGGGGGAGCAAGTCTTAACACCAATAGATTAGACACGAGAAAGAGAAATCCACAAGATTACTACTTAGAGAATCTAATATATAACTCAGTGGCTTTACATCCCAACAGGTACAACAACAGCTCATATGTATCTTGTGCACATACTTTTGTTACTTCCATACTTATAAAATGATATTATTACCGGCTTCTTGCTTTTTATTCTTCTTCTTCTTTTTACCAGGCGACGCTGGTGTATTATTACGCCTATAATGGTATATAGGCCGGTTCATCATTGGTCTTAATTGGGGGTGAGAATCATTGAATGGGACCCAACTGTTCGGCTTCTTTGGTGGTAGACTAAGATTTGCTTGATCATTACTGAACAAGATGGCTCCGCCATTAATGCCTACGAACCAATACTTTTGGTGTACACTACCAAAGGGTGAACGAAAGATCACATAAGTTACACAATTTCCAAACCATTTGCCATGTTTAATAAACAGGGGAACTTCATCAAATAATGTTTTACTGTTGGAATATACACCATTTGCTTCCCTTGTATCACCTCCTATTTTGCTGTATGGAAATCTGATATCTAATGTATTGCGTCGTCGCCGGCCTTTTACCTTTGTGCCTGGTTTGGTCGTACCAACAATGATAAAGGGAGTAGTCATTGGCGGTCGCTTGCCAAACTCTTCGTGCATTTGATAAGGCCTGAATGTATTCCAATCCTCAGCATTCTCTGGTGGCAGGCTGAGATTGGCTTGCTTACTAGCAAAGTATACTTCACCACCAGAGACACCTAGGAACCACTTTTTGACTTGGTATCCCGAGTCGTAGAGATCATCTCGAAAGAGGACAAATGTAACTGGCTCACCGTTCCACCAACCATAATTATAGAATGTATGCGTTACACCTATTTCATCCTGCATCATATTACTTTGATCGGATTGATATAATCCATTGGCAGATTGATCGGATTGATCTAACCCATTGGCAGGAGATAGGTGATATCCTTTTGAGATGGCTGGTAACTGAATCTCTATTGTAACTTTCATTGACATGTGTTGGTACCCTGTTGGGTAGTGCCGCGGGTCGTAGCTAAATGGAATTGATGTGGATGGACCCGCCAACGATCTTTGTAACATAGCTGCTGCTGCAAACTCCTCCTCCTGATAATATGCTTGCTCTTCTTTCTTCTTCTCCTCCATCATGGCACCATCCAATGGTAAAAGGGCATAATTAATATCGCTTGAATCATATTGATCTAGCTGTCCAGGAAACAGGAACTTCCATAGATTCTTATCCGCCTTATCAGCATTCCGTTTGTATTGTTTATTACTCTTGATTTCCTCATAGGTGAAACCAGTGTCATCTATTAACATGGTAATTTTATTCCTAATTCTCTCAAAGCGTGTTGGTGACGATAAACTGTTGGCTACTTCAATTTTCTTTGGCTCAAACTGTTTAACAGTTGCAACCAATTGTTTCTCTGGTACTGCAATCTCTTCCAAAGAGTTTTCTGGCACTATTATCTCTTCCGCTCTACTAATACTACTACTACTACCCTGAATAATATGATCTTTATCTATATCGCTAGTACCACTCATTGCAGCTTCTAGAACTGATGGGTTGCAAATGAAATCATCTGCATTACTTATACCAAGAGGAGCCCATACCGATGGATTATTGGTATAAGATGGCGAAGAGCTTTTGGTTACTTTTGGTATGAGAGTTTGTTGGTGCATCTCCTTGTTGGTTATGCAATTATCAAAGGTTGTCGGCAGCGTAGGAGGTCGTGTTGCCGCCGTAGACGACAATGACAATTCTAGTATACTATCACTCATAACGTGCTGTGGAGATACTATACCACTGCTTGATTGCTGCTTCTCATCTGCAAAAGAGCTTATTGATGATTCATTTGATATTGATTTGGACGAGCCTAAACTCCATTTTGTTGTTGCCGATAATAACTCTTCAACTTCTTCCATTTTTCTTGCTGTTTCTACTCAACAAAGAGCACTGCTATATAACTAACTAGAAGACTAATGCAGTTACCATAATTCGGACCAACAACACCTCATTCGACACCCCCTTTAGCCTACGGCAATCGATCGGCAACACTTACACTCTTTCAACTCTCATAAAAAAGGACCACCACCAATTGGTATCCTTGATCTCTAAGGAGTTTCAAACAGTGAAAACCAAACTCATCACTCATCACAGCTTTGTTGATTAATAGGATATTGACAAACATCATGGTGGCCACCGCATCTATTAAGCTGGATGAGCTCCTAACCACATGGTTGGCTAGTGATGTTATATATGAAAATGTTATGCGTA